>Ga0209381_1000985_pt1 | contig 53450 bp, 44 predicted proteins | sample DewCreD2012metaG_FD_184111 | JGI IMG/M metagenome (GOLD analysis project Ga0209381, IMG submission 184111) | Hot spring sediment bacterial and archeal communities from British Columbia, Canada, to study Microbial Dark Matter (Phase II) - Dewar... ... | reverse complement strand
GGTAACGCGCCTCCTCCGTCGCCGTGAGCTTCGGTTTTCGCGGCGGCTTTGACTTGGTGCTGCGCTTCATGAGCACCAATTTACCATGCTCGAGTTGTATATGCAATTACTTTTGCAACAATCTATATAACCGCGGAGTGTTGGCGCCGCGGCGCCAGGTTGGCTCGGGCAGGCGGAATGGCGAAGAAGCAACTGGAGAATAACAATGGCCTCAAAAATTAACTTTCAGGAATACCAGGCGCTCTATGTCATGGCCGCGCGAGGCATCCAGGAATACCTCTTCCGCTCGGACAAACAGAAGGAGATGATCGGCGCCAGCGACTTGGTCGAAAGGCTGGCCACCAGCATCCTGGAACAGGTGCTTGCGGACCTGTGCCCCACCGGCGGCGGCGAAGTTCTGTCGCAAGCCGGCGGCGGGGCGCGCATCCTCTTCAAGGACGAGCAAGACGCCCGGAACCTGGCCCAAATCTGGCCGGCCATCGTCCGTGCCCAAGCCCCCGGACTGCAAGTGGTCCAGGCAGTGGTGCCGTGTCGAACGACCTTGGGCGAAACTCTGATGGAGGCCGAACGACAGATCGCTCAGAACCGGAACTATTATTTCCCCCCCTTGCCCCCGGCCAATCCGCTGATGGACCGCGTGCCCCGGACCGGGCAGCCAGCGGTGGCGGAAATCCATGAGCCCGGGGAGAAGGTCAAGACCACCATCAGCTTGGAGTCCCAGCGCAAACGCGATCAGGCCGATGAAACCAAGGCCATTTTGTTCCGCAAAATCATGGGGGTGCCCGTCGAGCAGGCAAAAAGCCTCTTCCCGGAAAAGATGGATGATTTGGCTGCCGGCGAGAATTCCTATGTGGCGGTCATCCACGCCGACGGCAACGGGATGGGGGAAAGAGTCATCAGCCTGCTCCAACACTTGACCAGCCCGGACGCCCCGGAGAAATACCGCCAGTTCTGCTCGGAGGTGGAGAACAGCACCTTGGCCGCCGCCCGGGCGGCCTTGGCTGCGGTTCGGGAAAATCCAAAAGGCAAATACCCGGTCATTCCCCTGGTCTGCGCCGGCGACGATGTGACCCTAGTCATGTCCGCGCCATGCGCCATGCGTTTCTGCGGGGTGTTCGCCGACAAATTCGAGGCGGAAAGCCAGGCCCGGCTAGGCGGTTTGGGCCTGCCAGGACTCGCCGATCGCCTCACCACCTCCATCGGGGTCGCGTTCGTCAAGCAGAACTATCCCTTTGCCCAGGCCTATGAGCTGGCGGAGTCGCTCTGCGCCTATGCCAAAAAGGCCACCGGCCGCCAAGGCTCCTCCGTGGCCTTTTACCGGGTTACCACCGCCCTGGCCGGTCGTTACCAGGAGGAAATCCTGCCGCGATCGCTCACCGTCAATGATTGCCGGCTGACCATGAATCCTTACGCTCTGGGCGCCACGTCCGGCAATGGCGTCCCATCGCTGGCCGGGCTAAAAGAACTTTTCAAGGCCGCCAGCGGTTTGCCCCGCGGCTCCGTGCGTGAAATCATATCCCGCTGTTACCAAAGCAAGGCATACGCCGACCAGGCCTTTGAGCGGCTGGCCGAAGTGCATGAGGGAAAAAAGTTCCCCGTTTTCAAAACGGCCTTGGGAGAAATTACCGGCGATGGGCTTTGGAAGGAGTTGGATGGACAGCCCCGCTTTTGCACTCCGCTGCTGGACGTTATCGAGTTAAAGGCGGTAAAGACCGATTGGCCGGACGAATTGCAAAGAAAGCCTGACCAATCAAAGGAGAATCATTCATGAGCCTGCACATCACCATTCAAGTGGAGATTTTTTCCTTTTGGCACGCTGGCTCCGGCCTGGGCCGCTCCGGCTTCGAGGACGCCCAGGCCTTGCGGGATACCGACGGCCTGCCTTACCTGCCGGGGCGCACCCTCAAGGGGCTGTTGCGAGAAGGCGTTGCCCAGGCCGCCGATTACGGGCAATTACCCTCCGGGCGCGCCGCCGCAGACCTCTTCGGGGTTGCGGACTCGGCGGAAAAGGCCAATCACGACACCGGCTTGTTCTTTGGCGACGCCCGGCTCGACGCCGCCACCCGCCAATGGCTGGCCGTCAACCCGGCCGGGCGCGAATTCCTGTTCCAGCCCTTTTCCTCCACCAAGTTGGATGAGGACGGGCAGGCGGACGATCACACACTGCGCCAAGTCGAGCTGGCCGTGCCCATGACCCTCCTGGCCGATGCCGTGGTGCCGGATGAAACCACGCTGCGGGACCTTCGCGCCGGGGCGGCGATGGTGCGCCACTTGGGCAGCCACCGCCACCGCGGACTGGGCCGCTGCCGCATCACCCTTCAAGAAACCAAGGCTTCCTGACATGAAAACCCAATGGCTCAAAATTGAATTGCTCACCGAGGCGGTCTTCACCCGCAACGCCGTCACCGAGGGCGAGCACGAGACGCTGGATTACCTCCCCGGCTCGGCGCTTTTGGGGGTCGCCGCGAACCGCTACGGGGAACTAGGGCACGAAGTCTTCTGGTCCGGCAAGGTCCGGTTCGGCCATGGCCTGCCGCTGGTTGGAGATGATTTGGCGTGGCCCATGCCGCTCAGCTTTTTCCGGGCCAAGCTCCAAGGGCAAGAGATTCGGAGCGGGCTTGATCCGGAGATTTTCGGGCAAGGCCAGCAGCTCCGGCAGCTACGCCGGGGCTACCTGGTGCCCGGCGCGTCTTCCATTTTTAACCCCCGGACCCGCTACCGGATGAAAACAGCGGTGGGCCGAGATCGCTTTGGCGCGCCTATGGAAAGTCAGCTCTTCGGCTACCAATCGCTGGAAGCCGGCCAGGCTTTTGCCGCCTGCCTCCAAGCGGAGGATGACTTGGCGGACAAGCTGGAAAGCATTGTCGAAACGCTTTGCGCTCCCGGCGTCCGCCTGGGTCGTTCGCGCTCCGCGGAGTATGGCTTGGTCAGGATTTCCCGGATGTCCCCGCCCGCCTCCTTGGCCCCGCAGGCGTGGCGCCCTTCCGCCCTGGTCATCTACCTCGTCGCGGATGCCGCGCCGTCATCCCGCGCCGGCTCCCTGGCGGAGTCCCTGTTGGCAGATATGGCTGGCGCCGGTCTGCCGAAGCTCTGCTTCGACCGCGAGCGCAGCCATGTGCGCACCCGCGCCTATTGGCCGTGGAACCGCTTCTACAACGCGCCCGATGCCGAGCGACCGGTTCTCTGCGCCGGCAGCGTCATCGTCGGCCGCCTGCCCGAGGGCCAGTCCGCCTCCCAGGAGACCCTTCAGAAATGGTCGCAGTCCCTGGAGGCCGGCATCGGTGGTTGGCGGCAGGAGGGCTTGGGCCGCTTGCTGCTAAATCCGCCCTGGGTTGTCCAGCCGCCGGAAAAGCTGGGCGACCGGACCGTGCCGTCCGAGCAGGGCAAAGCGGCCAAGGCCATCACTCCGCCCAATGTGCTCGCCGTCATGGTGGAGCGGAAATTGCAGGAAGCCGAACTGGAAAAAACATCCTTCCTGGCCGGGCGTAAACTGGCGCAAGGATGGGACCGCTGTCTGAAAAAACTCCGGCGCGACAGAAAACCATACCCGGACCGCAGCCAGTGGAGCGCTTTGCGGGGGATTGCCGTCGCTTGCATGTCCGCCCCGGAAAAGCTGGGTCCGTGCCTGGAGGCCTACTTGTTTGAGCCGGTGCGGCGGAAGCCGCAAAGCGCGGATGATCCGGACAAACGGCCGCAGGATATTTTATTCAGCGAACGAAAACGGGCCAAGGTGTGGCATCAGCCAGATCAAGCACAAGGTTTGGCCGCCATGGTGCTGAGAGATATGGAGCAGCGCTCCGGTCCGCAAAAAGCGCGCATCCTATACCATGCCGCGCACGAGATGCACCGCCTGCTGGGCCGTGAACAAGAGAAAAAGCAAAAGTAAGCCAACGAACCGACCATGAAAAACTATCCTTTGCGCTACTTTGCCCGGGTGACCATCGAGTTCATCACTCCCTTCCATATCGGCAGCGGACGGGAGGGCGCGGTGGCCGATGCCGCCGTGGTATCTGACGCCAATGGCCTGCCGGCCATTCCCGGCAGCAGCCTCGCCGGCGCGCTCCGCGCCGCCGCCAGCGATGCCGGCCTGGAAACGAACAGCCTCTTTGGCTTCCAAAAGATGGGGGTCAGCGACAGTGATTCGGCGGCCGAGAAAGGCCAAGGCTCGCGCCTGACGGTCTCCTGGGCTGCTCTCCACGATTCCCACAACCAGCCCGTCGTTGGGCTGGCCGAGCAAAGCCGGCTGGACGACCCGGTGCTGGCTGCCGCCCGGGCGCTGCCGCTGCGCGACCATGTCCGGATTTCCCACCGGGGCGTCGCCGACGACCGGGGAAAATTCGACGAACTTTGCGCCCAAACCGGCCACCGCTTCACTTTTGAATTGGAATTGAGCGGCAATGACCAGGACCGCGCCTCCTGGGCGGGGCTGCTGCAAATCATCGGCGCGGCGGAGATTCGCCTAGGCGGCAAAACCCGCCGCGGCTTCGGCGCCTTTAAGACGATCACGATCCAGCAGCGCTGCTTTGATTTGAAAAAAGCCGGGGATTTTCATGCCTACTCGAATCTGGGTTTCCTGGCGGGGGACATCCCCGGGGCCGGCGAAATCAAAGAAGCCGGGGCGCCGCCCAAAGCGGCCACCTGCACGCTCACTCTCAAGCCGCGCGGCTATTGGATGTTTGGCGGCGGCGTGGACGATGAGTTCGGCGCAGACATGGCCCCCGTGCGCGAAGAAATCATCCTCTGGGAAAACGGCAAAGGCCGGAAAGCCGAAGACTTGGTGCTGATTCCGGCCTCCTCCATCAAAGGCGCGCTCAGCCATCGCGTCGCCTTTCATTACAACCGGATCAAAGAACGGTTCGCCGATGGCCAGGATGCGGAAAAAATCCAGCCATGGGCCGGCGAAGACAACCCCGCCGTGAAGATGTTATTCGGCTGCTGCAAGGATGCCGATGACGGCAAGAAGGGCAAGGGCCAGCGCGGCCGCGTGATCATCAACGATGTTCACCTCTCCCGGAGCCCAAAAGAGCTTCCTCAGCAAATCGTTCACCATGTCGCCATTGACCGCTACACGGGCGGCGCTTACCCAGGCGCCCTTTTCCAGGAAAGACCTTTTTGGCAAGGCCCCAGCTTGGTCATGAAAGTGATGATTGTTGAAACCGACCGCATCGCCGATTCTGACTGTAAGAAGTCGCTTCAATGCGCCTTGGCCGACCTGGCCGGGGGCCGGCTGGCGCTCGGCGCCGGGGCCGGCCGCGGCCTCGGCTTCTTCGAAGGCCGGTGCGAGTGGAACGAGATCGGCCAAAAATGGCTCGGCGCCGCCGCCCTTGCCGCCCAACCCTAATTAAAACGCCATGAATGCAAATCTTCGGGAAATCCTAAAAAAGAACCTCCGGGGAAGCGCCGGAAACGGGTTTGGTGAGTGCCGGACGCTGGTTTTGCTTCCAGCCCAATCCGCCGCCACGCCGGACGAAGCCCTGGACGCCTTGAAGAAATTCGCGCGGTCGGCCGGCGACAAACTCCAGGGCTGGGTCCGCTTTGCCGATAACCGGGACCTTGTCTTCCCCCGCCCGGACAATGGAGAAGCGGTGCTGCAAGGATGGCCCTTGGAGGCAGAATTGACCGCTGGCGGGGAAACCAGCCTGCACCTTTGCCTGAATGGCCAAGGCGGCTGGAAGGTCCAGGAAATCCGGGAGGCGCCTGATGCCGAGGCTTTCCTGCTGGAAACGGAATACCTCGTCGCCCCGCGCCATAGCCGGAACGGCGCCAAAACAGTTAAATACCAAGTGGCTTACGCATTGCAATCGGTGGGAAGCCACCAGGAATTCCAGCCCGTCGCTTGTCGTTTCGCCGGGTTTAACCATAAAAACACCTGACCATTAATATGAACGGAAATTCTCAAAGATACGGGCGTTATGGCGTACCGCGCGGCGGAGGCCGTTACCAAGGCGGACCATCCACCGGCCATCGGCAGGAAAGAAAGCCTATGGAATTCATCCCCTCGCCCTATTACTTCGTGCCGCTGGCGGAACAAGTGTTTCTGCCTGCTTGGGGGAACCAAGTATCGCAGGATGTGCCTTTCAAAGAAGGTCTAAGTGGATGGTTGGACCTCACCGTCACGGCCAAGACGCCCCTCTACATCCGCAACGGCGGGGATCATAAAAAGCGGGACCGCTCCAGTCTCTTGCGGGATGAACAATATTGCGACTTCTTCCGGGTCACCGACGATGGCAGCTACGCCATCCCCGGCACCTCCTTGAAAGGGGTCATCCGTAATGTCCTTGAAATCGCTACCTTCAGCCGGATGTCCCGCGTGGCCGACCTGCGCTACGCCGTCAGGGACTTGAATAATCCCGAGCTTTACACGCGGTGGATGACTACTGGAAAGGAGCTTTCCGTCTCCGCCCCAGTAGGGCCGGCGGTTCGAGCTGGTTGGCTGGAATCGGAAAGGGGAGTAGATGGCAATAAAAGATGGTTTTTAATGCCGTGCGAATTCGCCCGGGTGGAGCGCGACACGATCGCGAATTTTCTCAACGTGCGCGGCTTGGGCGACCGCAACCATGCGGACCGACGATACGGGCTGCTTGGGAATAAGAGTCTCAAAGTTTTCCTCAAAAAGCCGGTGGCCACCAAGCACGGCCCGTTTGTTTACCCCTTGGTGGAATTTTCCGATTTGTCAATAAATGCCAGGGAGGGATACCTCGAAGGTTCGCTTGTGCTTACTGGGCAACCCATGGATGACCCGTCAACAAAAGATCGGGAAATGGGGAAAAGACACACGCCGCAGAGGAAACACCTCGAATTCATCTTTCATTCAAACCGCAAGGAAAAGCGCCAAGAGGTTCCTCGGAAAATCATGGAAGAATTCGAGTTCATCCATAGCGAAGGCGATGGGCGGCCCAATCGCGAATGGCGGTTTTGGCTTAGACAGCATGAAGAATTGGGAGCGCGCATACCCGTCTTTTACCTTGCTTTCAAAGGCGAACCCAAACCGCATCAAGGTTCGGATGTCTATGGGGATGAGGGGGTGAACCTGCACTCCATCGGCCTGGCGATGATGTATCGCCTGCCTTACAAGCACAGCATTCATTCGGCCATCAAAGCTGCCCGTCCGGCGCACCTGCCCGATGGGGCCAAAGCCCATCAGCCGGACTTTGCGGAATGCCTCTTTGGTTTTGTGCATGGCAAATTTTGCCTCCGGGGCCGCGTGCAATTTGAGACTTTGCTTTGCCAGGATCCCCAAAAACAATTTGACTCCGCTGACGTCATCGCCGCAGAGGCCTTGGGCGTTGCCGGCGGCGGCCCAGTGGCTACGGAGCCATTGCCCAAGGTGGAAACCGTTCTCAACGGCCCAAAACCCACCTTTTACCCCAACTATGTGCAGCAAGATCCGGACCGGGAGGGCAAAGTGGTCAAGTATCACACCCTAATGGACGACAAGCCTGTGCTGAGCGGCTGGAAGCGTTACCCGGTGCGGAAAGACGGCCACGTTCCCAATCCCCCGTCCTCGCCGGAAAAAAAAGATGTGGCCACCGCCTTCAACCCTTTGCCAGCCGGCGTGCAGTTCAAGGGCCGGGTCCATTTCCACAACCTCCGACCAGAAGAGCTGGGGGCGCTGGTTTGGGCGCTGGAATGGGGCGGGAACAAAGACTTGCGCCACGCCGTCGGCATGGCCAAGCCCTACGGCTACGGCAGCGTTTCCATAGCCATCAACAAGGAAGCCTCCCGTGTGCTGGACAACCGGATGGAGGTCACTTGGGACAAAGTAGGCTGGCAAAACCGGTTTGTGATGGCGATGGAAAGTTTCCTTCCTGGCTGGGAACAATCCCCTCCCCTGGTCGAATTGAAAGCCATGGCGAACAGCCAGCCGCGGGTGCCGGATGATCACCTCCGATACCCCAGCCTTGAGCATAAGGAATTTCAAACCGCCAAGGGTAACAAGCTGTGTCTGCCGCGCTACTCGCAATTGTCCGGGTACTCGCCTGCGGGTTCCTCCAGGCCGCCGGCCAAACCTGCTGCTGCCCCCCAACAGGGCTCCCCTCCCGCGAAGGTTTTGAAAAAAGCCGCGGTTTACAACGAAGGCGAGGAGGTCATCGCGGAGGTGCGGGTGAGCAAAAAGGGGAATGTCTCTTTTCAAATCAAGGATGCCGAATCCGATTGCCTGGGGAAATTGGCCGGAGGCGCCAAGCCTCCATCGCCCGTGGTCGCCAATTCGGTCGTAAAACTGCGCATCACGGCGCTTCCCCAGCCGGGCTATCCCGGGCGTGAACAATTTTCCTTTGAGTGGATTGAGCTGGTATCCAATCCGTCCTCGGCCGGACCACAAGGCGCCTAGTCCTATTGCCATGAAAACCGCGATGGTGGTGTTTGCGAGCGAGCAGTTGCTGCCGAACCTGGCGGCGGTGATGCACTGGCGTCAGAACCTGCGCCGCCTGGACGCGGTCTGCATCTATTACACCGCAGACGAGCAGCGCTCCGCCCTGCCGGCCCGGCGGCTGGAATTGCTCCTTCAGCGCCTTTACCCAGGCTTGATGATTTATCGCTCCTCAAAGCCATTGGGCATTACTCCCCAGGATGTCACCCAGGCGCTGGCCGGGTGGCAAAAGGTTGCCGGGCCGGACTTCCAGTGGGTCATCAATGTCACCGGCGGACTCAAGATGATGGCCATCGGCGCCGCCAGCTTCGCCTTCGACCAAGGCCATAGCCTGATCTACCGCGAGCTCAACGGCGGCTGGTTCAAAATCAGCCGCTCAGCCAAGGGGACGGAGGCTGACAATCTGGAAATCCCCCTCCACATCACGGATTCGGTTTCAGTAGATACACTCGTTTCGCTGCAATGCCCCTCGCCATCGCACTATCATTGGTCCTCTCAAGAGCCGCAGCCCGTGGATCTCCGCAAGGTCACCCAGGCAGTCGATTCTATGGGCCTTAACTGGCGCGGGGTGTGCGAGAAATTCGCCGAAAAAGCGCGGGCCGGAGCGTTCCTCGAACACTTGGTCGCCCGGGTTCTGATGGAATCGGGCTGCCAGCACTGCCGCACAAATCTCAGGCTGATTAGCGCCAGCAGCTCCCCCCTCGAGGAGATTGACGTGGTCGTCAACCGGCTAGGACGCCTGATCATTGTGGACTGCAAGTTGGGCGCCAGCGGCGGGGCCTATATCGCCCAAATGGACCAGGCATCCCAACGCAGCCATGAGCTGGGCGGCCTTTCCGCCGTCTATGCCTTGGTGAGACCTAATATCATCCTGCCCCCGGCCCATCAGGCGCTGGCCAAGGCCCGAAAGTTAGTGTTGATTGACGCCTCCCAGCCGACGCTGTTCCCGCATTTACTTGACGCCTTGAATTTGCAGCCGCAAACCCCGGCGGCGCGCGACTTCATCGGGGCGATCAATCGGGCTGCCAGCCGCCTGGCTGCAACTCCGGCGCCTCGGGTGGTTTCCAAGCCTGCGAACTCCAACCCCACTTCGGCCAAAATTCCCGCCCGGCCCAAAAGGCCTGCGCGTCCCTGGCCCAATTCCAAACACGTTGCGGCGCCAGACTGCCTGACCCAGATGGAAAAAGACCTTTTCCCTGACGATCCCCAACCGCTCCGGCCATGAACGCTACTGCGCCACTCCCCATCTCAGAGGTCGAAGCAACGGCCGTCGCTATGCCGCACCGGGGGACCGTGCCGCTCCTGGATGCCCTCCAGCAACTGTTGGCCGGCCTGCAGGTGCGGATGCTCGAAGGCCGGCTACTCCTCGACCGTCCGCTGATGCTCGATTGGCAGGCCTCCTCCACCCTCCGCGGCCTAACCGGCCATGCCCTGACCGATCGCTACCCCGGCGTCATCCGGTCCTGGTTCAAGCCCGGCCAAAGCGGCCATGATCTCCCGGCCTTTCTTTTCCAAGCGGCGCATGACACCGGCCGCCCGATTCGCGAAGTGGCGTTTCGGCTTATCGCCTGGGACCCCGAAGGCGTGCTGCTGGAGTTTAGCGCCCGGGCGTTGGCGGGCGCGACCGGACGGCCCTTCGGCGGCCGGGGAACACTGGTCGCCGCCTGCCGTTTGGGCGAGCCGGAGCGCCTGGTTTTCAGCGGCGCGCCGCCGCTGGCCGGCCCGGCGCGGCTTTCCCTGGTCACCCCCGTCGCCGTCAAGGAGCGCAAGGCCTGGCTCGGCCCCAGAGAACTTTTGTTGGGCCACCTGGTTCGCGCTTTCGTCCGGCGCCTCAACCGGCTCAGCGCCGCCTTTGGCAACGGAGGCCAGCTCGACGAGACCCCTTGGCTGGCGGAGTGCGCCCTCGTGCAGGAGACCGACCGCCAACTCCGCTGGATCTCGGCCCAGCGCCGGTCCACCACCCAGTTGGGGATGCTTTCCCTGGCCGGCGTGGCCGGGACCATCGGGTTTGCCGGACTTCCCGCCTCTCTCTTCGCCTTGCTCCAGGCGGCGGAAGCCTTCCATGTCGGCTTTCATACCGTTCACGGCTGCGGACAGCTCCGGCTGGAGCCGACCGCGCGCCCATCGCCCCCTGCTTATGGATAACCCCCCCGCCCCCGCCAACCGCCGCCGGCTCCTGGTTTGCACCACGGGCACTTCCATCGCCCAAGGCTGCCCTTCGTTGCGCCGCTATTTTCAGGCCGATTATCCTTGGGATCGCCCGGCCGACGACTTGGCCGCCGAAATCGCCGCACGCCTCCAAGGACAGCCATGGGACAACGCCTCGCGCGTCCGACAGCTCTCCGCCGAGTTGAATTCTCTCAGCCGCCTGGGGGCCGGGCCAGGCGACCAGGTCGCCCTTCTGGCCACCGACACCGCCGAGGGCCGCGTTTGCGCCGAAGCCCTGGAAGGCGCTATCCGCCTTGCGTTTCGCCTGCCGGGCGAGCGGGATGTTGAGATTTTTGGGGTTCCAGGCCTGCAGATTCGCCGTGCCTGGCGCTTGCGCCACCAAGGAATTCCCGAGTTGATCAAAACCATCCTGGCGCTCCGCGCGGACGCGCTCAAGGTTCCCGGCTGCCAAGTGATCCTCAACCCTACCGGCGGCTACAAGGGCGTGGTTCCCTTCCTCGCCATCCTCGGCATGCTCTTCCGCCTGAAATCGGTCTATGTCTTTGAGTTTTCCGAGACCCTCATCGAACTGCCGCCCTTGCCGGTGACTTTTGACCTCGACCTTTTTGAGCGCGCGCGTCCCGCCCTGGTTTACGCCCTCGAACAGAGTTCCGTGGCCTTGGAGGAGTTCCTGTGCCGTATTCCTCACCTGCAGTACCACGAGCGCGAGCTTTTTATGGGATTCCTGGAGTTGGAGGAAAACGGCAAAACCTGGGCTCTTTCGCCGCTGGCGTGCGTGCTGGTCGGCGTCAGCCGGGCAGGCGCGCGGCAGGTTAAAATCTCTCCGGCGGTGCTGACCCGTGCCCGTGAGCTGACCGGGGCGGCTCGCGAGAGGTTCCTGCTCCTGCTGGACCGCGTGGCGGAGCCGCTGTGGAGGACCCGTCACCTGCACGCCTTTTCCGGCACCGACTTGGAAGTTTACAAGCAGGGCAACGTGCCGGAGCGGCTGGCCGGGATCACCCGCGATGGCGCCTTTTACCTGTGCGAGTATTATGGCGACCACGATTTATACGAGAAGGACCTTCCCCGGCGTAAAGAGCACCAATATCGCCTGGAAACTTTCTTGCCCTGGCAAGGCGAGGCGACCCTGACGGCCTTGGAAGAGGAAGCCGCGCCTGACCAGGCCGAAGCGCCGGGAAGGGCGGATCCCGCTGGCCTAGCGCTGCGGCAATTGGAGCGTGAAAAACTTGAAATGCGCCGCCAGTTGGCCAAGTTGGAGCGCCAAGTGAAGGACTTGCAAGAGCAACTGCGACATGAACGGGAAAGAACCGGCCCGGAAGAGACCGGCAAGGAGGTTGTGGAACCTGTTGATATAGAATATATTAAAAATATTAACACGGATGAGGCTGACGATGAATGAAGGCCGACCCCAAAAAACGCCATGGGTTAGGAAAAACGCCATCACTAACCAATTGCAAGTCAACGCCCTGGGACCAGAACCGTTGAAGGCATAGCACCTCTATTGAGGTGGTTGAGACCCGGAAGGCGAGCATACGCCAGCTGCGGATTGTCGTTGAAGGCATAGCACCTCTATTGAGGTGGTTGAGACGCAATGTATGCTGAACATGCGTCGAAGCCGCTTGCGGTTGAAGGCATAGCACCTCTATTGAGGTGGTTGAGACACGCCGCCGCGTCTAATAACTCGGCGGCTTCTTTAGTTGAAGGCATAGCACCTCTATTGAGGTGGTTGAGACCGGCGCCCAAATGGACGTGGCCGTGCAGGCGGCCAGGCGTTGAAGGCATAGCACCTCTATTGAGGTGGTTGAGACCGTCGAAAATAGAATTCATATATGTAAATAAAAAGCAGTTGAAGGCATAGCACCTCTATTGAGGTGGTTGAGACACCATAGGCACGTCGACGGGGAATTATCGCGACATCATGTTGAAGGCATAGCACCTCTATTGAGGTGGTTGAGACCCTTGCGAAAGCGCGCATTGCGCGCGCCAAGCGCAGTTGAAGGCATAGCACCTCTATTGAGGTGGTTGAGACCCTGGCGATTTCGCCGTACGTGACCACGATTATGTTGAAGGCATAGCACCTCTATTGAGGTGGTTGAGACCAACAACTCGTAAGACTTGGCATCCGACAAAATTTGGTTGAAGGCATAGCACCTCTATTGAGGTGGTTGAGACCTCTGGATGCTGCCGTATGTAATCTAATATAAGAGTTGAAGGCATAGCACCTCTATTGAGGTGGTTGAGACCACTGCGCGCATTGCACGCGGCCGTTATGCACGGTTGAAGGCATAGCACCTCTATTGAGGTGGTTGAGACCCTTCATTTTTTTTCCCATGGTAACCATAAATTGATGCGTTGAAGGCATAGCACCTCTATTGAGGTGGTTGAGACCTGGTCCTTCATGGACCAGAACGCCGCCGCCAGCAGCCGTTGAAGGCATAGCACCTCTATTGAGGTGGTTGAGACGTCGCAATTCCATTCGTCCAGTTCACCCGCCGGGTTGAAGGCATAGCACCTCTATTGAGGTGGTTGAGACAGCCTGCCAATCAGGCTGAGCGGTAACCCGCGCCATCGGGTTGAAGGCATAGCACCTCTATTGAGGTGGTTGAGACCCGCATTGCCGCGCGCTCCGCGTCCATTTCAGCCGGTTGAAGGCATAGCACCTCTATTGAGGTGGTTGAGACCCGCAGTTCATTGATGTCCTTGGCGTATTCCTTGGGTTGAAGGCATAGCACCTCTATTGAGGTGGTTGAGACTGGACTTCGCAGCCCCGATAAAGGTCCGCGTTGTGTTGAAGGCATAGCACCTCTATTGAGGTGGTTGAGACCGAATATCATGTCGGACTTGGCTACGCGTTTCGGAGGTTGAAGGCATAGCACCTCTATTGAGGTGGTTGAGACATGCGCAGTCCCTCGGAAACCTCCCTGCTTCTCGTTGAAGGCATAGCACCTCTATTGAGGTGGTTGAGACGCTTCCGATGACAACGTCACCGGGACAAAGGTATCTCGTTGAAGGCATAGCACCTCTATTGAGGTGGTTGAGACACCAGGTTACCCGTGCCTACTACGGCACGGGGATTTGTTGAAGGCATAGCACCTCTATTGAGGTGGTTGAGACTGTTTCCCCCACAGTACATTTAGGTCAGACACAGCCCGTTGAAGGCATAGCACCTCTATTGAGGTGGTTGAGACGGAAACCAGGTTACCCGTGCCTACTACGGCACGGGGTTGAAGGCATAGCACCTCTATTGAGGTGGTTGAGACCGCCTTCAGTTTCCCAACGGTAACCATAAATTGGTTGAAGGCATAGCACCTCTATTGAGGTGGTTGAGACTACTTCCTTCTCGGGGGGGAATCCTTTCATGGTTTTGTTGAAGGCATAGCACCTCTATTGAGGTGGTTGAGACCCGCCGGTTTACCCGGCTCTAGGACCCCTCCGCCCGTTGAAGGCATAGCACCTCTATTGAGGTGGTTGAGACCATCGTCACCGATGTCCTTTATTTTCCATCTTCGGTCGGTTGAAGGCATAGCACCTCTATTGAGGTGGTTGAGACGCTGTCCCTAAATGCCGCTCGACGACAATAGCCGCGTGTTGAAGGCATAGCACCTCTATTGAGGTGGTTGAGACCGTTCGAGCCATCATGGCGCGGCGCCACTGCCGGTTGAAGGCATAGCACCTCTATTGAGGTGGTTGAGACTCAACGTCCGGGTAATTGACATGCATCCAACTGTGGTTGAAGGCATAGCACCTCTATTGAGGTGGTTGAGACACCCTCTCCATCGGCCGATACTCCACCTCGACCCAGTTGAAGGCATAGCACCTCTATTGAGGTGGTTGAGACGGAGTAGGTTTTAAAACCACACTCATCAATATGTTATAGTTGAAGGCATAGCACCTCTATTGAGGTGGCGAAGGACAAGGTTCAAGTGACAAGGCTCAAGTCTCAAACGGAAAGATTGAACCTTGCTCATTTGAAATTTGAAACATGGTCCGGCATAGCACCTCTATGCTTTCTCGACGTTTCCAGTGGAGCGGTCGCCAGCTCCGTTAGGAGCGGCATGTTTATAGCCCGGCCCGGCCCCAAAACCGGCACCGCCGTTTGGGGCGGCATGACCTGAAGCTCGCAGGTAACGAATATCTTGATCATGCCGCCCCAAACGGCGAAGGTATCTTATGGGCGCGACTTTGCTACACCCATGCCGCTCCTAACGGAGCTGCCGCCGGCAATATGGGCATTGGCGTTCAGGCGGCAGCCGTATCGTATTTCTCGCCAATGACCTTCCACTGAAAACAGCGAGGAACCAGGCTGGCTCTTCGATGATTTCAGTGGAATTGCCGGAAGCAAGTTACCGTGCATAACTCTGGGCCTGGGGTTTTCGATAGCGCGGTTTCCCCTCACCCCTTCCCTCTCCCTGGGGGAGAGGGTGACCCGTTCGCCGGCGCTCGAAGTTATCGGGCGCTGCGATTGCACAAAGCGCCGCCAGCGATGTGTCCCTCTCCCCAAGGGAGAGGGATCAAGGGTGAGGGGAAAAGGCGCCAACGAATGCGAAGGGTTTCCATTGTCAAACAGCGGGATGCCCGATCCTCCTTGCCCCGCTTTTACCCACTGGAAAGGTCAAGGAACCGAAAGTCTATAGGCATGCCTATGCCCCTATTCCCCTGCCTGTTGATGGGCAACTAAAAACTGGGCATAATTCCGACGGCACAAACCCGGCCTGACATTTCCGTCAGGGCCGGGTTTTTCATTTTTTTTCATGGGCCGCCGGAAATGATCGCGGTCGTCCGCTTATAGGACATGGAAGGAAAAACCTGGCACTATGAGCCTGACCAATAATTCCAAGACAGTGTTTCTGGCCTCGCCGGGATACACGCTGAAATCGCGGCGCGCGCAGTTCATGCTGGCGCGCAAGGGGGAGCGTCCGATCCGGCTGCCGGCGCTGCTGGTGCGGCAGTTCGTGGTGGCGCCCGAGGTGGAGGTGACGTGCGAGGCGATGCGGGACGCCATGGAGTCGGAAATCCCGATGACTTTCCTGGACCACACGGGCCGGGTGCTGGGCCACGTGCAGGGCGCCCGGCGGCACGACGCGCAGCCGCGGCTGCTGCAATACCGGCTTTACGATGACCCGGCGCGCAAGCTGGGGGTGGCGCGCAAGCTGGTGCTGGCCAAGCTCCACAACAGTCTGGCGGTGCTGCTGCGGCACCGGAAAAACCATCCGGAATTTGCATGCCGGGACGCGGTGGAAACCATCCGCCAGGCGGCGGCCGGCGCGGCGGCGGCGGCTGATCTTGACCAATTGCGGGGCTGCGAGGGCGGGGCCGCCCGGGCCTACTTCGACGTGTTTGGAGGCATGATCCGCAAGAATTTCTCGTTTGCCGGGCGGACGCGCAACCCGCCCCTGGACCCGGTGAACGCGATGCTTTCCTTTGGCTACACCCTGATCTCGCGGGAGATCGGCTCGGTGTTGGAGGCCCTGGGGCTGGACCCCTACGTGGGCCTGCTGCACGAGCTGAAGCCGGGGCGGCCCTCGCTGGCGCTCGACCTGGTGGAGCCGCTGCGCGCGGCGGTGGTGGACCGCTTTGTGCTGAGCCTGATCAACCTCGGCCAGGTCACGCCGGAGCATTTCGACACCGTGCCGGCCCCCAATCCCGCCGTCTATCTGAATCGCGAAGGCAGAAGGATCTTTTTCCTGGAACTGGAGCACTGGATGGAGCGGTGCCAGGACGAGGCGGAAACCGGGGAGCCCTGGTGGTGTCCGCGCAGCTACGCCACCGCCGAGGTGGAGGCCTCCCGACGCGCGCTGGTGAACGGCGCCCTCGATCAATGGGAGCTCCAGCGCCTGCCCTTGCCTGAGTGAGGCCCCATGCCCCGTCCCGGAGCCATGATCTACCTGGTTTCATACGACATCCCGGACAACCGCCGGCGGCTGCGCCTGGCGCATTACCTGGAGGAATGGGGCGTGCGGGTGCAGTGGTCGGTCTTCGAGTGCCAGGTGTCCTCCACCAACTTTCGCCGCCTGCGCGAAGGCATTCTTGAGCTGATTGAACGCGCGGAGGACAACGTGCGGATTTATCCCGTGTGCGCCACCTGCGCCGGGCAGATTGAGCGCCTGGGGGTGGAGGAGAGCGTCCGGCTGGACGAGCATGGCCTGTATTTCTAGCGCCCGACCGGAAATCGGCCGCGGCCTCCGCTTATGAATGGTATGGACAAAATAATTAACCGCATGAAAACGATGAAAACGCAGAACCTGGAACAGAACCTGACCTTGAATCCAATGCCGGCGCTGGCGATGGCCGGCCTGCTGGCCCTCCTGCTGGCGGCAACCGGCTGCTCCCACAAGCCCAAGCAGGCGAACGTCGGGCGACCGGCGATGGCCGGAAGGATTTCCTCCAACAGCCCCGCCAATGCCACACCGCCGGGCCAACCGCAAGACTCGGGACAGGAGGCGCGCCAGCGCGATTTGGAGATGCTGCGGGCGGCGGGTCGCGAGCTGCGGATGGCGCAGGGAGCGGGAGACTACGAGCGGCTGATGGCGGCTTACGAGGAGGTGATCCGCAGCGGTCGGGAAGTGCTGGAAGCCGCCCATTTGGGCGCGGCGGACAAGCAGCAGTTGCGCACCGAACTGAAAGTCCATGAGCGCCGCCAGCGGGAGGCCCGGGAGCGGATGGAAGCCATTTGCGAACAAATCCAGCAGGAATTGGAACGAGCGCAAAAAGTGTTCGTCAACGAGCGCGCCGCAGATGATTGCCGGTCGGCCAAAGCCATCCAGCAGGCGCAGAAGAACAAATGGCTGAACCTCATTGGCCTGCGCGATGACCCGGAAGAATTCGTGAAAGCGATGCTATTGCTGGACCGGGTGCTAAGAGATCTGCGGGTGGACTACGCCTTGCGGTGGGCGGCCACGCGGCAGCGGCAGGACTGCCGCACGCACCTGGGGAAAAAAGGCGAAAAGCTCTACGCTCAAGCCCCGGCGATGGACGGCTACAGCAGCCTGGCGGGCTACCCGGTGATGTCCAAGGCCGAGCGGCTGGAAAAGCAATGCCGGCTTTGGCAGCAGCAAAGCGAGCCGGCGGAAGCGCTGGAAGCATCCGACCGCCAAGCCCCGGAAGGCGAAGGGCCGGCCTTGGCGCGCCACGCGAAACCTTAATTTGAACCATCGTAAACAAACAAAGCCCAATTCAATGAAAACCATGAAAACAAACCCGGTGAACCTCTTTAAAACGATCGCCATCATGTCCCTGCTGCTGTCCGCGCTGGCGCCAGCCCAGCCGCAGACGCCGGCGCCAGCCCTCAGCCCGGCACAGGCGCTGGCCGGCGAGTTGGCCTCTCAGCGCAAGGCCTGGATGGATGCCAGCTTGGAGGGGCGCATTGGCCTGGCCGAAACCCTGGGGGAGGAGGGGGCGGAGGCCCTGGCCCGGAAGGAAGGCTGGCGTCCGCTGTTGCTGCGTGCGCAAAAGAACCTGCGAATCGGGCCGGATCAGATTTATGAGGCGGCCAACGGCAAAATCATCGTGGTGGAGGCCAAAGGCGGATCCAGCCCGTTAAATAGCGGCTACGGCCATCTCCAAGGCACTCCCGAACATGCGGTGGAGGGCGCCAAGCGCCTGTTGCAAAGCCCCAGCGCTTCCGAGGGGGAGAAAGCAGCGGCGCGAAAAATTCTGGAGGCGGCCAGCGATGGCAAGCTGGAAGTCCGGGTGATCCGCACCCGGCACGTGCTGGGCAAGCCAATGGAAGTGGTTGTGGAGTCTATTGAAAACACCGCCCCAAAAACGGCGAAGCTGGCCGGGGAATACCTAGAACAAGCCGCCCAAAAGGCGGTGCCCAAGGTGGCAGACCGGACGCTCAGGGCGGCGGGACCGGCGTTTAGATACGGGGGACGAACCCTCGGACTTGCCGCCGCGCCGCTGGTTGTGGGAGGGGTGGCGCTGATGGAAGGCAGCCATACTGAGCGCCAATACCAAGCCGGCGAAATCGCGGCGCAAGAGCGCGGCGAGCGGCATGCCAGCACGGCCGGCGGGGCAGTGGGAGGGCTCGGGGGGATGGGCGCCGGCGCAGCCGTGGGGACCTTGGCCGGGCCTCCGGGAATCATCATTGGCGGCGTGGTGGGGGGGGTGGGTGGGGATGCGGCCGGCCGCTGGCTGGCAAAAACTGCGGCCGGTAAAAAGGTGGGCCAGGCTTTGCAGGAGGAGGAAAACCGGGTGGTGAACGGGGCGCAAGGATTTTACCGGGGCGCCGGGGAACGGACCTTGCCGCCCGAGGCCTACCGGGGCCTGGGCTTGAGCGTGACCGACGAGCGCGCCCTCGGGGCGCGGTGAAGCCCTGCCGGAAATCCCTGCGGCAGTCCGCTTATAAGAGGCATGGAAGCAAAAGAAATGGCAACAGAAAACAACAACTAAACACCAACATCATGGGCATATTTTTCAATGACAGTTACAGCGATCGCGCCCGACGAGACCAAGGCCGCCTGCGGGTGGGACTCAAAAACCTGATCAGTCTGGTGAATGATTATGGCACCTGTTTCTCGTGCGGCGGGAACGGCCACAAGACACTCACCTGCACTATCTGCGAAGGGCGGGGCCGAAAAAAGCTGACCTGCAACGCCTGCAGCGGGACAGGCAAGCATACGTTCCCCGAGCAGTCCTGCAACGCCTGCTGGGGAACCGGGCGGTGGCACCACCAAGAACAGGCCTGCCGGGCCTGCAATGGCCGCGGACAGGTGGCCGTCAACGGGGAGAGCCGCAGAACAATCAAATGCTGGAAATGCAGCGGGACCGGCGTTTTCCGACCGGCGCAAACTGAATCCTGCGCTAAATGCGGCGGCTCCGGCATTTACAGAAAAGCCCACTCTGAACCCTGTCGGCGGTGCGACGGTCGGGGATACTGGGAAACGCAATGCCGCAAGTGCGGAGGGCGCGGCGAATTTACGGGAACCTGCCGCAAATGCGGAGGGACTGGCTGGCACAAATTCTAAGCCGGCAATTCCACCACCAATCACCTTTATGAAAAAAATCAGGCACGTGCATGCGGACAGCAACGAATGGGTGCGGGTTCACCGGTCTTCGGCGCCGGCCAGCAGCGGAGGCGGCTCAGACTCCGATTGGTGGGTCACCGCGCTGGGCATCTTGGTCGCCGTGGTGGGGGGCATTTACGTGCTAATCTGGATTGTTGAGGTCCTCTTTCCCACCCTGGCGCTAATCGGCGTGCTGTGCTTCGGGGTCAAATGATTGTCCCGGAGCTAGCGGGAGCGCAAGCAAGGCCGGGCCTGAGGCCCCCCCCCGGAAATCAGCCCTCGCGTCCGCTTATCAGATGCATGGCTAAGAGACTAATGAATACTGGGATCAACCTTTGGACAAGCGCAAACCGGCAAACGCCGCTGGGCTTTGAAGCCGGCAAGGCCAACCGACTTGACCCGGCTACTCCATTCCATCCTGCGTTTTCCGGCGGCCCGGCTTCCTCGTGGCAACAGGCTGCGCGACGGGTGGTACGCGACTGGAATTTCTTCCCCTGCCTGCGCGTCAGCGTGACGGGCGAATGCAACCTGCGCTGCGTTTTTTGTCATAATGAGGGGAATTCCAAGCGCCACGGGGGCCTGCCGCTGCCGTTTTACCGCGCCCTGGCGCGCGACGCGGCCGCGCTCGGCCTCAACGCGGTCAAGCTCAGCGGCGGGGAACCCACGCTGCGCGAAGATCTTCCCGAAATTGTGAGCGCCTTCCGCCAGGCCGGTTTCGCGGACATTTCGCTCATCACCAATGGTGTGCGGTTGAGCCCCGCACTGCTGGGGAAACTCAAAGCGGCCGGGCTTAACCGGCTCACCGTCTCCTTGCACACGCTCGTTCCAGAACTTTACGAGCGCGTTTTTCGCGCGCCGGCCCGGAACCTGGGCCTGACCCTGGACAACCTGTCGCTGGCGGCCGCGGCTTTCCCCGGCGCGCTCAAGCTAAACGTGGTGTTCCAGCCAGGCCAAAATTATCCCGGCGAAGTCGTCAACCTGGTGCGATTGGCCTGCTCGCTCGGGGCCGTTTTGAGCGTGCTAAGCGTGGTGGACGGCTTGGCTGCGGATTCGTCCCAGGTTTCCCAGGACATTCGCCGCATGGTGTTCGAAACCTTCCGAGTGGCGAAGATCCTGGTGAGCACCAAACGGGCGGTCAAAGTCGAAACGCTGGTGTTGGCGGAAGGGGGCGCGGTGGAGCTGGACGATTTCCGCTTGAAGGAGGCCGTGGCCGCCAGGGATCGCAACCCCTACTGCGCGGCTTGCCCCGTGAAAGCCAAATGCGTGGAAGGGCCTTACGCCTTGCGGGTGACCGCTGATGGCCGGCTCAAGCCGTGCCTGGCGCGGCGGGACAACGAGGTGCGAATGGAGGGATTTTGAATGAAAACCAAGCGGCCAACCCTCATCGCGCTGGCCGGCATGCCGGGAGCGGGAAAATCCACCTTTGTCAGCGCCATCGGACGGAAGTGGAACCTGCCCGTATGGTATGCAGGCCAGCCGTTGTTGGACGAATGCCGCCGGCGGGGCTGTCCGCCCACTTATGCCAACCGCATGAAAGCCGGCCAGGCTCTCGGGCTGTTCGACCCGAAGCAGCCGTTGAAATTCATCGCCCACAGCTACGCGGCCATGCGCCAAGCGCACCCGCTTCCGGCCACGGTGGTTTTTGACTCGGTTCGCACCTTGGAGGAGTTGTCTTTCCTGCGGGACCGGGAACCGGAGGTCATCCTGGTGGCGGTGCTGTTAGGCCGGGGCGAGCGGCATCGCCGGCTGCATCGGCGCGACGGCTCCTCCTGGCGGGCGATCCGGGACCGCGACCTGGCGGAAGTGGGCGCTGCGGAAATTTATGGCCGCCGTTTTAATGTGGGGCCATTGATTGCGCTGGCGGATTGTTATTATGTCACCCCGCCGGACGAGGCCGGCGCGACTGACCCCAACCTGCCTGACCTTAAGATCTGATAACCTTCATGAAAACAACCCTGTCCATCATCGAATTGAAAAAACAACTTTTGGAGGCCGCGCGGGCGGCGGTGCGGGAGAAAATCGTCCTGCAGCGCAAAGCGATGGAGGACGCCCAAAAAGAGGCCAACAGCCACAAGGGCGCAATGGCCTCGCGCTACGACACCTTCAAGGAGGAGGCTCAGGCCCTGCGCAACGGACATGCCCGGCAAGTGCAGGAACTGGCCGAGGTCGCGGCGCTCCTCGACCAGATCAAACCGGAGGTGTGCGATCAAATTAGAGCGGGGGCGGTGGTGGTCACCAGCCAGGCGCGTTATTTTGTGTCCACCGGCTTGCTGGACGATCCGATTGTGCTCGCGGGCCAGGAATACCACTGCATCAGCCCCGGCGCCCCCATCCTGCGCCTGGTGCGCGGCAAGCCCCCGGGCGCGACAATTCAAACGCCTGCCGGACCGGCGCGCTTGGAGGAAATCTATTAAGAGGCGCCGGCGCGATACGCAGCAAACAAAAGACCCATTATGAATATGAACAATGATGAGAGCCCAATCCCCAGTCCCGGCCGCCGCCGGGGTAGCCTCTGGCCGTTTGCCCTGTTTTTGCCGCCGGCCGCCCTGGTTATCTGGAGCTCGATCAAGCAGCTTCCGGATATTGGCGAGGCGCTGCTGATGCTGGTCGCGGGCTGCCTGTGGCTGCTTTTTTTGGCCTGGATCGCCATGGGCTTCGCTGATTTTTTCGGGCCCCGCAAACGCTGATTCAGGTGAATCCGCGCCGCTGGCTGTGAAAGGCAGCCCCGGAAATGAGCCGGTCGCTCCGCTTATATGAAGCATGGAAATGAATGCAGACCAAAAAACGGGAACGAACAGCATGAAAAACAATCATCCATCCAACGGATCGAATCTCAACGTCAGCATCCACCTGGAGGAATGCCGCGCGAAAAGCCTTGGCCTGCGCGAAGTCATGGAGCGCCTTAAGGATTTGCCCCGGGAAATCCGCAACCGCCTGGTGGAGCTGTGGAATCGCCGGGCTTATTGGGGCGGCCGCGTGCGCCGGGTGGGCCAAATCCTGCTGGCCAGGATCATCGACTTTATCCAGAAGCACCCCTGCATGACCGCCGGGACGGCGTTGGGTATTGCCTTGGCCTTTCTGCTGCAGACAGTGCCCTTCATCGGCCAGATTGTCGGCCCCTTGGCCATCGCTGTGTTCGGCTATCTCGGCGCGGTGCTGGCCAACCCGCTGGACCGCGGCACGTTCGGCCCGCCAACCTTGAACGATTTTTATGATGTGGCACGGGCCTACTTCCAGTTATTTGCTGATTTGCTGGTGGCAGCCTGGCGGGCATGGGGCCAGCCTCAGCCGGCATCGGCCTGACCGGTTAAACAACATGAAAAAAACAGAATAAGAATGCAAAAATGCACATGAACACCGAAAACAAAACTGATCGCAAACCGGAATTGATCGCCGCCGCCGTGCTGGGCGTCGCCGGAACAGTCGCCGCGCCTGCGACCGCCGCGGCTTGCGGCGCGACCGCGATCCCGGTGATCACCACGGTCGCCTCGTGGGTCGGGTTGACGGCGCTGTCCGCCACGCCCATCGGCTGGTTCATCGGCTGCGGGGTGGCCGCTGCGGCCTTGGGCGCCGGCGGGGCGGCGCTGGTGCGCTCCTGCGCCCGGACGGAGGAACATGCCAAACAGTTGGAGAAGAATCTTCCGTGAAAGCCCTAAAATCCAAATAGCGAATGGCAACGAGGAATATGAAATCCTAACGCCAAACAAGGAAGACCGTGCAAGAACCAGAAAACAGTGAAAAGGACCGCGTGCTGACAGCGACCAAGGTGGTCACGACATTGGCAGGCGGGGGATTGAGCGCGGCCGCCGCGGCGACCTTGGGCGCCGGTTCCGTCCCAGTGCTAACCACCGTGGGGTCGTGGGTGGGCGTCTCCATTTTGGCGGCCACTCCGGTCGGCTGGGTCATCGGCGCTGCTGTGGTGGGGGCCGGCGCTTGCTATGCGGGTCTTCAACTGATTGAAGGCGCCGGCCGGGAGGAAGGAAAGCACAATGCTAACGCTGCCTTAAAGGCCGAGTGCGATCGAGTGGAACAGTTGCGGAGTAATGCGGCTCAGTTAACGCCGGCCAAAGTCGAGGAGGCCCAACGGGCCCTGGCGGAAATGGTGCGCGAGAATCACCTGGACCAGGACACCGCCAACGCGCTGTTCGAGGAAATCCGGAAAGGCCACACCTCCATCGAGGAAACTTCAGCCGTTGCTGGCTGGCAATTAGCCACGTCCCCGGACGTTCCGCCGCTGGCGCTTGCGCAGACGATAGGCGAAAGGGAGGCATGAATAAAAATTTGCCTGGTGGCGCGGCGACGAAAACCGGAAATCCGAAAGGCCCGGCGCTTATCATAGAAAAATGAAAAATAAACGCCAACAAAACGGGGAACTGAATATGAAGACGACTAACGAACAACAAGCGCGAAATATGAACAACAATAATGCAACCGCCAGCAGGCCGCCGGCCCAGTCGTCCGGTATTCACCATCCGCACCCGATCCGCTCTTGTTTCCCCGCCGTCCTACTCCTCTTGGCGGTGCTCGCCGGCTGCCCTTCCTGCAAAAAACAACCACCCCACTCGTCCACCCCACCGGCGCGTCCGGCGGTGGAGGTCGAACCGCTGATCCAGGCCGCCGAAGCCGCTGCCCAACAGGCGATCCGCCGCCGGGCCGATGAATTTGAAACCTTCGTGCTCGATCGCCGCCAAAACGCCCCGGCCTACGCCAAGCAGTTGGTCTCCCTCAAAAGCAAATGGCTGGTGGTGCGCGACAAACTGCCGTTTACCGACACTGATCGCCACAAGAAATTCGTGGAAGCGGAATTCCACGCCAAAGTGATCTCCTCCAACGAACTTGCCGACGCCTTGCAACGCGGCGCGGGAGGCCTGGCGCACGACCTGGAGTCCATCGAAAACGACCTGGCCGTGCAATTGCGGCAGACCCTTACGGGCCGGTCGCTGCCCGCCGACGAGCAGCATGCCGCCCGGCAGCATTTTCAATCCGCCTTGAATCAGGCCGCTTCCGCTTCCCGGCAGGATCTCGCAAAAAGCGTGGGCAGCTTGGTGGTTTCCGAACTGGCCACCAGCCTGGGCGTGAAAATCCTGACGCGCTTGGGTGTGTCCGCGGGCATCCTGGGCACGGGCGCAGCCACCTCCTGGCAAACCTTGGGCGCCGGCCTGGTGATTGGCCTGGTGGTGGACCAGGTTTGGGGGTGGATTGACAACACCGAAGAAAAGATCACCAAGAATATTAGCGCGGAACTCGAATCCGTAGCGGCGCGGGGCGCCGAGTCCATTCGCCAGGAAGGGACGCAAGCACTGCGAACTCGCGCGCAACTCTGGCGGGCGGTGGCCGCGGTTCAACAGCCATGAAACAAACACGCCTAAGACCCTGATTCCAATGAAAACAACCATGAAAATCCTGACCCTGATCACAGTCGCCACCACGCTGCTCTCTTCGATCCCCTGCACCGCAGGCTTGCCCACGCTCGTCTTGCGAGAAACCGGTGAAGCGATTGCCAAGCGCTTTGGCCCCGGCGCCGCCGGACGGACCGCCGGCGAAATCACCGAAAGCGCCGCTCGCGCTGTGGCCCGATATGGCGAAGAGTGCCTCCCCCTGGTCCGCCAGTCTGGCCATGCCGGTTTTAAGGCCCTGGAGGAAGCGGGGGAAAAGGCGCCGCAACTTATCAAACTCCATGCCTACCGCGGAGACGATGCCGTCTGGATTATCTCCCAGCCCCGCAAGCTGGCGATTTTCCTCCGGCACGGCGATGACGCCGCCGAAGCCCTGCTCAAGCACCCCGGCTTGGCGGATGACTTGATTCAGCAGTTTGGCCAGCCGGCGGCGGGCGCGCTGAACTCGCTGTCGCGTCCCGGCGCCCAGCGTTTAGCCATGCTCGCCAAAGACGGCACCCTCAGGCAAATCGGGCGGGAGGAAGAGGTGCTGGCGGCGGTCGCCCGTCATGGCGATGCCGCCGTGGATTTCCTCTGGAAACACAAGGGCAAATTGCTGGCAGGCGCCGCTTTGGCGGCCTTCCTGGCCAATCCGGAACCTTACCTCAAAGGCGTGCGGGACCTGGGGGCTGGCGTGGCGGCGCACACCATTGAACCGGTGGTCAAATCCATCAATTGGACCTTGATTATCGGCGGCCTGGTCTTCGTCGCGCTTTTGCCCTGGATCACCCGCACCGTGCTGCGAACGTTCGCGAGGTCGCGGCTTAAGACCCGCCAGTGGACTGGCGATGGTACGGGAGCGGCGGAATGAAGCACAACCACGAAAACGAAATGGCCGCCTCAAACTTGGAAAGACCGCATGAACACCGACCCTTCAAACTCTGATAACCGCGGGCCGACCATCCTGGACGTGGAAGTCCAGCCCGGCGACAAACCCCGGATGCCCAACCACTGGAATGCCTGGATGCTCAAAGGCGCCATCCTCCTGGCCTTCTTGTGGCTCCTCAAGGTCATCCTCGTCGCCGTGCTCCCCTATCTTTTCGCCGCCGGCGCCGTTGCGGCCATTGTGTATGGTTGGTATTGGTGGCGGAAATCCTGAAATAACTTATGTCCACCATTGTCATTTCCCAGCCCGACACCACGCTCAGCGTGGATCAATCTCACTTCACCTTGCGCTGTTCCGGCCGCAAGATTGGGCGCATCCCTCCGACCATTATGGACCAAGTGGTCATCTACCATGGCGTCGAAGTGTCGCGCAAAGCCCTCAGCCGCCTCGGGACCACCGGCGTGCCGGTCACCTTTCTGGACCAGGAAGGCCGCGTCGAAGCGCGGCTCGTGCCCACCTGGAAATACGACGCCACACCCCGACTTGGCCAGGCCCGCGCCTATTTCGATCCCGTCATCCGGCTGCGCCTCGCCCGCCGCCTGGTGGACGCCAAAATAGCCAATGCCGTCGCCGTGCTGCGACAGCACGGCAACAACTATGCCGACGCCGAATTGCTCGGGGCGGCCGCGCGCCTGCTGGAACTGCGCGACGGTCTGCCCGGCGCCGCCAGCCAGGCGGAAATTATGGGCCTTGAGGGTGCGGCCGGGCGCGTCTATTTCGGCGTGTTTGGCCGCCTGCTGCGCCCGGATTGGGCCGCCTTTAACGGCCGCACCCGCCGCCCGCCACTGGACCCGGTCAACGCAGTGCTTTCCTATGGCTACGCCGTGCTGCAACACCAACTCATGGCTTACCTCGAATCGCAGGGACTCGATCCTTACATCGGTTGCCTGCACACCAACGAACCGCGCCGGCCCACCTTGGCGCTGGACCTGATGGAACCGTTTCGCCCCACGCTTGGAGACCGCCTCGCCTTGCGCCTTATCAACTTGGGCACCCTAAAGCCGGAGCACTTTGGACAGCACCCACCCCAACCGGGCACTTACATCAATTATGAGGGCCGCGTGGCGCTGCTCAAAATTTTCGCCGATTGGAGTTCTTCCTGCGACGAAACCCTCGGGGCTAACATGCCCAGCCCGGGCTTGCTGTTACTCAAGGAATCCGAGCGCTACGCCGCCCTGGCCGCCAAGCATCGCTTGGAAGATTTCATCCCCTACTACGCCAGCCCCGCCCTGGCCCGCGAGTTGAAATGATTTTGCGCTGTGCCGCGTCCCGGAAAAATGCTATACCTCATCACCTATGACGTGCCATCCACCAAGGCGGGAGATCGCCGGCGCGCGCGGCTGGCCAAGCACCTCGAAGGCTTGGCGCTCCGAGTGCAGTTTTCCGTTTTTGAGATGGAAGCGCCTCCAGAACGTTTACCGGGCATTCTGGCCAACCTTGAGCCGCTGTTGGACGCCAAGGAGGATAGCTTGCGGATTTACCCCCTCTGCGGTGCCTGCGCCGGACGCGCCATTCATTTGGGGCGCAAGGCGTTATATGAGCATGGCCCATTGCTATGGTGGTAAGGCCAAAGCCACCGCCGGTTACATTTCATCGCATCTATTTTTCAGTCAACACCTTGCAATGCTCGCCAAAATGGAAGCGTCAGTGATTCCTCCCGCTTCTAAATTTTTTCATAGGGTTACAGTTTTTCGCTTTACAACCTCCTGCATCTTAACGCAATAATTGCTCCGCAGTCAGAAGGGATGCACCGCCGAAAGGCAATGGTGACGCCCAGCCTTCATTTTTCCCATAGCCATAAATTGATGTCAGAAGGGATGCACCGCCGAAAGGCAATGGTGACATCTGTCCTTTCTATCCGACAAAGAAAATTCGACCTACGTCAGAAGGGATGCACCGCCGAAAGGCAATGGTGACAGAACCCTGCGTCAGTAGAAAAATGGCCACATGGAGTCAGAAGGGATGCACCGCCGAAAGGCAATGGTGACTCGTTTTCATTTTCATTATTATAAAAAAAGGACATCGTGTCAGAAGGGATGCACCGCCGAAAGGCAATGGTGACTCCGTCGTGGCGCGGCGCCACCGCCGGTGATACCCGGGTCAGAAGGGATACACCGCCGAAAGGCAATGGTGACCCACACATTACTTGTATTACAGTCGGCATGAGACCTCCGTCAGAAGGGATGCACCGCCGAAAGGCAATGGTGACCTCCCTGCCGCGTTAATCGGAGGCGTGTCCGGGAGCAGAGTCAGAAGGGATGCACCGCCGAAAGGCAATGGTGACCCTTCCGTCGCAGTACCACACCCGCGTGAAGGTGTGGAGTCAGAAGGGATGCACCGCCGAAAGGCAATGGTGACACCAGGTTAGTGGTTGCTGTATCCAGCGGCGCCAGTCGTCAGAAGGGATGCACCGCCGAAAGGCAATGGTGACTGCGCCTCAGCCAATTGAGACTGAAGCTGTTCGTTAGTCAGAAGGGATGCACCGCCGAAAGGCAATGGTGACACGCGGCGGCGCGGAAGACTGGCGCCGCTGGACGCAGGTCAGAAGGGATGCACCGCCGAAAGGCAATGGTGACTATGTGTTCAAGAAACAACTTGAACCGCAGTATTTAAGTCAGAAGGGATGCACCGCCGAAAGGCAATGGTGACCAGGACTTACGCCCCCCCTTCTCGGGGGAGGGGGTCAGAAGGGATGCACCGCCGAAAGGCAATGGTGACTCTGGGCTCAGACCGGGGAAGAGAACGCGAGTGGGCGTCAGAAGGGATGCACCGCCGAAAGGCAATGGTGACGGCTAAGGAATTTTGTTTTCGTTTTCATTTTCATTATTGTCAGAAGGGATGCACCGCCGAAAGGCAATGGTGACCGCTCTTCCGCCGGAACGGCAGCCACCAGAGCGTTGAGTCAGAAGGGATGCACCGCCGAAAGGCAATGGTGACGAGGCACTCGTTTTTTATACTTGGACGAGCCCAAGTATCGTCAGAAGGGATGCACCGCCGAAAGGCAATGGTGACCCCCCTGGGGGGATTAGCGGCATGTGCCCGAGCAGCCGTCAGAAGGGATGCACCGCCGAAAGGCAATGGTGACTGGGGGGCCCCTGAGCGTTTGGACACGCCAACGCTCATGGTCAGAAGGGATGCACCGCCGAAAGGCAATGGTGACCTCGGCCGGAATCGCCGCCACAATCCGGTTGGCATTCCGTCAGAAGGGATGCACCGCCGAAAGGCAATGGTGACTGGGAACCCGCTTTGCCGGTAGCGGCGTTTTTAACGCCGGTCAGAAGGGATGCACCGCCGAAAGGCAATGGTGACCCTAGGCACCCTGCCCCTGGAGGCGCTCTCGCGCCGTCAGAAGGGATGCACCGCCGAAAGGCAATGGTGACTCCGAACCGTTCGTAGGTTTCGTATCTCTCCCCCGTGAAGTCAGAAGGGATGCACCGCCGAAAGGCAATGGTGACCCGTTGGTTGGCGACACGGACACCAATGTCGATACGGGGTCAGAAGGGATGCACCGCCGAAAGGCAATGGTGACGCCTCCGAGGGTGTCAGCACGGTGCCGTCGTTTAAAACGTCAGAAGGGATGCACCGCCGAAAGGCAATGGTGACTACGGTTAGGAGGCGGCACGCCCCCGCCGGATGGAACAGTCAGAAGGGATGCACCGCCGAAAGGCAATGGTGACCAGACCGAAGTCTTTTGGAAACCTAACCAGCAGCGGGTCAGAAGGGATGCACCGCCGAAAGGCAATGGTGACCGATTGACAGCAGCAAACCAATGCTGATGTAACTATGTCAGAAGGGATGCACCGCCGAAAGGCAATGGTGACCCCACACCCCGGTGCTGATAAACTCTACCTTCAGAAGTCAGAAGGGATGCACCGCCGAAAGGCAATGGTGACCACCTCACACCCCTCGTAGAGGGCGCTATTGTCCAGGCCAGTCAGAAGGGATGCACCGCCGAAAGGCAATGGTGCAAAATTCACGGCGTGAATTTTGTGGTTCTTCGATGTTTTCGGTGGAATTGCCGGAAGCGAATTACGGTGTATAACGTCAGGCTTGGGGTTTTCGATAGCGCGGTTTCCCCTCACCCCTCCCCTCTCCCTGGGGGAGAGGGAGACTCGTTCGCCAGTGCTCGAAGTGGTCAAGAGCTGCGGTTTCACAATGCGCCGCCAGCGATGTTTCCCTCTCCCTGGGGGAGAGGGACCAAGGGTGAGGGGAAAAGGCGCCAACGAATACGAAGGGTTTCCGTTGTCAAACAGCGGGCTGACCGATGCTCCTTGCCCCGCCTTTACCCACTGGAAACGTCGAGGAACCTGTTATTCTTATTTCTTTTCCTCGTACCAGGCCATTTGGATATTTTCGAGGATCTTTTCGTTGGAAGCGTTCGGTTGGTCGGCGAAATCCTCGAGCCCGCAAACCATTTGATGCAATTTGGGGAAGCTGAGTTTGAGCGGGTCCTGATCGGGGAATTTATCCATCAGCGCCCAAGCGATTTCCTCGTGGTCTTTCCAAGTCAGTTTCATGGCGTTAGGTCATGGGCTCCGTTTTGGAACCCGCGTTCAATTCAATATAATAATCGCAGTTCAACCACGGATAAACACGGATGGACACGGATACCAAAGACTTGCGAAAGCAAAGGCTGGCACCTGGCGGTGAAGGGCTTTTCTGCTTCAGCATCGGTGTTCATCTTTGTTCATCCGTGGTTTACAACTTCCCCGCTCTTTTACTAACTGCGAAATCCACGTTCAACAACTAGTAGCGGCAAATCGGGCGGGTGTCAAACTTCCCCAAAGCCCGCCGCCGGGGCGGGCAGGGCGCGCTGGATTTCCCCCAGGCGATAGGCAAATCCCGGGCCGCGCAAGCTGGACAGGTCCACTTCCCCGTGGCGCCGCTGGTAAAGCCCCGGGTGGACCGCCGCCTCGGGCCGCGAGGCCTCGGGATAAAATTGCATCCCGTTGGTTTCCACGCCCATGATGGTGGGGACATGGGCCGCCAGCAAAAGGTGCGGGATCTGCGCCAGCATGGGATTGGTTAAATCCTGGACCATCAGGGTCATTCCGTGAGCCTGCGCCCAGCAGGCGCAGAGCATCGCGCCGGTTTGGGTCTTGCAGGTCTTGAGGGCCACGCCGGTCCAGCCCAGTTCCCGCCCCAAGCGCGCCAAACGCCAATCATGCGCGCTTTCATCCAGAAACAGCGGTTTGCGGGCGGAGACGCTGCGGACATCGAGGCGGTGGTGCTCCAAGTCGTAGGGGAAAGGTTGCTCGACATAGAGCAACATGCCGTAAAGCCGGGGATGTTCGAGACAGAGGCGGTCCAGCAGCTCGGTGACATAGGCGGGATCGGTCACGGTGCAATTGAAGTCGGCGGTAAGCCATTCCACCTCGTGGGCGACGGCGATTTGCCCCACTCGAACCAGGCGCTGGTAATCCCAGGCCGCGTCGTTGCCGCGCAGTTTGACTTTCAAGCATTTCAAACCGTCGCGCCGAATCCAATCCGCCAATAAAACCGGGTACCCGTCTTGTGGTTCGTCGCCGGTCAATTCGGACGGCTCAAGAAGGTCCAGCCCGCCGACCAAGTGCCACGCCCGCATTCGGTCGGCGCGTTGAGCCCGCAAATAATCGGCGGGGAATTGGCCGGCAAAAGCGGCGCGTGAGCCGGCGGCCGGCTCCAGGAAGGCGGAGAGATCGCGCGACAAGAATTCCGGCGTATAGGTGTCGTAGATATATCGCCCGGTGAGCTGGCCAAAAGCGTCGTGCAACGCCAGGTCGAAGGCGGAACAGCAAACCAGGGCCGCCAGCCAGGGCATGGGCTCGGCGCGCCCGGCATTGAACTCCGCCAGCAGGGAAGGCAGGGACTGCTCCTGAAAATCGTGGCCGATCTCAAGCGGGTGGCCGGCGGCGGGGAATTGAGCCCAGGCCTGGGCGAGGCGGACGCAGAAATCCTTCATGGCGGCGAGGCGCGGTTCGTAGGGATTGGGACTCGGCCAAACCCACTGGACACTCAAGGGGGTTTCCCCCCAGCCGTCGGCGACCCGCCCTTGGCGGTCGCGCGCTCGCAGCCGCACGCGCGCGCAAAGGACGCTGGTCAGGGTTTCCGGGCCGAACTTCAGGGGCACGCGCGTCCGCACCGGCAGAAAATGAAGCGCGGCGCCCGCCGGCCGCATGTCGCTTGGCATTGCCATGGGTTTTTTCTAATGAACGACCGGCGGCGGCACAAGGCTAAAGCGAGGGGAGCCATTTGGCCAAAAAACGTGACAGAACGCGGTGGAACCGCTAGTTTACCGGCGTTTTCCCGCGAGGGAAGGAGCGAAACATGAGATCAGACATCATCAAAAAGGGATTCGAGCGCGCGCCGCACCGCAGCCTGCTGCGGGCGACCGGCTCGATTCATTCGGACGACGATTTCAACCGGCCGTTCATCGGGATTGTCAACAGCTACACGGACGTGATCCCCGGCCACGCGCACCTGAACGAGGTGGGCCTGCTGGTCAAGCGGATGGTGCGCGAGGCGGGCGGGGTGCCGTTCATCTTCAACACCATCGGCGTGGACGACGGCATCGCGATGGGCCACGGCGGCATGAAATACTCGCTGCCGTCGCGCGAGCTGATCGCCGACTGCGTCGAGAGCATGGCGCGGGCGCACTGCTTCGACGGCCTGGTGTGCATCCCGAACTGCGACAAGATCGTGCCGGGCATGCTGATGGCGGCGATGCGGCTGAACATCCCGGCGATCTTCGTCAGCGGCGGTCCCATGGCGGCGGGCATCGCCGCGCAGCAGGCGGCTCACGACGACGTGATGAGCTTCCTGCAGCCGGCCACCGGCAAATCTGATCTCATTTCGGTTTTCAAAGGGGTGGGCGAACTTCAAACCGGCAAAATTACGGAAAGGGAGCTCGAGAATTTGGAAAAGACCGCCTGCCCAACTTGCGGCTCTTGTTCGGGCATGTTCACGGCCAACTCGATGAACTGTCTGTGCGAGGCCCTGGGCGTCGCGCTGCCGGGCAACGGCACGGTGCTGGCGGTCTCCAAGGAGCGCGAGGCGCTCTATGAGCGGGCGGCCCGCCTGATTCTCAAGCTGGTGGAATGGGACCTCAAGCCGCGCGACATCGCGACGATCGAGGCCTTCGACAACGCGCTGATGCTCGATGTGGCGATGGGCGGCTCGACCAACACCATCCTGCACACCCTGGCCATCGCGCGCGAGGCTGGCATCGCCTACGACATCGCCCGGATTGACGCGATCTCCCGGCGCATCCCGTGCCTGTGCAAGGTGTCGCCCTCCTCGAATTACCACGTGCAGGATGTGCACCGCGCCGGCGGCATCCACACCATCCTGGGCGAGCTGAAGCGGATGGGGGTCCTCAACACCCAATGCCGCACGGTGACCGGCCGGACCCTCGGCGAAAATATTGACGAATGGGACGTGCGCTCGGAGAAATGCACCGCCTGGGCAAAGGCCGTCCGGGTGGCCGGCGCTTCGGCGCTGGTGGTGGACCCGAACGACAAGTTGGGGCCGGCGGCCCGCACGGCCAGCGGCAACCTGGCGCCCAAGCCGATGCTGGCGTTCCCGGGCGATCCGGTGGCGATCACCCTTTGGCGTTTGGCCGCCGGATTCAACGCCGCGGACGTGGAGGCCCAGGCCGCCTTGTTTTCCGCCAAGGCGCGCTTCGACGTGGAAGGCGAAGGACGGCTGGATGGGCGCGAGGCGATCGGCGCCTGGCTGGACAAAATGCTCAAGGAATCCAACGGCCGGCTGCGTCTGGAGCTGGGTTCGCTGCGCGAGCAGCCGGTGCTGGTGCAGTGGAAATACGAGGCCGGCGGGGTGAAGCGAATCGTTGGCGCGGCGCAGGTGCGGCGGCTGAAAAACTGGGAGATCGTCCGGGCCCGCTGGATCACGAAGCCGGCCGTGCTGGCGCGCGCGAAGGCGCTGGGTTTGATGCCTTACGATCCGGCGTTTCGCTTTGACGCGCGGGATTGCATCCGCACCAAGGAAAACGCCTATACGCCTGATGGCGGCCTGTCCATCCTTTACGGACAATTGGCGCCGGAAGGGTGCGTGGTGAAAACCGCCGGCATCAGCGACGCTTTCAAAGCGAGCTGCGGCCCCGGCTTCGTGTTCGAGGGCCCGTGCGTCATCTTCGAAAGCCAGGACGAGGCGTGCGAGGGGATTTTGGGCGGCAAAGTCAAGGCGGGCGACGTGGTGGTCATTCGCAACGAAGGGCCCAAAGGCGGGCCGGGCATGCAGGAGATGCTATCGCCGACCAGCTACATTGCCGGCATGGGCCTGGGCGACAAGGTGGCGCTGGTTACCGATGGCCGCTTCAGCGGCGGCACCGCCGGCGCCTGCATCGGGCATGTGTCGCCGGAAGCCGCCGAGGGCGGCCCCATTGGCTTGCTGAAGGCGGGCGACCGCTTGCGGATTGACTTTTCGAACCGGAAGATTGACATCCAAGTTGCGCCCGAAGAGTTGGCGCGGCGCCGGCAGAACTGGCAGCCGCGGAAACAGGATTTAAGCGGCTGGCTGGCGCGCTACCAAAAACTGGTCACCAACGCCAGCCAGGGCGGCGTCCTGACTTGACCACGCCGTGCAACCGGCGCCAGAGCGGGCCAGGATGACGGTCTTGGAGGCCATCCAGAAGTCCACGGCTTTCCTGGAGCGCAAAGGGGTCGAGCAGCCGCGCTATCAGAGTGAGATGCTGCTCGCCCATGTCATGGGGCTGGCGCGGCTGCAGTTATACCTGCGTTACGCGGATGGGGTGGACGCCCCGGCGGTGGAACGGCTCCGGCAACTGGTGGTCCGGCGCGGAAACCGCGAACCGCTGCAACACCTCTTGGGAACGGTATCCTTTTGCGGCCGCGAGCTGCTGACCGGTCCCCAAGCCCTGATCCCCCGGCCGGAAACCGAACTGCTGGCGGAGCGCGCCAGCCAATGGCTCAGGGCTTTTCCCGGGGCGGCGCCTCGGGTGCTGGACTTCGGGACCGGCAGCGGCTGCCTGGCGATTTGCGCGGCGCTGGCCTGTCCGGCGGCGCAAGTGGCGGCGGTGGATATTTCCCGCGAAGCCTTGGAATTGGCCCGTCAAAATGCGGCTCGTCATGGATTAGGGGATCGCATCCGGTTTTGTCTCTCGGACGGATTCACGGGTTTGGATGAGGGTTCGGCCTTTGATCTGATTGTGGCCAACCCGCCTTACATCCCCACCGGGGAGATTGCGGAATTGGCGCCGGAAGTGCGCGACCACGATCCGCGGCTGGCTTTGGACGGCGGGCCGGACGGTTTGCGCTTTTACCGGCTGTTGGCGGCGGAGGCGCGGCAACGGCTTCATCCCGGCGGCTGTCTGCTGATGGAAATCGGCGCCGGCCAGGCGCGCGCGGTGGCGGGTCTGTTTGCGGAAAAAAACTGGGTTGTCGAAGCGGTGGAACAGGATTACAGTGGGATTGAAAGAATCATAAAGGTTCAACCTTCGACGGATCGCGCCTAAGGTTTGGCGCCGGAGTTTGAGCAGTTTCGGAGCAACGGTAAAATGGGAAGCAAAGCCATAGGTTTATTGGTCATCATCCTCGCCCTCTGGGGCGGGTGGGTGCTTTACGAGTATTGGACAACCCAAAAGGAAGACAAGACCGGCGGCGTGGAGGCGCCGGCGCCGCGGAGGGTGAGCATCGAAGACCTTGGCGGGCGCTTGCCGGAGAAGCTGGAGAATGAGTTGGCCGAGGCCCAAACAAAAGGGGCCGCCGGTTTGCGCGGTTTCCTGGACAAGTATCAAAAATCGCCGCATTTCAAGGACCCGCGCAAGGCTTGGGTGCAATTGGATTATGTGACGTTGGTGTCGCTTACCGATCCGGTCGAGGCCCGGCGGGTGTTTCACGAGGTCAAGAACCGCATCGAACCAGGGTCGCCCGTTTATGAGCGGATGAAGAGAATGCAGCCGACTTACGAATGAGAGCCAGGATTTGGTGGTGGGGTTTCTGGGCGTTGGCTTTCGCCTTGCACGCGGACCCCGGGGAGTCGGCGCCGGTTCATTATATCCACACCGGATTTGAGAATGCCTCGCCGTTGCAATGGCTCACCGAGAGCAATGGAACCGTGCAGGCGCATTTGCTATACGACCAGGAACGGCTGTCCCCCAACCGTGCCGCCGGTCACTGGTTGTTTCAGGTGCAAGGGCGCAAAGGCGCCCAGGTCAGCCTGGTGCTGACCAATTTTGACAACATTTGGAATGGCCGTCCCGGCTCTCCCATCAGCGGCCGCAGCCATGTTTACCTGTCCACGGACGGCAAGGCTTGGGAGATTTTGGACGCCTTCAAGACCACGAACAACACTTTGCGCGTGGAGTTTGCCATGCCGGCGGACGCGGTTTACGTGGCCCGGCTTGAGCCCTACCGGATCAGTGATCTGGAGCGGTTCAAAACCGAAATCGCAACCCACGCCTCGGCGCGGGTGGAAATCATTGGCCGGACGGTCGAAGGTCGGGACTTGGAAATCATCCGGGCCGGCAGCCTGGACGCGCCTTATCGGGTGTTCATACGGGCGCGCGCGCATCCTTGGGAATCAGGGGGAAATTGGGTGGCACAGGGAATGATACGGGAATGGTTAAGCGGTCCCGGGGCCGCAAACCGCCAGCGGAAAATATGCCTTTATGTGATGCCGATGGCCAACAAGGACGGAGTGGCGCGCGGCCGCACCCGTTTCAACTCCCAAGGGATGGATTTGAACCGGAAATGGGACCGCCCGGCGGACCCGCAATTGGCGCCGGAAAACGCCGCCTTGGAGAGTTGGCTGGAAAGCCAGATTCAACAGGGCCGCAAGCCGCAACTGGCGCTTGATTTGCACAATGACAACAGCGGCAAACTGCATCTCAGCCGCCCTCCCATTCCCGCAGTGGAAGATTATTTGAAAAGAATGCGCCGCTTCGAGGATTTGATGAAAAAACACACTTGGTTTCGGGAAGGAAGCACTGGAACCAATTTCAGTAATCCCGGCACCATCGGCGAAGGGTTGCTAACGCGCTATGGCATTGACGCGGCCATCTTGGAATTGAATTGCGATTGGATTGAAGGTCTGGGCAAACCTCCCACCGCCGGTGATTGGGAGCGCTTGGGGAGAGATATGGTAAAAGTTTTTGAAGAATTTTTCCAAGATTTACCCAAGTAGCTTTCGCAAAAATAGTTGTGTTCCTGTTCGTCCGGGAAAAACTGGTGGAGAAAGCCGGGGTGATCCATTTAGGCGGGACGCCGGTTAAAAAGTTAAAAAAAACGTTGACAAGACTCTGCGGGCGGTTAAATTGGCTCGGTCATTGGACTGTGAAAAAAGGACAAAACGTTAGGCTCTTGGCGTTTTTCAAGAAGGTCAAGGGAACAACGGGAATTTTGTCTTTAGCCAGTCCGAGGCACTGGCGAAGTGAACTGGCGCGCCCATGTAGCTCAGTCGGCAGAGCGCGTCCTTGGTAAGGACGAGGTCATCAGTTCAACCCTGATCATGGGCTCCAGGAACACGGAAAGCCGGAGGCGTTGGCAAAAAGACGGTGCAGTAAGAAAAAACAATTAAAAGCAGGAAAAGCAAATGGCAAAAGAGCAATTTCAACGAACGAAACCGCACGTAAACGTCGGCACGATTGGGCACATTGACCATGGCAAGTCCACGCTGACCGCCGCGATCGTGCATGTGCAATCCCAGCGGGGCTTGGCGACGCCAATTTCCTACGCCGACATCACCAAGGGCGGCACCGTCCGGGATGAAACCAAAACGGTCACTATCGCGGTGTCCCACGTCGAGTATCAAAGCGAGACGCGGCATTACGCGCACATTGACTGCCCCGGTCACGCCGACTTCATCAAAAACATGATTACGGGCGCGGCGCAGATGGACGGCGCGATTTTGGTGGTGGACGCGGCCGAGGGCCCGATGCCGCAGACGCGCGAGCATATCCTGCTCGCCCGCCAGGTGGGCGTGCCGGCGATCGTGGTTTATCTGAACAAGATTGACCTGGTGGATGATCCGGACCTGCTGGAACTGGTCGAGATGGAAGTGCGCGACCTCCTGACGAAATACGGTTTTGACGGCGCGAACGCGCCGGTGGTGCGCGGCAGCTCCCGCGCCGCGATGGACCTCAAGCCCGAGGGCATCGAGTCCATTCAAAACCTGCTCAAGGCGATTGACACCTATATCCCGCTGCCGGCGCGCGAGGTGGACAAGCCCTTCCTGATGTGCATCGAGGACGTGTTCAACATTGAAGGCCGCGGGACGGTGGTGACCGGCCGCGTGGAGCGCGGGGTGCTCAACAAGATGGAGGAAGTCGAGATCGTCGGGCTGAAGGAAACGCGCAAGACGGTGGCCACGGACATTGAAATGTTCCGCAAGCTGCTGGACAGCGCCACGGCGGGCGACAATGTGGGCGTGCTGCTGCGCGGCGTGAAGAAAGAGGAAGTGGAGCGCGGCATGGTGCTGGCCAAGCCCGGCTCGATCAAGCCGCACACCCAGTTCAAGGCCGAGGTTTACGTGTTGTCCAAGGATGAAGGCGGGCGCCACACGCCGTTCTTCACCAATTACCGCCCGCAGTTTTATTTCCGGACCACCGATGTGACGGGCATGGTCACGCTGCCGCAGGGGGTGGAGATGGTGATGCCGGGCGACAATGTTTCGATGGAAGTGAAGGTTATCTCTCCGGTGGCGATGGAGAAATTGCAGCGGTTTGCCATCCGCGAGGGCGGGCGCACGATTGGCGCCGGCCGTATTACCGAGGTGATCGAATAGCGAATGGACAAGGCAGGAACGCGGGCGGGAGCGGTTGCTCCGGCCGCGTTCCTTTTTGTCCCGAGAAACGACAAACAATGACTCTGCGGCGACAGGGCGTTAGCTCAATTGGTAGAGTAGCGGTCTCCAAAACCGCCTGTTGGGGGTTCGAGTCCCTCACGCCCTGCCATTTAGTCGGCCGGAGAGGTGGCAGAGTGGTCTATTGCGGCGGTCTTGAAAACCGCTTCGGGCGCAATCCCGACGGGGGTTCGAATCCCTCCCTCTCCGCCAGATAGAACCTGAAAGAGACGATGGGAACGACGCTAAAAATCATTCTGCTGGCGGCTTTGGCCGCGGTGTTTGTCTGGCTTTGGCGCAAAGGCCATTTCCTGCGGCTGACCAAGTATGTGCAGGAGACCCGGGAGGAATTGCACAAATGCACCTGGCCCTCGCGCGAGGAATTAAAGGGCTCGACGGTGGTGGTTTTGGTGGCCACCCTGCTGTTGGGCGGCTACACGGTGGGCGTGGATACGGTGCTGTGGCTGGTCTTTCAATTGATAACCGCCGCCTAACGGAGGAATTTCGATGAAAAACCAGTGGTTTGTTGTGCATACGCTCTCCGGGCAGGAGATGAAGGTCAAGGAGAGCATCGAAAAGCGCCTTAAAGCCGAGGAGATGGGCGACTATATCAAGGAAGTGCTGGTGCCCATGGAGAAGGTGGTGGACGTGCGCGGCGGCAAGAAAACCGTCAGTTCCCGCAAGCTCTACCCCGGTTACGTGTTCATTGACATGGCCTTGCTGGATGAAAATAACCGGGTGATTGACAAGCCCTGGTATTTCATCCGGGAAACGCCCGGCATTATTGGGTTTGTCGGCGGCGACCGGCCCACCCCCACGCCCGCCGAGGAAATCGAGTCCATCAAGGAACAGATTTCGGAGTCCGAGGACGTGGAAAAGCCGAAGGTCAACTTCGAGGTGGGGGAAACGGTGAAAATCAACGACGGTCCGTTCCTGAATTTCAGCGGGGTGGTGGAGGAAATCGAGCCGGAGCGCGGCAAGCTCAAGGTGACGGTAAACATCTTTGGACGGAACACCCCGGTTGAACTGGAGTACTGGCAGGTGGAAAAGACCTAGGAAGAATAGTTTTATGGCGAAGAAGATTATTGGACAAATCAAACTGCAGATACCCGCGGGGCAAGCCAACCCAGCCCCGCCGGTGGGGCCGGCGCTGGGGCAGCACGGGGTCAATATCATGGGCTTTTGCAAAGAATTCAACGCCCGCACCAAGGACCAGCCCGGCATGATCATTCCGGTGGTCATTACGGTTTATCAGGACAAATCTTTTACCTTCATCACGAAATCACCGCCGGCGTCGTCCTTGCTAAAGAAGGCCGCCGGCATAGCCACCGGCTCCAAGCAGCCGAACAAGGAGAAAGTGGGAAAGGTGACGCGCAAGCAGGTGATGGAAATCGTGAAAATCAAGATGAAGGACCTTAACGCCACCTCCGAGGAGGCCGCGTTTCGGATGATCGCCGGCACGGCGCGCAACATGGGAATCGAGGTGGCGGACTAACCGCCAAAACACCAACACAACAACCGCGGGAGAGGGCATTCACCCTCGTTGGCACCGCATCCAGCAACATGGCAGCAAAAAGAAGCAAAAGATACCGGAAGGCCCTCCAATTATTGGACAAAACGGCCGTTTATCCGCTCAAGAACGCGGTGGAAATTTTGGCGAAATTTCCCCGGGCGAAATTCAACGAAACGGTGGACATGGCCTTCAAACTGGCGGTGGACCCCAAGCAATCGGACCAAATGGTGCGCGGGACCGTCCCGCTGCCGCACGGCACCGGCAAGGTGGTCCGGGTGCTGGTTTTCGCCAAGAGCGGCGATGCCGCCGAGGCGGCCAAGTCGGCCGGCGCCGAGTATGTCGGCTTTGAGGATCTGATCAAGAAATGCCAGGAGGGCTGGGCGGAGTTTGACATCGCCGTCGCCACGCCCGAGGCCATGGTGGAGGTCCGCAAGTTGGGCAAAGTGCTCGGCCCGCGCGGATTGATGCCCAATCCGAAGACCGGCACGGTGACCGATGACACCGCCAAAGCGGTCAAGGAATTCAAAGCCGGACGGGTGGAGTACAAGGTGGACAAGGGCGGGAATATTCATGTGCCGGTGGGGAAAGTCGCCTTCACCCCCCAACAGATTGAGGAGAACGCGAGGGTCGTCATCGAGTCCATCTTCAAGGCGCGTCCCGCCAGTGTGCGCGGACGGTTTGTGTTAAATTGCGCGATTTCCTCGACGATGAGTCCGCCGGTTCGGATAGACCTGCGGGAATTTGTGGCGGCGGCTTAATCATCAACCCAATTTCAAGCAACATGCGTGCAGAAAAAAAGCTACTGACCAAGGAATACCTGGCCCGGCTGAATGCCGCGCCGTTCTTTATTGTGGTGGAGTACACGGGCCTGGCGGTGGGCGCGCTGACGGAACTGCGCCGCCGTCTTGCCGCCGCCGGAGCGGAGATTCACGTGGTGAAAAACTCCGTCTTCCGCCTGGCGGCCCAGGAGGCCGGGGTGGGGGATTTGGGCGGCCAGTTGGCCGGCCAATTGGCGGTGGTCAGCGGGCCCCGCGAGGTGTCGGCGGCCGCCAAGGCGCTCAAGAATTTTTTCGCCGAGTTCAACAAGCCGGCGGTGAAATTCGGCTACTTGAACAACCAGCGGCTGGCGGCGGCGGACATCCAGACCTTGGCGGACCTGCCGGCCTTGCCGGTGTTGCGGGCCAAGCTGATGGGGGTTTTGCAGGCTCCGGCCACGCGGCTGGTGGCGCTGTTGAACACCCCCGCTTCGCAATTGGCCCGAGTGCTCAAGGCCAGGGCCGAAAAGGAAGGCGCGCCGCCGGCGGCTTAAGGCCCTTCGGCAACAATTTCGCCGCGGCTTGCGGGCGGCGGCGGGAAAAAACATAAACCAACGAAAAGTAAATCGTCGGCCCGCGGGCAGCGGGCTTAATTTCGGCGCGGCCGCGCCGAGCGAGGAGACTGAGAAAGGCAAACATGGCTGACATAGCAGCAATTGTGGAACAACTGAGCAAGCTGACGGTGATTGAAACCGCCGAGCTGGTGAAAAAACTGGAAGAAACTTGGGGGGTGACCGCCGCCGCGCCGGTGGCGGTGGCCGCCGCCGCCGGTGGCGCCGCGGGCGGTCCAGCGGCGGAAGCGCCGGCCGCCAAGGATACCTTCGATGTCATTCTGGCCTCGGCGCCGGCGGACAAGAAAATTGCCGTGATCAAAGCGGTGCGCGAAATCAAGGCTGGACTGGGGTTGGCGGAGGCCAAGGCCCTGGTCGAGGGAGCTCCCAAGCCGGTGCTGGAGGGCGCCAACAAGGCCGATGCGGAAGCCGCCAAGAAAAAGTTGGAGGACGCCGGCGGCAAAGTGGAATTGAAGTAAGTGCGACGGGAAGCGGGGGGCGGCGCCGACGGGCGCCGTCCCCGGCTTTGCCCGGGGCGGATTTGCGCCGCCAGCGAATGCTCGCGCGCGTTAAAAAAACGACTGAAGAACGGCCGTCCAATAAGTTGTCCGGCGAGCTCCTTGGAGGACAAGGGGCGGTCGCCTGATTTTGTTTGAGCGAACTAAAGGCTCGGCGGCCGGGGTCGGCCAGCCGGTGAAAGGATATTAGCCATGCCATCGAAAGCCACAGAAAGAATGAATTTCGGCAGGATCAAAGAGGTCCTGGCGCCGCCCAACCTGATTGAATTGCAGACCAATTCCTACCGGGAATTCCTGCAAGAGGAAGCGCCACCCTCCCGCCGCAAGAACATCGGACTGGAAGCCGTGTTTAAGGAGGTGTTTCCGGTGGAGAGCTACGATGGCAAGTTCGTCCTGGACTATGTCAGTTACAAGGTGGGAGACCCCAAGTTAACCTGGCTTGAAAGCTTGCGCGAGGGCGTTACTTTCGGGGCGCCCTTGTATGTCACCTTCAAGCTTTCGGAAGGAACGCGGGCCGCCAAGGAAGAAGAAGTTTTCATGGGTGAACTGCCGCTGATGACCCCGCAAGGCAGTTTTGTCATTAATGGCGCGGAGCGGGTCATTGTGAGCCAATTGCACCGCTCGCCCGGTTTGGCCTTTGAGGCGACCCAGCACCCCAACGGCAAAACCCTGCATTCCTTTCGCATAATTCCGGATCGCGGATCCTGGTATGAGGCCCAATTCGACACCAGCGACCTGCTCTATGTCTATCTCGATCGCAAGAAGCGGCGGCGCAAATTTCTCACCACCACTTTCTTCCGCGCGCTGGCGTTCCTGGATGAAAAGGAAAAAACCAGCGGCGGCGAAACCACCCGCGGCACCGATGCGGAAATTCTCAAGTTGTTTTACCATCTCGAGGATTTGTCGTTGAAAGAGGCTGATAAAATTGAAGATTTGCAAAACAAGGTCCTGATCGAGGACGTGGTGGACGAGGAAAAAGGCATCGTCCTGGCGCGCGCGTTTGAGCCGCTGTCCAAGGCGGTGCTGAAGACGATTGCCGAATTGGGGCGAACGAAAATCCGGGTGGTGGACACGTCCGCGGATGACGGAATCATCATTAAGTGCATAAAGAAGGATCCGACCAAGAACGAGGACGAGGCGTTGAAGGACATTTACCGCCGCCTGCGTCCCGGCGATCCGCCGACGGCGGCCAACGCGAGGGCCTTGATCAAGCGGCTCTTCTTTGATCCCAAGCGCTACGATTTGGGGCGTGTCGGCCGCTACAAAATCTGCCAGAAGCTGAATTTGAAAGACAACGGGTCGCGGATATTGACGAAGGAAGACTTGGTGGAGGCCACGAAGTACCTGCTGCGGCTCAAGAAGGGCGAGGGCAGTTTGGATGACATTGACCACCTGGGGAGCCGCCGGGTTCGGACGGTGGGCGAATTGCTGGCCAACCAATGCCGGGTGGGATTGGCGCGCACGGAGCGTTTGGTCAAGGAGCGCATGACCTTGTTTGATCAGAGCTTGGAGGCGATGACGCCGCAGAAGCTGATCAACCCCAAGGCGCTGTCGGCCGTGATTCGGGACTTCTTTGGGCGCAGCCAGTTGTCCCAGTTCATGGACCAGATCAATCCGCTGGCCGAAATGACGCACAAGCGCCGGCTGTCGGCTTTGGGGCCGGGCGGGCTTTCCCGCGACCGGGCCGGTTTTGAAGTGCGCGACGTTCATCCTTCGCACTACGGCCGCATTTGCCCGGTGGAAACGCCGGAAGGCCCGAACATCGGTCTGATCGCGTCGCTGGCCACCTTTGCGCGCGTCAACGAATTTGGCTTCTTGGAAACCCCTTACCGCAAGGTGGACCAAGGGCGAGTGACCGGCCAGATTGATTATTTAACGGCGGACCGGGAGGAATCCTTCATCATTGCGCAGGCCAACGCGCCCTTGGACGAGAAGGGGCATTTTACCACCGAAAAAGTGACCTGCCGATGGAAAGGGGATTTCGTGGACGTGGAAGCGGCTCGGGTGGACTATATGGACGTGTCTCCGAAACAGTTGGTTTCGGTGGCTGCCAGCATTATTCCCTTCCTCGAGCACGATGACGCCAACCGGGCGCTGATGGGCTCGAACATGCAACGGCAGGCGGTGCCGCTGCTGGTGACGGAGCAACCACTGGTGGCCACCGGCTTGGAGGAGCGGGTGGCGCGCGATTCGCGCGCGGTGCTCCTGGCGGAAGAGGGCGGCAAGGTGGCGAGCGTTTCCGGCAACCAAATTGTCATCACTCCCGACGGCAAGCTGCCGGAAGGGAAGAAGAAATTGAAGCATGATCCGGCCAACGGCATCTATGTGTATCCGTTGCGCAAATTCATGCGTTCCAACGCCGCCACCTGCATCAACCAGAAGGCGCGGGTGACGCGCGGCGAAACGATCAAGAAAGACCAAGTGATTGCCGACGGCCCCTGCACCAGCCACGGCGACCTCTCCCTGGGGCGCAATGTGCTGGCGGCGTTTCTGCCGTGGAACGGCTACAACTTCGAGGACGCCATCCTCATCAGCGAGCGAATCCTCAAGGAGGATATTTTTACTTCGATCCACATTGACGAGTTTGAAGTCAGCGCCCGGGACACCAAGTTGGGGCCCGAGGAAATTACGCGCGACATCCCCAACCTGGGCGAGGACGCCCTGAAGGACCTGGGCGCCGACGGCGTCATCCGGGTGGGCGCGGAGGTGCGGCCCGGGGACATTTTGGTGGGCAAGATCACGCCTAAGAGCGAAACCGAGCTGGCGCCCGAAGAGCGCCTGTTGCGGGCCATCTTTGGCGAGAAAGCGGCGGATGTGAAGGACACGTCGCTCAAGGTGCCCTCCGGGACTTACGGCATTGTCATGGACGTTAAAGTCTCGGCAAAGAAGGAGAAGGAAGGGGACAAAGAGGATCGCCCGACGGCCAATGAGGCCCGGAAGGCGGCCAAGCAATTGCAGGAAGACCATCGGCAGAAAACCGAGAAATTGCGCGACGAACTGACCGAAGCGTTGAGCAACATTCTGCTGGGCGAGAAAATTCCGCTTGATGTGGTCAATAGCGAAACCGGCGAGATCATCATCCCGGCCAACCGCAAGATCACCAAGACACTGCTGCGGAAGCTGGCGCTGGTTTATGACCGGATCGAGATAGACCCCTCGCCCATCCGCAACAAGATACAGGAAATCATTGGCGGGTACCGCCGGAAGTTCGAGGAGTCACAGGCGCAATACGACCAGGAAATGGAGCGGGTCGAGGCCGGCGACGAAATTGATGCGGGGATCATCAAGTCCGTCAAAGTTTATATCGCCTCCAAGCGCAAGTTGTCGGTGGGTGACAAGATGGCGGGCCGGCACGGCAACAAGGGGGTGGTGGCCAAGATCGTGCCGGAGCAGGACATGCCGTTTCTGGCGGATGGAACGCCGGTGGACATTGTGCTCAATCCGCTGGGCGTGCCGTCCCGCATGAATGTGGGGCAGGTGCTGGAAACCCACTTGGGGTTGGCCGCCAAATTGCTCGGCCTGAAATTTGCCACCCCGGTTTTCGACGGCATCAAGGAACACGACATCTGGAAGTATCTGGAACAAGCCGCGCAGACGCCGGTCGGCCAGGAACAGGGCCTGAAAAAGACCGGCAAGGTGCGCCTGTTTGACGGCCGCACGGGAGACGCCTTCGATCAGGAAGTGGTGGTGGGCTACATTTACATGATGAAACTGGGGCACTTGGTGGCGGATAAAATCCACGCTCGGGCGGTGGGCCCCTACTCGCTGGTGACCCAGCAGCCGCTCGGGGGCAAGGCGCAATACGGCGGACAACGGTTCGGGGAAATGGAAGTCTGGGCGATGGAGGCCTACGGCGCGGCTTACACCTTGCAGGAGTTGCTGACGGTAAAATCGGACGATGTGCAGGGGCGCACCCGCATTTATGAGAGCATTGTCAAGGGCGACAACTGTCTGGAGGCGGGCATTCCCGAGTCCTTCAACGTATTGGTCAAGGAGATGCAATCCCTGGGATTGGATGTGAAGGTGGGTTACACCAATCCGATTGAACATCAGGCGCAGCAGGCCAGCCCGCTGGCCCTCTTGTAAAGACATCAACCCAGAAAGCGCGGCCGCGGGCCGCTCATTAACCAAAAGCAAATATGAACACCAAAGAGACAGCTCGAGAACTGCTGGGGCTCGACAAGGTCAACCAAGTGGATTACGTGGCGATCTCGGTCGCCGCGCCAGATGCAATACGCTCCTGGTCCAAGGGGGAGGTCAAAAACCCCGAAACGATCAATTACCGGACGTTCAAGCCCGAAAAAGGCGGTCTTTTTTGCGAGCGGATTTTCGGCCCGGTGAAGGACTGGGAATGCTCCTGCGGCAAGTTCAAGCGCATCAAACACCGGGGAGTGGTCTGCGACCGCTGCGGCGTGGAAGTGACCTTGGCGCGCGTGCGCCGCGAGCGCATGGGGCACATCGAGCTGGCCGTGCCGGTTTCGCACATTTGGTTTTTCAAATGCATGCCCTCGCGCATCGGGCTGGTGCTGGACATGACCGCCCGCAATCTGGAGCGGGTCATTTACTACGAGGATTACATGGTGATTGATCCCGGCCAGACGCCGCTGACGAAGCACCAGTTGTTGAGCGAGCTGGAATTCCGCGAAGCCCGGGAAACCTATGGGGCGGACGCCTTTGTCGCCAAGATGGGCGCGGAAGCGGTGCGCGAAGCCCTGGCCAATGTGAACTTGGGCCAGCAGGTCGAAAAACTGCAGCAAGACATGCTGGAGACGAAAAGCAAGCAGATCAAAAAGAAGCTGGCCAAGCGGATCAAGCTGTTGCAGGCCTTCGTGCAGCACCGGGTGCGTCCCGAATGGATGATTTTGACCGTGCTGCCCGTGATTCCCCCCGACTTGCGGCCGCTGGTGCCATTGGAGGGCGGGCGGTTTGCCACCTCGGACCTGAACGACCTCTACCGGCGGGTCATCAATCGCAACAACCGCCTGAAGAACTTGCTGCAGCTTAAAACCCCGGAAGTCATTATCCGCAATGAAAAACGGATGTTGCAGGAGGCCGTGGACGCTTTGTTTGACAACGGCCGTCATGGGCGGGCGGTGACCGGGGCGGGGAACCGGGCTTTGAAATCGCTGAGCGACATGCTCAAGGGCAAGAGCGGACGTTTCCGCCAGAACCTGCTGGGCAAGCGCGTGGATTATTCCGGGCGCTCGGTGATTGTCATCGGGCCGGAGTTAAAGCTGCACCAGTGTGGGCTGCCCAAGAAGATGGCGCTGGTGCTCTTTGAGCCCTTTATCATCCGCCGCTTGAAAGAACTGGGGTATGTGCATACCGTCCGCTCCGCCAAGAAATTGATTGAGCGCCAGTCCACGGAGGTGTGGGACATTTTGGAGGAAGTCACCAAGGGACATCCGGTCTTGTTGAATCGCGCTCCCACCTTGCACCGGCTCTCCATTCAGGCGTTTGAGCCGATGCTCATCGAAGGCGAGGCTATTCGCATTCATCCGCTGGTTTGCACCGCGTATAACGCCGACTTTGACGGAGACCAAATGGCGGTGCATGTCCCGCTGTCCATCGAGGCGCAAATGGAGGCGCGCCTGCTGATGATGGCGCCCAACAACATCTTCAGCCCGTCCAGCGGGCGGCCGATCATGACGCCCACCCAGGACATCACGCTGGGCTGCTACTACCTGACCGCGGAGCCGCGGCAGCCCCGGAAGGAGGGGCAGCGCCTCAAACTGTTCGCCTCGAAGAGCGAGGTTCTTTTTGCTTACCACGAGGGGGATGTGAGGACGCACAGCCGGATTAATCTGGCCAATCCCGATCTGGGGCGCAAGACGGTGTTTGGGGACGCCACGAGCAAGGTGATTGAGACCACGGTGGGCCGGGTGATTTTCAGCGAAATCTGGCCGGAGGAACTGGGCTTCTTCAACAAGGTGGCCGGCAAGAGCCAGTTGGGCGACCTGATTTGGAATTGCTACAAAACCTGCGGGCATGAAAAGACCATCGCCACGCTTGACCGGCTGAAGGAACTTGGTTTCCGCGAGGCCACGCGGGCCGGCATTTCCATCGGGCTGGAGGACATGATCATTCCCGACGAGAAAAAGCAGGAAATCCAGTCCGCCCTCAAGCAGATCGCGGAGGTCGAGAAACAATACCGGCGCGGGGTGATCACTCCGGGCGAGCGCTACAACAAGGTGATTGATATTTGGACGCACTGCACGGACAAAATCTCGAACGTCATGCTGCAGACCTTGAGCGCCAACCGCGGCAAATCCGAGTATAACCCCATCTCCCTGATGGTGGATTCGGGGGCCCGCGGCAACAAGCAGCAAGTGCGCCAATTGGCGGGGCTGCGCGGCTTGATGGCCAAGCCCAGCGGCGACATTATCGAGAAACCGATTTTGTCCAACTTCCGCGAGGGGCTGACGGTGCTCGAGTATTTCATTTCGACGCACGGCGCCCGCAAGGGTCTGGCGGATACGGCGCTTAAGACCGCCGACTCCGGCTACATGACCCGCAAGCTGGTGGATGTGTCCCAGGACGTCATTATTCGGGAGGAGGACTGCGGCACCACCAACGGCATTTGGGTGCAGCCCATCTTCGAAGGCGAGGACGAGATCGTGAAGCTGCCGGAGCGCATCACCGGGCGGTTTGCCTGCGACGACGTGATGGACCCGACGGACGCGCGCCAGGTGCTGGTGTCGGCGAACGAGGAGATTGACGAGGTCAAGGCCCGCCAGATTGAGAGCCGGGGCATCGAAAAAATCAAAATCCGGTCGGTGCTCACCTGCGAGAGCAAACAAGGGGTTTGCATCCGGTGCTACGGGCGCAACCTGGCCACCGGCGCGCTGGTGAAACTGGGCGAGGCGGTGGGGATCATCGCCGCGCAATCCATCGGCGAGCCGGGCACGCAGTTGACGATGCGCACGTTCCACATCGGCGGCACCGCCTCACAGGTGTTCAAGCAGCCGCAGATCAAGGCGAAATACGACGGTATTGTCCGTTACAATGATCTGCGCATTGTCGAGCTGGAGGACGGCAACCGGATTGTGATCAACAAAAACGGCTCGATTTCGGTCGTGGACGCGGAGGAACGCGAGCTTGAAACCCATACCTTGGTGATCGGCGCGGTCATTTCCGTTCCGCATGGGGGCCAGGTCAAGAAAGGGGAGGCTTTCGTCCAATGGGACCCCTACAACGTGCCGATCATCTCGGAAAAAGCGGGGCGCGTCAGGTTCCACGACATCATCGAAGGGGTGACGATGAAGCAGGAGGCGGACGAAACCACCGGACAGGAGGCCATGGTGGTGATTGATCACAAGGAAGACCTGCATCCGCAGATCATCATTCTGGATGACCGCGGCGAACCGCTGGCCAACTATCCCATTCCCTCGGGCGCGCACATCGTGGTGGGCGAGGGCGACCGGATCAGCGCCGGCACGCTCATGGCCAAGACGCCGCGCAAGACCTCCAAAACCAAGGACATCACCGGCGGTTTGCCGCGGGTGGCCGAGTTGTTCGAGGCCCGCCGGCCCAAGGACGCCGCGGAAATCTCGAAGATAGACGGCCTGGTGGACTTTGGCCCGACGGAGCGTGGCAAACGCTGCATCCTGATCAAGGACAGCCTGACGGGCCAGGAGGAAAAGCACCTGATTCCCATCGGCAAGCATGTGATCGTGTTCAAGGGCGATTTTGTGAAGCGGGGCCAGCAGTTGACGGAAGGCCCGATTGATCCGCATGAGATTTTGGAAATCTGCGGCTCGCAGGAACTGCAGGAGCACTTGGTGAACGAGGTGCAGGAGGTTTACCGTCTGCAGGGCGTCACCATCAACGACAAGCACATCGAGATCATCGTACGGCAAATGCTGCGCAAGGTGCGCATCACCGAGCCGGGCGACACCAAGTTCCTGTGGGGCGAGCAGGTGGACAAGCTGGACTTCGAGGAGGAAAACCAGCGGGTGGAGAAGATGGGCGGCAAGCCGGCGGAATGCCAGCCGGTGCTGCTGGGCATCACGAAGGCCTCGTTGGAAACCGAGAGTTTCCTGAGCGCGGCCTCGTTCCAGGACACCACCCGGGTGCTCACCGAAGCCGCCACCACCTCGCGTTCGGACTACCTGCGCGGTTTCAAGGAAAACGTGATCATGGGTCACATCATTCCGGCGGGCACGGGTTACGTGCATCATCGCAACATCCAATTGCGGCCGCTGGTGGAATTGGAGCCGGCGCCGGAACCGCCGCCGGCGCCGCCCGCGCCGGTCCTGGAAATTTAGGTCGCAAAAAAAATGCAAATAGCTGTTGCATCATAATTGCGCTTTGCTATTATCCGCGGTCTTTTCGCCCCCCTGAGGGGCCAATGATCGGAAATACATCGAATTTACAAATGCCGACGATCAATCAGCTTGTCCGTAAAGGACGACAGAAAGTGCAGAGCAAGTCGAAGGCGCCGGCGCTGGCCGGCTCGCCTTTCCGGCGTGGCGTATGCATTCAGGTGATGACGCGCACCCCGAAGAAACCGAATTCGGCCATGCGCAAAGTGGCCAAGGTCCGCCTTACCAACGGGCATGAGGTCATCGCGTATATTCCGGATGAAGGCCACGCGCTGCAGGAGCACTCGATCGTGCTGGTGCGCGGTGGCCGCGTAAAGGATTTGCCCGGGGTGCGCTACCACATTGTCCGCGGCACCCTTGATGCCACCGGGGTGGAAAAGCGCCGGGTGAGCCGGTCGAAATACGGGGTCAAGCGCCCGAAGGCCGCCCCCGCCAAACAATAGCGCCAAAGAAATATGTCTCGACGCCGTCAAGCTACCAAGCGGCCCCTGGCCGAAGACCCGAAGTATCACAGCACCCTGGTGACCAGGCTGGTCAACACGGTCATGTTGATGGGCAAGAAAAGCACCGCCCAGCGCATCGTGTATGGCGCTTTTGACCAAATCGTGGCCAAGAATCCTCAAGCCAACCCGCTGGAGGTTCTGCAGCGGGCGGTGGACAACGCCAAACCACGCATCGAAACCAAAGCGCGGCGGGTGGGCGGCGCGACCTACCAGGTGCCGCTGGAAGTGCCGGCGCACCGGCAGGTTTCCCTGGCGATGCGCTGGTTGGTGAATTTTGCCGACACGCGCAAAGGGGTGGCCATGAAGGACGCCTTGGCGGCCGAAATTCTGGACGCCTACCAGGGGCAGGGAAGCGCCATACGCAAGCGCGACGAGGTGCATAAAATGGCCCAGGCCAACAAGGCCTTCGCCCACTTTCGCTGGTAATTGAAATGGCGGGATGCCCCGGTGCGGTTGCCGAAAAACGGGGCGTTTTTTTTGAAACAGACTTAGGACTTAATGCAGGCAGTAGCGGAACATAAAGCGGTGGATTCGCCCAACCGGCCGTATCCACTGCAGAACACTCGGAACATCGGGATTGCGGCGCATATTGACGCCGGCAAGACCACGACGACCGAGCGCATTCTCTTTTACACCGGCCTGATCCACCGCATGGGCGATGTGGATGACGGCAACACGGTCACCGATTGGATGGAGCAGGAACGGGAACGCGGCATCACCATAACGTCAGCCGCGACCACTTGCTACTGGACCCAGAAGGTGGATGGGTGCGAAAAGCTCTTCACGGGAATTCCCCATCGCATCAACATTATTGACACGCCCGGCCATGTGGACTTCACCGCCGAAGTGGAACGTTCCATGCGGGTGCTGGATGGCGCGGTGGCGGTTTTTTGCGGGGTCGCCGGTGTTCAGCCCCAGTCCGAAACGGTTTGGCGCCAGGCCAGCAAATACCGCGTTCCGCGCATCGCCTTCATCAATAAAATGGATCGCACCGGGGCCAACTTTGAAAACGCCCTGGCCGACCTTCGCCGGAAGCTGGGCGCCTATGCCTATCCGGTTTTTCTGCCGCTGGGCAAGGAGGATCATCTGGAGGGGGTCATTGACGTGATCAACCAAAAGGCCATCGTTTACGATCCCGAGGACGAAAACGGCCTGAAGTTTGCCGTGACCGAGGTCCCCGCCGACCAGCGCGAGCGGGCCCAAATGGCCCTGGCGGAGCTGATTGACGCCGTTTCCAACAAGGACGACACCGTGGCCGCCCTGGTCATTGAGGAAAAACCAGTGGACGCGGCCACCTTGAAGGCCGCCATCCGCCGGTTGACAGTGAAACTGGAAATGGTGCCCGTGCTGGGCGGGTCCGCCTTCCGCAAGCGCGGGGTCCAACCGCTGGTGGACGCGATTTTGGATTATCTCCCTTCGCCTCTTGATGTGCCGGCGGCGCAGGGCCAGGATACTGACACCGGCGAGCAGCGGGAGATCCCCACCGACGACCAGGCCAAGTTTTGCGCGCTGGCGTTCAAACTCTGGACCGATCCTTACGTGGGCAAACTGGTCTTTTTCCGCGTTTACAGCGGCCAGTTGCGCAAAGGCGACATGGTTTACAACCCGCGCACGCGGCGACGGGAGCGGGTGAATCGCGCCCTGATGATTCAGGCGGACAAGCGGATTGATGTGGAGGCTCTTTACTCGGGCGACATTGCCGCCCTGGTGGGGGTGCGGAACATTACCACCGGCGACACGTTGTGCGATGAGGACATGAACATCATGCTGGAGCCGCCCACCTTTCCGGAGCCGGTCATCAGCATGGCGGTCGAGCCCAAGACCACCGCCGATCGGGAAAAGCTTTCGGAGGGCTTGCAGCGTTTGGCCGAGGAAGACCCCACCTTCCGGGTGTTCACCAACCAGGAAACCGGCCAGTTAATCATCGCGGGGATGGGCGAGTTGCATCTGGAGATCATTCGCGACCGGCTTTACCGCGAGTTCAAAGTGCAAGCCAATGCCGGGGCGCCGCAGATTGCCTATCGGGAAACCATCTCGACCAAGGCGGAGGGCGAGGGCAAGTTCATCCGGCAATCCGGCGGGCGCGGCCAGTATGGGCACGCCATGATACGAATTGAGCCCAATGAGCGCGGCAAAGGCGTTGAGATTGAAAACGAGGTGGTGGGCGGAGCGATCCCCAAGGAGTATATCCCTGCGGTCATTAGCGGCATCGAAGAGGCCATTCGCAGCGGCATATACGCCGGCTACCAAGTGATTGACTTGAAGGTGGCCATTGTGGACGGCACCTTCCACGAGGTTGACTCCAGCGAGCTGGCCTTCAAAATGGCCGGCATATTTGCGCTGAAAGACGCTTTCAAGAAGGCGGGGCCCATTTTGCTGGAGCCCATCATGAAGGTGGAAGTCACCACGCCGGACGAGTATCAGGGGGACATTTTGGGCGACCTCAACCGTCGGCGCGGGCACATTGACCATATTGAGGCCAAAGGCAATATCACGGTCTTAACCGCCCGCGTGCCGTTGGCGGAGATGTTTGGTTACGCCACCGCGGTGCGTTCCCTGTCA
>Ga0209381_1000984_pt1 | contig 53498 bp, 37 predicted proteins | sample DewCreD2012metaG_FD_184111 | JGI IMG/M metagenome (GOLD analysis project Ga0209381, IMG submission 184111) | Hot spring sediment bacterial and archeal communities from British Columbia, Canada, to study Microbial Dark Matter (Phase II) - Dewar... ... | reverse complement strand
CTCAATGTGGGGCTGAATCCCTCCCTGGCGGGCTGCGTGCGGGGTTTCTGGCACGATTACGCCGACCACATCCGCATGTTCGCGCGCTCGGTGGCGGGGCTGACGCTGGAGGCAAGAGAAGACTCGACGACGACGAGGACGACGACGAGCGCTAGGGAAGAAGAGACCGCAAGGCGGCTCCTTCGGGAGTATGAGCAGCGGGCGGGCCGGCCCTTCCCCACCGAGCCCTTCGACGCGCTTGACCAGGCGATCAATGCGGTGTTCGCGTCGTGGAACAGCGAGCGTGCGCGGACCTATCGCGCCCACCACGACATCCGCGGCGTCGCCGGCACCGCCGTGAACGTCCAGGCCATGTTCCCCTCCGAGCGCGCCGGCGTGCTCTTCACGGCGAACCCCAACGACGCGAAGGCGGGCGAGATGGTGCTCGAGGCGTCCTGGGGCCTCGGCGAGGCGGTGGTGAGCGGCTCGGTGACGCCCGACATCTACATCCTCGACGCGGCGAGCCTGGCCATCAAGCGCGAGGTGCCCGGCCACCGACCCGCAGGCGAGCCGGCCCTCACGCCCGCCCAGGTGCGCGAGGTCGCCGAGGTCGGCCTCAAGGTCAAGGAGTACTTCCACCACGACTGCGACATCGAGTGGGGGATCGCCGAGGGCCGCGTCGCCCTGCTCCAGAGCCGCGCCATCCGCGGCCTGGACGTCCTCAACGACATGGAAGAGTGCCGCCAGGATGAGATCGCGCGCCTGCGCGAGCTGGCCGCGGGCGAGCGCCGCGTGTGGGTCGCCCACAACCTGGCCGAGACCCTCGCCGCCCCGACACCGCTCACGTGGGACATCGTGCGCCACTTCATGAGCGGCTCCGGCGGCTTCGGGCTGATGTATCAGGACTTCGGCTATCGCCCCTCGGCCCAGGTGCGCGCCGAGGGCTTCCTCGAGCTCATCTGCGGGCGCATCTACGTGGACCCGCGCCGCGCCGCGGGCCTCTTCTGGGACGGCATGCCGCTGGAGTACGACGCCGAGGCGATAGCGCACGAGCCCAGCCTGCTGGAGCAGGCGCCGAAGAAGCTGGACATGGAGAAGGCCGACGCGACCTTCTTCCTGCGCCTCCCACGCCTCGTGTGGGCCATGCTCCGCTCGGCCCGCACGATGCGGCGGGCCAGGGCGCGCGCGCTCGCCGCCTTCAACGACGAGGCGCTCCCGCGCCTCCGCAGCTTCCTCGACGCGGCGCGCGCCCTCGACCTCGCGAAGCTCTCCACCCCAGAGCTGCTCGCCGAGCTCCACCGCCGCATCGCCTTTGTCCTCGACGACTTCGGCAAGGAGTCGCTCAAGCCGGGCTTCTTCGGCGGCATGGCCCAGGGCGCCCTCGCCGCCCTCCTGAGTCAACTGATGGGGCCGCAGGAGGGCGCGGACCTCGCCCGCCGCCTCACCACCGGCCTCGACCACGACACCACCGTCGAGCAGAACGTGTTGCTCTATCGCGTCGCCCGGGGCCAGGCCTCCCTGGCCGAGTTCCTCGAGAAGTTCGGCCACCGCGCCGTCAACGAGATGGAGCTCGCCCAGCCGCGCTGGCGCGAGGACCCCGCCTACCTGGAGCGGATGGTGGCGAGCTACAGGCGGCCAGGCGTCGAGCCGCCGCACGAGCGCCACGCCAGGCAGGCCGCCGCCCGCCGGGAGGCCGAGGCCGAGCTGCCGAGGCTCCTCGCCGACGCCGGCGGCGCCTCGCTCCGCGAACGCATCGAGCCCGAGCTGCGGGACGCCCAGGCGCTGCTGCCCTACCGCGAGACGGGCAAACACTACCTCATGATGGGCTACGAGGCCATCCGCGCCGTCCTCCTCGAGCTCGCGCGCCGCTGGGACCTCGGCCGCGACCTGTTCTTCCTCCACCTCAGCGAGTTGGAAAGCTTCGAGTCCCGGCGCGCCGAGTTGCTCAAGGAGCTCGAATCCCGCAAGCTCCGCTGGCGGTCCGCCCAGAAGCTCTCGATGGCGTTCGTCGTGGACTCGGAACGCCTGGAGGAGCTTGGCCACCCGCAGATGCGCGCCGGCGGGGCCAGGCTCGCAGGCTGCCCCCTGGCCTCGGGGGCCGCCACGGGCACCGCACGCGTCGTCTTCGACCCCCAGGCCGCGGGCGACCTCGGCACCGGCTACATCCTCGTCTGCCCCTCCACCGATCCCGGCTGGACCCCGCTGTTCGTCCACGCCCGCGGCCTCGTCGTCGAGCGCGGCGGCGTGCTCTCCCACGGCGCCATCGTCGCACGCGACTTCGGCATCCCAGCCGTCGTCCTCGAAGGCGCCACCCAACTGATCCCCGACGGCACGACCATCGAGGTGGACGGCGCCACGGGAACCATAGCCATCGCGAAGGCCTGAGCCGATGGAAACCCTGGCCGTCATCACAAGCCTCATCGTCGCCGTGATGGACCTCCCCCTCGGCTGGCTCCTGGCCCTCCCGCGCGACCTGGCCATCCTCATCGTCGCCCTCGGCACCTCGCTGCTCCTGACCCTCGTGCGGAAGTGGACGACAAACCAGGACCAGCTCCGCCGCTCGAAGGGCGACCTCGCCCGCCTCAAACAGCTCCTCCGCGAGCGCAAGCGGGCGAAGAACCCGGCCGCGGTCAGGGCCACGCGCGCCACCCTGGCGATGATCAATGCCATCCGCCTGAGGGCCGAGGCGATGCCCCTCCTCGTCTCCATCATCCCGATCGCATTGCTGGCGATCTGGGCCGTCGAGCGCCTCGACTACTTCCCCCCCCGCGTGGGCGAGGAGCTCACCATCAAGGCATACTACCCCCTCGCCTCCGTGGACAAGCTCACCCACATCGTCCCGCCGCCAGGCATGGAGCTCCTCACCCCTGCGGTCCAGGAAGTGGGGATTGACCCGGACGGACAGCAGAATGGGCTGGCCACGTGGGTGCTGCGGCCCACGTCGCGCCTCTCCACCGAGCTGCTCATCCGCCACCAGTGCGAGACGGCGCGCCACCCCGTGCGGGTGGGCGGGCGCACCTACGCCCCGCCGCTGGGGGCTGGCAGCGGCGGCAAGATTCTCGCCACCGAGACTGTCCTGCGCCAGGCCAGGTTCCTTGGCATCGTCCCGGGCATTCCCGCCATCATGTTCCCCCCCTGGCTGGTCGCCTACCTCCTCATCGTCATCCCCTTCGTGCCCATCCTGCGGCGGGCTATGAAGGTCTATTGACCCACCGCGCGCCTGGGCGTCACTGGTGACGCGCGCCCCGTCGCCGTCGGCTTGAGAGCGCGGGGGGTTTCTGCTATACTTCGGCCGCCGCGCCGGAGTGGCGGAATGGCAGACGCGCTGGATTCAAAATCCAGTCGGGCTTACACCCGGTGAGGGTTCGACTCCCTCCTCCGGCACCAGTGCGTGCGCGTCAGGCCGCAGGGGCGCGCGTCGTTCGCGCCGCCGGGGATAGCTCGCGCGATGATGATGGTAGTAGTGGTGGTGGCGGTTGCGGTGGGCGGGCCATGTCGGACGGTGGCGGGGGGCGGTCGTCGGCCCTCTGTGGCTTGTCGTCTGGGTGCGTGCGGCGTGAGGGCGAGAGGACGGGTGGCAGGCGGGAGGCGAAAGCCGGCCATCAGCGTGAGGCGCGGCTGACGACGATGCGGTTTTTCCCCTTTGTGATGGTGAGGTTCCGCAGGGTCACGAGGCCCCAGTGGTCAGCGGTGGCTTTGCCGGCGGTGGCCTGGTTGTCGGCCAGGGAGGTGTTGGTCCACTGGAAGGCCTGTCCGGGCATTGGGGCGAACTTCTGGCAGCGACGGGGGGTGAGGTCGGCGGTGCAGGTGTCGGCTGGGGCGCCCGGGCGGCCTTGCTTGGGGTCGCCGGCGTAGAGGTAGGCTGTGATCTCCCAGCGGTCGGGCTCGTCCACGATGGTGTCGGTGTCCCAGAGGAGCCAGCCGTTGAGGTCGGCGACGACGTCGCAGTCGGCGCCGACGCCGCCGTTGTTGGACATGTCGCCGTCGCCGGGCATGCCGTCGAGGGAGCAGTTGGCGAAGGCTGGGAGCGACTGGTTGCGGCGGATCTTATCGGGCATGAGGGTGCCCGCGAGTGGGGCCCCAGACCAGACGCCGCCGTGGCGTGCGGTGAAGGCGCGCTTGGTGTCGTGGAGGGCGCGGTAGAGTTCTGGCCAGGCCCACGGCCCGATGTCGCCGACGTGGCTGGCGCCGGTGGGCCTGAGGACCAGATAGGGCAGCTCGACCTTCGGGTTGTCCCGAATCCACTTGCAGACGTTCATGTGGTCCCACTGGTCAATGCCGAGCCAGTTCTTGCTGCCGAGGGGGTAAGGCCCCCAGGAGAATCCGTGCTTCTGGGCTTCGCGGCCCTTGTTGAAGTTTCCGTAGGCGTCGGAGATGACGGTGGCGAAGACCTCTGGGTGGCGCAGGCCCCAAAGGGCGAACTGGCCGACGAGGGTGACGTGGTTGGGGTCAACGGGAAACTCGCGCTTGGCCCACTCGACGAGGGCGAGGGTGCGGCGTTGGGCCCAGTTGTGCACCACGCCCTGGTCGTAGGAGCGCAGGGTGTCGAGGCACTCGTGGCGTCCCTGGAGGATGGAGTCGTCCTGGTCCCATGGGGGGCAGAGGGTGACGGTGCCGCCGCCGCGCTCGCGGGCGATGAAGGCCGGCTGGCTGCCGTAGGAGCCGAGGTTGACGCACAGCTCGCCCCTTTCGCCGGGCGGCAGGCCGCGGAGCTGGCGCGTAGCCACGGCCAGTTGGCGCGGGACGTTGGCGTAGGGGAACTCGAGCCAGTAGTTGTAGGTGCTGATGGTCCAGCCTGGGTGCGCCTTGTCGTGGTGTTTCATCTCTTGATATGACTGTAGGACGGGGATAGGGGGGGCGGGCTGCTCGGCCACGGGGTCCCGCAGGCTGTTGGCGGCGGAGAGGCCGTCGCGTCCCACGGCCTCGCGGCCATTGAGCGCCGTGACGACGGCATAGTAGGTCTTTCCGGGCCTTGTGATGGTTCGCACGTAGAGGCCGCTGCCGCGGGGCAGGGGCTCCTCGCCCTTTGCGATGACGTAGGGCGGGACGGGGTCGCGCCTGGCCCTGGCGCCGCCGACGAGGGGGCTGGGCCCCTCGCCGCGCTCGCGGTTCGGGTGCTCGATGGTGCGGACGCTGTCAAGGTAGTACATCGAGACGACGAAGGGCACTTCGGCGATGAGGGCGGCCTGTCCGAGCGATTGGGCGGTGATGGGCGCGTCGCTTGCGTAGACGCGGTAGGCGACCTCTCGGTTGCCGCGCAGGGGGAGGAGTTTCTTTTCGATGTTCTCAAGCGTCACGGCCTCGCAGTCGGCCAGGATGTCCTCGTGCTCTTTCCAGGTGAGAAAGGTCTGGCCGTCGTGGTGGACGGCTCGCAGGCGTGTAACGGCAGGCGTAGGGTCTTTGGCCGTGCCGTCGTAGGCGACCTCGAGGGTGGTTTCCTCGGGCCGCCAGCCTGGTGCGACCTTCATGTGGAGGCGGAGCGCGCCCTCGCCTTTTGCCACGCAGGAGCGAACGGCGTCGGTGGCGTCGAAGGTGTTGTACCAGGGGGGCCTGAGGGCGAGCATCTTGGCCCCGGGCGGCGCCTCGTCCTGGTCGGGGGCCAGGGGGTATATTTCAATCGTCGCCCTGTAGTCGCTGCGGCGCGGCATGGCGCGGAGGACGGCGCGGTGAATCGCCGTCCCTTGGGCCAGGGCGGAGAGGTCGAACTGGGCGACTTGGCCGTCCACCCTGAACGTGCCCTGGTGGTGGCACATGGCGCGATTGCCCCAGACTTCGGCCAGGAAGTCGCCCCTGGCGGCCGCCGCAGCGCAGGCAACCGCCGCGAGTGCTGCGAGGGAGTTGTTCCGCACGAAAGGCTCCTTTGGTGGTGGCCTACTGGGAAGGAGCGCCGGCCCGGGTGAGGATGAGCTTGCCCTGGCCGAGGCCAGGGATGGTGACGAGGCCGTGCTCGTCGGCGACAGCCTCCCCGGTGCGGTTGGCCTCGCGCCGGCCGGTGTCGAGGGTCCAGGCGATCTTTTCGCCTGGCTTGGGCTTGAAGCGTTGGGCGTTGCGGATGGTGACGGCGCCGCCGAAGCGGCCCTCGATCTCAAGCCGCTCCGAGGTGTCCACGACCGATTTCGGCTCCCAGCTCAGGCCGGTGTTGATCGAGCCGCCTGGGGAGTAGAGCACCTTGGCCTCGGCCCAGTAGTTGCGGGTGGCGAACTCCATCCTGTCGGGGTGGACGGCGGGCATGGGCTTGTCGCGACGGACGTAATCGGGGCCGTAGCGGGGCGGGGAGCCGCCCCAGTCGAACTCCGCGATGAAGGGCTGGCGGACTTCGAGCAGGGCTTTCATGAACGGCACCTGTTGGCTCCAGACGGGGCTGAGGGTGCCGGCGCCGATGGAGAGGAAGGGGAGGGCTGCCGTGGGGTGGGCGCGCACCCACGCCGTCAGGTCGCGGTCCTTCCAGATGCTGGCGCCCGCGGCGGTCTTGAGATCCCATTCTCGCTTGCCCCAGACGGCTTCCATCTGGGGCAGGTGGGTCTTGAGTTCGCGCTCGCCCGACTTGATGGCGGGGGGGCAGGTGGCGGGGCTGGCGTCGAAGTAGCCTGCCACGACCCACGCGACGGCGTCGGGGTGGCGGAAGGCGTAGTGGAGTGCCGCGGTGCCGCCGAGGGTGCCGAGGCCGTGGCAACTGATGCGGGCGGGGTCAATGGCGAAGCGCTTGCGCGCCCAGGCCACGAAGGCGTCAATGCGGGCGGCGGTGTAGTCGCGCACGACGCCCTCGGAGAATGCCTTGAGGGTGCCGAGGGCCTCGTGGTAGCCGTAGCCGAAGGAGGGCCAGGGCGAGTCGGCGGTGGCGATGAGCACCTGGTCGCGCGCGTGGGGCCAGCGGGGCCGCAGGTAGAGGCCGCGCCAGTCGTGGAAGTAGATGCCCAGGGCCAACGGGTCATTGCCTGCGGCGGCTGGTGGGACGTAGGCGCTCCAGTTGTGGACCTGGTTGGGGAGGTTGGCCAGCGGGGGGGCGCACCATTGGACGTAGTGCAGCCGCTGGCCGGGATAGTCGTAGAAGACCTTGAGGTCCTCGGCGTTCTGGAGGACGGGCTGGCCCGGCCCGGCCTCCTCGGCGACCGGCTCGGCGAGGGCGGCGCCGTCAGCCAGGTGGCGCATGTTCGCCACGCCATCAACACAGGCCACGACGGCGTAGAATGCCCGCCCGGGCTTGGCGGGGTGGTGGACGTAGAGGCCGACGCCGGGCGGGAGGGGCTTGCCGTCCTCGATGGCCAGGCGCCGCACGGGCAGGGCGCCCATCTCGGGGGAGTCGGGCGCGACCTTGAAGGGCTCGGCGGCGATGCTGCGGGCGTAGAGGCCGTCCTCAATCGCCCGCAGTTGCCGCTGGTGGATGACGTGGTCGGTCGAGACGCCGCGGGGGTTGTAGCCCGAGAGCGGAGCGACCTCGGCGAGCAGCTCGGCCTCGGCAACGGACCTCGCGTCAATCCGCTCGGCGTGCCGATAGATGCGATACCGCACCTGCTTCGCCGCGTCCAGTTGCTTGACGGCGGCCCTCAGTTCGTCGAGGGTGGGCGTCTTCACCCCGAAGGGGTCGTCGAGCTCCGCCCAGGTGACGAAGGTCAGCCCGCCGCGGTGGAGCGCTTTGAGGCCCTTGACCGCGGGCGGCACATTCTCGGCGGTGCCCTCGAAGGCCACGTCCAGATAGGTGGCTTCCTGCACCCCCTTGGGGCATGCCTTGACGATGAACTCGACGGTCTGGGCACGCGGCGCGCGGCACGCGGCGCGGACGGCCTCGGTCGCGTCCAGGCGGTCGAACCACGGGCCGCGGAGCGGCAAGGGCTTGGCGCCGGAGGCGGGGACGACTTCGACCTTGACCATCGCATCGTCTTCGTTGCCGAGGATGGCGCCGGAGCGAGCGAGGACCAGGTCCGCCCGATAGACCCTGGCGGCGGCGCCCAGGCCCGAGAGGTCAAACCTGAGCGTCTTCGCGCCCTGCACGGCGAGGGGCCGCCAGCGCCGCGTCGCCACCTCGCCCTCGACCCAAGAGCACATCGCCAGCAGGACGGCCAGAGCGGTTGCGCATGCTCTCACGGCCAAGGCCCCCGAAGAGGATGGCGGGACCAGACGGCGCCTATCATAAGCAAGTCGGGCATCCTGGTGCAAGCGGGGCGCGGGCAGTGCCTGGGCCGCGCGGAGTTTCCGGCCGTGGCGGGGCGGCCGGGAGGGACCGGCGGCAGGCTCAGGGCCTGCTCCGCCCGCGCTCGCGCACCCGGTCGAGCAGCGCGGAGAGCTCCTGGACGAGCTCCGGGTGCTGGTCGGCCACGTTTCTGGTCTCGCCGATGTCGTCGGCAAGGTTGTAGAGCTCTGGGCCGCGGGCGGCGCCCTTCTTCGCCTTGCCGGCCGCGGCTTGGCCGCGTGGGATGAGCTTCCACGGCCCTTTGCGGATGGCCAGCACGTTTCCGTGCTCGACCAGGTGGTCGCGGCAAGGCGTGGGCGGCTTCTCGCCGAGGAGCGCCGGCAAGACGTTGAAGCTGTCGGGCGCCGCGTCGGGCGGCAGCGCCTGGGCGGTCAGGGCGGCAAATGTCGCCAGCATGTCCACGTGGCAGATCAGCTCGTGTGAGACGCCGCCCCTGGCGCGGCCGGGCCAGCGGACGATGAAGGGCACACGGGTGCCGCCCTCGTAGGCGCTGCCCTTGCCGGCGCGCAGCGGGCCGTTGTGGGGGTGGCCGTTGTTGGTCTCCACGGTGCCGGAGTTCACGTGGTCGGGGCCGTTGGTGTCGAGGACGCCGCCGTTGTCGCTGGTGACGATGACCATCGTGTTGTCAGCGAGGCTCAGCCGCTCGAGCGCCGCGAGGACCTGGCCGACGGTCCAGTCGAACGAGTGCACGGCGTCCCCTCGCACCCCGGCCTGACTGGTGCCCCTGAAGCGCGCGTGGGGCACCCGCGGCACGTGGATGTCGTGGGTGGAGAGGTAGAGGAAGAAGGGCCTGTCCTTGTTCCGCTCGATGAATGCCTCGGCCTTGCGGGCTAAGGTGTCGGCGATCTCGTCGTCCTTCCAGAGGGCGGCCGTGCCGCCGGTCTGGGCGCCGATGCGCGGGATGCCGCGGACGAAGGACTTCGGCTCGCCGCGCCTGACCGAGTAGTCGAGGCGGATGGGGTCGTTGGGGTCGAGGTTGACGACGCGGTGATTCTCGACCCACACGCAGGGCGTGCGGTCGCCGGTGGCGGGGATGATCCAGGCGTAGTCGAAGCCGACCTCGAGGGGGCCTGGCTTGATCTCGCCGTTGTAGTCGGTCGGGGCCGTCGCGCCGAGGCCCAGGTGCCACTTGCCGACGATGCCCGTGGCGTAGCCGGCCCTCTGGAGCAACGCCGGCACGGTGAGCCGACCCGGCTCGATGATCAGCGGGGCGATGCCCGACAGGATGCCCGTGCCGGGTCGCCGCCAGGCGTATTCGCCCGTCAGGAATGCGTAGCGGGTGGGCGTGCAGACGGCGGAGGGCGCGTGGGCGTCCGTGAAGCGGACGCCCTCGCGCGCCAGCCGGTCGCAATGGGGCGTCTTGATCTTCGTGGCGCCGTAGCAGCCGAGGTCGCCGTAGCCGAGGTCGTCGGCGAGGATGAAGACGATGTTGGGCCGCTGGTGCGGAGGCGTGGCGGGCGCGGCCGCCAGCCCCAGGGGTCGGACGGCTGCCGCCCCCAGGCAGGCGCCGCCCAGCCTCAACAGGTCCCGTCGGCTCATCCCCGGCATGCGGAGTCTCCTCAATGGTGATAGAGGCGGTTCTCTGGCCTGCTCCGCTCAGCGCCCGCGGGCGGCCTCGGCGTGAAGCTCCTCCAGCGCCGCGACGAGGCGGTCAACCTGGTCGAAGGTGTTGTAGATGTGGGTGGACACGCGTATCCTGTGGCCCGGGCCTTGCGGGCCGGCGGGCGCGGTGATCCGGTAGCGGTCGTAGAGCGCCTCCCCGAGCTTCATGCTCCCAAAGCCATCGAGCAGGAAGGTGCTGATCGAGCCAGTCATGTCGGGATGGGAGGGGGAGATGAGGCGCGCCCAGGGGTAGGCGGCCATCCGCTGGCGCAGGTGGGCCGCAAGTTTGCGCCCGCGCGCGGCGATTCTCTCGGGGCCGATCTCCTCTTGGAGCCGCACGGCCTCGCCCATGGCGATCTGCTCGGGCATGCTGAACGTGCCCCATTGTTCGAGGCCCCACATGTAGGGTTCGCCTTTGATCAGGGGGCGCCCGTCGCTGGAGGCGGTCGCGCCGTCGCTGCTGTAGCCCCAGCCGACGACGAGGTGGCGCAGGCGCTCCTGCACTGCGGGCGCGGCGTGGAGGAAGCCGACGCCCTGCGGCGCGCAGAGCCACTTGTGGCAGTTCCCGCCATAGAAGTCGCAGCCGCACGCCGCGAGGTCGAGCGGGATCATCCCGGGCGCGTGGGCGCCGTCAATGGCGATGAGCGCGCCGTGGGCGTGGGCAAGGTCCGCCAGCGCCCTCACGGGCGCGATCAGCCCGGTGCCCGTGGTGATGTGGCTGCACAGCAGGAGGCGCGTGCGCTCGGTCAGCCCGGCCTCGAACGCGCGGACGACGTCCTCGGGGCAGGTGGGCGGTATGGGCACCTTCGCCCGCCGAACCGTGATGCCCCAGCGCGCCGCCGCGTTGTGGAGGCAGTTGTCAATGGCGCCGTACTCCTGGTCGGACGCGAGGATTTCGTCCCCGGGCTGCCACGGCAACCCGTTGACCACCACGTTGATGGCCACGGTGACGTTCATCAGGAGCGCCAGGTCTGCGGGGTCGGCGCCGACGAACGCGGCGAGGCGCCGGCGCGCCCCGCGCACGCGCTCGCGCTGGAGGGCGTGCTGCCGCGTGGGGTTCAGCTCACGCTCGCGGATGGCCGCAACCAGCGTCTCGTACGCCGAGCGCGGCAGGAGGCCCCAGGAGCCGGTGTTCAGGTAGACCTCGCCGGGGTCGTTCATGAACAGGCCGCGCACGGCGTCCCACTGGGCCTCCTGCGAGGCCGCGGCCCCCGCTGGCGCTGGCGACAGGTCGGACGCCATCAGTCGTCTCCGTCGGCGCGGGACCCCGCTTCACCGCGCGCCGTACCTCAGCCCGGCCTCGATGTAGCGGACCGCGTTGGCCGTGAAGCGCGCGGTGTGCTGCTCGTGTGGGGTGGCGGATGGGTACAGCACCGTTCGCTCCTTGCCGCCCTCCTCGATTGCCGCCTTGACCTTTGCCTCGATCTGGTCGGGCGTGCAGCGCTCCATGTCGAGGAACTCGATGTTGCCGTAGAGGGTCATGCGGTCGCCGACGAGGCGGCGCACGTCCCTGAACTCGATGTCGCCCTGGGGCGGGGGCTCGACGGGGTCGGTGGAGTCCACGCCCATCTGGAGGAAGAGCGGCAGCAAGCGCCCGACCTTGCCGTGGCAGTGGACGTGGATGAGGCTGGTGGGGTCCCGCTGCTTGATGAGCCGCATGATCTCGCCGTCATAGGGGAGGATGAGCTCCTCCCACTGCTTCGGCCCCATCATCGGCGGGCAGGCGCGCTCCACCCCGTTGAAGTGCCAGAAAGGCCCCACGCCCTGGGCGAGGAGGAACTCCACCTTGGCACGCGTCCGCTCCAGCCAGGCGTCGGCCAGGGCCTTGATCAGCCCCGGCTCGGCGAGCACCCACTCCAGCACCAGCTCGTAGGACATCATCCCCACGAGCATGGCCACCATCGAGGTGATGCCTGCGCCGCCCAGGCAGTAGGGGCCGGCCTCGGCGCGGTGCCTGCGGAAGGCCTCGAACTCCTCCGCCGCGGGCGGCTCGAAGCGGTAGGGCACGCTCAGCATCCTCTCCACGTCGGCGGGCGACCGGATGGGCTTCACGCGGTCCCACTCGGTCTCGATGCCGTCGTCCTTGTCGTGTGACCAGACGAGGTCGCCCTGGGGCGTGTGGAGCACGGTCGTGCGCCGCCAGCGCCGGGCACTGAGCTGCTCCGGCGGAAGCGCCTCGATGAACTCGTCAGGCGCCTGGAGGAACCGCCAGTAGCTGATGCTGCCAAAGATGTTCGGGAAGCGAACGGTGTTGACTGGGGGAGGCGCCGGGTCGCAATGCTCCTGCACCATCCTGGCGACCTGGACGAACTCCGGCCGCCCGCGCCAGCCGTCCGGGCGGTCCCTGTCTATGTCCCCGAGCGGGCTCCACGAGATGGGCGACGCGATTGGTATCCGGTCCGCCCTCCCGCCGCGATACGCCGCAATGATGCGCCGGCTGGAACGCGCCAGATCGCCCACGACGTGTCTCCCTTCCAAATGGCTTCAGGTGCTACGAACCAAGCCGCTTGAGCGCCTCGGCAGCGTCGGCGTCGCCGCGCGCGCGGGCGACCTGATACCAGTGCCGGGCCTTCTGGGTGTCCTTGGGCACGCCTTGGCCGTGCTCGTAGGCGTAGGCGAGCCAGTAGGCGCCCGTGGGGCAGCCCTGGTCGGCGGCCCGCTGGTAGTAGGGGATGGCCTTCGCGTAGTCCTGCTCCACCCCGTGGCCGTTGCGGTAGCAGTAGCCGACGTCGCACAGGCCGCTGTTGTGGCCCTGCTCGGCCGCCTTGCGATACCACTTGAGGGCCTCGGCGTAGTCGCGCTCCACGCCGTCGCCCTCATAGTAGCAGCAGCCAAGCTGGTATTGCGCATTGGCGTCGCCGGCCTCGGCCCGGCGGCGCAGCGCCGCGATGCCTGCCTTGTCGCTCTTCTTCATCATCGTTGCTCTCCGTGACGAACGGGCCGGTCCCCGCCCACCCCAACCCCGTCTATCCTACCGCATGGCCCGCGGAAGTCAACCTCGCAACCCCCTTCGACAATGATGGCGACGGGGACGACGACTCAGCGCGCCTGCTGGCCAGGGGTTCACAGGGACTCAGCGCGCGCGCAAGGAATTGATCCTCTGTGCCAAGAATTGGCACGCTCCCTAAGCCATTATCGCTCAAGAGCTTACCACCGCCTGCCCCTCCGAGCGACAGAGGGCCACCCCCCATTTCGCCCCAAGATTGGCCCTCTGTAATCCCCTGCCCCCTCTTTCCTCTCGTCCTCGCCCTCCTCCTCGTCGTCGTCGTCGGTTCTCCAATCCTGCTCATCCTCCTCCTCATCCCTCCGCCTTCAGGCATGCTCGCCCTCCCCATCTTCGTCGTCGGTTCTTCCCAGGTCTGGCCCTTCTCGGACACCGCCGTGCGGCCACCCCCCATTGTCATGCTGAGCTTGGCGAAGCACCTTTCAGGGGAGCGGGTTGAGGTGAGGGGGGGCTTCCTTCTCACGTCGGTTGGCTCCCCTGAAAGGTTCCTCGACTTCGCCCGCCGCAAGCGGCGGGCTACGCTCGGAATGACAATGGGGCGGGCGGCGGGCTACGCTCGGAATGACAATGGGGCAAGCGGCGGGCTACGCTCGGAATGACAATGGGGCGGGCGGCGGGCGCCGCTCGGAATGACGATGGTGCCGTCGCGTCGCGTTACTTGTGCAGAGGCCAATAGGCTCTCGGAGTCCAGGAGGCGATGGGATAGCTTCGGCGGGGAACGGCTCGCCACCGGCCCGCGCTGCCGGCGAAGTTGGAGATTCCGGAGTTGATCAACTCCGCAATTCCAACCGCGCGGCCCCCAGAGCCTCCACAACGCCACGGCCCCGGGGTTCCCAGGGTTGCGGCCCGGCGGCGTTGGTGCTAGGATGCTGGTGCCCGCGATGCGGACCTGTCAGTCCCCACGCAGGGCTCAATGAGGCAGGAAGAGAGATGAGCGGGACTCGCATGCAGAGTCTCAAGGAATGCGCGGAGGCCCCCGTCCTCATCCTCGGGGGCGGGGTGAATGGGGTGGGGCTCTTCCGCGAGCTGGCGCTCCAGGGGGTGGACTGCCTGCTGGTGGACAAGGCGGACTTCGTGTCGGGCGCCAGCTCTAAGTCGTCGCGCATGATCCACGGCGGTCTGCGTTACCTGGAGAACCGCGAGTTCCGGCTCGTCCGCGAGTCGCTGGCCGAGCGCAACCGGCTGCTGGCCAATGCGCCCCACTATGTGATGCCCCTGAAGACCACGATACCGCTTTTCTCCTGGCTCGGCGGCCTGGTTCGCTCCGGGCTGATCTTCCTCGGCTTCGACGTGCGGCCCGGCGGACGCGGCGCGCTCATCGTCAAGCTCGGCCTGTCCTTCTACGACTTCGTGACACGCAAGGACCGCCGCACGCCGCGCCACTTCTTCAGCTCGCGGGCCACGGCCCTCCGCGAGGTGCCCGGCCTCAACGAGGGCATCGTGGCCGCGGCCAACTACTGGGACGCCCAGGTCTCCGAGGCCGAGCGGTTGTGCATCGAGCTGATCCAGGACGCCCTGGCGGCCAACCCCCGCTGCCGCGCGCTCAACTACGTCCGCCCCGAGCGCCTCGAGGGCGGCGCCGTGGTCCTCCGCGACGAGCTCAGCGGCCAGCGGGCGACGGTGCGCCCGAAACTCGTTGTCAACGCCACCGGCGCCTGGGTGGACTTCACCAACGCCGCCCTGGGCGCCCCGACGCGCTTCATGGGCGGCACCAAAGGCTCACACCTCCTCGTGGACAACCCCCAGCTCTACGCCGCCCTCGGCGACCGCATGGTCTACTACGAGCACTCCGACGGCCGCATCTGCATCGCCTTCCGCCTCCGCGACAAGGTGCTCATGGGCTCCACCGACATCCGCATCGAGGACCCCGACGCCGCCCGCTGCGACGAGGGCGAAATCGCATACATGCTCGCCACCCTCCGAGGCGTCTTCCCCAACATCGAGGTCCGCCGCGAGCAGATCGCCTACGCCTTCTGCGGCGTGCGGCCCCTCCCGGCCAGCGGTCGAGGCGTCACCGCCACCATCAGCCGCGGCCACAGCATCCGCATCGTCGAGCCCTCGACTTCGCCTGGGCCAGGGCCGGATGCCGGCCCCCGCCCGTTCCCCATCTACTGCCTGATCGGGGGCAAGTGGACGACTTTTCGCGCCTTCGCCGAACAGGTCGCCGACCAGCTTCTCCCGCGCCTCGGCCTCAGCCGCCGGTGCTCCACCCGCGACCTCGCCATCGGCGGCGGCAAGGGCTACCCCGCCGACGAGCAGGCCAAGCAGCACTGGATCGCCCGCGTCGCCGCGCAGTCGGCCGCGAGCCCACGGCGCGTCGCCACCCTCCTCGACCGCTACGGCACCAGCGCCGAGGCATACCTCGCCTCCGCCGACGCCCGGGCCGAGACCCCGCTCAAGAGCCTCCCCGACTACACCCTGGGCGAGATCGAGCGGATCGCTGCCAGCGAGTGGGTCGTCCACCTCACAGATCTCGTCTGCCGCCGCAGCACCATCGCCATCCACGGCAGGGCCACCCCCGCCGCCGTCGCCGAGCTGGCGGCCATCGTCGGCGACGTCCTGGGCTGGGACCCCGCCCGCCGGCACGAAGAGGTCCAGCACACCCTCGCCGAGCTTGTCGTGCCGCCCCCGCCTGCGAATCCGGCCCTCTAGCGCGCACTCCGCACCCGACCCCCCCCGGCGAGAGAGAGGGGGACTTGAGGAGGGCGGGTCTGGCCCATGTGGGGTTGGGGCTGCGAGGGTGGTGGCAACAGCCGCAGGGTGTGCATACCTGCGCGCAGAGTCTTTCGGGGCGCGGCAGGCCATCGCCCCGCGTGCAAGCGTGCACGCCCTACCGCCTCGGGGATCAGGACGCCGGGCTGCGGCAGGCCACCGTCCCGCGTGCAAGTGTGCACGCCATACTGCCTCGGCGATCAGGAGGCGCCGAGCTTCCTCTTGCGCTCCTGGCCGAGGGCGTCGGCGGCGAACATGGCGTCTACGACGCCCTCGGATGTGACCTCGAAGGCGTGGCTGGCGCAAAGCGAGCCGGGGCCGGCGCAGACGTCGCCGATGGGCTTGAGGCGCTCGCGGCTCACGCCCGAGAGGTTCACGTCGGCCAGGGTGACGGGGAGGCCGACAGCGATGCACCAGTCCACGATGGTGTACAGGTCGTACGCCTGCACGTCGGGGTCGAGGCAGAGTTGGCTGACGACGCCGAAGGCGACCTTTTCGCCGTGCATGAAGCCCTTGCACTCGGGGAAGCCGGTGAGGAGGTTGCCGATCATGTGGGCGGTGGCCAGCCCGCCGCTCTCGAAGCCGAGGCCTGAGAGGAGCACGTTGGCCTCGATGATCTTTTCGACGGCTGGGGTGACGACGTGGAGCTCGACGGCGCGCTTGGCCTCGAGGCCGAACTCCATGAGCGTGTCGTAGCACAGGCGCGCGATGGCGACGGCGGCGAGGGTGGGGGTGCCGCCGCCGAGGTTGAGGACCTTGCGGGTGCGCATGGCGGCCTGGGTCTCCACCCAGGTGGAGAGCGCATCGCCCATGCCGGCCACGAGCGCGCGGACCGGGGCGTTGGCGATCACCTGGGTGTCCACCAGCACGATGTCGGGGTTGAAGGGCCAGCAGTCGAAGCCCAGGAAGTCGCCCTTGTCGCTGTACCAGACGGTGGCGGCGCTGGTGGGGGAGTCGTTGGAGGCGATGGTGGGGCAGGTGATCATGCCGAGCTTGCCCTCGACGGCGACGGCTTTGGCGGTGTCGAGGGTCTTGCCGCCGCCGATGCCGACGGCGACGTCGGCCCTGGTCTCGCGGGCGATGGCCAGGACGCGGGCGGCCTCGGCCTTGGTCGTCTCGCCGCGGAACTCGACGTCCACGACCTCGAGCTTCGCGTCAGCCAGGCTCTTGAGGACTGTGGCGCCGACGGCGGCCTTGACGCGGGGGTCCCAAAGGACGAGCGGCTTCTTGCCGACCATGCCGAAGTACTTGCCCGCCTCGGCGAGCACGTTTCGGCCCTGGACATACTTGCGCGGCGCGATGAGGATGGACTTCATGCTACCTGGCCTCCTTTGCCGTGGGGGTGGCGGCGGCAGCTCCGGCGGCCGCCCTTTTCCTGGCAGCCTCGGCCAGGGCATTGCCCTGGGCGAGGACGACGACGCCGAGGATGAGCACGACGATGGCCGCGACAATCCACTGCACGCTCCGCTTGCTGGCGCCCTTCCACTCGCCGGTGCGGAAGCCGTGGAGATTGCCGATGATGATGGCGAAGGACATGAAGGCAGGATAGCCGACGGGCACGCCGAGGTCGCCCAGGCGCCCCCAGCCGAGGGCGAAGAAGAGCACGGCGGCGTCGTGCAGGACGGCCATGGCGAGCGCCAGGAGCAGCGTCAGGCCGATGCCCGGCCTACACAGGTGGCCCCAGGTCTTGTTCACCGTGAGCTTGTAGGCGCAGTAGCCGCAGGCCGAGAGGATGCCGCCCCAGAGGATGAGACAGGTGACGGCCCAGCCGACGGCGACGCCGGCGTTGCCAGCCGCGGCCGCGGCCGCGCCCACCGGCCCGGCGTAGCCCGAGGCCACGGCCCAGCACGCGCACAGGATGCCCGAGACCACGCCGATGAGGACGCCGATGAGCATCCTCGGCTTCGCCGCGGCCGCGGCGTCGGGCGCGCCGCCCGCCTGCCTCGTGCTGGCCTCCTTCAGCATCGCCGCACGCGCCGCAAGGACGACGCCAACCACGCACACGGCCACGCCCGCCAGGATCACCGCGCCGTGCTCCGTCGCAATGTCCTTCGGGTTGAAGATGGCCATCGGCAGCAGCGAGCCGGTGATGATCTGCGCCCCGTAGTTGAGCGCGTAGGCCAGCGACAGGCCGATGAAGGCGAAGCTCAGCCCCAGCGTCATCGAGCCCAGGCCCCAGAGGAACCCGAAGATGAGCACAGGGAGCAGCTTGGACGGCTCCACGGCGCTGTAGACCCCGAAGAAGTCCTTGACCAGGACCGGGCCGAGCACGACGGGAAGCAGAACCGTGACGAAGAAGAAGAATGGCCCCCAGAGCACCTCCCAGGGCGTGTCTTTCCTGGCGAACTTGCTTGGCAGGCCAAACGACCCGCCGCAGGCCGCGCCGAGGAAGAGGAAGAGAAAGCCCAGCCAGATCTCCATGGCGTGTGCTCCTTGACCAGAGGCAATGGCACCACAGCGGGCCCGCCCCGCCTCCGATAGGACCTATAGGACCCATTGGTCCTATTGGTCCTATTGATCAGGGCTGCGCGCGCAGCCCGGCATGGACCTCCTTGAGCGCGGGGTAGAGCCGCTCAAAGGTCTTGTACCACTCGGCGTAGCGCGCCGTGAGTGACAGATTAGGCTCATAGACTCGGCCTGGGCGCCGCACGCGCTCGTAGGCGTCCTGCTCGTCGCGGTAGAGGCCGACGCCGATGCCGGCGAGGATGGCGGCGCCGAGGGGCGTGGCCTCCTCGAGCTCGGGCGCCTCGATCGGCTTGCCCGTCACGTCGGCCTTGTTCTGCATGGCGAAGCGGTTCTTCGTCCCGCCGCCGACGGCGACCAGCTTGTCGGCCTTGAGCCCAAAGCCGGTCTCCAGCCCCTTGAGAATCTGGAGGAGCTGATAGCTGAGGCCCTCGACGACGGCGCGGGTCATGTCGGCCTTGGTCACGATGTTGCGCAGGCCGACGAATGCGCCGCAGGAGTTGGGGTCCACGATGGGGAAGCTGCTGCCGGACATGTGTGGGAGGAACATCGCGCCGTGCGCGCCGGGCGGCGCGGCCTCGGCCGCCTGCATCAGATAGTCCCAGTCCACGCCCCCGAGGGCCTCGGCCTTCTCCTTCTCCTCGTGGCCGAAGCGGTCGCGGAACCACTCGAGCATCTCGGCGGCCACGGCCGAGCCCATCACCGCCCACATGTCGCGGGCCACGTGGGAGTCCACCCACGTGCCCATCCTGCACGCCTCCATCGTGAGCACCGGCTCGGGGATGGCGGCCACAATGATGTCCCAGGTGCCGAGCACAGAGAGGACGACGCCCGGCCTGAAGGCCCCCGCGGGCAGGGCGCCGCACAGGAAGTCGTGCCCGCCCAGCACCACCGGGGTGCCCCGTGGCAGGCCGGTGGCCTCGGCTGCTTTGGCATGCACCGCGCCGAGCACGGTGCCGCTGGGGCGCGGGTCGGCCAGCAGGCCCCGGTCTATGCCCGAAATGCGGAGCAGCTCCTCGGAATACGTGCGGGTGCGCTGGTCGAGGAGAAGGGTGTTCGAGGCCATAGAGTAGTCGGTGGCGAACTCCCCGCAGAGCATGAAGTTCACGAAGTCCTCGATGAGCAGCCACTTGTGGGTCTTCTTGAGTATTTCCGGCTCGTGCTCGCGCATCCAGAGGATGCGGAGGGCCGAGTTGATGGCCCAGACGGGGTTGCCGCTGATGGAGAATTGCTTTTCGGCGCCGACGTGTTTGAGCCACCAGTCCTGCTGCGGCTTGGTGCGGGGGCAGTGCCAGGAGATGAAGGGATAGAGCCACTGGCCGTCGCGGGTCATCGGCACGCCGTCCATGCCCATGCCTGTTACGGCGACGGCGCGGATGGCGGCAGACTGGGGGAGCTGGGCGGTGGCCTCCTTGAGTGCTTCGCAGACGCCGCCCCAGATTTGCTCGGGCCTCCAGATGGCCCAGTCGGGGTGGTCGGGGTAGGGGTTGCAGCGCTCGGTCGGGCGGCTGGCCTTGGCGACCGCATTGCCCGCCAGATCATAGATCACCGCTTTGAGGCTGGTGGAGCCGAGGTCAATGCCAACCAGACAGTCCATTGTGCGCCCTCACGAGAATGCCTCAATCGCCCCCGAATCGCTCCAGGCATCGAGCCGGAGCGGGTACTTGCCGTAGGCGCGAATTGTGTTCCACATCGCCAGGTAGTTGCCGGGCTTGACGGAGGAGTGGATGCTGTTGGAGGAGGAGACGATGAGTCCTCCGCCCTCGCCGGCGGCGCGGATGACGGCGAGGGTCTCCTCGACCACCTGGCGCTCGGTGCCGAAGGTGAGGGTCTGGGCGCAGTTGACGTTGCCCTTGAGCGCGACGCGGTGCCCGTACTTGCGCTTGAACTCCCCCATATCCAGCCCGCCCATCGGGTCAATCGGGTCGAGGCAGTCAATGCCCGCGTCCAGGATCATGTCGAGCACGGGGCGGATGTCGCCGTCGGAGTGCTTGATGACGGGGAGGCCGAGCTCCCGGAAGGCGGCCATGACCCGCTTGAGGCCGGGATAGAGGAATTCGCGGAACATGGCGGGGGAGACGAAGGGGCCGCTGGCCGAGGCGTAGTCGTCGCCCGTGAACACGAAGTCAACGCCCCGCTTCGCAACCTCCCGCGCCATCTCGATGTTAGCGTTCACCGACAGCTCGACCAGGCCGTGCACCAGCTCGGGCTCGGCCGCGAAGGCCATCATGAGCGTCTCGAAGCCCGCCAGGTAGCGCGGGATGGAGAAGACGTCGTTGAGGTGGACGCCGATGGCGAGGCGCCCCTTGTAGCGGGCGACGATGCGCTCGATGCTCGCGTAGCGGCCGGGCGCGTGGGGGTCGGGCGCGCGGTAGCGCCGCAGGTCGTCGAGGGACTTGACTGGGTTGCCGACGGCGACGCCGTGCTCCTCGGTGCCGTGCTCCAGCACCACGCCCCACTCGTTGCGGGTGTGGCGGGCGTCGAGCCGCTCCTTCTTGAAGTCGGGCGCGGTCAGGATGGCATCGAGGCCCATGCGGACGGTGAACTCCTCCATCGTACACCCTGGGCAGATGGCCTCGCGCACGTGGCGGTCAATGATCCACTCGAAGTGCGGGATGCGGTCGGGCTGCTCCCGCCGCAGGACGCATAGCACGCGTTCCGCCGAGGTCATCTCGCTCATCGCGCCCCTCGCTCGGGTTCGGAGTGCGGCCTACAGGCCGTCCCCCGTTTGTAGTGCGGGCTTTAGCCCGTATTCGGAACGGCCTGAAGGCCGCACTACCAACGGGCGCTGAATATAGCCCCTGGGCCGGCGCGAGTCAAACGTGGCTCAGGGACCCGTTTGCATCGGGAGGCGGTTTCGGCTACTCTGGTGCCATCGCGCCCCGGCATCGTGGCCGGGCGGCAACCTTCAGCCAAGGACAAGGAGGAGACGATGAGAAGGCGTGTCGCGCGGGCTGCCCTCGCGCTGGCGGCGCTGGGCCTGGTGTTCACCGCAGGCTGCACGCTCGGAGCGGGGAGGTATCGCCCCAGGCTCTTCCAGTTGCTCCCCGACGAGGCCCACCTGCCCGACGGCATGGCCCTCGACGCCGAGGGGAACATCATCCTGGCGTGCCCGAACTACAACGAGCAGAAGTACCCCGCCATCCTGGTGAAGATTGACAAGGCCAACCGCCTCTCAACCTGGTGCGACACCCTGCCCGTGCACCCCACCAGCAAGCGCTGCGGCCCGATGGGCATCGCCTTCGGACCCGACGGCAACCTCTACGTGGCCGACCTCCAGTACTTCTTCGACAAGAAGCACGCCAGCCGCCTCCTGCGCGTCAACGTCAAGGACGGCAAGCCCACGGGCGTGGACGTCGTCGTCGAGGGCTTCCTCCTCTCCAACGCCGTCGTGTGGAAGGGCAACAACTGCTACGTGAGCGAGACCTTTTTTGACATGCCCGACGACCCGAACAAGAGCGGCGTCTTCCGCTTCACCCTCGACGAGCTGACCAAGGGCGGCATCAAGCTCCTCCCCCACGGCAAGGACCCCCACCTCGTCGCCACCTTCACCACCGGCCCCAACCCCCGCAAGGACAACGCCGGCGCCGACGGCTTGGCCTTCGGCCTCGACGGCAACCTCTACTGCTCGCTCTTCGGCGACGGCGCCATCTACAAGCTCACCCTCGACGACAAGGGCAACGTCAAGTCCAACGAGCTCTTCATCCGCGACCCACGCTGCACCTGTGGCGACGGCATGCGCCTCGACCCCAAGACGGGCCGCATCTACATCGCCGACTCCCAGAAAAACGCCATCCACTACTTCACCCCGCCCAGCAACAAGCTCCACACCCTCTGGGAGAACGAGGACAGCGACGGCGCCGACGGGCTCCTCGACCAGCCCTGCGAGCCGCTCGTCCGCGGACGCGAACTCATCATCTCCAACTTCGACGGCAACTTCCCAGGCCTCAAGAACAAGGGCTACGACAAGGTCCACACCCTCTCGGTCATCAAGCTCGGCGACTGAGCGGCCCCCTCTCGCCAACACACAACCCCGGCGCCAGCCCCCTGGCGTCGGGGTTTCTCATGCCCAGGCGTTGCCCGGGCGGCGGCCGGAACCGGGCGTGTGGTTCCGCTGCCCCCTCGGGCTAGCACGACAACACTACTCTCCCCGGCGCAAGCCCCAAAGAGCTGTCATTCTGAGCGTAGGCCGCCCCTTGGCGGCCGAAGCGAAGAATCTGCCTTGGCTTGCGTCCGGGCACAGGGTCCGGCCCTCAACCAGGGGCTGACCGCGCGGGGAGATTCTTCGCTCCGCCCGCCAAGAGGCGGGCTCCGCTCGGAATGACATGTCGGCATGGCGTGTCTGCTGTGTTGACAAGCAGTCACTAACGTGGCCGCAATTCATGTGGCAGTGGTTCGTAGTGCGGGCTTCAGCCCGTAGGCAGCACCTACGGGCTGAAGCCAGCGCTCCAAACAGGATTCGCCCTCTTGGGGCGGCGCCCGCAAGTGCCAGATGAACTGTGGCCAAGGTCGTATGTTCTTTGGAGCAAGAGAATGTGGCTTTGTAGTGCTAGGGCATCGGGCGGCCTCCGAGCGGCCCAGGCCGCCCCGGGCTCACCCCGGGGCGGTGCCAGTGCGACTCCCAATACCTGCGGTCGGTGGCGTAGGGGTCCACGGGCGCATCGGGCGACAGGTCGGCGGGGAGGATGCCGTAGCGCTTCATCTCGCGGATGTACTGCGGCGGGGGCTGGAAGCCGGGCATGTCGAAGCGCTTGATCGCCTCGAGGTTCTGCCGGCCGGCCTCGACCATCGCTAGGAGGGTGCGATAATCGGGGTCGGCGACGGCGCTGAAGACGACGGCGGGCTTGCCCTGGGCGTCGCGGCACAGCTCCAGGCCCCCCGCCCCCGCGGCCAGCGGGGCGAGGACCAGGAGCGAGCGCTCGGGGCGGGTGAGGTTGAAGACGATGTGGCGGCTGAACTTCAGATGGGGGTCGTTGAGGTCGAAGCGCCAGAAGGAGACGCCCAACTCGTCGCACATGGCCCTTGGGAGGGCGCGGGGGCCGGTGTGGCAGCCCCCGCAGCGGGCCTGGATGACCTGTGCGCCGGCCTTGGTGGTCGGCCAGGCGGTGTCGGTGTTGATCAGCCCGTTGGTCCAGTAGCCGCCGATGGCGCCGTTGCCGAGGGCGGCATAGGTGCCGGGATAGGGTGCGCCCGACTCGATCCAGAGGCGGAGCGTGCGCAGTTGCTCCTCGGTGGCCTTGGCGCCGTAGTGGGCGCCGTCGAGCATCTTGAGGATGCGGCTGGCGGCGGAGCCGAGGGCGCGGGGCGGGTAGTTGCTCCTGGGCAGGTTGCGGCCGTCGGAGAAGAGGCGGCGGACGGTCAGGGTGAAGTAGGCGTGTGAGAACATCGGCCCGCGGTCGGCTGTGAGGGCGACCTTGCCGGCGTAGGGGCCGCCCTGCTGGGTCTTCTCGTAGCCGTGGCAGCCCACGCACAGCTTGTCGAGGATGGGCTGAATGTCGCGGGGGAAGTCAAAGACGTCGGGGCAGCCGGCGATGGGCTCGATGCGGGCGGGCGGGCGGCGGAGGGCCATCGGGGCGCCGTGGCCCCCCCTCCCTTCGAGGGAGGGGGCAGGGGGAGGGTTGGGCGCACGTCCCGACCCCAAAGCCCTGCCCTCGCCCTCCCATCTCCCTTCGAGGGAGAGGGGGTTGGCGGCGGGCGGGGCCTGGGTGCGCGGCTCGTGGCAGCCCACGCAGCCGATGGTCTCGCCGGGCTGAACGGTGCAGAAGCTCTGCATGCGCTTGACCGAGAGGTCTTGGGCGTCGAGTGCGACGAAGAAGAGGCTGCGGAGCGCGGGGGCCTCGAAGTGCGCCGAGCCGTCGGGCTCGACAGGCACGGTGCCGAGCACGCGCTCGAGGGTGAACGTGCCGCCGTAGCTCAGGGGGTCCATGCCGCCGGTGAAGTTGATCGGCTTGGGGAGGGACTCTAGGACGAGGAGCTTTTTCACTTCGCCGCGCTCGACGCCGGCCATGTTGCGGCCCTGGTAGACGTCCAAGAGGACGAGGCGGCCGGTCGCCTGCGCCAGGTTGACGCGGGGCGCGATGAGGCGTTCGCGGGGCCGGGGCGCGAGGGGGCGTGGCTCGTGGCACATCAGCCCTGCGGCTGCCTCCGCTGCGCTGCACTGGTAGACGGTGGCTGCCTGTCCGGTGGCGTCCACGAGGGCGATTCGGCGCCCGTCGGCGGCCAGGAAGAGGCCCTCGGAGAGCGCCCAGGGGTCGCGGTAGTTGCCGCCGCCGGCGACGGTGCGCATGGCGGGCCGCGCGTCTGGCCCACTGCGGGGGTCAATGAGGACGATGGAGCCGGCGTGCTCGCTGGCGCCGTGGCCGCCGGAGTGGATGGCCACGACCCTCGAGGAGTTCGGGATGGGCTTGGCGTCAATGAACACGCCGCCGGGGTGGAGGTTCCCGAAGGACGTCATCTGCCCCGTGCCGTCGGGGTTGGCGACCCAGAGGTGATGGTAGTCCACCTGGGAGCGGTCCACGTATTCCCAGCGGGTGTAGAGGAGCTGGCCGCTGGGGAGAACCCAGGGGGTGTTGTCGTGCTCGTTGTTGGAGGAGAGCGGGCGGAGGTTGCCGCCGTGGGCATCGCAGCGGTAGAGGACGGCGACGGGGGTGATCCAGCAGTTCACCCAGCGGTTGCAGCGACTGGAGACGAAGACGATGGAGTCGTCGGGGAGGTAGCAGGGCTCAATGTCGTCGGCCGGCCCATCGGTGAGCTGGCGCAGGTTCTGCCCGTCCACGCCGATCTCATAGAGGTGGTAGTTGGGGCTGTCGCCCTTGCGGTAGGAGAAGAGGATTCTCGTGGCGTCGTAGTGGACGACGGGGTCGCGGACGCCGCCCTGGGGGTCGTCGAGGAGGACGGTGAGCTGGCCGCTCTTGAGGTTGAGGCGGCAGAGCTTTCCGCCCGGGCCGTAGACCTTTCGGCGCTCGTCGTGGGCGAAGTAGCCGAAGTTGGCGTACCAGTGGCCGTCGCGGCCCGGCTGACGCAGTGCGAAGACGATTTCCTCGACGCCGAGGGCGGGCAGGGCCTCGGCGAGGCGGCGGCGCGCCTCGGCTTCGGCCTTCTCGCGCGCCTCGTCAATCCGCCGCCGCAGGGCTGCCATGCCGTGGTCGCCCTCCGCGTTCAGGCACTCCAGCTCCCACACTGAGAAGAGGTTCCATCGGCCCGGCTTGAGGCACACGAGGCGCAGGTAGCGCCCCTCGCCCTTGAGGTCCTTGATGACCTCGCGGCCGCCCTGGCCGTTGGTCTGGTGGTGGATGGTCTTCCATTGGGCGCCATCGTGTGAGGTCTGGAGCTGATACTCGACGGCGCGGGCGGTCTCCCAGTGGATGACCAGGTTGTCTACCGGCATAACGCGGCCGAAGTCGAGCTGGAGCCATTCGGGCTTGCCGGAGAAGTGCGCGCTTGCCCAGCGTGTGTGGGGGTCGCCGTCGAGGGCGTAGCGTGGCAGATACTCGGGCGAGTGGACCGACGAGGCGGTGACGGGGGACACGGGGGCGGGCCCCTTCTCCGCGGCGGCCGCCGCGAGGCTGCATCCCAACGCGAAAAGGGCGCGTTGCGCGAACCGGCGGAAGAGCATGTGGGTCAGAACCCCGCGTGTTCCGTCCGAGAGATGATCTCGTTCTGGAGTTCCGGGCCGATGTCCACAAAGTAGTCCGAGTAGCCGGCGACTCGGACGATGAGGTCGCGGTAGGCCTCGGGGTGGGCCTGGGCCTTGCGGAGGGTGGCGGCGGTGACGACGTTGAACTGGACGTGGTGCCCGCCGAGTGTGAAGTAGGCGCGCACGAGGCGTGCGAGGCTCTCGATGCCGGCCTCGCCGCCGAGGAGGGAGGGGGTGAACTTCATGTTGAGGAGTGCGCCGCCGGTGCGGGCCTGGTCCATCTTGGCGGCGGAGCGGACGACGGCGGTGGGGCCGCGCCGGTCGGCGCCTTGGACCGGGCTGATGCCCTCGGAGAGGGCCTGCCCGGCCCGCCGGCCGTCGGGCGTGGCGCCGGTGACGGAGCCGAAGTAGATGTGGGAGGTGGTGGGCAGCATCTCGACGCGGTAGCGGCCGCCCTTGGTGTTGGGGCGGCCGTCGAGGCTCGCGAAGATCAGCTCGAAGGCGCGGACCATGAGGGCGTCGGCCGCGTCGTCGTCGTTGCCGTACTTGGGCGCGCGGTTGAGGAGCCGGTGGCGGAGCGGCTCCTGGCCTGCGAAGTCGGCATCGAGCGCGGCCACAAGGTCGGGGAGCGCGATGGCGCGCTCGAGGAAGACGAGTTGGCGGACCGCCGCCAGGGAGTCGGCGAGCGAGCCGATGCCGACGAACTGGACGTAGGAGTTGTTGTAGCGCGCGCCGCCGGCGTTGTAGTCCTTGCCTTTGAGGACGCAGTCGTCGGTGAGGACGGAGAGGAAGGGGGCGGGCATCGTGCGGGCGTAGAGCTGCTCGATGATGGCGTTTCCGGCGAGTTTGATCGCGAGGAAGTGTCGGAACTGCTCGGCGAAGGCGTCGAAGAGCTGATCGAAGGAGGCGAGGCTGGCCGCTGGGCCGGTCTTGGGGCCGAGCTGCTTGCCCGTGCGGGGGTCGAGGCCGTCGTGGAGGGTCAGCTCGAGTATCTTCGGCAGGTTGAAGTAGCCGGTGAGGATGTAGGCTTCCTTGCCGAAGGCGCCGGTCTCGACGCAGCCGGAGCAGCCGCCTGCGCGGGCGTCCTCGAGGGTCTTGCCCATGCGGAGCTGTTCGGCCACGACCAGGTCGGCGTTGAAGATGGAGGGGAAGCCGTAGCCCTTGCGGATGACGCGCAGGGCGTGCTTGAGGAGCTCGTCGGGCGTTCTGGTCGAGAGCTGGAGGTTGTTGCTCGGCTGAAGCAGGTGGAGGTCGTCCACGACCTCGAGGAGCATGTGCGAGAGCTCGTTGGAGCCGTCGGAGCCGTCGGCGAGCAGCCCGCCGAGGTTGATGTTGGCGAAGTCTGTGTAGGTGCCGCTTTCGGCGGCGGTGACACCGACTTTTGGGGGCGCGGGGTGGTTGTTGAACTTTATGAAGAAGGCCTCGAGGAGCTCGCGAGCGGCGGCGGGCGTGAGCGTCCCGTCCGCCAGGCCCTTGCGGTAGAAGGGCACGAGGTGCTGGTCGAGGTGGCCGGGGCTGAAGGAGTCCCAGCCGTTCAGCTCAGTGATCACAGCCAGGTGGCACCACCAGTACATCTGGAGGGCCTCGTGGAAGTCGCGGGGCGCGTGGGCGGGGACCCAGGAGCAGACGGCTGCGATCCGCTCGAGCTCGGCCTTGCGGGTGGGGTTGGGCTCGCGGGCGGCCATGTCGGCCGCCAGCTCGGCGTGGCGCTGGGCGAAGAGGATGACGGCGTCGCAGGCGACGCTCATCGCGGCTAGCTGCTCGCGCTTGGCGTAGGCGTCGGGGTCGCCCAGGAAGTCGAGTGCGGCCATGGCCTGGGCGATCTCACGCTTGAAGTCGAGCATCCCCTTGCGATAGACCTTGTCGTCGAGCACGGTGTGGCCGGGGGCGCGCTGCTCCATGAACTCGGTGAAGATGCCTGCGTGGTAGGCATCGAGCCACTCCTGGCTCATGGCGGCGAAGATGCGGTCGCGCATCGAGCGGCCGCGCCAGTAGGGGATGATCCGCTCCTCGTAGACCCGGCGGCAGTCCTCCGGGACCGCGTAGCGGGTCCTCGGGCGGCTGTGGAGGATGTCGAGGTCCTCCAGGCTGTGACAGGTGAGCTCGGGGTAGGTGGGCACCGCCTTGGGCCGCGGGCCGCGTTCGCCGACGATCAACTCGTCGGGGCCGATGTAGATGGCCTTGTGTTGGCAGAGGTAGAGGAAGCTCTGCGCCCGCATCATGGGCGGCGAGAGCTTGCCCTCGTGGGCCTGATAGAACTCCGTCATCAGCACCGCGCGCTCTGCGCTGATGCACGGGGTTGCCTCGATGCTCGCCTGCCTGAGTCTCGCCGTTCGCTCGGTCACGCGGGGAAAGCCCTTTCCATGCCCCTCAGTGTTGGCGCGCCGGCCCGCCTCTAATGATAACACAGCCTCGGCGCAGAAGGAAGCGCAAGTGCCTCCGCAAGAAGATGGCCACGAATTGACACGAATCATCCCGAATCAGGATGTGAGGCCGGAGCCGGGAGAAGGCCAACTCAATTGCCCGTTCTGATTCGTGGCTATTCGTGTCCTTTCGTGGCTATTAGGGTTCTTCCGTGGCCATTGGCGTGTTTACGCGGCTATCCTCGCGCAGGAGGGCCTCGAAGGCGTCGAGGTCGAGGGGGACGAAGCCGGTGAGGTTCTCGATGCCCTCGGGGGTGACGGCGATGGTGTCTTCGCAGCGGATGTAGAGCTTCTCCTCGGGCACCCAAAGCTGGGGGTCCACGGTGATGACGAGGCCGGGCGCGAGGGGCTCGGGGCTGTAGCGTCCGACGTCGTGGACGGTCATGCCGACGGGGTGTGAGAGGTGGCCCTTGAACTCGAGCATGCGCTGGGCGGCGGCGCGGTAGATGTCCTTGGAGAATGCGGTGGCGGCGATGACCTCGGCCATCTCGCGCGCGGCCTCGGCGTGAATGTCGGCGGCAAGGACGCTTGGGCGAATCCGCCGCAGCAGGGCCTTGTGGTAGCGCACGACGAAGCCGTAGAGCTCCCGCTGCTGGGCGCTGTAGGTGCCGCCGACGGGCCACATGCGCCCGATGTCGGAGGTGTAGTAGCCGCAGTCGGGCGCGTAGTCGAAGAGCACGAGGTCGCCGTCGCGGAGCTGGCGGTCGTTGCGGAAGTAGTGGCCGAGCCAGATGTTTGGCCCGCTGGCGGCGATTGCCCGGTAGCCCTCGCCGCGGGCGCCATTGGTCAGGAAGACGAAGTTGGCGGCGGCTGCGAGCTGGTACTCGAAGGCGCCCGGCCGCGTCGCGCGGGCGGCCGCCATCAGCCCCAGGCCGGCCAGGCGTGCGGCGCGGCGGAGGAGCTCGAGCTCGCGTGGGGACTTGAGCATGCGGAGGCGGTCGAGGACGGGCGAGAGGTCGCGCACCTCGGCGCCCGGATAGCGGGCACGCAGGAGGGCGATGAAGCGCGCCTCGCGTGGCAGCGCGCCGTCCCAGGGGTCCGAGGCCGCGATGCGGTTGCCGCGGCGGGCCTCCCAACGGCTCATGGCGCGGCCCTCGCCGGGGCAATGGGGGGTGTAGACGAGCTTGGCCTCCTTGAGGGCCTCGGAGAGCGCCTCGATGCGGGCGACGGCGTCCACCCCCGTGAGCCGCATCACCAGCTCGGGCGCGGCCCCGGCGAGGGTGGGGCTTTCGCCCGGGGACTCGACCAGCGCGGGGTCGGGCAGGAAGAGCGTCGTCCTGCGGCTGCGGCCGTCGAGCAGGAGGTAGCAGTGAGGCACCTCGACGCCGCAGAGGTAGTAGAACTCGTTGAATTGCCTGAAGACCTCGAAGCCTCGGACAGCCGGGGCGCCCTGGAGCACCGCCACGGCCTCCCCGCCGATGGCGTCAAAGACCTTCGCCCGCCGCGCGGCGAACTCCTCGGGCGGAAAATCGGTCTGGAAAAGCCCTTGTTCTTCTTGCATCGCTTCTCCTTGTGTTCCCTGTCTCAAGGCGGCTGCTAGCGCCAGGCCCGGAGGTCTCCTGGGGGCTTTGAGGCCCCGCCCTGGATGAGGCCGATGCGGCCCGTCGCGCTCGCGGGCAGGCTGTAGCACTGGATGAGGACGTCGTCGAGGTAGAACTCGAGGAGCGAGTGCCTGAGGAGGAGTCGGAACCGCGCGGCTGGGCCGAAGGCCATCTGGCGGTCAATGCGGTTCTCGGGCTTGAAGCCCGAGCCGTCGCCTTGGATCGGGCCGAGCTCAGCGACGCCGCTCGCGCCGACGAGAATGGCCGTGCCGACGCCGCTGCCGTGCTCGATGTAGAGGCCCGCCGCCTTGCCGCCGGCGGCGGGAAGCGTCAAGGTGCCCTCGAGGATTACGCCATTGCGGGGGTCGAGCGGGGTCTCGAGCATGGCGAGGGGCGCGGCGGAAGCCTGGGGCGGCTTCAGCTCGATGGCCTCGTGCTTGAGCTTCTCGTTGCCCTCCCACCAGCCGAGCCTCAGGGTCCCGTCCTTGTCAACGATGGCCCGCTTGAGGGCGCCCATGTAGACCATGCCGTCGCGGGCGATGGCGTGGTGGTTGACGAGCATGCCGCCCGGCGTGGGGAAGAAGCGGGCGAAGTAGGTGTTGCCGTGGCCGGTCGAGGTAAGCAGGGCGTAGTTGGCCGTGGCGGGGCGGAAGGGGCCTTGGGGCTGGTCGGCGGTGAGGGTCCACATGCCGTGTGCGCCCCCGAGGCGACCGCCGAGCATGAGGTAGTAGCGGCCGCCGAGCTTCTCAATGGCGCCGACCTCTGGGCTGTGGAGCGGCCCGGCCGCGCCCCACTCGATCTGGGGCGGGGGGAGCGCCTCCCACCTGGTGCCGTCGAGGCTCTGGCCGAAGCCGAAGCCCGCGGCGCCCTTCGGGCTGGCCGTCCAATAGCCGTAGAGTCCCCCGCCGTCGCGCGGAATGGTCCAGATGCAGTCCCAGCGGCCATTCTCCTCGTACCAGCGCGTGTCCTGCTTGAACTCCAGCTCGCTGCCGAGGCGCGTCCAGTGGAGCAGGTCTGTGGATTCGGCGAAGAAGATGGTCTGCCGCGGGCCACGCCACTCGGAGAAGTTCATGAGGAACCTGCCGTCGCGCTCGAAGGCTGGGGACCTCCAGACGGAGCCGGTGCCCATCCAGGTCACGCCGTCGGCCTTGGCGAGGATGCGGCCGCGCTCGGTCCAGTGGACGCCGTCGTCGGAGGTCGCCAGGGAGATGTTGTCCCACTGCCCGCCGCTCTTGGCGAGGTAGTAGAGGTAGTAGGTGCCGCCGTGGAGGAAGAGCCAGGTGTCCCACATCACGCCCGTCTGCTTGTCGCGTGGGCGATAGAACATGGGCGCGGCGGCTTGCCGGCGGTCAAGGAATGTCGCGGGGACCATGTCCCAGGCCTCGCCGGAGCGGAGGGAGGCGGCGCCGCCCCTGGCGCACAGCTTGATGCCCAGGGCCTCGCGGCTGGCGGGGAAGACCTGTTGGGTGACGCACTGGCGGTCGTTGGCGAAGACCTCGAGGAGGGGCTTGTCGAGGAAGACGCGCAGGCGCAACGGCTCGCCGGGCCGAAGCTCGAAGGGGGCCTTGACCGCGGTGAAGGGCGACTTCTCCGGCGCCTTGTCCCGCCCGTAGGCGAAGAAGGGCGGCTGGCCATAGGTCACGTCCGTCCGAAGGGTGGACCGCGACATGTCAATGACGAGCTTCTTCGCGGCCGGCCTGTACCAGATGGCCGTCTCCTCCTTGCCGTCGGGGGAGCAGCGGACCTTGAGGCCGACCTCGCTCGCCTGTGCGGGGTCAATGTCGAGGGCCAGCTCCAGGCTGTCGCCCCGCACGCCGTGGAGCATCACCTCGCCGTCGGCGGGGATAGCGCTGGGGGCAAGGCGGCGATGATTGCGCCGCAGCGCCTCAAGCTCCTTGACAGGTATGATGCGCGCCGAGCCGTCGGGGCCGAGGGCGAGGACGCGCGGCATGCTCTGCGCCCCGGAGCCGGTGCTGTTGAGGGTGGGGCGGATGCGCGGGTCGGTGACCCAGGCCCAGAAGATGCGGCGGCCCTGGTTGTCCTCGAGGCTTTCGGGGGCGAAGAACATCCCGCCCGCCCAATTCATCCGCACGTGTTGCTCGGGGAAGAACTTCTCCCTGGCGCGGTCGAAGCGGCCGATGTAGGCCCGCGCGCCGACCTTGTGGCTGATGCACATCAGGACGTGTTTCTCGCCCAGGCGGAAGAAGTCCGGGCACGAGCAGTCCTCGTCCGTCGTCGTCCACGTCGGGTCCGGGTGCTCGTAGAACGGGTGCAGCGGCGTCCAGGTCACGAGGTCGGGCGACTTGCACAGGTAGAGCGTGTCCTTGCCGTTAGGCAGCTTGTTGCCGCCGAGCAGGCAGTAGTAGCTGTCGCCCTCAAGCCAGAGATAGGGGTCCCAGACCGTGTAGACGCCGTGGCCTGGCTGCCCCGGCTTGGGGATGGGGATGATGGGGTTCCTGGGGTGCTTCTTCCAGCGGATGAGGGCGTCGTCTTGCGCGGTGGCGACGCAGACGCCGGCGTTGATGCCGAACCAGCAAAGCATCGGGACGCCCTCCTTGTTGACGAAGGCGTTTCCGCTGAAGATGCCGGTGTCGGGGTCGCCCGGCTCGGGGGCGAGAGCGGTCGGCTGATAGGTCCAGTTCACAAGGTCGGTGCTGGTGAGGTGGCCCCACGAGTGGCCGCCGTGGGGCCGGGAGCGGTCCTGGAAGATGTACATGAGATGATAGGTGCCCTTCCACCAGATGCAGCCGTTGGCGTCGTAGGGGCAGGCGACGCCTTCGTCGGGTAGTGCGGTGACGTGCCAGGTGGGCCAGTCCTCGCTCGCGCGGTCGCGCGGCGGCTCGCAGCCTGCGATCATGTAGCTCGTGCCTCCAAGAAGGTGCAGCTTGCCGTCGGAGACCCTTGCGCCGCCGACCAGGTGTGCGGCGGGGAACGCCTTCATCAGGTCCTCGGCCTTGCCGCCCTCGAAGGACCACCAGGCCAGCGGCTTGGGGTCGGAAGGCTGGTTGGGCTTGAGGGCGGCGACCGCCGCGGCATCGAGCGCGACGTCGTAGATGCGGGCGTCCTCGATGGAGCCGGCGAAGAAGCGTCCGCCACCCGCGTCGCGGTGGCGCAGCCCGATGAGCACCAGGCTATCGGTCGAGAAGGCAGCGGGCTCCTTCGTCATCGTGTAACTGGCATAGGGCTGGCCGTTGCGGAAGATGCTCACCTGTCGCCCGCGGTAGGCGATGGCGATCTGCACCAGCGTCCTGGGGTCGGCGGACTCGGCCGGCCAGTCGCCCTGGTTGCGATGGGTGCGCAGGAAGAAGTTGCTCCCCGCCATCCAGCGCGCGGGCGCGAGCTCGCCGAAGACGATGGCGTCGAACTCCCCGCCGGGGTTCTCAAGCGTGAGCACGCTCCCGCCGCGCTGCGCGAGATTGGCAACGCACACCCACGCGACCAGCGTCTTGTCGCGGATCACCCGCCGCCCCTCGCCGCCCGCCGCCGGCGCGACGGCGGCGATGGCCAGCGCCAGCGTAAGGACCGCCCGCCTGATGCTCATCGCTGGACCTCCTGTGGACTCGCCCCAGTGTACATGAATCCGCGCTGGCGGCAAACTCGCCCTTTGATCGCGCCGCCCCACTTGGTATACTCCCTGGAGCATGGGACCTATAGGACTTGTAGGTCCTATCCGTCCTATCTCCCTCCGTCGGAGTAAACGCCATGCGCGACAGCAAGCTCAGCCGTCGGTCTTTCCTCGGGTCCGCAGCGGCGGCCTCCGCCGCGCCCTATCTCCTGCCCTCCCGCGGCCTCGCGGCGCCCGCCAGCGACTCCGTGGCGATGGGCTTGATCGGCCTCGGCGGACACGGCCTCGGCCATAACCTCGCCAGCTTCCTGCGCCAGCCGGACGCCCGCATCGTGGCCCTCTGCGACGTTGATGCCGCCTGCCTCAACCGCGGCTACCAGCTCGCCACCAGCACCCTGGCCTCCAAGGGCCGCACCGCCGAGGCCGAAGGCATCGTCCAAGCCACCGACTGGCGCCGAATCATCGAGCGGCCCGACCTCGACGGCATCATGATCTCCGCCCCAGACCACTGGCACTGCCTCATGTCCATCCACGCAATCCAGGCCGGCAAAGACGTCATCTGCGAGAAGCCCACCTACAACATCGCCGAAGGCCAAGCCCTAGTCCAAGCCGTCCGACGCTACGCCGCCGTCTTCCAGACCTCTACCGAAGACCGCTCCATCGGCATCTACCACCGCCTCGCCGAAACCGTCCGCAACGGCCGCCTCGGCAAGCTCCAGCGCATAGTCGTCACCCTCCCCCAGGCGCCCGGAAACCCCGGCGACCCCACCCCCCGACCCGTCCCCCAGGGCCTCGACTGGGACCTCTGGCTCGGCCCCGCACCCTTCAAGCCCTACTGCCCAGGCCGAGTCCACTTCATGTTCCGCTACGTCGCCGACACCGGCGCCGGCATCCTCGCCGACTGGGGCGCGCACCTCGTGGACACCGCCCAATGGGCCAACGACACCGAGCGCACCGGCCCCATCGAGGTCGAGGGCACCGGCCAGCGCTTCGAGGCCGGCCTCTACGACACCTTCCACACCTACGACCTCACCTATCGCTACGCCAACGGCGTCGTCCTCAACATCAAGAGCGGCGGCACAGGCATCCGCTTCGAGGGCACCGACGGCTGGGCCGAAAGCCCCTCCTGGTGCGCCCCCATCAAGGCCAGCAACCTCGACCTCATCAACACCCCCATCCCGCCCGACGGCGTCCGCCTCTTCCTCGGCCCAGGCGAGCACCGCAACTTCCTCGACTGCGTCAAGACCCGCCGCGAGCCATACTTCCCCGCCGAGATCGGCCACCGATGCTGCTCCGTCATGCACCTCGGCAACATCTGCATGGAGCTCGGCCGCAAGCTCCGCTGGGACCCCGCCACGGAGACCTTCCCCGACGACCCCGACGCCAACCGCCTGCTCGGCCGCGCCATGCGCCAGCCCTGGGCACTCTGAGCACCACGGCCGCGATGCAGGCCGCCGGCCCTGGTTCGCAGTGCGGGCCTCAGCCCGTAGGCAGCACCTACGGCCTGAAGGGGCTGTTGACTTAGTGCGCACGATCGTGCCGAAACCCTCACGGAACACCAAGTTTCGTTCCGGGACCACGGGGTTCCAGGACGAAACTCGCCTATCCGTGAGCCCCGCCGGGACCAAATCAACAGCCCCTGCAGGCCACACTCCAAAGATGATGCCCTGGTAGCCCGCCGCTCACGGGAGGCGGGCGAGTTGGGGAAGCGCGTCGAAATGGCCGTCGCGCGAGTAAAGGACCAGGCCGTGTTGCTCGGTCAGCGCGGCGATCCAGATGTCGTTAGTGGGGATGGGCGTGCCCTGCTCCCGAAGCCGGCGGAAGATCTGGGCATAGTGGCGCGTCGTGTCCTCGTCAGGATAGAGCACGCCGACCCTGGGGCGGCTCAGGAAGCGGGCGAGGACGCGCTCGTTCACGGCGGAACGGCTGCCGCAAAGGAAGCCGGCGCGCAACTCAGCTAGTGTGACGAACGGAAGGAATATGCGCTCAGCGGCGCGAAAGCGCTCCGCGGCCTCGGGCACCCCGGCGCAGAAGTCCCGATAGCGGTTGGTGTCCACAACGATTCGCATTGCGTGCCCTACCGCCAGAGGTCGGGGTCCACAGTGTCCATCTCGCTCACGGCTTGGTCGAAGGCGGGGTCTTCGACCCAGGTGCCCGCCAGGTCGTCGAGGTCGTGGTAGACGGTTTGTTCGTCCGCCAGGCCGAGGCCACGGGCGAGGGCGCGGACCGCCGCCTTGTTGAGGCTCAGCCCCTCTTGCCGCGCCTTCCGGCGCAGGGCGGAGTCCACCCGCTTCGGGATCCCACGCAGCGTGTACTGCATGCTGACGAGGTCCTCCCTCCCACTGCCTGCATTATATCCGCCACATGCAGGCATGTCAATGTCAAGCCAGGAGCGCCGCCCCTTGGCCGCCGAGCTCAGCGCGCCGGCGGCCCCTCACGCGATCGCGGGCGGAGGTGTGTGATGCTGCGCTCTGCCTGCTCTTCGGTGCCGCACCCGACGCCGAGGGTGTCCTGGTAATTGGCCGAACGCAGGATGGCGATGACCTTCCTCCCGTCAATCACGCCGTCACCACAGGAGCAGCCGAAGGGGGTGCCTGTGAGCTTGCCCCGCTCGGCCTTGGCCTGCTTGACCGCGATGTCCTTCGTGTGCATGGGGTCTGGAACGGTTTTTTAAGGAAAAGGCTTGACAGGGCGCCAAAATCTGGTATTATGGTAAAGGAATGCCGCAAAGGAGGTTTGGTGCCGAAACTAGTCAGGTTTCCCGAGGCCGCCTCGCTGGGCATCCACGCCGCGGTGCTGCTCGCCAGCCAGTGCAATGGCCTGGCCTCGACACACGAGTTGGCCGAGCGGCTGAATGCCTCGGAGGCCCATCTCGCCAAGGTCATGCAGCGGCTGGTGCGCGCCGGAATCGTGCACTCGACGCGCGGCCCGAAGGGCGGCTTCGCTCTGGCCAGGTCGGCGACTGAGATCACGCTTCTGGAGGTCTACGAGGCGGTGGAAGGGGCGGTGGAACCCGCAGGATGCGTCTTTGGGACGCCGGTGTGCGGGCGGAAGACGTGTGTGTTCAGGGGCGTTACGGAGGAGCTCGACGCTCGGTTGCGAAGCTATCTGGCCAGCGCGACACTGGCCGACCTGGCCCAGGAAGAGGAGACTGCTCATGGCGGTGCGCCAGATCATCAGGATTGACGAGGAGAAGTGCACGGGCTGTGGGGACTGCATCCCCGGCTGCCCCGAGGGAGCGCTTCAGGTGATTGACGGCAAGGCGCGGCTCATCAGCGACCTCTTCTGCGACGGCCTGGGCGCCTGCATCGGCACCTGCCCCGTGGACGCCATCACCATCGAGGAGCGCGAGGCCGAGCCCTACGACGAGCGGCGGGTGATGGAGAACATCGCTCGCCAAGGGGCGAACGTCATCAATGCCCATCTCGAGCACCTGCGCGAGCACGGGGAGTTCGAGCTCCTCAAGCAGGCGCTCGACTTTCTGCGTGAGCGGGGCATCCGGGTGCCGCCGCCGGCCGCCCACGCGGGGGGCGGGTGCCCGGGGTCGCGGGCCGTGCAGCTCGAGGAGCGGGCGCCGGCCGCGGCTGCGGCACCGGCGGGGGCTGGGGGGCCGGCAGGGGCAGCGCCGCCGGCGGGGGGCCGCGCGGTCTCGCGCCTGCGCCAGTGGCCAGTCCAGATTACCCTCGTGCCGCCCCAGGCGCCGTATCTGAAGGACGCCGATGTCGTGCTCATCGCCGACTGCGTGCCGTTCGCCTACGCGAACTTGCACGAGGACTTCCTCAAGGGACGCGTGGTGCTGGTGGGGTGTCCGAAGCTCGACGACGTGGAGTTCTACCGTCGCAAGCTGGCCGAGGTCTTCCGCCAGAACGACATCAAGAGCATCGAGGTGGTGCACATGGAGGTGCCCTGCTGTTTCGGCCTGGTGCACGTGCTGCGGCAGGCCCTCAGCGACGCCGGGAAGGCGACCCCCGTCACTGAGACGACGATCAGCATCCGCGGCGAAGTGTTGGGCCGGGCGCCGCTGAAGTCGAAATGAGCTTGTGATAGCTAGGGCCGGGAAGAGACCGAGCGTGGGTTCCGCGAGGCGGTTTGGACGGGCACTGCTTCGCCATTGGTCGGGGAAAGGAGCGGCAGACATGAGGCGTGTGTGGGTAATGGTGTTCGTGGCGGCGCTTGCCGGCCCGGCGGCGGCGGTCCAGGTGGATGTCACCATCACAGTGGACAATGCCTATGGTTTCGGCTTTGGCGACGCCAACGGGATCACAACGTACTTCGGCGGCATCCGCAACCTCACGGCCGCCGACATCTTCAGCGGCCCGCCGGTGCTTTACACCGGCCCGTCGCTGCCCCCCTACACCAACCCCGGGGTCGGGCCGGAACTGTATCAGTTGACCCTCTCCGCGCTCACCGACTACGTGTACATCGTGACCTGGAGCGACGAGGCGGTGTATCAGGGCGCGCTGGCCGGCTTCCAACTGCCCAACGGCCCGCTGCTCAGCGGGACCGGCGCCTGGCGGGTGTTCGCTACCGGGCGAGACCGCGACTCGAATGTTGAGGGGGACACACTTACGGCAGCCGACGTGGCGACGATCATCAACCCCCAGATTCTCATCGCCAACGCCAATGCCGGCGGGCCGGGCACGAGCATCGGCTGGGTGGACGAGTTCGGCATGCTGCCAAACAACACCCCCGGCCTCGGCGCGCTCGCATTGGGGGCCTTCAACTCGCCGCCAGGCTTCCAAGGGATCTGGACGGTCCAGGGAATCTCTCCCAATTCGCGCTGGATGTGGTACAATGAGGACCCGGCCAACATCAGCAACCCATTCGTCTATGGCCCCGAAGGCCCGGACGGCCACAAGGAGTTCCTCATCTTCCGCACCAGCCTCCGGGAGGTGCTCGACAGCGAGATTCCCGAGCCAGCCTCGCTCACCCTGGTTCTGGGCGGCGTGCTGGCGCTCGTGCAGCGGCGCCGCGCCAGGCGCGCACTAAAGTGAGGGAAGAGCCTGTTGAAGGCCCTGGTCCGTGCACTCTGGAGGTCGAGGTCCGCGCGATGGGTCGCCGTGGGCTTCGCCCTAGCCTTGGCGCTCGTGGCCGTCACGAGCGTGGGGCTGGCCTTGACGTCGTCCAACTCCTTCTGCATGTCGTGCCACGAGATGCGGGTCGTGGCGGAGCAGGGCTGGATGCACTCGAAACACCACGAGAATCGCGGCGGCGTGGTGGCCGGGTGCTCGGACTGCCATGTGCCGCCCGCGCTCTTCGACAAGCTCCTTGTCAAGACCCACGACGGGCTGAAGGACGTCTGGGTGCACTTCCTCGGCCAGAGCGACCCGGTGAAGATGGACTGGGATCGGCTGGCCAGGAGCGCTCGGCGAAAGATTCGCCAGTCGGCCTGCGAGAAGTGCCACCAGAACCTCGAGCCCCAAGGGGCCTCCATCAAGGCGCTGGTGGCTCACCGCGAGAACGCCCGGCTGGAGAAGCCGAAGGCGTGCCTTGAGTGCCACACCGAGGAGTTCCACGGGCGCTTCAAGCAGTTCCTTACCGGCCCTGCCTCACGGGATTGATGGGGGTAAAGCGATGGGACAGATCGGTCGGGTCGGGCTGGTCGCAGCAACCGTGGCGGCCATCGCCCTGGGCGCGAGCGCGGCGGAGGCCGAAAAAGGCCCCCTGCCTCACGCCCCGAGAGAGATCATCATCGAGCGCGGGCTCACCGAGCTGGAGAAATCCTGCATCGAATGCCACTCGAAGGAGGAGCCAGGCAAGGTCCACGACTGGGAGCAAAGCCCCCACGCCAGGGCCAACGTGACGTGTCTGGACTGCCATCGCGCCCGCCCGACCGACAAGGATGCGACCGACTGCCCCGGCACCAAGGGCAAGGCAGACCTGGACATCACGCCCATCGTCTCGCCCGCCAAGTGCGCCCGATGCCACCCCCGCGAGGCCGAGCAGTTCGCCAAGAGCAAGCACGCCCGCACCTGGGACATTATGACCAAGGAGCTCAAGGACCCCTGGCTTCGGGGGATGAATAACGACATTGAGCGGGCGACGGGCTGCTTCGCGTGCCACGGGAGCGACATCTCGGACGGCAAGCTCACGGCCCTCAACTGGCCCAACCAGGGCGTCGGACGCCTCAACCCCGACGGCTCGAAGGGGAGCTGCGTCGCCTGCCACACCACCCACCGCTTCTCCGTCGCCGAGGCCCGAAAGCCCGAGAACTGCGGCCAATGCCACATGGGACCCGACCACCCGCAGGACGAAATCTACTTCGAGTCCAAGCACGGCAAAATCTATCTCGCCGAGAAGGACAAGTGGCGCTTCGACTCGGCCCCCGACGCCTGGGAGCCGCACAAGGACTTCCGCGCCCCAACCTGCGCCGCCTGCCACATGGCCGGCCCGGGGCCGCTCGCCACCACCCACGACGTCGGCGAGCGCCTCAAGTGGGAGGCCCAGCTCCCGGCACTCGTGAAGAACAAGGACCACGACCCCGACACCGCCCGCAAGCGGATGGCCACCGTGTGCACCCAGTGCCACAGCCCGCGGTGGGCCAACAACTACCTAGACCGCTACGACAAGGCGATGGAGAACTACGGCGAGAACTACTTCAAGCCCGCCAAGGCCCTGATGGATGAGCTCTACGCGAAAAAGCTCCTCACCGCCTGGCCCGTCTTCGACGAAGAAATCGAGTTCGTCTTCTACGAGCTCTGGCACAACGAGGGCCGTCGCGCCCGCATGGGCGCGGCCATGATGGGGCCGGACTTCGCCTGGTGGCACGGCTTCTACGAGCTCAAGAAGCACTACAACAAGTTCGTCCACCTCGCCGAAAAGGCGAAGCAGGACGGCCACGGCTGCCCGGTGTTTGTGCCGGGCGCGGGGGGCAAGAACCTCACGCCGGCCGAAAGCGGCCCGCTGCCCGATGCCTGGGAAGCCATCAAGAACCTCAAAGGCAGGCCCTCGGCAAACTGAAAGGCCATGCGAGATGCGCACACCCCCCAAGCCTGTCATGCTGAGCGAAGCGAAGCATCTCTCTTCGGCCGCAGCCCAAGAGAGATTCCGCGACTTCGGCCGCCAAGCGGCGGCCTTCGCTCGGAACGACAACAGGGCCGAGCGCACCCCTAACCACAGGGTGGCCGCACACCAGGTCCCCCACGGGCATGCCGAACCAAGACAGACGGGGGGCGCGCCATGAGCAAAATCGTCTGCCCCGGGCAGGACACGCGGTTCTGGGACAAGGGCGACATCTTCGACGTGCCCTGCGCCCACTGCGGCTACGCGATTGAGTTCTTCCGCGACGACGGCAGCCGTCGCTGCCCGCGGTGCGGTCGCCGCGTGGCCAACCCGCGCCTGACCCTCGGCTGCGCCCAGTGGTGCGAGCAGGCCGAGAAATGCCTCGGCTTCGACCCCAAGAAGGTCAAACTCGAAGAATACGCCGAAGAGTCCCTCGCCGACCAGCTCATCGAGGCCGTCAAAGTCCAGTTCGGCGAAGACCAGAACCGCATCACCCACGCCCTCCGCGTGCTGGAGAACGCCCAGGAGCTCTTGCGGCACGAGGAGGCCAACCCGCGCATCGTCGTGGCCGCGGCGCTCCTCCACGACATCGGCATCCAGGAGGCCGAGCGGCGGCACGGCTCGGCCGCGCCGCCCTTCCAGGAGCTCGAGGGGCCGCCCATCGCCCGCCGCATCCTCGCCGCACTCGGCTTCGACGAGGCCGACATCCAACACGTCTGCCGCATCGTCGGCTCCCACCACAGCGGCCGCGACATTGACACGCCCGAGTTCCGCATCGTGTGGGATGCCGACTGGCTGGTGAACATCCCCGAGCACTGCGCGCGGATGGGCGACGAGTGCCTGCGCGAGTTCATCGAAAAAACCCTTCGCACCGCCACGGGGCGGGCGCTGGCCGCCGAGCGGTTCCTCGGCCCAGCCGCGCCGGACCGCCCCGACCCCGGGCAACACCCGCCCGACGGCGGCTCCGATCCTATTGGTCCTATCCGTCCTATCAGTCTCGGCAAGGAGGCACAGTGATGGTGACTGAACTGAAGCCAGGCGTGTATTGGGTCGGCGTGGTGGACTGGGCGCTACGCCGCTTCCACGGCGTCGAGCTCTCCACCCACCGCGGCTCCGCCTACAACTCCTACCTGATCGTGGACGAGAAGGTGGCCCTCGTGGACACCGTCTGGTCGCCCTTCCAGGACCAGCTCGTCGAGAACATCCGCCAGGTGGTGGACCCCGCGAAGATTGACTACGTCGTCGCCAATCACTCGGAGGTGGACCACTCGGGCGCCCTGCCCGCCGTGATGCGGGCCGCGCCCCAGGCCACACTCGTCGTCTCCAAGCGCGGCCTCGAAAGCGTCCAGGGCCACTACCACCAGCCGTGGAACTTCCGCGCCGTCGGCACCGGCGAGACCATCAGCCTCGGCAAGAACTCCCTCGTCTTCGTCGAGGCGCCCATGCTCCACTGGCCCGACTCGATGTTCACCTACCTCACCGGCCTCAACATCCTGATGCCCAACGACGCCTTCGGCCAGCACTACGCCACAGACTTCCGCTTCAACGACGAAGTCAACCAGGAGGAGCTCTACGAGGAGGCCCTCAAGTACTACGTCAACATCCTCACCCCCTTCAGCCACCTGGTCACTAAGAAGATCGAAGAGGTCGTCGCCCTCAAGCTGCCCGTGGACCTCATCTGCCCCAGCCACGGCGTCCTCTGGCGCCGCGACCCGCTCCAGATCGTCCACAGATACCTCGAGTGGGCCGCCCAGAAGCCCGAACCGCGCGCCGTCATCCTCTACGACACCATGTGGAACGGCACGCTGCGGCTGGCCGAGGCCATCGGCGACGGCCTGGCCGCCGAAGGCGTGCCCCACAAGCTCATCTACGCGGCCGGCACCGACCGCAACGACGCACTCGTCGAGGTCTTCAAGGCACGCACCCTCGTCCTCGGCTGCCCAACGATGAACAACGGCCTCCTGCCCAGCATCGAGCCGTTCCTGGGCGAAATCAAAGGGCTGAAGTTCAAAAACAAGATCGGCGCAGCCTTCGGCTGCTACGGCTGGAGCGGCGAGAGCGTCAAGCTCCTCGAACACCACCTCGAGGAGTGCAAGATCCCGATCATCCGCCCCGGCCTGCGCGCCAAATGGCAGCCCGGCCCGGCCGACCTCGAGGCCGCCCGCGCCTTCGGCCGCGAAATCGCCCTGGCCACCAAGAAGCCCCTGGAGTGACCCCCACTACCCTCCCAGAGGACACGTAGTTCCTATAGGCCCTATCGAGAAAGGAGGAGCGCCTGATGCCCGCGCCCGCGCCCAAACGCCGCCGCCTCGCCGCCGCCAAGGCCCACGACCTGGCTAGCCTGGTGGACTACTCCGAGGGCTCCGTCGTCAGCCGCACCATCGCCGAGAACAAGGCCGGCACCCTCACCCTCTTCGCCTTCGACGCCGACCAGGGCCTAAGCGAGCACTCCGCGCCCTACGACGCAATCGTCCAGGTGCTCGACGGCGAGGCCGAGCTCACCATCGGCGGCAAACCCGTGCGGGCCAAGGCCGGCCAGGTCGTCGTCATGCCGGCTGACGTGCCACACGCCGTAAACGCCGCGCAACGCTTCAAGATGCTCCTGACCATGCTGCGAGCGAAGCCATAGCTGATGGGACCCACACGTCCCATAGGTCCTATCTGAGCAAGGGGACGGGCACTTCTGAGGAAAGGAGACTGTGGAATGGGCATGTTCTGCTACCAATGCGAGCAAACGGCCAAGGGGACCGGCTGCACCGCCCACGGCGTGTGCGGCAAGGACCCCGAGGTGGCCGCGCTCCAGGACCTCCTGGTCGAGGCCGTCAAGGGCATCGCACGCTACGCCCACTGCGCCCGCCAGCAGGGCGCCAAGGACCCCGCCATTGACGCCTTCGCGCTCGAGGCGCTCTTCGCCACGCTGACCAACGTGAACTTCGACGCCGCACGCTTCCAGGCCTACCTCGCCCAGGCCGCCGCCATCCGCGACAGGGCAAAGGCCCTCTGCGAATCAGCCTGCCGCAGGGCCGGAAAAACCTGTCCCGACCTCGCCTGCGTCGCCGCCTGGCAGCCCGCCGCCGACCTCAACGGCCTCGTCCGCCAGGGCGAAGAAGTCACCATCCAGAAGCGCATTGACGCCTTCGGCGACACCGTGGCCGGCCTCCAGGAGCTCATCATCTACGGCATCAAGGGCGCCGCCGCCTACGCCTATCACGCCCGCATCCTCGGCAAGGAAGACGACGCCTTCTACGCCCTCCTCCACCAGCTCCTCGACTTCGTCGCCCAGAACCCCACCGACGTGAACGCCCTCGTCGCCAACGCCCTCAAGACCGGCGAGCTAAACCTCCAGGCCATGGCCCTCCTCGACGCCGCCAACACCGCCGCCTACGGCCACCCCGAGCCCACCTCCGTCCGCGTCACCCCACTCAAGGGCAAGGCCATCCTCGTCTCTGGCCACGACCTCAAAGACCTCGAAGAACTCCTCAAACAGACCGAGGGCAAGGGCATCCACGTCTACACCCACGGCGAAATGCTCCCCGCACTCGCCTACCCAGCCTTCAAGCGCTACAAGCACCTCGTCGGCAACTACGGCTCCGCCTGGCAAAACCAGCAGCGCGAATTCGACGACTTCCCAGGCGCCATCGTCATGACCACCAACTGCCTCATGCGGCCCAAGGAGAGCTACAAGGCACGCGTCTTCACCTGCGGCCCCGTCGGCTGGCCCGGCTGCACCCACATCCAGGGGCACAACTTCGCCCCCGCCATCGCCGCCGCACTCGCCGCCCCAGGCTTCCCCGCCGACGAACCGCCCAAGACCATCACCATCGGCTTCGCACGAAACGCCGTCCTCAGCGTCGCCGGCGCCGTCATTGACGCCGTCAAGAAGGGCGCCATCCGACACTTCTTCCTCATCGGCGGCTGCGACGGCGCAAAGCCCGGCCGCAACTACTACACCGACCTCGCCCAGGCAGTCCCAAAGGACTGCCTCATCCTCACCCTCGCCTGCGGAAAATACCGCTTCAACAAGCTCGACTTCGGCGATATCGGCGGCATCCCGCGCCTACTCGACGTCGGCCAGTGCAACGACGCCTACTCCGCCGTCCAGATCGCCCTCGCTCTCGCCAACGCCTTCAACACCGACGTCAACAGCCTCCCCCTCTCCATCATCTGCTCCTGGTACGAGCAGAAGGCCGTCGCCATCCTCCTCACCCTCCTCCACCTCGGCATCAAAAACATCCGCCTCGGCCCCAGCCTCCCCGCCTTCCTCACCCCGCCCGTCGTCGGCGTCCTCGTCGAAAAGTTCGGCATCGCACCCATCTCCACCCCCGCCGCCGACCTCAAAGCCATCCTCGGCTGAGCCAGCCCCTGCCCTCTCTCGGCGCCCTCCCGCGGGTTCCAATACCCGCGGGAGGGTAGCCGAGCGCGGCACCCCTCTCCAATCGTCCTCGTCCTCGTCCCTCGTCCTCGACTCTCTTGGTCTGTCTCCTTGTCCGTTTCTCTCCGACCGCGGCCGGCAGAGTCGAGGACGACGGACGAGGACGAGAACGATAAAAGACACCCCCCTCCCCCGCTTGCATCGCCCGCCCCTCCCTGCTACGATCCCCCCTGCGTCACGTGCCTGACCCAAACCCCCTTGCACGAAAGGACCGCCGTCGTGGCCAAAGTTCCCATCGCACTCCAGCTCTTCTCGGTCCGCGGCGAGTGCGCCAAGGACCTCCCTGCAACCCTCAAGGCCGTCGCCGGCCTCGGCTACGTCGGCGTCGAGCCCTGGGGCTACGGCGGCGACAAACTCGAGTGGATGGGCTTCCCAGCCAAGACCCTTCGCAGGATGCTCGACGACAACGGCCTCGCCTGTTGCGGCATCCACCTCGCCACCGCCGCCCTCCTCGGCGACAACCTCCCCCGCACCATCGAGCTCAACCAGACCCTCGGCAACCGCTTCCTCATCATCGCCGCCGACAAGCCCCGAATGTCCGCCCTCAACACCATCCAGGAACTCGCCGACATCCTCAACTCCGTCGCCGAGAAGCTGAAACCCCTCGGCATGTTCACCGGCTACCACGCCCACGGCTTCGACTTCACACTCATCGAGGGCCAGACCGCCTGGGACCGCCTCTTCAGCCTCACCAGCCGCGACGTCATCATGCAGATGGACATCGGCAACTGCGCCAGCGGCGGCGGAGACCCCGTCGCCACACTCCGCAGATTCCCAGGCCGCGCCCGCTCCGTCCACCTCAAGGACTTCGGCGGCCCCCCAGGCTCCGTCATCGGCCAGGGCAAGGCCGACTGGCCCACCATCTTCCACCTCTGCGAAAACTCTCACCACACCGAATGGTACGTCGTCGAGGAAGGCGGCGAAAACGGCCTCGGCTTCGACGTCTCCGCCCGCTCCCTCCAAGCCCTCCGCCGCATGGGCAAATAACCAGGCGCGGAACACAACCACCCCGCACGTGAACGTGGCGCCACCACTCCGGCTGCGCCCAGAGCCAGGCTGCCACCCGCGCCAGGGGCACACCATGACCACCCCCCTCGACCCCAACGCCGCCCACTTTGCCCCCTGCGGCCCGCCGCGCAGCCCCGCTTGCCCAGGACCCTCGCAAACCAGAGCGCTCGCGCCCACCGTCGCCCCCCCCCCGCGCAAGGCGCCTGCCGTATGAAAACCGCGCAACGCTTCCGCCGCTCCAAGGCCCCCCACCCACCGAGGCAAGCTCGGCGGAGGCGAACACCCTGCGAGAGCCACGGACCTCAGACGGCTGAAGCGTTACCACAAGACCACACCGCCCAGCGGCCCAACCGCGGAGCGGCCTCGTCTCCCTCTCAGCCGCCACCTGGGCAACACGCCCCGGAGCGCTCACACCGACACCTCCGCGCAAGCCGACCGGGGCGCCTGCCGCAGCGTCCCCTCCTTCCCCGCATCCGCGCAGGCCCCCGGCCACGACCACCACTGAGGCCATTCGTCTCCCAGCGCAAGATCAGCTTGACAAGGCGGCGAAGTGGCATATAATGGTTCTTATAATGAACAAATACCCCATCGAGCCACGGAAACCCCGAGACTTAGAGCGGCGGGCGCGGACCGCTGAAACTGGGATTATATTCAACTCAAGCCACATCCCCCCACCCGCACCTCCACTCCAACGCCTCCTCGACGACTTCCTGACCGACCTCGCCAACGCCGGCCGCTCCCGCCACACCATCGTCAACTACCGCTGCGACCTCCGCCGTCTCATCGACTTCGCCCCTGAGGGCCTCCACGCCCTCGACCCCCCACGCCTCCGCCTCTTCTTCACCTCCCTCGCCGGCAAAGCCCCAGCCACCCGCGCACGCGCCCAGGCATCCGTCAACGCCTTCCTAGCCTGGTGCTACAAGCACGACCTCATCCCCGCCAACCCCATGGGCAAGCTCGACCGCGTCAAGGTCCCAGACTACTTCCCCCGGCCCCTCGAGCCCGCCGTCATCCTCAAAGTCCTCAACGCCATCCCCAGAACCAGCCTCCGCGACCGCCTCCTCTTCACCCTCATCGCCGAGACCGGCCTCCGCGTCTCCGAAGCCCTCGGCATCTACCGCGAAGACCTCATCCTCACCCCCGACGACGAGCAGATCGTCATCCGTGGCAAAGGCGGCCGCACCCGCACCGTCATGCTCTATGCCGCCCCAGAAAGCCTCAAACTCCTCCACCGCCACCTCCGCGAAGCCCGCATCACCTCCGGCGCCATCTTCCGCGGCCAGCCCACGCGCGGCGGCTCAAGCCGCCCCATGCACTACCGCACCGCACATCACGCCTGGCACCGCTACTGCGCAAGGGCAGGCGTCCGAGCCACCATCCACGCCCTACGCCACACCTTCGCCACACGACTCCTCAACGAAGGCGTCAGCCTCGGCGTCGTCCGAAAACTCCTCGGCCACCGCAACATGCAGACCACCCTCCGCTACGCCGACGTCAACGACGCCACAGTCAAGCGCGAACTCCTCACCCGTCACCGCCGCTCCCTATGACCCGCCCCCCGGCCCTCAAATCATCCCCCAGCCCGCCCCACCCCCCAACCTCTTTACCCCCGCCACCCGCCCCCAGCCATGTAAGCACAACCCTCCCCACCCCGCCCCTATCACATCCCCCGCAGCCCCCCGCCGCTTGCCCAACCTGTCCCCCGATCGGCCCACTATGCATATCTCGATATAATGCCTGAGCGCCCTCGCCCCTCTCTCCTCCGCAACAAGTCGCCAGCCCCCTGCCAGCACCTGTGAGACAACCGCCCCTTCGCCTCTACAGCCGCCGAAACCCGACCCTCACCCCTGCCCCGCCCACGACCTCACAGCCAATCTTAAGTCAATGCTTAGCGGCAACATGCGTCGGACGCCCAGCCAGCCTGCGGGCGCCCGGCGCTCGATCCAAACCCCACCCGCGAACCCGAGGTCCGCAACCGCGAGCGAGAACGCCCGCCAGCGCCTTGGCCGCGTCATGCCCGCGAGACGCCGCCGACCCTACTCAGGTCCCCGCACCAAAGGGCAATAAAGCCCGCTCCTAGCCACTCAAATGGCAGTTTTGCGCCAACTGTATAAATGCGACATGCATTGGCTGAGATGTAACCAGCGGAAAGAGCGGATGTTACAGCAGCGCGCGGCCTGGCTCAGGCGCCGCACCTGATCTCGTCTGGAGCTCCAACCTTTCTCTCCCTCCCTCGTGCCGGGCGGCAGGCTGCCCGGCGGCGGCCATGACCGACAGGGGCCGGCCGAGCCACGCGCGGCGGCCCCAAGCGCAGCATCCGCCACCCGCGCACCACCCGCCGCGGGCAAAGGTCAACGGCACCCCGAGCATTCGCTCACCGGCCCTCATCGGCGACGGGCATGCGCGGACCGATTCACCAGTAGCCTAGGCCGTCAGTCTGCGCCCCCGCCAGCCGTAGCGCTACAAGCGCCCTCAACCCCGGTCCCTCGGCCCGCGCGCCACCAGCCCTGCGGGACCGGCGGGGCGCCCTGAGCCGCGGACTGCGCCGTCTGCTACAGTGCCGCGCCGCTGAGGAGCGATACCCAGGGCCTGGGGCAGCGCGGCCGTCGCTCACCTCTACGGCGCGTTGCGCGCGCGTGCGGTCGCCACGCTACCCCCCTCCCGCGCGCGCCGCGCGAAGCGCGCAGTGTGGACACTATCGAGCCCACCCTCGCCGAGCGCACGCCGTGCTCCTGTGCACGGCGTGCGCGCCGCGACCGTGGCGCGCGGCGAGCGGCCACCCCTACCCACCCACCACGGCCAGCCAACGCAAAGCGCGCCCATCACGTATGAAGGCGCCGCACTCCTGCATCCGTCTATTGCCTCCGCGAGGCAACAGCGATCGTGAGTATGTCAGTGACGGCCCGTAGGCCGCACGCGCGCCAGCCCCCGGCCCGGCGCGCGCCCATCAGAAGTCCCACGGCACCGCTCGGAGGCGCGCGTGGAGCCGCGAGGGCGTCCACTCGGCGCCGAGCTGGCGCGCGAAGAGGCGCAGGACGTTCATGGCAATCGTCGCGAGGCGCAGGTAGGCGGCGAGGCCGCGCGGGTCGCTCGACGGCGGCTTGCCGTCGGCCAGCGGCCACCTCGGGTGGCCATAGAAGGCCGCTATTTGGCAAATCGAGGCCGCCAGGGGGAGGACAGCCTGCGGGGGCAGGTCGAGCAGCGAGGTGACGATTGCCACGCGCTCGCGGGGGAGGCACGGCCCGCGCGCCGGGCGCTCGGCCAGAAGCGTGCGAAGGCACGGCCCGCCGCGCGCGGGGTCCGGCGACGCGCCCAAGTCGAGAATCCGCGCGTCCCCATCCAGCTCCACCCAGCTCTGCGCGGCGGGCAGCGGCGGCCCCTGCGCGAGAGCAGCAGCCCACGAGGTGGTGGCGAGGAACCTGATGCGCTGGCGTGCGAGCGCGCGCAGGAGCTCGCGCGCGGCGCCGACCAGGCGCACGAGCGCAGGCCTGCGACCTAGCGTGGCGCGCGCGAGGGAGAGAACGTCGAGGACGAGCGCGCGGGAGTCGGCGGGCTGTGGCGAGAGCTGCTGAGCGACGGCCTCGCCGGCGCAAAAGGCCACTGCCCACTGATAAGTGCGGTCGCGGCGTCCTGGCCGGCGCACGACCCGGCGTGCAAGGTCCACGTCCAGGATGGGCGCGAGTTGGCTCGGGCTCGCGCCGTGCCTGCGGAGAAGGCGCGCATTGGCCTCGTCGAGCTGGCGGAGGTGTGTGACGTGGAATGCGTTGAGGAAGTTGTGCGCGGTCGTGTGGTCGCAGAAGCGTGGTAGGCCGAGCGCGCGGGCGAGGTCGCGGCGCCCCTCCAGGTGGCGCTCGATGTGCGAGAGCCGCGTGGCGCCCAGCCAGGCCATGGCGAGGAAATCGTAGCAGATCACCGGGTCGCGGAAGGCGCTCCGGCGCCGGCGGATGGGCCGGGCCAGGTTCCGCCTCCGCTTCACCGTGACGACGTTGAGCAGCCGCTCGAGATCAAGCACGTCCCGAGCATACCACCCGAGAGCATGGAGTAGGGAGTCACAGGACTCCGTGGGACTCAGAAGGGGAGCGGGATTGGAAGACATGCTTTATGACCTGAGTGGCTCATCATGTGGATAGACTACCAGACTCGTTAGGCCCAGTCAAGTCTTTTTATTACAGTATCTTAAGTATATCAATGCGCGCTGGATGGCTGAACGTTATCCTGACGCAATTACTTGCAATAACGCAGGTTCTCACTAATTCGAGATGTGTGCAGGATCGCCGAATCTCCGGCTGCTGCCCACGCCAGTGCATAGGGCACGGCTCAACACAAGTGACGGGGGGGCTGTGGGGGAGGCGCGATGCTCAACCGTCTTGTGCGCGTGGCGGGATGAGAACCCGCCATGCGCCAGCCGCACAGCGTCGGTCAGGGGGTGGGCCTTCGGTTTGTCCACTGTGGGCCACACAGAATGGTGTGATTGACCCACGATGACGAGCGGGGGTGGAGCTGCCGAGGTGTTCGGAGTCTCGGCGGGTGGAGCGAACAATCTCTCTGCGCGCGGAGCCCGTGGTTGAGGGCTACTCTGCGTAACCGGACACAAGCCAAAGAAAGATTGGGGCGTAGCCCGTTTCGGACGCCAGGTAGGGGCGGGTCCCCGTGCCCGCCCATCGGGCCCGCAGGTAGGGGCGGGTCCCCGTGCCCGCCCACCTATGTTGTGCCGCGTCATCGAGTTCGGGCAGGCACAGGGACCTGCCCCTACCCGCGCTTCCCCCCGTGGTGTCCGAAATGGACCACGCCCGAAGGATTCTTCGACTTCGGGCGCCCAGAGGCGGCCTACGCTCAGAACGACGACTCTTTGGGGCTTGCGCCAGGGAAGGTAGCGTTGTCGTGCTGGTGTGGGTAATGTACGCGTGCACGTGGGACCGGTCTAGAGACCATGCGAGAGGCTTTTGGAGTGCGGCGCGAAACGCCGCTTTGGATGCATGGGCGTAGCGGCGGGGAACCCAAAACGGCGCTTCGCGCGGCACTCCGAAAGGCTGAAGCCGATCATCAGCACGGCGTCTCAAGCCGTCCGACAGCCCGTTGACAGAGGCTCAACTTGTGAGGCGGAGGCCAGTGATCCCCTGTTCTCGGGGAGCGCGCACGGGTCACAAGTGTCGGTGGGGCAAGAGCTTAGGGAGCGTGCCAAGAATTGGCACAGAGGATCAGATCCTTGCGCACACGCTGATCCTCTGTCCGGTGTCGGCGTCGGCTCGGCGGGCTGACACGCCCTCAGCCTGTTAGTCTTGTGGCTTGGAGCCCTGCCAGGGCGGTCTATCATAGCCCAGGGCGAAGCGAAGCGAAGCCCTGGGTCTGGGGTTGTAAGGGAATCAGTCTTCCCAGGGCTTCGCTTCGCCCTGGGCTGTCGTAGTTCGCGCCTTCGGGGCTGCACAGACCGAACGACCGGAAACTGGGGGCGTGTCAGGCGTGCTGGGGCTTGACGCGGGAGCGGGTGGGGGTACAATAGGCTCGCACCGAGCGGGGGCCGCTGGTGGCGAAACCCAGTTCCCAGAAGGAGGCGTGCGATGGTGGAGACGAACATTCGGGCGGCATCGCGGAAGCTCGAGGCCATCGTGAGCGCGAACCTGCAAAGGGTGGCCGGCAAGAGGGTTTACCGCGGGCATGCGGCCGAGTACACGCCTGGGGTGTGGGCCGTGCGCCAGGCGGTGCAGCAGGGGAAGTTCGGGCCGAAGGACCTCCTGCGGCGAAAGGCTCACTGGCATCCCGAGTTCGGCGTTGACCTCGCCGACAACCTCGAGCAGCACAACTATAAGTTCGCCATCCACATCTTCAGCAAGCTGTGCGAGCACACGCTGGCCGGGCGGCCGGTGATCTGGGTGACGCCTGTGGGGCCGATGGGGCACTATCCCATCATCGCCGAGCTGTTCAACCGCCTCGGCACCTGTTGCGTGAACCCCAAGCTCATCTTCCCCTTCGCAATGGACGAGTGGGCGAGCCGCGACGGGGGGCCGGTGGACAGGAAGCTCTATCCCTATATGACGAGCTTCAAGGAGGACATGGAGCAGCAGTTTTACGGCAAGATCAGGCCGGAGATGAGCATCCCGGAGGCGAACCGCCATTTTGCGGCGGGGACTGGTCTGCGGCGCTACGAGGCCGAGATGGACAAGTTGCTCGCCCAGGGCGCGGGGGTGGTCTTCACGGGCGGCGTGGGCAAGATCGGCCACATCATGTTCTGGGAGAGCACGTTCGGCGCCAGGCTCGGCAAGGCCCTCAGCGAGAAGGTGCTCTACGTCCGCGGCGCGCCGCTGACCTACGGCACGATTGACCAGAACGAGACGACCTCGAGCGGCTCGGCGCCCGTGCCGGCGTTCGCCAACACCATCGGCCTGGGGCTATTCGTCAAGCTGCGCGAGTATGGCGAGAGGAATCCTGGGCGGGTGAATGCGTTTTTCGGGCTGGACAACGACGAGGAGCCGCTGAAGTGGCAGCGGTTCATCGCCCAGTGCATGCTGGCGATGGAAGAGGCCGACCCCAGCTTCGGCGCGAGCTACGTGCCCACGATGCCTGGGGCCTACATCATCGTCCGCAGCCACGTGGAGAAGAACTTCTTCGTCGCGTCGAAGTGAAGGCGGCTATTGGCTTCTGCATGAGCAGTGCAACGGGCTGTCCTGCCGAGCGAAGTCGAGGCATCCGCACTTCTGGCTCGCGAACGACAAAGATTCCTCGACTTCGCTTCGCTCCGCTCGGAATGACAATCATACGATGGCATTGCATTACTTATGCAGAGGTCAATAACGGGTCGCCGTGCGCCCAATGATACGCCGGCGCGCGCCCCTGGCACGGTGTCGGGTCTGTTGTTCCGCGTCCAGATATGCGCGCCCTACTTTGCTGGCGGCACGGGGTGCTCGCCGGCGATGATGCGGTCGAGGCGCCGCGAGAGCTCGGGCCATGCCAGGCCGGTCTCATCGGTGAGCCAGCCGTTGTAGCCGACGTCGTCGAGGGCTTTGCGGACCTCGGGCCAGTTGACGCTGCCCTGGCCGATGCCCGCCCAGTTGCCGCCCTTGCCGTCGGGGTTGAGCTTGTAGTCCTTGACGTGAATCTTGGCGAGCAGCGGCCCGAAGGTGCGAATCCAGACCTCGGGCATGTAGGCGATCTCGACCTTGCCGCCGCGGAGGATGCCGGCGTACTTCACGTGGTTGCCGATGTCGAAGTACATCCTCACCCAGGGGCTCTTGAACGAGGCGACGAGCCACCTGTAGATTTCTGGCCGCACGCACCAGTTGTTCCACACGTTTTCCAGGGCGATGACGACCTTGGTCTCCTCGGCGATGGGGATGAGGGCCTGGATGCCCTTGATTGTGGCGTCCATCGAGCGGTTGTGGGCCTCGATGTAGGCCTTGAACTTCTCGTTGTCGCCCGCCACGACCTGGGTGATGTGGCCGTTGGACTCGTCGAACTTGATGTCGAACTCCCAGGGCTCGGGGATGGGCTTGGCGCTGCATCCGCCGGCGGGGTGGAGCACGGCGTCGCAGCCATAGGCCTGGGCGGCGCGCAAGCCGGCCGGCGAGCCGCCGACGATGACCGAGTGGATGCGTATGCCGACCTTTTCAGCGATCTCGCGGGCCTTCTTCGCCTCCTCGACCGGCACGGTGCGGGCCTCGACGCCCTCGAGGCCGGCGTCCTTGAGCTTCTTGAACGTCTCCTCGTTCATCTGGTTGGGGCTGAGGATGACGGCCTTGTGGAGCTTGGTCTTGAAATCCGCCGCCGCGCCGGGGCGCACGACGAGCAGCCCCGCGCCCACTGCGCCCGAGGCCGCCAGGAACCCACGCCTGCTCACCACGCCCGCCATAGCCCGCTCCTTTCTGATAGAGGGAATCTGCCAGCCAGCCGGCCCACGCATCGGCCCGACGGCCCCATTGTCGCAGCTTCTCCGCCCCTGTCAAGTCGCG
>Ga0209381_1000981_pt1 | contig 53547 bp, 45 predicted proteins | sample DewCreD2012metaG_FD_184111 | JGI IMG/M metagenome (GOLD analysis project Ga0209381, IMG submission 184111) | Hot spring sediment bacterial and archeal communities from British Columbia, Canada, to study Microbial Dark Matter (Phase II) - Dewar... ... | reverse complement strand
GGATGAAGCCCTGCTGTGTCTGGACACCTTCTGGCGTAACGAACGCTGGCACGTGCTCTTCCCCCACACCCGCCACGCCCACCTGTCTAAAAACTGAAATGCGCCGACTGGTTAGTTCTCCTGGTTTCCAGATTAATTCGATGTCTTCGCCAATGAGTCGTCGTAAAAATTTGAGGGAGTGTTCAATGGTTGCGTTGAGGTCCATCGGTTCCGGGGTGGCGGTTTCCTTTCGTGCGAACGCCAGCAATTGGCGGGTGATTTCCCTGGAGCGCTCGGCGGCGTTGTGGATTTCCTTCAACGGTTCCTGCAGGGGGTCTTCAGGCTGCAGGTTCTCAAGCGCCATTTCGGCGTGGCCGATAATTACGCTCAGGATGTTGTTAAAATCATGAGCCACACCGCCGGCCAGACGGCCCAAGGCTTCCATTTTCTGGGCTTTCTGCAGTTGCTGCTCCAGCGTGCGGCGACGTTTTTCAGAGGCCTTGCGTTCGGAGATGTCTTCCAGGGCCGCCATGATACCGACGATGTTTCCTGCATGATCGCGGATAGGGGCACCGTAAAGGCTGCATTCGATACAAGAACCATTTTTGCATTGTTTAACCGTTTCCATTCCGTGCACAGCTTCCCCCGACAGAATGCGACGAAGCACCGTCATGTACTCGGCTTTTTTTTCCTCGGGAACAATGGGCAAAGGCTTGCCGACAACTTCCTGGGCTTGCCATCCAAACATGGCCACTGAGGCCTTGTTCCACGACAACACTTTGCATTGAAGGTCCAAGGAAAACATCGCCAGAGGGGTGCAGGCAACCATAGCCTGGAACAACCCTGTGGTTTCGGCGAGGGAACGCCGAGATTGCTCCAACTGGTTTTCTTTGTACGCAATTAACTCTTTGGAAAGGCGGCGCGCACGCAACAGAACTTCTACGCGCGCATGCAACTCTGTCTTTTGAATGGGACTGACTATGATTTCATCCACGACTTGCCAGAGACCGGCCGTCAGCATTCCGACATCCTTTTTGGTGGTCACCAGGAGCACCGGTAGAAAAACGTCATTTACCGAGGACTTACGTGATCTGATGGATTTTTTGAATTTTTTCAGGCAAGGACCATCCACAATGCAGAGGTCGAAGGCAGTATCAAAATCCTCAGCTTTCTCCATCATGATTAAGCGATACCGTTGGCTCAAATAGTTGTTGAGCAATTGCCTGTTCCGCACATTGCTCAATAAAATGAGGATGGTTTCCATCATTTATAACTCACGAGTTTATTTTTACACTTTCGGGTGTAAAAGACCGCGAATGGTGTCGGCTAAATCTTTCATCCCCACAGGTTTTTGCAAAATGGTTTGGGCTCCATGTGCGAACCCCAATTGTTTAAGGGCCAAGCTTTGCCTGGGGGCAATCAAGAGCAGGGGAATATCCATTTCATGCAGACGCGCACAACGACTCCAGATTGCATTGCCAAATCCGGTGATGTCCACAAGTGCAAAAGCGGCTTGCGGCGCGTCGTCCAGCAGGGTGTCAAGCATCTCCAAGGTATCAGCACGCAGGGTGGTGTATCCAAGCTTGGCAACGAATTCAACAAGCAGCTCTTGATTGCGGGGATTGGAGCCCACAATCAGCAGTTTCTCAGGACTCGAGCTCATGGATTTGGCTGATTGTGGACCCAGGAAGGTGTGCCCGTAAGAATCCCTCGCAAATTTACCAATGGGTGGCCAATCTGAATGCCATTCTGGGTTGTTTCGAATTCACGCAGTGTTTTCTCAAAATCACTCAGGCGCTTTTTCAACACACCGATGGCCTTTTTCATTTGCCCATCAATTTCCAGATAGCGCAGGAACACGATGTTATCTGCCAGATAGCTGATGTCATAATCCGTTACCCGGAAATCGCCGGTGAGATGGGCGATTTCCACAGCCAAAAGAACCACCACTCCCATGTTTTGGAGATACTTGGTCAGGGCATGCAGTTGTGCCACCAAATCCCGTCCCCGCATGCTCAAGCGGTAGCCGGAAACGCTGTCCAGCATGACAACTCTGGTCTGTTGTTCCTCGACCTCGCGTCGGACCCACCGCGCAAACTCGTCGGGGGTAAAGCGCAGGGGCCCAATTTTTTCCAGCTTGAGCATGCCTTTTTCAACCATTTCGCTTGCCTTGATGCCAACGGATTCGCAACGCCGCATTAAAATGCCCACTTCTTCATCAAAACTGAATAAGACTGACCGTTCTCCTTGAGACGCAGCTTGCTGAATGAATTGCATTCCCAAGGTGGATTTGCCAACACCGCTTGGACCGCTTATGAAAGTAACGGTGCCATGTTCCAGTCCACCGCAGAGCATTTTGTCCAATTCGGGCAGTCCGGAAGATAGAATCAGCGGACTGAATTTCAGACCATAGGCTGCGGGCACCAATTTTGGATAAACGGTGATTCCGCCAATGTCCAACCGCACGCAGTGGCTGCCCGCGACGAAATCGGAGCCTCGATGTTTTTGAACCGTTAAGGTCCGACCGTATTCGTCCAAATCCAATTTAATGATACCATCGGCCATGAATTGCAGGTCTTCATCGGGCAGGGAAGGACTGCTTTCTGATGAAAAAAGAACTGTGGCACCTTGCTGGGATAAAAAACGTAGAAATGAAAGAACCTGCTTGCGAAACTGGAAGACGTCGGTCGAGAGGTAACGGAATTGCGTTAACGGATCAATGAACACCCTTGCAGGTTTGATTCTCTCGACCGCTTCGGTAATGGCACTGGTGGCCGGACTGCGCTCAACCTCAGCAGGGGAGAAAATGTCATAAGATTCAACTTTTGAAAAATATTCAGGGTCAGGGCTTAAATCGAGGAATTCAACGCCCTCCACATTCAGACCCAATCGTGATGCATTTTTTCGTAAGGACGCCTCAGACTCTTCCAAGGTTATATAAAGGGCCTTTTCGCCTTGGGACACGCCTGCTGCTAGAAATTGCAGTCCCAAAGTGGTTTTACCGGTGCCTGGGCCGCCTCGCAGCAGGTAAGTGTGGCCAGGAAGGAGTCCTCCCATAAGTACTTCATCCAACCCATCTACGCCGGTTGAAAAGCGGTTGTTCGAATTGTTATTCATAAGATTTCTCCTCGATTGCGAAGGCCTTGGTTGCGAGGCGGGAAGCGTGGTTCAAGTTAAAATGGTTTTTTGCAATGCCATTCGAAGATGTACAAAGGAGCCAAACAGGGTGGGGTTTGAAGTAATACCACAAGGGATTCTGCTGAGTCTTATGAAATTTTGAATCAAGCAATGCAGCAGATTTTCTCCTATTTGCCGCATCAAACCTGTTTTTCATGATTAGACTCATCCCTCAAACACGAGAGAGCAGGCTTTTTCATCAAATTTAATGGGCTAACGAAAAATAAGCTCCCATTAATAACCGGCCCTGTCAAGCGGACTGAAAAACCGGCACAGGCTTTTGGGGGCCTCCGATGTTTGCGGGAATATCAGGTTTTCAGGGGGAGGGTGAGGGTGACGGTGGTGCCTTGGCCGGGGGTGCTGTCCACGTGAAAATGGCCGCCGCAGATTTCGCTCAATCGCTTGCAGAGGAAGAGGCCCAGGCCCATCCCTTGTTGCTCGTATTTCTGGCGGTCAAATTGTTTGAAGGCGCCGATGTCGCGGATTTGCTGCGGAGTCATGCCGCGTCCGTTGTCGGTGACTTGAAGGGTGAAGTGGGCGTCGGAGTGTCGGGTATGGATGCGAATGGGTGTGTGAGCCGGGGAATAGAGGCAGGCGTTGTCCACGAGTTCTTCAACGAGCTTGGAGAGGTAGTTTTCGTTGAGGGCCACGGGGCCGTCGGAGAGGTCGGAGGTGAGGTCTTCCTGGCGGTTGTGGCGGAGGGCGACACAACGGGCGGTCTTCCAGACAATGCGGCGGGTATGGGTGACGAAGTCCCGGCTGTTGGGGCGGATTTGTTCCGGTTTTTTTCGCAGGAGCTCCATGTCGGCGTAGAGGAGGTAGTTTTGGATGAGGCGCTGGAGGCGTTGGGCGCATTTTTCGATGCCCCAGGTCATTTCCATGATGTCGCCCGGGCGGAGGGTGTCGAAGTCGAGGCGAATCATTTCAGCATAGCCGAGGATGCCGGCCAGCGGGGTGAGAAGCTCGTGAGGCAGGGTGGTGCTGAGGCTGGCGCGGAGGGCTTCCATTTTTTCCTCGGCGCGTTCCTGCATTTGTTGATGGCGTTTGAGGCGGGTTTTGACGGCTTCGAGCAGGACGCGTGGGGAAAAAGGTTTGGCGAGGTAGTCATCCGCCCCCAATCCCATGCCGGCGCGCATGGAGATTTTGTCGGTTTCACAGGTCATGAGGATGAAGGGGATGACGGCGGTGTGCTGATCGGCTCGGAGGGCGCTGAGGACTTCGGTGCCGTCGAGGCCAGGCATGTACACGTCGCTCAGGATGAGGTCGGGCAGTTGTTGTCGCGCCAGTTCGAGGCCCCGCGCGCCGTCACCCTCTTCCAAGACATCATAGTTCTCCTTCCGCAAGGTGTCGGTAATTACCTTGCGAAACATCACATCGTCTTCAAGCACCAAAATGCGCTTCATACTGGCCACGCTTAAAACTAGCGCAAGGAGCCTGAATGAACAGCAGAAAATTAGACAACCAAAGGACGAAAAGCCATTGAGATAATGAGGACGGGCGGGGTATGGGCTTGGGCGGTCTTATTTGCCGGTGCTGGTGGCAACGGGCAGAAAACGGTATTGAGTGATGAAAATAGTGCGCAGCATGGGAGTACCCGCTGGCAGCCTGGAGCCATCCATGAGATAGGTATCGGGGGAGAATTGGCGGCGTGGGGGGTAATAGACATCATCGAGGGCACCCCAGGGGGCATTGGCGACGGTGCTGGGGAAGAGGACGGCTATGGAACCGTTGAAGGTGAGGGTGATGTTGCGCCAATCTTCCAGGAGGCGGAGGTAATTTTCGGCACCGCCGCTGTAGAATCCGCCGCCTGTGGGGACAATGCCGGTGATGATGGCGGCGTTGACGGTGGTGGCGGCGGCGCGGCGTGAGGTCAGGGGGCTTTGGCTGTTTTGGTCATTCCACGCGGTGGAGAGGACGGTCACGGCATCGGCGACGATGGCGGCAGCGGCACACTGGGTGGTATTGGTGGTGCCGCGGTAGGCTTCGGGGGCGTTGAAGTGTCCGCGGATATATACCGGTTGGGGTGAGGCGAGTGTGAGACCGGTGGAGGGTAATGTTTCGCCGTTGATGATGCGCACGCCGTTCAGGCTTTGCGGGGTTGGCGTGAGGTCATTCATGATGTAGATGGTGCGGGGCTCCCGTCCCAGCACCAGCCGCAACAGGGTTGTGTAGCCTGAGAACCGGTTGACGTCGAGGTCCACCACGCGGACCAGGCGGCTTTCGCGTTTATCGAAAAAGACGTTGGTGGAAACAAAATTGGTGAGGATGGTGCGCGGGATGGTGCGTGTAAAATTGTTGTACTGGCCGCTGGTGGCCTTGAAACCGCCGCTGTCCAAGGTAATCAAGAGTTCGGCCTTGTTATAGAAACGCTGACGTCCCAGGGGTGAGGTGGTTTTTTCATTTTTAGGCGGTGGCTCAATAAGCGCGCGGAGGGTGGAGGGAAGTTGTGCTGCATCAAGAGGCAATTTGAGCTGGTGCGCGTTTTCGTCGGTTTTGGCGCGGAAAAACACATTGCCGCCCATTCGGGTGACGGGGTCTTCGGGATTGGGTTCATTGAGGATGCGGCCGCCGGCCGAGACATCGCCCCGAAAATTAAGAGTGGCGCCATCCGGGTAGGCGTAGAGGTTGCCGTTGGCGTGGATGCGCCCCAGGAAATTCATGCTGCTGCCGGGAGTGAACTCCAAATCCATGGTGCTGAAAAACTGGTGGTTGAAGATGGGGATGTCCGCCAGTTGCAAATCATACTGGACCATGGCAGCCACTTTCATTCCCGGAAGGGCTTCCGTCTCGGCGCCCGAAGTAATTTGATAGGTGGCGTAGTAACCGTTCATGCCGCTGTACCGTTGCCGCAAGGGGCCGAATCTCCATGTTTCCGTTCGTTGGATGCTCAAGCGGTCGGAGCGGCGCTCCTGATCGAAGAAGGTGTAGCGTTCCCATTCGGGGTTTTCTTTCTTATCGGGAACCAATCTGGCGTATTGGCTGAGTTGGGAATAGACCTTGGCTTCATCTTCCGCCATGAAGTCGGCGCTCATGCTGGCCAGGGCTTTGTTGATGGCGCTTTCCGCCGCGCTGCTGACGCGTTGGAAAGCCTGCTGGCGGGCGGCGAGGCGGGCCCGGGTGGAAATCCATTGCATAACACCCGCTAACATCAAGGAACTGGCCCCCATAAAGACCAACACCATTAACAAGGCGTATCCCTTGCGATGCGAGAATATGTTGGTTCGGGAAAGCACGTTTTGGCCCTAATCTTCCGTTCTTGTTTTGAAGCGTGCCTGCAACCAGTGCGTTTCCTTGTCCCGATCCAGACCCCAGGTTTTGCGCGCAAAATCGCGAAATTGAATGTTCACGCCCAGCACAGGTTGTTGAATGCGGTTGGAGAGGATGTTGCCGGCGCTGTCCTCCATGGTAAAGATGCCCGAATTGATGATGGAGGTGGACATGAGCTGTGGGGATTTGTCGGCCGAGTGGTACCTGAAGAGCATGTCTTCCTTGGCACTAAGGTAATAGCGGGTGTATTGAGTTTGACCGGAATTGGTGGGCCAGTAATAGATTTGGAGAGCGTTGGCTTTTTGCAAACGGTTCACACCCAGACGGGTGAAGGCAGTTTCCGTGCCGGATCCGATTTCCCAATAGGTGCCCGCGGCCAAATCCCTGGACAACTGCTGCAATAGCCGCCGGTCACTTTCGTTGGTGGCAGCGGCAATTTCAATTAAACGCAAATACCGCAGACCAAACAAGTGGCCGTTGATGACCGCTGCCAATAGCAGGACGAGAATGGTGATGGTAATCATCAGCTCCGGCAGGGTGTACGCCAGTTGCCGGCGTAGGATGCGGCAGGCGCATTCAACATGTCGGGATGGCCTTGGTTTCATAGGTCAGGCCGACGGTAAAGGGTGAGGCTGTTGGTGTACACCCGGCCATTGAGAAAACGCCAGTGACATTCCACACGCACCAACTTCAAGGGTGGTTTATCTGAAATTGTCTGAATCGTCACGATATTGGTAGCCGGGGTGGCGTTGGTGCCGCCCAAGGGGGTGAATAATTCCTCCACCACCATAGGAAAATTACTGCTCACCAACATGTCCACCGGTGTGGCTGCCAGGGGGTCCCAGCGGGCGGCCCTCACCTGTTCCATCCGATTGAGAACCTTTAATTGGGCGGCTTCCGACATGGCGGTCCACTCGGCCCGCCGGGCGGTGCTTATATACCCGGAAATCAGGGAAGCCAAAACCATTGCGCTCAGGGCGATGGCAATAACAACTTCTGCCAACGTAAAGCCCCTACCGCCGCTGGCCCACCGGCGCGGTGTTCCGGGAAAAACACGCATTATGGATATTTATAGCGACTGCGAATCCACTTCACAAGCAGGAACGCTGCCACGTGGGGGAAACAATCCAAGCCGGAATGGCCAAGTCCCGGTTGATGCCCACACAATAAGCGGGTTGTACCCTGTTGATGCTTTGGGTTCGCATTTGCTTCGCTTATGCAATTCATGTAATATTTTGGAGTCACCATTCGTCCAATGAGAGGGCGCACTTGTGGCGTGGCCGAATGGGGCGGGTGTTTTGCGGAAGGGGTTGCCACGCGTCCAGATGAGATGCGGCTAAAGCGCAAAAAGACAAAAGCAAGTCCATGAAAAACATCAGTGATTGCCTGGGTTGCTCGGAATACGATGCCTTGGTCTCAGGGCGTGGACCCCGAATGTCCCGCCGTTCCATGATGCGGGTGGGATTGATGGGGGCGGCCTCTTTCATGTTGGGAGATTTTTTGAGTTTCGGACCGCTGGCGGCGACACCGGACCCGGCGCGCAAACCGAAAGCCAAAAGCGTCATTCAGATATGGTTGTGGGGGGGGCCGTGTCATCTGGATACCTTTGACCCCAAACCGGATGCCGGAGCGGCTTATGCGGGGCCTTTGGTCTCGCCCATTGAAACCAATGTCAGTGGCATCAGGATTTGCGAGTTGTTGCCGTTGTTGGCCAAGCAGGCGGATAAATACACCCTCATTCGGAGCATGACCCACGGCAATAACGGGCATGAAACGGCTGCCTATTGGGTGCAGACGGGGCGCAGTCCTGGAGGTGCCGACGTTTATCCAAGCGTTGGAGCGGTGACGGCCTTGTTCAAGGGATACGAGGCGGGGTACACCGGCTTGATACCCCCGTACATTGTGTTGACCGAGCCGCAGGGACGGTTTTCTGAGGCGGGATTTTTGGGGTCAAAGTATAAACCGTTTGCCACGGGGGGAGACCCGGCTCAATTGCGGTTTGTGGTAGAGGGCGTTGTGGCGCAAGGGATTACTGACAAACGGCAGCAGGACCGCCGTAATTTGTTGCAACAAATGGATACCTTGCGCCAGATGGCCGCGGGCGACCCGCAAGTCAAGACCTTGCAGGAATGCGAAAAAATGGCATATGACTTGATTTTGGGGGACGCCGGAAAGGTTTTTGATTTGTCCGAGGAAAAGGACGAGTTGCGGGAGCGGTATGGGCGCAACACGTTTGGGCAGTCGTGCCTTGTAGCGAGGCGGTTGGTGGAGCGGGGAGTGCCGTATGTCACCATCAATTCAAAGGGCTGGGACACGCACAAGGAGCATTTCCAAGCCATGCGCCGCAAGTTGCCGGAATTGGACAAGGGCTTGGCGACGTTGCTGCAAGATTTGCACGATCGGGGGCTTTTGGAGAGCACCATTGTTTGGTGTTGCGGAGAGTTTGGCCGCACGCCCAAGGTGGACATTGAAGCGCCGTGGAATGGTGGCCGCGGCCATTATGGGAAGGTGTTCTCCGCTTTGGTCAGTGGGGGCGGATTCAAGATGGGGCAGGTACTGGGCGCTTCAAGCGAGAGGGGAGAAGAAGTCAAGGAGCGGCCTGTGTATCCGGCGGATTTAATCGGCACAATGTACGAGCTTTTGGGGATTGACTTGAATGCCAAGCTGCCGCATCCGCAAGGCAAACTGGCCAAGGTCATGCCGGTGGGCGAGGAGGGGTTGAAATCGGCGGGTTTGTTGCGGGAAATCATTTAACGCATGGTGTTCATGAAGGGCTGGAAACTTGGCGCCTTGGCGGCGGTGGTGATGTTGGGGGTGGCGGTATCGCCTCTTTGGGCACAGCGAACGCCGTATATCGGCTACATTTATCCCGCCGGAGGGCGGCAAGGGGCCAAATTCCAAGCCGTTCTTAGCGGACAGTATCTGGATGGATTGACCAATGTGGTGGTGACTGGCAGCGGCGTAGAAGGGGTGGTGGTGGAGCACATCAAGCCGTTGAACGGCAGGCAAATCACCTTGTTGCGAGACCGCTTGCGCAACATGCAACAGGGGTTGAAGGAGACACCCAAGACCAATGCCATTGTCAGCTTTGTCAGCGAGTACAACACCAATGTGATTGAAAGGTTGGACCGTGCTGCGTTGGAAAAGGAAATGGAGGAAATCCGGCGCAAACTTGCCAACCCCAAGAACCAGCGCCCCCCCAATCCCCAGTTGGCCGAGGATGCCGCCTTGCGCATTTCTATTGCCCCCGATGCGCCGCCCGGGCGAAGGGAGCTGCGGGTGCGGACGGCGGCGGGGTTGTCCAATCCGGTGACTTTTTATGTAGGTGAACTACCGGAACATTTGGAAGTCGAGCCCAAGGCGAATCCGACAGAGTTGGGGGCCACCGTTTCGCTGCCGGTGGTGATTAACGGCCAGATATTACCCGGAGATGTGGACCGTTACCGTTTTCGCGGGCGGCGTGGGGAAAGGCTGGTGCTGCATGTGCAGGCGCGGGACTTGATTCCCTACGTGGCCGATGCAGTGCCCGGCTGGTTCCAAGCCACGGTGGCCTTGTACGACAGCAAGGGCAAGGAACTGCAATATGCCGATGATTTTCGGTTCAACCCCGATCCGGTGCTGTACTACGAGTTGCCCAATGACGGGGAATATGTGATTGAAATCAAGGATGCCATTTACCGCGGACGCGAGGATTTTGTGTACCGCATCACCGCAGGGGCCCTTCCGTTCATTACCAGTATTTATCCGCTTGGCGGGCCGGTGGGGCAAACAACCAAGGTCGAATTGAAGGGTTGGAATCTGCCGCAGACGACTCTTGAAGTCAGGCCCGAGGCCGCTGGTTTGCAATGGTTGCAAGTGAGCCGCGAGAAAGTGCAATCGCCCCCTGTGCCATTTTACGCTGACAACATGTCGGAAACGCAGGACGTTGAGGCCAACAACTCCGTCCGAAATGCGCAGAAGGTGACCTTGCCCATCATCATCAACGGTCGGATCAACCAGCCGGGAGATTTGGATGTATTTGCCTTTGATGGCAAAGCTGGAGAACAGGTGGTGGCTGAGATCATGGCCCGGCGGCTCAATTCACCTTTGGATTCCTTGTTGCGGGTGACGGACGCCCAAGGAAAACAGTTGGCCATCAATGATGACCACGAGGACAAGGCCAGCGGATTAAACACACACCACGCGGACTCATTTTTGTTGTTTACGCTGCCCGCGGATGGACGTTATTACGTGCAATTGAGCGACACTCAGCAGCAGGGCGGGCCGGACCATGCCTACCGCTTGCGTTTGAGCGCTCCGCAGCCTGATTTTGAATTGCGCATCGTACCGGCCAGCCTCAATTCGCGTGCTGGAAGCAGCGTAGCCGTGACGGTGCACGCCTTGCGCAAGGATGGTTTCACCAATGAAATCAAACTGGCCCTCAAAGATGCCCCCAAGGGTTTTGCCCTCAGCGCCAGCCGTGTGCCACCCGGCACCAACATGGCCAGGATTAATTTGACTGTGCCGGCCGCAGAAAACACCAACATCGTTGTACTGGTGATCGAGGGACGCGCCAACATTAACGGACGCGAAGTGACCCGTGTGGCCGTGCCTGCACAAGATATGATGCAGGCGTTTTATTATCGCCATCTCGTTCCCGCGCAGGAATTGCAAGTCGCCGTTATTGGACGGCCGCCGCCCGCTCGCCCGGCGGCCGCCGCCAAAGCCTCCGCTTCCCCTGCAAAGACACCGGCTAAAAAATAGCGGGAAAACGCTCTGGGCAGACAGGTTAACGCTCTCGAAACGCCCCCTGAAAAAAGGAAAGGCACGGACACCCATCCGTGCCTTTTGCGGGCCGCCACACGCCTAGCGCCCTATGGCGAGCGACGGTGACCGCAAATCGTTAAAAATCCACTTTTGCTTCAGGGCTGGCCGCCAAACGACACGTAATCGTCGAGGTCCAGCAAATCAAACCACGTCACAATATCTGTTCGGGCCGGCGCAATCTTTGCGTGAATGCCGTGAAAGAACTCGCGCAACTCCACCGCGCCGGGAGTCCGTTGCTCCTGCCATGCGCTCCAAGCGGCAATTTCCGCCGGATGGCGGCAGTTTTTGGCGTTTTTCTCAATCCATTCGAGAATGGCGCCATCCCCCAAGCCTGCAGCAAGTTGTGTTTTGAGTGCTTCGGGGTCCACGCCCGCAAAATTCAGGAATTGCTGGTCCAGCGGGCAGGCGTAGTTGTATTCGCCATTTTTGCCCGCCAGCGTGGCACGCCCCTTGTCGAGCATGCGCGGTAGAATCACATAACCACCCAAGCGTACCCGTGGGCTGCGCGGGGGGCGAATCGTCAAATCCGGATATGCGATTGTCTGTGGCATTGCTAATGATGTTTATCAGCCTGATTTATTTTAATGCCAACTTAAATTGCACCATCTCCACGCCGGCGCAAGTAAAAATCTCGAAGAGAAATTTTTTTGTTTTTGAAGGTGGGTTTTCGATGGAGTGAGGCGGCTTTGATGGGATCGGCCGAAATGGGGGGATGGGGTGGCCTGCAAAAGAAGGGGGAACGGACTGCTATGAGAGCAGGATGAAAATAGGGGCTGGTTGTTTGTAATTTTCGTTTTTGTGGATACTTTAATTATGACAGGCTTGCAGGGCCTCCAAATCGTGACTTGCCAACAGCCGGATGAAAATGGCAACATCCATTTACCGCCCAGGTACGGGAAATTGTTACGGGAAGTTGTAAATGGTCAGCACAGGTGTGAGGGGCTTTTGCGGGGCATCACCTGAGTGAAGCACGTAGTTTCCATAGCTTTTGGCAATCGGCAAACCGCAGCGGTTCTCATGGAATCCACCGCGGTTGGGCTGTCGGTCGTGGATTTTTGTCTTGTTGAGTCGCCATTCAGGCGGGGGAATAATCACCAGTTAACAGCGGACGAATTTGCAGATCATTTTCGTGAAATCCGACACGCATTGGGAGGGGTCAAGGTCAACCAGGCAGTTGTCGTCTTGCGCGGCCATGATTGCATGATGCAACTGGCCGAGCTGCCTCCCATGCCGGTGTCCACTCTGCGGGAAGTGTTGCAACGGAACTCAAAACTTTACCTGAAAGAGGAATATTCCGGCTATGTTTTTGACTGCCAGGTACAACAAAACCTGAGCAGCGTCACCTCAAACGGAGCAGAGAGCAAGGAGGGGAAGGGGACATCTGCTGAAGGCGGCAAAGGAGGAGGCGGAAAGCCCAAAAAAATGTCTGTTTTGGTAGGGGGTGCCAAACGGGAGTTGGTGGATACCTTGGTTCGGGGTGCCAAGGCGGCTGGTTTTAAGGTGTTGCAGGTCATGCCGGCCGGAATGGCTTTGGTTCAGGGAATGAAAACGCCCCAAAGCGGAGATTTGACGACAGCCATCGCCAATTTCGACTTGGGATTAGAGCAAACGGTGGTCACCATTTTGTGCAAGGGGGAGGTGGTCCAATGCCGCACCATACCGATGGGGGGCCGCAATTTGACCGCCGGTCTGGCCGAGGCGATGAATGTGACCTTGGACGCCGCCGAAAGCGTCAAAGTGTTGCTGCCCAATACAGTGGACAGCAAGTTGGAACTGTTGCTGGCACCGTTGGTGCAGGAGGTCAAGGCTTCGGTGGATTTTTTTGAGTCGCAGTCCGAGCAAAAAGTCAGCACGGTGTACCTTTCCGGCGGGGCGGCACGCTCACCGCAAGTGTTGCAAATCTTGGAAAAAAATTCACACCTGCCCTGTCGCCCTTGGCATTTGCCGGACAACATGAATTTAAGTGTGAGTCAAGACCGCGCGGCAACTTTCAAGCGGGACATGCCGCTCTACATGTCTGCGGTGGGCGCGGCCATGGACGCGCTGGGAGCCATTCCCCGTGGATTAAATTTGCTGGCAACGCAATTGGTCGAAGCGCAGCGTCGCCAGCGCAGTCCGGTGCGCATCGCCTTTGCTTTGGGCGGGGTGGCTTGTGCGTTGATGTTGGTTTGGAGTTCTGTACTGGGGTGGCGCTTGATGGCGGAGCTTGCCAGTCTCAAATCCCATCCCATGGCGGCGATTCAGCGGAGGGCGGCAGAAGCACGGGTACTGGCCAAGGTTGTGCAAGCCAACCAGGCGCGTATTGAATCTTTGCAGCAGCAGGCTGCCGGTCGCTATTTGGTGGCCCCGCTCCTGGACGCCTTGCAGCGGTCACTGGTGGATGACATTGTAATCAGCCGCATTTCCATCCAACGCACGCCTTTGACGGTGTCCAAAGGGGGGCGGAAAGTGGAGCGGCAGGCGGTTCTCTTGAGCATTCAGGCCAAGGATTATTCGGAAATGGGCGCCACCGATGCTTTCATTGATGCGCTGGCCTCCAATCCCTATTTCAAGAAGCGCTTGCCCGGACCGGAAAGCGTAGTTTTGAAGCAGCGGTCCAGTCGGCAGCCGGATACTGCCAATCCGGGGGTTAGTTTTGCATTGGTGAACATTGAGTGTTTGTTGACGGAGTGACATGAACGACCGGGACAAAAAACTTTTGCTGATTATTATTGCGACCACCGTGGCGGTGATCGGCCTCGTTTACGGTCTGGTGATACGTACCGAAATGCGTTTATTGAAACAGGCGCAAAACCAAAAAGCCACATGGCTGCAGGAGGAATCTAAGATTCGTGCTTTGGCTGCTGGATGGGAGGCCTTGCAGCAGCAAGCGCTGGCCACCAGCAACGCTTTGCGCGAATTGGAGCGTGATTTGCCCACCGGCGATGTTTACCGCTGGCAGTTGCAACGCTTTTTGAATCCCAAGGCGCCCGGCATTATAGTTTCGGATGTTGAGCCACCCAAGACCGCTGACCCCTTAATACCGGGCACCAATACGCCTTATTCCACGGTGGTTTTCGGTTTGAATGGGCGGGGGCGTTTTCACGATTTTGGACGGTTTTTGGCGGATTTGGAGAATCAGTACATCCACATGCGGGTGGAAAGCCTGGAATTGCAACCTACCATGCCGGATGCCATCCAATCGGAGGAGGCACGCCGGCTTTATTTCCGTTTGGAGCTGCTCAGCTTGTCGTTAAGACCTTCCGGGCTGGGAAGACTTGCGGAATAACGCGGCTGATTCAGGCGCTTTGCAGGTAGGGAATGGTCAGCGGCCCCTGGGGGAGAACTGCCACCCGGGCTTGGGGGCCGGCTTTTTGCAATCGCTCCGTGACGGCCCTCTCGATGTCAGAGCAAGGGGTGAGGAGGCATGCGCGGACTGTTTCCGTTGGCAGTGCGCTGTAAAGAAGGACTTCAGCTTGTTTCTGGATTTGAGCCTGAATTTGGATTTGCCACTGGTCCGGTTGGACGGTGTGGGCGGCCTCCACTTGGGCCAGGAGTTCTGCAGGACTGCGGGCCCCTTTGAGCCAGCGCTCGTAGGCGCTGTCCGGCGGTACACCGTCGGAACATTCGCAGGCGAGGATCAAACAGCCGCCAGCGCGTACGATGCGGGCGCCGGCGGACATTCCTTTAACCCCTTGGTAAAGGTTCAAATCAAGGGGGTAACCGCTGTTGGTGGTGACCACCACATCAAAGGGGTGCTCCACGGCGCACATGCTCTCCCTTCGCACAAATTCAGTGCCAGCTTTGTGGGCTTGCTCAAGGTCGCCGGCAAAGACGCCAGTGATTTGGCGGTGGGTGTTCAGGGTGACGTTGCATAAAAACACCGGCTCGGCAAGGCGTGCTGCGCTGAGCAATTCCTCCCACAGGGGGTTGCCACGGGTGATGCCGAAGGTGGCGTTGGGATGGCTCAAGTTGCGCGGCCCGTGGTTACTAAGAACGGTGCGTTGATGGGCTACGCCGGGGACAATCCCTTTGGGGCCACCGCTGAAACCGGCGAAAAAGTGCGGCTCGATAAACCCGGTGACGATGCGCACATCCGCTTCCATGAGGTGGCGGCTGAGCAGCACGGGGGTGCCGTCTTTGAGCGTGCCTGCATGCATGTGGGCAGCATCGTTTTCAGGATCGTTGTGTTCGACGCGGTAACGCTCCACGACCTCCTTACCCAACATGCGCTCCAATTCGGCGCGGGTGTTGGGGCGGTGGGTGCCCAAAGAATTTAAAAGCACGATGTTTTCGGGGGGCACCCACGGGGCCAGGTATTCCAAGAGCCAAGGAATGAGCCGTTCGTTGGGAGTGGCGCGGGTGATGTCAGTGAAGGTAATGCATACTTTGGCATCGGGCTTGAGCCATTGACGCAAAGGCCGGCAACCGATGGGTTGGTCCAAAGCTTGGAAAAGAGCTTGCCGTTCATCGGGGAGCCCCGGCGCTTCGCGTGGTTCGATGACGGTGGTGGCGTCATCCGGAAAGTCCACCGTCAATCCTTGACGGCCGTATGCCAGTTTGATGCGCATCTTGGTGCAACGTTGGTGACCATTCAATGAATAGCCTGCCGCGGGGGCTCCCACAAGAGCAATTAAGCGTGCTGGCGGGCGCGGTTGACATACAGGCCGAAGCCCTTTAGCGTGAAGTGATGAATGTGCTGCAAGAATCGTTGATCGAGTTGATCCGGCGCACTTCCGCCGAAGTACCGGACGACGTGTCCCGCGCCATCTTGGCGGCCTTGGAACGGGAAAAACAGGGCACCATTGCCGCCTCGGCGATGCGCATCATTGAACAGAACATCGAGCTGGCCAAACGCAAATCCCAACCCATTTGTCAGGACACCGGCAGCGTGTTGTTTTATGTGGATTGCCCGGTGGGGTATGACCAATTGGCCTTTGAGGAGGCGGCGCGTGCGGCGGTCAAGGAAGCGACCCGCAAGGGGTATTTGCGGCAAAATTCGGTGGACGCCATCACGGGCAAGAACGATGGTACCAACCTTGGGCCGGGCGCACCAACGCTGCATTTCCACCAGCACCGCGGCCCGGAAGTCGAGGTGAGGCTGGTGCTCAAGGGAGGCGGTTGCGAAAACGTGGGGGCGCAGTATTCGTTGCCGGATGAATCCCTGAAGGCCAACCGGGATTTGGAGGGCTGCAAGCGGGCGGTGCTGGATGCCGTTTTACAGGCTCAGGGCAAGGGCTGTGGGCCGGGGGTGCTGGGGGTGTGCATTGGCGGTGACCGCGCCACCGGTTATGAATATTCCAAACTGCAATTTTTGCGTCGGCTTGACGACCGCAATCCAGACCCGGTCCTCGACAAATTTGAGCAGGACATCATGAACATTGCGAACGAATTGGGCATCGGCCCGATGGGATTTGGGGGTAAGACAACGCTGTTGGGCGTGAAGGCGTGCGCCGTCAACCGTGTGCCGGCATCTTATTTTGTCAGCGTCAGCTACATGTGCTGGGCCTTTCGCCGGCAGGGGGTGAAGTTGGCGGAGGACGGGCGGATCGAGCAGTGGCTGTATTAAATAATTAAGAAAGGCGGACAACTATGATTTCCTTGACGACTCCATTGGATGAATCGGCGGTGCGCGCTTTGAAGGTGGGCGATGAAGTGGCCATCAGTGGCGTGCTGTTTACGGGACGCGATGCCGTGCATAAGTATTTGCACGAGGGCGGTGCGTTGCCTGAGGGCCTGAGCCTGCGGGGCGGCATTATTTATCATTGCGGGCCAGTGGTCATCAAAGACGAGGCGGGGCGGTGGAAGGTGGTGGCTGCGGGGCCGACCACGAGCATCCGCGAGGAGCCTTACCAGTGGCAAATCATGCGGGACCACGGCATCCGCGGCGTTATTGGCAAGGGCGGCATGGGACCACGAACCCAGGCAGCCTGCAAGGAATACGGCTGCGTGTATTTGCATGCCGTGGGTGGCGCCGCGCAGGTGTTGGCTGAGCGCATCACCGCGGTGCGCAATGTGTATCTCATGGAAAAATTTGGTTCCCCCGAGGCGATTTGGGAGATTGAAGTCCGTGATTTTCCGTGCGTGGTGACGATGGACGCCAAAGGACAATCGCTCCATGAAACGGTCTTTGCGAGCAGCAAAGCCAAGCTGGAAGAGCTGCTGGCGGCTCAGAACAAATGAAACATGGTGCAGATACCGGCCATGCTGTGGAATTGGAGGAATGGAGGCCGCAGGGGCTTATGTGGCAAAACCGCTCTTTCTCAAAGGTTTTTGAGAAAAACGGCTTGGAGACCGGCAGGGGATGGGGTGGCTGGGGCTGCGCGAAAAATTTTTCAAAAAAAAATCAAAAAAACAGTTGACACCCCCCTTGATATTTGCGATTTTTTGCACGCACACAGTAAACAACAACAATCAGTAGCAACATGAGAACAAAAGCACTGTTACTCGCGGCCGCCGTTGCGGCGGGGGGCCTTGCCACCGCAGCCGCCCAAACGGTTTACTCCATCAACACAGTGGGTTACGTGAACATGACCATTCCGGTCGGGTTCTCGATGATCGCCAACCCGCTGAACACCACCAACAACACCATCGCTTCCCTGATACCCAATCCGCCGGAAGACACGGCTATTTTCAAATGGACAGGGACGACGTTTGCGATTTCTCAATTTTCATTTGGTGAGTGGAGCAATCCTAACTTAACTCTGAACCCGGGTGAAGGATGCTTCATTCAAGCATTGACCGCATTCACTAATACATTTGTGGGTGAGGTTATGCAAGGGTCGCTGACAAATGCCATACCTGCTGGCTTTAGCATGAAAGCTTCAATGGTTCCTCAGGAAGGAACCGCCATTGAGCTAGGTTTTACCCCGCCGGAAGATACCTTTGTCTACAAGTATAACAATGCTCAAAGCCGATTCGATGTCTTCTCGTATTCATTCGGCGAGTGGAGCATTGTTCCTACTTTCAAGGTGGGCGAGGCCTTCTGGGTTAGCTCTCCGTCGGTCGGTCAGTGGGTGAGGAATTTTACAGTGAACCAGTAACAAAAACTCCAACAGGGCAACGAAAACGCATTTAAAACGACAAAAACTATGAAAAAACTAATCCTTACAGCAGTTGCGGCCTTAGCGTTTGTCAACGTTTGGGCTCAAGGGCAGCTCAACTTCGTAAACCGTGACTTGGCAAATGGGATTGATGCCCCAATCTTTGATGTTGATGGCATCACCAAGCTCTCTGGAGCTGGGTACATGGCTGACCTATACTTTGGCCCGGTAGGTGCAGATCCCTCAACTTTCACAAGTCTTGGTCTTGCACAGCCGTTTCGTACTGGTGCTGCAGCAGGTTACTGGCAAGTTCCAGCAACCTCCATTGCAGTTCCTGGGTTTGCTGCAAGCCAAGATGTCTTAGTGCAAGTTCGTGCGTGGAGAGTTTCAGACGGTGCAACTTGGCAGGCCGCTTACAACAACGCAGGTCATGTCAGTCCCATCGAGGCAAGTCTGAACCCGGTGGTGCGGGTGACCCTCACTGGTCCGCCGAATGCTCCGGCCGCTTTGGTTGGTCTGACCTCCCACAGCTTGATTGCTGTGCCTGAGCCGTCCACGATTCTGTTGGGCTTGGCCGGGCTGGGTGGCTTGCTGTATCTGCGTCGCCGCAAGGCCTAATAGCCGCGAGACAAAAAGTTCTCATTCAAGAGCCGCTCGTTTTGAGCGGCTCTTTTTTTTATTAAGCGTAGATGAATAGGCCGCTTGGCGAGATTGTTGAATAGCAACGTCTTCCTTGACGTCCCATGGCATCGGAAGCAAATTAAGTTATCTCCAGTGACCGGGGTATTTCTCCGGTTTGGGGTGGGGTAAAAAGGGTCGGGCAGTTAACCAGATAAAAAGTGCCAAGACCATGAATGCGACCGAATCTTCGATGGAGGGTTCTTCTACTGGCCAACGTTCATCATCAAGGGCTTCGCTCAAAAACATACTCTGGTTGATCAATGGTTGTTTGTTGGGGGCGTTAATGTGGTCAATATGGCATTGGGGTGCTGAGCGTTACCGTTCTGAGGCGGCAAGACGTGAAACCAGCGCGGCTTGTCAGCGGCTCCTGGAAAAATTGGACAAACGATTGAGTACCGCAGTGTTATTGCAGGAGGAACTCAGGGGCGAGTTGCTTCGCGCCACTGCAGGCTCCACAGCCGACGAAATGAATCCCGGTCGTATCAGGCTGGCCCTCCGTCGTGTGAAGGCCCAACTGGAAGGCGCGGAGAAGGAAATGCGGCAGTTCGCAGAGGAGACGGCAAAGTTGGCGGCGAAGAAAAAAATACGTCACGGTCTCAATCTGTTGGCTGACCAGCACCAACGGGAATTGGAGGCGCAAAGCAGCCGATTGGACGGAGTATGGCAGGAACTGGCCGCTTTGGAGCAGCAGACGGATTGGTTGAGCCTGCGCTGGTTGCAAGCCGTCGAGCACGAGGCCGCCATGGCGCGTCAAAGCCAGGCCAAACGGCTGGAAGAAGCCGAGCAGGCGCGTACACGCGCCGAGGCTCAGATGCGCGAAATGGGGGACGCTTTGAAGCGCGCTTATGCACAGGCCGAGCGTGACAGGGAATCATTGCGGAGGATAACCCTTGCAAACCAACGTCGGAGAAGCGAGGAAAAAGCACCCGCTCCTACGGCCACCGCAGTGGTCGAGGTGAACACCGGCTGGGATGATTTCTCCCTCTATCCGCCTCCCATCGAGTTTGGGGCCCCCCCGTGGACGCCTCCTCCACCGTTATCCGGTCGTGTTGGCGACCGGTTGGCTCCTTATTATAGCGTGCCGTCGTACTACGATTATGGTTGTTATCCGCGCAGCCGCATCGTCGGTTACGGCGTTTGGCATCCCCGGATCGTCCGCATTGGGCCGTATTTGGTGGTGAATTAAACTGTAATTGCTTCTGAGACGGGCCCCAGCAGGTCTGTCGTGATTTGATTACGCGTTGGCAATCTCAAAGTGACCTGTTAACCCTGCTGCAAAGCGCAGTGGATTCGGTTTGCAATCCACCATTAAAGTCAAATTCAGTAACCCTCACCCAAGGCGGCGGGTCATTTTGAACATGGGGCTTGGACCATGTCGCACTGCAACCTTGGCCATCCTGCTATGGATGGCCGGTTTCAGTCCTTGCTTTGGTGCCGGGCAAAAGGCGGGTGCCGACGAAGCGGCCGGCTTATTTTCCCGTGATCGGCTATTGGAGGTGCAGATCGAACTCGCCCCTTCCGATTGGGACCAGTTGCGCGCTGAGCATCATGATCTAGTCGCGGCACTGGGACCGTCCCGACTCGAAAAACCGCCCCCAGACCCGTATCACATCTATCCCGCCACGGCGATTATCAACGGTGAGCGGCTGGAAAGCGTGGGCTTGCGCAAGCGTGGATTTCTCGGATCGGCCAGCACCGTGCGGCCCTCTTTGGGGATTCGGTTTGATGCTTACGACAAGGAGCGTCGGTACAAGGGCCTCAAGCGCATGTCCTTGAACAACAACCTTCAAGACCCCTCTCAAATGCGGCAGGTGCTGGCCTATGGTTTGTTTGCCAAGGCCGGCCTGCCCGCACCGCGCTGCTCTCTGGCCAAAGTCACCGTCAACGGACAATTTCTTGGGATATACACGCACGTGGAGGCTGTGGATGAAGTCTTTTTGCGCCGGCAATTCGGAAGCAGCAAGGGCAACTTGTACGAGGGTCGGTTGAGCGACTTTCGCCCGGGTTGGGTGAAAACGTTCGAGCGCAAAAACCACAAAGATGAACCGGACACGAGTGATTTGAATGCGGTCGTGGATGCATTGGCGCTGCCGGCGGCCCAAATGCTCGAGGTTTTACCACGATTGGTGGATGTGGAGGAGTACCGTTCCTTTTGGGCTGTGGAATGCTTGATTGGGCATTGGGATTCCTACTCCAACGGCGGAAACAATTTTTTTGTATATTTCCCCCCGAATTCGGGCCGCATGGTATTCATTCCGTGGGGAGCCGACGGAGTGCTCGGCATTCCTGATCCTTTCAAAGAGGGGCCCGTTCCTGTTTCTGTCATGGCTGGCACCCAATTGCCGCACCGGCTCTACCAAATTCCGCGCGAGCGCGCTGCCTATCGCCTGCGATTGCGCGAGGTGTTGGAAACAGTATGGAACGAGGACGAGTTGTTGGCCGAAATGGAGCGGCTCGACAAATTGGTGCGGCCTTATCTCCACGTGCCGCCCACACGATTTCAAGCATCCAAGGCACAATTACGAGCCTTTATCCACGCACGACGTGCGGCCGTAGAATCGGAGCTTAACGGTCCTGCACCGCGGGAGGGGCTGGAACTGCGAAAATCACCCTGTCTGCATCCAGCCGGACGCGTCACGGCCGATTTTCAGGCCCAGTGGCGTGAAGCTTTTGATATACGTTCCACCGGCCCGGCATTTGTCACCATGACCACCGCTCAAGGTGTGAGCCGTGCAATGTCTCGCGCAGCCGTGCATCGCTCTGACGATGGCCGGTTTCCGGAAGGCGCTGTGGTGTGGTTTTTGGGCGGTAACCTTTGGGAGGCGCGTGTGCGGGGGGGAGCCATCATGATTCCTGCAGAACATTTCGCGGCGGGCAATATCCCACTCGATGGGACCCATGCCTTGGGCATCTTTATGGATGCGCAATTTTTGCAGGGCCGTGGGAGGCGCGGAGGTTTGCTCGTTGGCAACATGCATTTGGAATCCGCCGGAACGACCCCGGGTGCGCTGGTGAAAGGACGCGTCGAGGCCGAGTTGTATGTGATGGACAAACCATAAGGTCTTCGTCCGATTCGCTGTTGACTTGCAATTCTAAAGTCCCACCTCAACGCATTTATTCCTTGTTTGATTTGGCGCGATTTTCAGGCACATTAAGCCGCCATGATGCCGATGCAAAACATGCTCGGAATAGCGGGCAGTATGACGTTGGCCGCCGGCTTGGCCTTGGGCCTGGCCGGTTGCGCATCCACTCCGCGAACAAACCTTTCCTCCAGTACCATGTCCACCCTTGATATAGCCGCGCTCCAAACCCAAGCTGCAAAATTCAACCTGCGCATCACTTTGCCCGAATTTGAGACTACGCCCGAAGCCGTCCGGCAAGCCGTTCAGAAAACCATTGTCGAAGCCAATACGCGGCTCGATGCCATTGGCCGGCAGGATCGTGCGCAGCTTACCTTTGCCAATACATTCCGCGCCTTGGACGACACGCTGTATCAGGCGAGCCTCACCGCCAACCGCGTTGGGCTGCTCAAGGAAACACACCCCAATGCCGCCCTGCGCGAAGCCTGCGCCGAAGCGGAGAAAACCATCCAGGAATGGTGGGTGGGTTTGGATTATCGCGAAGATGTCTATGCCACACTCAAGGCTTTTGCCGACACACAGCCCCAATTGGATGGTGAAGACGCCAAGTTAATGGCCGAAACACTCCGGGACTATCGCCGCGCCGGTCTGGCGTTGCCGCGGGAGCAGCGCGACGAAGTGGAGCGGTTGCGAAAGGAATTGGCGCGGTTGATGACGGATTTCCAGTCCAACATCACCAAGGCCAAGGCCCCCGTCCGCTTCACCCGCGCCGAGTTGGATGGCGTGCCCGACTTGCTTCTCCAACAGCCCGGCGTAAAAACCGGCGAGGACGAGTACACCCTCATGGCCAACGTGACGTTCCAATATCAAATGGTCATGGAAAATTGCCGCGTGGAGGCCACACGCCGCAAGTTGACGCAGATTCGGTACAATCTGGCGCGGGAGGAAAACGTCCCGTTGCTGCGGCAAATTTTGGAGTTGCGGGACACCATCGCCAAAAAACTCGGTTATGCCACGTGGGCCGATTATCAAATCGAACCCAAAATGGCGAAAAATGCCGCAACGGCCCGCAACTTTTTGGAACAGCTCAAGAGCGGTTTGCAGCCCAAGTTTGAAGCGGAACTGAAAGCCTTTCAGGAAATGAAAGCCCGCGACACCGGCAATCCCAATGCGCGCATCGAAATTTGGGACGCCGCCTATTACATGAACCAGCTCAAGAAGGAGCGCCACGCGGTGGACGCTGAAAAATTGCGCGATTATTTCCCCTACCAACGGGTGCTTGAAGGCATGTTTGCGATTTATCAAAAGATGTTTGGACTGCGCATCGCCGAGGTGGTGCCGCCGGCGCGATGGGTGGATGATGTAAAGTTGTATGCCGTCACCGATGCGGCCACCGGCGAACCGCTGGGACTATTGTATCTCGACATGTTTCCCCGCGAGGGCAAGTACAACCACTTTGCGCACTTCAGTCTAATTGAAGGGAAGCGGTTGCCGGATGGCAGCTACCAAAGGCCGGTTTCGGCGCTTATCTGCAATTTTCCGCCGCCTTCCCCAGATCGCCCCTCGTTGTTGTCGCACTCGGATGTGGAGACCCTCTTCCACGAGTTCGGACATGCGATGCACTGTTTATTGACACGTGCCAATCACGCCCGCTTCTCCGGCACCAGCGTGCCGCGTGATTTTGTGGAGGCCCCTTCGCAAATGCTTGAAAATTGGGTGTGGGACAAGGCGGTGCTCGACACCTTTGCCGGGCATTACCAGGACCCGTCGCGCAAAATCCCGCAGGAAATTTTGGCCAAGCTCAAAGAAGCCAAGCGTGCCACCATTGCGACCTATTACCGCCGCCAACTGACCTTTGGATTGCTCGATTTGAAATTACACATGGACATTCGCGCCGGTGGCGGCCAGGACCCGGTGGAGATGGCCAACGCCGTATTCCGTGAAGTGTTTCTGCCCGCGCCTGAGGGAACTGCGTTTGTAGCGTATTTTGGTCATTTGATGGGGTATGACGCCGCCTATTACGGCTATGCGTGGGCCGATGCGATTGCCGCGGATATGGCAACGCTTTTTGAAAACTCGCCTCAACGTTATTTCGATACGCAGCTTGGCCGCAAACTGCGCGATGAAATCTACGCCCCTGGCGACAGCCGCGATGTAAATATCTCCATTGAGCGGTTTTTAGGGCGTCCCCGCTCCTTGGCGCCTTTCTTGAAAGAATTGGGGCTGGAAACCTCCTCCGCCAATTAACAGCGCTACAACTCGAGGCATTCCAAAAATTTTCTCCCCCCATCGAAATCGAACCAGGGTGACGAAAACCCAATTCATCCCCTCTCCCTCAGGGAGAGGGCGAACCAATCGTTCCCAACTCTTGGTTCCGCACACCTTCCCACACCGCGACAACTCACTTACTTGATCAACATAAAGCCAAACGTCCTTTTACTCCACCTAGCACCTCATCCCTCCTCCTCCCCGATATAGCCAAGTCGGAGGCGCCAAATTATTCGATCGCACTCGGGGAGCGGAATTGTTTGGAGGGACGGGTTATTCAAAACGCATCCAACCAAAGCAGCGTGGGAGGTGGAAATTGAGTTGGTCCACGGGCGCCCAGGCGGCCCAGTGCGGATGCGAAGTGTCATTGCCGCATTTGTAGGCATTCATGCGCCAACACTGGCCTGACAACGGCCCCAGAGCTCCGGTAAATGGTTCCAACAGGCGCACCGGCAGCGCAAACACGAGCCACCACGTGTGTGGGCCCACCCGCTCTGGTTCAATGGTTGGCGGCAGCGAGGATTGAATGGTCATGCCACAGGCGTCTGCTGGTTGCCATTTACGGTATTCCTTGAAGGTGGCGCCAACACGTTCCGGATTGGTGATGTAACAACACAACATGGTGCCGCCGGCATTGAATTCAAAATTGAAATAACCGCCGTCGGCGCGCGGTTGGAGAAATATCTCAACGCAACTGTCGCGATAGACGGGGTCCCCAAAGCGTGTGTGCCGGCAGCGGACGTAATAATCATGGACGGTAAATTTTCCGAACAAATTTTCGCCGTCATGCAGCAATCGCAGGGATGTCACGGGACGGTGGTCGCTGCTTTCGGGACGAAAATGTTTCACAAGGATTTCCTGCGCAGAATTCCAAACAGAATCCGAAGCGCCGTGTTGCGGGGGGCCATGAATGCGCCGCACAACGGTCTGGGGAAGGTTTGCATGAACATCAGCAATCACCATGCACAGAGGATGCATGGGGGACTGCCGTGGTGGCAAGCTTGGGGGTTGCCTTAACGAGTTCTGACCCGTTGTCACAATTTTCAGGTTGCCGGTCTGTTTGTTTTTAGCGTGTTGTGTTAAACATCAAGAGCCGCCGGTTTTTTTGGCAGGAGAGGAATTCAACAAATACACGCGGCGGGCCACGACAAAATTTTTGAGGCTCATGTTCCCGCCGCGCGGGCCGCGAAAGCCAGGAGGTCCAAAGCCGTCTGCCGGTCCGAAACCGCCAGGCAAAGGCTCTTGGGCTTCGCCGGCGCGGTTTTCAACCTCATAGGAGAGCGACCGCTCAAAGGCTTGGAAGGATTCCATCTTGTGCGTGTCCGCCTTGACGATAGGTGTGATTTTTTTCTGCAAGGTGGTGGCCAGTGGTTCAATTTTTTTCCAGTCCAGTTGTTTGTCGGCCATGTCGCGCACGTAGGCCAAATAGCGCTCGCGCAGGCTGGGGACGGCGAGGAGCTTGCTCAGGAGCGGCTTGCGAGTGTCATCGGTGCCGGCCAGCGGGTCGAGTTGCACGCCCCTGTTGTTGTTTGGGTTCATGCCGCCGCCACGTCCGCCGCCCATGCCAAAACCTTGGGCTGGCTGGAAAGTTTCGTTGCTGTCGTAGGGGATGATGTGAAAGCGGCCCTTCTCGTCGAGGTAAAGGTTGTAATCGCTGGCGCGGATCCAATAACCGTCATTGTTGATGAACACATTTTCCAAGGCCAAAAATTTCAGTGCTCCGTCCACGTCCAACAGCGGTGCGAGTGCAGACTCCAGTTGATCCGGTGGTGTTTGATTCAACACACGGCAAAGTTTGATGAGCGCCTGCCAGCTTTCAGGCTCATCCTTGCTTTTAATTTCATAGATTTTTTTATAGGGCTCGGCGGTGTCTCCCAAGTATTCGAGTCCGCCACGGCCTTGCGGGCTGCCGGGCACTTTCCACCGCGCGCCTTTGGTCGTGCCGAACCATTTTTTGATGAAGTCTTTGTTGAATTGCTCGACGTTGACGAAGATGCCCCAGCTTTCGTCATTGATGACGACATGGACCAGGTTGGCCTCCGGCGCAGGAAGGTAATCGCGCGCCGCCTTCAAGTACAACACGGAGCGGAGGTAGGAAGGGTCGTTATGGCAGTTGAGCAAGTTCAAAGTGTGCGCGCCCAGCAGGCGTTGGTTTTCATGGGCAAAGTCCAACGAGACGTTGAGCGAGCGCTTGTAACCGCGCGGCACCATGAAAAACGAGGAGGCTCCGCGAAAACGCACGCCCACATCCCGGTACTCCTTTCCGTCCACCACAAGACGGGCGGTCACATCCACATCGGTGTGGTAAAAATCTTCCAGTTCTTCTTCCCAGTCCTTGCTGTCGAAATAAAAGAACAAGGTACGCACCGTTTCCAAGTCGTAGAGCGGTTTGTCGGGGTGTTTTTCAACATCAGCGGGAGTGACTTTGGGCCCGGCTGGTGGTGGGGTGGTGTTTTGATTGCGGCGCATGGGGCCGGGGCCGGGCATGCGCGGACCCCGACCGGACGCTTTTTCTTTTTGGATGTATTCGCGGGCGGCCTGTCGTTCCTGTGCATCCAGGCGTTTGTCGTTGTTTTGATCAAATTTGCTGACCAGTGGATAACGTTCTTGCACGCCTCCCATGCCGCCCGGGCCAAAGGGTCCTCCACCCCGGCGGTTAAAATTGCCGCCGCCCCATGGGCCTTGCGCCGGCGGTGGCGCGATATTTGGAGGCTCACCTGCCGCTACGGCGGGGGGGAACGACTCAGCCGGCTGGGCCGCCAGCCCGATGGCCAGTCCCCACAACAAACCGCCAAGGCATATCGCCTTCCGGTGGCCCCACATAAACAAATTGTTCATCACATTTTACTAGACATGAAAATTAGGTGGCCGGTTACAAAGCCGGGTTGCAGTGAGCCGCAATCCATCGACACAGACTATCTGATTGCATTTGGTACCGCTTTCAGTACCATGAGTGGCATGGAAGCATGGCTCGAAACAGCGGCCGGCGACCGAATTCCTGTGCAGGGCCCCCTTTCCATCGGACGTGCCAGCCAAAATGATTTGTCCCTGCCGGGTGATCCGCGGGTGAGCCGCCGCCATGCTTTGATCAACCCGCAGGGGGCGGGCGAGTTTTGGATTGTGGACCTTGGAAGTTCCAACGGGGTTTTCATCAACGGACGCCGGTTGCGCCAGCCGGTGCAACTTCGTAATCAGGACCGCATTGAAATCGGCTCCACCTTTTTCACCTTCAAGCAGTCCGAGCAACCGGTGTTTGGCGGCGACAGTCTGGCCCCGCGCACCACCAACTACGTGACGATGAAGGACATCAAGACGGAGGAACTGTGGTTGTTGGTGGCGGATATCATGGGATTTACAACTTTAAGCCAGACCGTCCCGGGGGACGAGTTGTCCAAGTTGGTGGGGAAATGGATTTGCGCCTGCAAAGACGCCATCGAAGAAAGGGAAGGTGTCATCAACAATTACCTTGGGGATGGTTTTCTGGCTTACTGGCCCAAGGCGGACATACCGCCTGAGAAGGTGCGAGAAACGCTGGAAGTTTTGCGGACTTTGCAACGTGGCACAGGGGATTTTTCCTTCCGCATCGTCATGCATCATGGACGCATTACGGTGGACAATGCGGTTTCAGAAGGGGAGAACAGCCTCATCGGGCCAGACGTGAATTATGTCTTCCGCATGGAAAAGGTGGCTGCAGAACTCAAGGAATCCTGCCTGCTGAGCGCTCCGGCGGCTGCATTGCTTTATCCCGCCGGCGTCTGCCGAAGTGTCGGGCGTCATTCTTTGCGCGGCTTTGAGGGGGATTTTGAGTTTTTCGCCCCCCCGGATTTGCCCCCTGCTTGACGAGCGGCGGAAAAAGTTGAATGTTGCATTTGAGCAACAAGGACGCAGACCATGCCATTGTACGAGTACGAACTTTGCGAAGGAAATTGCCAGATATGCGGCGGACGCTTCACACTGCGGCGTCCCGCCAACGCCCCGCCGGTGACGCATTGTCCGCTTTGCCGCAAGCCGGTGCGCAAGGTCCTCAGTCAATTCAGCACACCACACAAATTAAAACCGCTTTCCATCAGTGACGCTAAAAAGGCCGGATTTACCGTCTATAAGCGGCTTGGCAAAGGGGAGTATGAACGTCAATAGCGGCTCGTTGGCCTTTGTCTGGCAGTTTTTGCGGCACGAAAACATTGGCAGCGAGGTGGGCGCCTTTTAGAGTCATCGCGTGAGCCGAACCTTGGGTGAGCGGCTGCCCGGCTCGAAGTCGGTCAGTCCTGAAGAGCTGCTGGAGCGCTTCCTTGACTATGTGCGGGAGTGCGGGCTCGAACTTTATCCTGCACAGGAGGAGGCACTATTGGAGCTTTTGGAGGGGAAGAATGTCATTTTGAACACCCCCACTGGTTCGGGCAAATCCCTCGTGGCTGCGGCGCTGCATTTTATGGCGTTGGCGCGCGGGCAGCGCTCGGTGTACACCTGCCCCATCAAGGCTCTGGTGAATGAAAAATGGATGGCGTTGTGCCGGGATTTTGGTCCGCAGCATGTCGGACTGAGCACCGGCGATGCCACCGTCAACCGCGATGCGCCCATCCTTTGTTGTACGGCGGAGATTCTGGCCAACATCGCTTTGCGGGAGGGCGCCGATGCGCCTGTGGATGAAGCGGTGTTGGACGAATTTCATTATTACGCGGACCCGGAACGCGGCGTGGCCTGGCAGGTGCCGCTGCTCACCTTGCCGCAGACGAGGTTTTTGTTGATGTCCGCCACCTTGGGGGACACGGCTTTTTTTGAGGAGGCCCTGACGCGGCTCAACGGGCGGCCCACCGTGACGGTACGATCCGATCACCGGCCGGTGCCGCTGAGTTTTGCGTATGCCGAGACGCCGCTGGCACAGACCGTCGAACAATTATTGGCGGAGGACAAGGCTCCCATCTATGTGGTTCATTTCACGCAGGCGGAAGCCGCCGACAATGCACAAAACTTTACCAGTCTGAATGTCTGCAACCGCGAGGAAAAGCAGGCCCTGGCGCGGGCCTTGGAAGGCTATCGTTTTACCAGTCCCTATGGGCCGGAGGTGCGAAAATTGTTGCGCCAGGGCATCGGTTTGCACCATGCCGGCTTGTTGCCACGTTACCGCGTGTTGGTAGAGCAACTGGCGCAGCAGGGACTGCTGAAGGTGATTTGCGGGACAGATACGTTGGGGGTGGGAATCAACGTCCCCATCCGGACTGTTTTGTTCACCCGGCTGTGCAAGTATGACGGCCAGAAAACTGCGATCCTTTCCGCGCGCGACTTTCATCAAATCGCGGGCCGTGCCGGCCGCAAGGGATTTGATGAGCGCGGCTACGTGGTCGCTCAAGCGCCGGAGCACGTCATTGAAAACCTGAAGCTCGAAGAAAAGGCCCGCCGCGACGGCAAAAAATTTGTGAAGCGTCGTCCGCCGGAGCACAACTTTGTGAACTGGGATTTGCAGACGTTCAAGCGCTTGATGGCGGCGACTCCGGAGCGTCTGGTGTCGCGCTTTCAAGTCAGCCACGGCATGCTGTTGCAGGTGCTCAGCCGGCGCGGTGATGGTTGCCGCGCCATGCAGCGGCTGGTGCAGGATTGCCACGATTCACCCAAGGCCAAGCAGCAGCACCGCCGCCTCGCGTGGCAATTGTTTCGTGCATTGGTGGAGCGCGGCATCATCGAATTCACTCCAAATTCGGCCGACGGCAGTTATCTGCGGGTGCGTGTGGATTTGCAGGAGGATTTCAGCATGGATCAAACGCTCTCGCTGTACCTTCTGGAGACCCTCCCATTGCTTGATCCGCAGGCCCCTGATTACGCCTTGAATGTGCTGACGCTCATAGAGAGCATCTTGGAAGACCCCGTGCCCATTTTGCGCCGGCAGCTTGACCGCCTGAAGGCTCAGCGCATGGCGGAAATGAAACAGGAAGGGTTGGATTACGAAGAGCGGATGGCGGAGCTGGAATTGTTGGAGCATCCCAAACCTCTGCGCGATTTCATATACAGCACGTTCAATGCTTTTGCGGAGAAACATCCGTGGGTGGGACAGGAAAACATTCGGCCCAAATCCATCGCGCGCGAAATGTTCGAGCAATTCCGTTCGTTTTCCGATTATGTGAAGGATTACGAGTTGCAGCGCGTGGAGGGATTGTTGCTGCGTCATCTGCACGGAGTTTACAAAGTGCTGGCGCAAACGGTGCCTGACCAGGCCAAGAATGAAACCTTGTGGGAAATGGAAATGTACCTGCGCACCATGTTGCGACAGGTGGATTCCAGCCTGTTGGAGGAATGGGAAAAAATGCTGCATCCAGAGGCCGTGGCGGCAGGAGAGCCGGCCAAAGCAACGCCGGATGCCATTCCCATGCCGGGGGCTGCAGAGGCCGCAGACATTACCAAAAATCAGGAAGTTTTCCTCCGGCAGATTCGGACTCTGATCTTTCAATTTTTACGGAGCTGGCAATGTGGCGAGGGGGAGGCTGGCATTGAGCTGCTGTTTCACCGCGAGGACGCCGAGGGTCAGCCGTGGACGGCAGAACGACTTGAGGCCCTGTACCAAAAATACATTGAGGAACATACGCGGCTGAGTTTGGACCCCGAAGCACGCAACCGGCGCCACACATGGGTGGATGCCGCCCACACGCCAAACACATGGCGAATCCAACAAATGTTGGTGGATGTCGACGGTCTGAACGACTGGGTGGCGGAGTTCACGGTGGACCTCCCTGCTTCGCGAAGGGCGGAGGCGGCGGCCTTGCGATTGGAACGCATCGGCCCTTTGACCGGCTGATTGGCTTGACGCTGGGCATTGCATCGGGAAAGTATCAGCACCGGGCCATGTTGAGCCGCCGCACCAATTCAAGAGGCAGCCGCACGCAGTTGTGCGGATGGCTTGTCCCATGCCTGCTCTTTCTGTGGTTGGCCGCCGCGGGAAGGACGTTGTGCGCTTCAGACACCAATGCTGTTCATCATGGATTTCTCTACGACAAACATCGGCTGACGCTGGAATCAGGTTGGGAGTGGGAAGTCTTTGGTCCGTTTTATTTGCAGCGCGAGTGGGAGACGTCGCAACTGGTGGCATTCCCCCCCCTTTTTTCGTACCAGCGGGATCGTGATCCAGATGTGGACAGCATGGAGTATGATTTTCTTTATCCTTTGCTGACGTATGACCGTTATGGTTCGGAATGGCGCTGGCAATTTTTCCAGCTTTTCTCCTTGGCGGGCGGGCGCATGGGGGATGAAGAACAGCGGCGGCGGTTCACTTTATTCCCCCTCTTCTTTTATCAATCCTCGAATAATCCCACCAATGACTATTGGGGGGTGATGCCTTTTTACGGGCATCTGCAAAATCGGTTAATGCGCGATGAGGTGCAGTGGGTGATGTTCCCGGCTTATGTGCAAACAAGAAAACGGGATGTGGTGACGGACAACTACCTTCTGCCGTTGGTGCACGTGCGGCGCGGTTTGAATTTGCGGGGCTGGCAGGTGTGGCCCCTCTTCGGCCATGAGCAGCGTTCGCCTTATCAACGTACCAACCAGTTTGACGAATTGGAGATGGTGCCCGGCCATGAAAAGTGGTTTGCTTTGTGGCCGTTTTTCCACGATCAGACGACGGGCTTGGGGACCGATAATCCGCACCACTCGCAGGCGTTGATTCCTCTGTATAGTTTTGAACGTGGCCCACAGCGGGAAAGCACAGGCATTTTTTGGCCGCTGAGTTTTTCCTACACGGTGGACCGCACACGGGGCTACCGCGAATGGAGCGCTCCGTGGCCATTCGTCACTTTTGCCCGGGGAGAGGGCAAAACCATGAACCGGGTTTGGCCGTTTTACAGCCACGGCCAAACAGCAAGTTTGGAGAGCGAATCCGTCCTATGGCCGCTGCGGCAATATCGGCGTGTCCAAAGTGAACCGCTGGATCGCCAACGGTTGCGCATCCTTTATTTCCTCTATTCCGATGCGGTGGAGAAAAACACCGACACCAAGGAATACCGCCGGCGAACCTCCTTTTGGCCGTTGTTCACTCATCGCAAGGAGCAGGATGGCAGCGAGCGCCTGCAAGTCCTCTCGGTGTTGGAGCCTTTCCTTCCACAAAACAAAGGTGTTCAACGCAATTATTCCCCCATGTGGAGTTTGTGGCGTGTGGAGAGCAACGCGGTGACGCGCGCCCGTTCGGAATCATTCTTGTGGAATTTTTACCGGCAGGAATCTACTCCGGAGCAAAAAAAGACCTCGCTGTTTTTCGGGTTGATAAAATTTCAGAAAAAGCCCAAAGCCCCGTCTGCACCGGCGGCAACCGCAGTGTCTGAGAGGCAGAACTCAGGCCCCGCAGGGGAATAATTGGCTCCGGGGAGGGGACAGGTGTAAATCGGCGCCTGTTGCCGCTTGCTGTAGAGCGCCTAATTTAGTCTGGCCAATTTCCCTTTTCCAAGTTATAGGTGGAGTGCTTGCATCTGAAGGCCCTCCTACGTGAAGGCTTGGCTGGCAAACAGAGCAGGCGCGTGATTGATGTCCGAGACACAACACGAATCAGAGGCGACACGTCATCCTGCAGAACACGGCGGGGGCCCCGAGCTTTTGGTGAAGGCCGCCGGCGAGTTTCTGGCGATGGTGGGAGCGTCCTCGGCCCCTTCCTATGGGGCGGCAGTGGTGCGCGCATTTGCCACGTTGCCAGGCGTTAGTGGAGTGCGTATTTATGAACGATCGGGGAGAGGAGCCAATCACCTCGTCCTGACCAGCTCGTTGCCGTCCGGCGATGCGGCTGCCGCTTTGGGCGAATGGCCCTTGAGCCGGTGTGACGATTGGCCTTTATCGCGTGGGCCCTGGCGATCTTGGGTGGGGAGTTTTAATTTGGAGGAGGCGGCATCTTCGCAAGAAGTTTCGGCACGTGCTCTGGCATTGCCCGGATGGAAAACAATGTTGGTGGTGTTGTGGTTGCATGCAGATTCTCGGCCACTGGCCTTGCTGGTGGCCGGTGGTCCGGGAAAGGAATTGCCGGCCACAACACTTTCGATGGCAAGGCAACTGGCGGTTCTGGCTGCCCAGGGTTGGCAGTCATGGTGTCAGGTGCGTGCATTGCAGCAACAGCAGGAGGTTTTGAATGAGCGGCTGGCGCAGGTCACCGCGGCGTGCGGGCTGGCCAATGCGGAGCTGTCACGTGCGGCGCGGTTGAGCGATCAGTTTCTGGCCAATATGAGCCACGAATTACGCACGCCGCTGAATACTGTTCTGGGCATGGCGCAAGCATTGCAGGAAGGGGTGATGGGGCCGGTCAACGAGGACCAGATGAGTTACCTGCAAATGATTGAAAAGGCAGGGCGCCAACTGCTGGCCATGATGACCGACATCCTGACCTTGTCGAAAGCGGGGGCGGGACGGTTGGAGGTCCATCCCGAGATGGTGGCGCTGCAATCGTTGTGTCAGGATTGTTTGCATTTTGTCATTCAACCAGCCCGGCAAAAGCACATCAGCGTCCAAACGCAATGCGACCCCCGAGTTCCCACCTTGGAGGCCGATGAAAACATTCTCAAACAAGTGTTGGTCAACCTGCTGACCAATGCCGTCAAATTCACGCCGGAACGTGGAAAGGTGTCGCTGGAAACCATGGCCGAGCCGGAACGGCATGCGGTGGCGTTTCTGGTGCGGGATTCGGGCATTGGGATTGCGCCCGAAAACATGGAGAGGTTGTTTCAACCGTTTGTGCAGTTGCACGAGGGATTGACCCGTCAATTTGGAGGCACGGGTCTGGGATTGTCGTTGGTGTATCGGTTGACTGATTTACATGGTGGCAGTGTGAGTGTGACGAGTGCCCCCGGCCTTGGCGCCACCTTCACCGTACGATTGCCGTGGACGCCACCGGCTGGCACCGGGGGAGGAGAATCAGACGGGTTATTGTTGGAGGGGGTGACGGTCCTGCTTGTGGATGACCATGAGCATGTTTTGGCGAGGGCCCAAAAAATTCTGTCCGAGGCCGGCGCCACAGTGTGGGTGGCGCGCCAAGGCGCCGAGGCGCTTGAGCGGGCGGCGGAGGAGAAACCCGATGCGCTGGTGGTGGATTTGCAACTGGCCGGCATGAATGGATGGGCCTTGATGAAGCACATCCAGGCCAATCCGCGTTTGCGCGGGCTGGGCATGGTGGCGGTGTCATCGTTGCTTTTGCCGGGGGAACGTGAGCGATGCCTTGAAGCAGGCGCTGCTGCGTATGTGGAGCGCCCGTTGAACCCTGCCGCCCTGGTGCAAGCGGTGATCAGTGCATTGCCGGTGGAACGGCGTCGGTCCACTTCGCCGGTAACGGCTTCCGATTCTCAATAATTATGCCAATCAATGGTAAAGTATTGATTGTGGATGACGATTCCTACGTATGCGCCACGATGGAGGCGTTGCTGAAAAACGAGGGGCACCAGCTCATCTTTGCCTCCAGCGGCGCCGAGGGGCAGGCCAAAGCGCTGAGCGAGCGGCCTGATGTCATTTTGTTGGATGTCATGATGCCGGAGATGGACGGCTACGAAGTCTGCCGGCGGCTCAAGGCCGACCCATCCACGGCGGCCATACCGGTGTTGCTCGTCACGGCATTGACCGAGCGCAAGGAACGGCTCAAAGGCATCGAGGCGGGAGCGAATGATTATTTGACCAAGCCGATTGATGCGCAGGATTTGCGGTTGCGCGTCCGCAACGCCATCTACACCCGCAAACTTTACGATCAGCTCCAGCAAAGTTTCGAGCAGCTCAAGGAATTGGAGGCGCTGCGCGACAACTTGACGCACATGATCGTGCACGACATGCGCTCCTCACTTGGCAGCGTGCTTGGGTTTGCACAATTACTCAAGGCATCGGCCAAAAATAAATTAGATGAGCGCGAAACCAATTTCCTCAACAAAGTCGAGCGCAATACCAACCTGCTGCTGGACATGGTGATTTCTCTCCTCGATGTCAGCCGGTTGGAGGCGGGGCAGATGCCGTTGCGCATGAATCCCTGCAATGTGTATGACTTGGCACGCGCCGCCATTCAACCTTTGGAAGCGCTTTTAGGCAGCCGCCAAATTGATGTGGAGCAACCCGATACCCCCACCACAGTGGTCTGTGACATTGATTTGTGCCGGCGTGTGGTGGCCAATCTCGTCAGCAACGCCATCAAATACACCAACGATGACGGTAAAATTCAGGTGCGTTTTGAGCGCCTGCCCCAGGCGGTCAAGGTGTTGGTGGTGGACAATGGACCGGGCATCCCTCGTGAACAACACAAAAAGATTTTCGAGAAATTCAGTCAGGCAAGGACTGAACAGCGAAGTTTGGGGGTGGGATTGGGGCTGGCCTTTTGCAAACTGGCCATTGAGGCCCACGGAGGCTCCATCGGCGTCGAGAGCGATGTGGGCAAAGGGAGCACCTTCTGGTTTATCCTGCCGGAGAAACCACCGGAATCCGCGTGCACTGTGGTCAAGGCTACTTGACGCTCACCAATGCCAGCGCGATTTCTTTTTCAATCTGCGCTGCCAGCTCGATGTCTCCTGCCCCGCCGCGGGTGCGTACCTGCACCGTGACACTGGTAATCTTGGTGTCCACTTCCCGCACTTTCACCCAAACATTGCGTGTGTCCACCTTGGCCACCAAGGTCTTGTTGATGGTGTCCTCACTATTCAACGTGCCCAGCCGCGCCAAAACGGCCTTCGAAGCATCAAACACTTGGGCCACCGTACGCTCATAGCGCCCTTCGATCTTGTCCCGGCTGAAAGGCACAGCGGCCTTGGTGCGACCGTCCACAGTTTTAACGCAACCAGCGACACCCGCCAGCAGCCAACCACAGAGCAAAACAAAAAACCAACGATGCCATTTCATACTTCTAGTATCCAAACCACAATCCATAGGGGCGTCAAGCTTTAATCTACTCAATTTATTGGGGTATGTTTTACGTTGATCAGCTTGAATCGGTTGTGAATGAAGGCTTTTAGAGAACCCAACTTCAATAGATTGGACAGGTTTAATTAAGATTGTTAAGGTTTTGGCCATGAAACGTTACCAGCATTTTATTGGGGGGCAGTGGGTTTCCTCCGCAGACGGTGCCGTTTTTACAACTCGCAATCCGGCAGACACCCGCGAAACGGTGGCGGAGTATGCGGCTGGCGGCCAAAAGGAGGCCCGGGCGGCCATTGAAGCGGCTGTTGCCGCTGCACCCGCTTGGGGTGCCATGACGCCGGTGGCCAGGGGACGGATTTTGAGTGCAGCTTCCAACATCTTGGATTCTCGTAAAAAAGAGCTCGCCGAGCTGCTTACCCGTGAGGAGGGCAAGACCCTTGCGGAAAGCGCGGGCGAAGTGCAGCGTGCCGTGGATATTTTCAGGTTTTACGGTGGGCTGAGTTACACCCTGGGCGGGCAAACCCTTCCGCATGATTTACCGGGCAATTTCCTTTATACGCGCCGCGAGCCCTTGGGGGTGGTGGCATTGATTACTCCGTGGAACTTCCCCATCGCGATTCCGGCATGGAAACTGGCTCCGGCATTGTTGGGGGGCAACGCGGTGGTGTTGAAACCGGCTTCACAGGCGCCGGCCATGACGATGGAATTGGCGCGGGCTTTGGCGGAGGCCGGCCTGCCAGCGGGTGTGCTGAATGTGGTGACCGGCGAAGGGCGCGCCGTGGGTGCGGAAATGGCGGATCATCCGGCTGTGGCGGCGTTGTCATTCACCGGTTCTTACACGGTGGGCAATGCCATTTATCAACGGCTGGCGTTGCGCATGGCGCGTGCGCAGATGGAAATGGGCGGCAAAAATCCAACCATCGTCTTGGCGGATGCAGACTTGGATTTGGCGGTCAACCTCGTGGTCAAAGCCGGGTTTGGTCTGACCGGCCAGGCGTGCACTGCCACCAGCCGGGTGATTGTGGAAAAGTCGGTGTTGCCTGTTTTCATGGAAAAATTGGTGGCCCGAACTTCCACATTGAAAGTGGGGCCCGGCTATGCGCCGGGCGTGGAGATGGGGCCGGCGGTGAGCGAGTCGCAGTTGGAATCCAACTTGGCTTATGTGCGCGGTGCCGTGGCCGATGGCGCCACGTTGCTTTACGGGGGACAACGTCTCCAAGATGGAGAGCTCGCCCACGGTTACTTCATGCAACCCACCATCTTGGCCGGGGTAAAGCCTGACATGCGCATTGCATGTGAGGAAGTTTTCGGGCCGGTTTTGGCCGTGCTGGCCGCGGAGGATTTTGAGCATGCCATTGCCCTGGCCAACGGTGTGGAGATGGGGTTGAGCGCCTCGCTGGTCACGCGGGATTTGAAGAAGGCCATGCTCTATGCCGAGCGCATCCAGGCGGGAGTCGTCAAAATCAATCAAATCTCCACCGGTCTGGCATTGCAGGCGCCGTTTGGCGGAGTCAAGAAGTCCAGCACCGATTCTTTCAAGGAACAGGGGGCAAGTGCGTTGGATTTCTATACGCGAATTAAAACCGTGTATTTGGATTACTCGGCGTGAGGAAATTCAAACCGACCCAGCAGGTAATCAATGTCGCAGGCCACGAGGCGTAGATGACCGTGCCCGGCTACAAATCTCGGTCTGCATGTGCCTTTATTCTTGCGGAGTTCTCGGTGGCTTTTTAACAATCCATCAATGCTGGATATCAAGAGCATCCGGGACAACCCGGATTGGGTGCGTGAACGGCTCGCCACCCGCGGTGGCGGGGATGAAGGGCGAGTGACGGAAGTATTGGAATGGGATGAGAAACGCCGCAAGGCGTTGGCCGAGGTGGAGGCCCTCAAAGCCCAACGCAATCGTGTTTCCAAGGAAATCGGGGCGTTGATGGCGCAAAAAAAGGCCGCTGAAGCGGAGGCGAAAAAGGCCGAGACCCGCCAATTGGGGGACCAGATTGCGGCCTTGGACAAGGAAGCGGAAGCAGCCAGCCAGGCGCGGGATGCGTTGCTTTTGCGACTGCCGAATTTGCCGCACGCCAGCGTGCCTGTAGGACGGAGCTCCGCGGATAACCCGGTGGTGCGGGAGTGGGGGCGCAAGCCGGACTTCTCCTTCAAACCCAAGGATCACATTGAGTTATGCCGCAGCTTGCGACTGGTGGATTTTGAGCGGGGGGCCAAGTTGTCGGGCAGCGGTTTTCTGCTCTACACGGGGGCCGGAGCGCGCCTGGAGCGGGCGCTGATTCAATTCATGCTGGATTTGCACACCCGCGAGCATGGTTTTACGGAAGTTTCACCCCCTTATCTGATAAGTCGCGACTGCATGGTGGGTGTTGGGCAATTCCCCAAGTTTGAGGATCAGGCTTATGCCGCCCGCGAGGGCTTAGACGACAGCACCTTGGGCAAGTTGTATCTGTTGCCTACGGCGGAAGCGCCTGTGGCGAACATCCATCGCGAGGAAATTTTGCGGGAGGAGGACCTGCCTGTTTATTACTGTGCGTACAGCCCCTGTTTCCGCGCTGAAGCCGGTGCCGCCGGGGTGGGCACGCGGGGGATGATTCGGGTGCACCAATTTGACAAGGTGGAGCTCATCAAGATCGTCAAGCCGGAGACGGGCTACAAGGAATTGGAGCGGATGGTGGCCAACGCGGAGACGGTGCTGCAACGTTTGGGGCTGCATTATCGGGTGGTATTGCTCTGCACAGGGGACATGGGTTTTGCCAGCGCCAAGACGTATGACATCGAGGTGTGGGCGCCGGGGCAGGGCGCTTATTTGGAAGTCTCCAGTTGTTCCAATTGCGAGGATTTCCAAGCGCGCCGGATGAATTTACGCTACAAAAGCCAGACGGGTCAGAACGTATTTCCGCATATTCTCAACGGCAGCGGCACAGCTCTGGCGCGTCTGTTTGTGGCGCTGGTGGAAACGCATCAGCAGGCCGATGGCTCGGTGGTGGTGCCGGAGCCGTTGCGTGGTTACCTTGGGCTCGACCGCCTTGCTCCTCCCGCATGAGAATCCTCCTCGCCAGCAGCGAAATCCACCCCTATTCCAAAACCGGCGGGTTGGCCGACATGGTGGGGGCCTTGGGCAAGGCGCTGGCACGGCAGGGACATCAAGTGGGGCTGGTGACGCCCCTTTATCGAGGGGTGCGGGAGAAATACCCTGGGATTCAATGGTTGGATTGGTGGCTGGAAGTCCCGTGGGGGGATGGCCGGCAGGGAGGCCAGGTTTTTTATCGGCAACCCGAGAAAAACCTCACTGTTTATTTCATAGATAGACCGGATTTTTTCGACCGCGGAGGGATTTACACCGAGCACGGTTTGGGTTACGCGGATAACCCGGAGCGGTACCTCTTTTTTTCCAAGGCGGTGGTGCATTTGGCGAATTATTTGCCGTGGAAGCCGCAGGTGGTGCATCTGCACGATTGGCAGACGGCGATGGCGGCGCCTGTGATTCATCACCAGCGGAGTCAGGCGTTGCCGTTCAATCTGCCTCGCACTTTGTTGACCATCCACAATCTGGCCTACCAGGGGGTTTGCGATGCACGAATTTTTAGCCTCGCCAATCTGCCTCCAGCTTACTGGGCACCGGAGGGCTGTGAATTTTTTGGGGCCATGAATTTTCTCAAGGGCGGGTTGGAGTTTGCGGATGCGCTGACCACCGTCAGTCCCCGCTATGCGAGGGAAATCACAACGGAGGCTTTTGGATGTCAGTTGGATGGAGTGCTTCGGCGGCGGGCTGCTCATTTAACGGGCATTCTCAACGGAGTGGATTACGAGGAGTGGAACACCGAGCACAACCCGCATTTGCGGCATCCGTATTCGTGGCGCAACCTTGCCGGCAAGGCCGCCAACAAGCGCGAGTTGCAACGGGAGATGGGCTTGCCGGAGCGGGCGGAGGTACCGTTGTACGGGAACATCTCGCGGTTGGTGGATCAAAAAGGTACTGATTTGTTGCTTGGGGCGTTGGAGGAAATGTTGGCCAGCGATATTCAGTTTGTCTTCCTGGGGAGTGGCGAGCCGGTATTGGAAGCAGCCTGCAGGCGGCTGGCAACACGTTTTCCGGCACAGGTGGCGGTGCGCATCGGATTTGACCAGCCGTTGTCGCACCGCATTGAAGCGGGTTGTGATTTTTATTTAATGCCTTCCCGGTTTGAGCCTTGTGGTTTGAATCAGATGTACAGCCTGCGCTATGGAACGGTGCCGATTGTGCGGCGCACGGGCGGCCTGGATGATTCGGTGGTGGATTATCTGGACGACCCGCGGCGGGCCAATGGCATCAAGTTTCAAGAATACAGCTCCCGGGCCCTGGCGCGGGCGATGCGCAAATCGCTGGCTTTGTATCACGAGCCCGCTTTGCTCCGCCGGTATAGGGTAAATGGCATGAAGGCGGATTTTTCGTGGGAGCGCACGGCACGGCAGTACGGCGAGATTTACCAAAAACTGATGGGTTGACGCCGGCGTTGGATTAAAAAAACACCCGCCGCCGAAGCCGGCAGCGGGTGTGGCGAGGCAAGGGAGGAACGAAAGTTATTTCTTCTCCGCTTCGCGCTTGGCTTCCCAGTCGCGGGACATGGTTTCGCCGTTGCGCTCAAACTCTATCTTGCCCTTGATGGTGTCGCCCTCGACCTTGCCGCTGTACTTGGTGACCATCTTGTTGTTGTTGAATTCGCGCACCACTTGGAAGGAGATTTCGTCGCCCTTCACCTTGCCTTCGGTGATGGCGGTTTCGCGAGGCTGACCTTGGCGGTCCATGGTGATGAGCGCGCCGGTCAATTTCTCGCCTTCCACCTTCAATTTAAGAGTGGTTTTACGAGGTTCGCCCCCTTGGCGTCCCGGAGTACTCCAAGACCAGGTGCCCGTGGCATCTGCGGCCTGCGCAGCCAATCCCAAAAACACCAAGGCAAAGGTAACCGCCGACAACACCGACAGAATCGAACGCGATTTGAGTTGCATAGTTTATTTTGTTTCAGACAAACACCTATTCCCGTACCAGTTCTTTCGTCCCAAACGAAAGCAGTACGGTCATGTTACGTTTGATTGGACGTGATGGGCGTCACAAAGGTTACAGGCTTTTTTTCTTTGGCGTTGGAGGCGCCATTTTGGGCTAAACTGGCTGTTTCCAAGGGGTTAATTCCCCGGCTGTACCACTTCGTAGGTCTTGAAATCCACCTGACCCTTGCGGTCCTTCGTTTCGACTATCAGGCGGTAGGGCACATTGGGTTGCAGGGGCTCCGGTGTGGCACGGGGAATGCTCGGTTTCATGCCCTGAATGCGCTGCCCATATATAAACCACTTGGTGGGGACAGATGTGGAGTCCGAAATCATGTGCCACAGAGGGCGCGCGTATTTGTTGGTTTTGATTTCATCCACTTTGACCACCTTGATGGAAGTCAGGGCGTATTTGCCGTCCAACATGAAGGTGACGGGGTAAGCATCCGGGTTCAGCCGGGAGGTGGCCCCCGGCCGGATGGTTGGAGTAATTTGAATAGGCGGCTGCCGAAAAAAGTCATTCATATAGAGATAGCCACCAACCGTGGCGGCGAGCAGCAGCAACCAGAAAATAGCTCGTTTCATGTTACAACCATAGGTTTGGACGCTGTACCGGATAAAATATTCGGAATCAGCTCCAACAAAGCGACCTGTATGAAAAAAGACGTTCTTAAGTTGCAGGCGGTTACAAAGAAACCGCAGGCGTTCACTTTGATTGAACTGCTGGTGGTCATTGCCATCATTGCCTTGCTGGCGGCCATGTTGTTGCCGGCGTTGGCCCGCGCCAAGGAGGCCGGCAAGCGCATTTATTGCAACAATAACATGAAGCAACTGGCCTTGTCGCTAAAGATGTACACGGATGACAATGATGACTTCGTGCCTCCGCGCACAATTCCAGGGGCATGGCCCACGATGTTGTTCCCGTATTACCACAATCTCAAGGTGCTGGTGTGCCCCAGTGACGGGCCGGACATTCCTCGAAGCGCCTACACGGCCAATCCTAATTCTCCGGATGCCGCACCACGGAGTTACATGATTAACGGGTTTAATGACTGGTATGCCTTCACCTACAACACCACGGACTTCAACCGCATCAGCCGCATCATGGCCACCAACGCCTTCCGGGATTCGGTCATCAACAAATCCTCACAAACCATTGTGTTCGGGGAGAAGGAAAACTCCAGTGGCCATTACTTCATGGACTTTCTCGAAAGCATGGCGGGCAATGACAACACGGAAATTGAACACAGCCGGCACATGTCCGACCGCAGCAATCGGGCCGGCGGCGGCTCCAACTTTGCCTTTCACGACGGGCATGTGGAATACCTGCGATTTGGCAGAAGCGTGACGCCGTTCAATTTATGGGCGGTGACGGATTATTACCGGACCAACACCTTCTTTGTTGGACAGTAATAAAACTAGTGCGGGCTGGCGTCGGCTGGAGTTATTCGTCGGAAAACCCTGATTAAAACGGCGGGGGATGTGGACTGCGCGTATTGAGGTGGAATATTGATCTCGGCGAAGCCCGGATGCCGCGCCAACATTTCAGCCAGGGGATCGTTTGAGTTGACCAAAAACAAATCTGCGCCGGATTTCCAACATTGTTCAGCATCGGCGCCGGGTTGGTCTCCTAACCAAGGCGCCTTCAAGTAATAAGCGGTCAGCAATCCCACACGGCCGCCGGGCTGGAGTGCACTGCCGGCGATTGCTCCACGCAGATTCTTGGCGCGCAATTCTTCGGCCAGCCGCAGGGAAAGTTGGCCTGCAGTGCGTTTGGGGGGCAGCCACCAAAACAACAGGACGCAACCCGGCAACACAAACGACCAAGGCAATAACTTTTGAAACCATGGGCGGGCTTGAGGAAGTAATTCTGCAAATCCTTCAGCCATCCACACCCCGAACACCATTAAGAGAGGGAGGGCGGGGTAGAAATAGCGCTGGTCAGAGATGCGCAGATAAATCGGTGCGTACACGATCATCATGGACAACAGGCCCCATGCCGCAAAGCGCACATGAGGTGGATTGGAGAATGAGCGGCGTTCCTGCCGGCGCAGCCGGTGTTGCCACCAACACCAGCCGAGCACCACGGGCCAGTCGAGGAAAAGGGTGGTGAGCATGAGCTGGATTTTTGCGGCGTTGAGAAGCATCACCTTGATTTGATGCCACAAGTGGCGCGGGCTATCCCACGGTTTCCAAGTCGTGTAACTCATTTCGGATGGGTCCTCCCAACTTGTCAAACGGCCGGGTGGTGGAGTGTGGAAACTCGTGAAGGTGGGATGATAATGTTCCATTCCTTTGGGCCCGGCGAGGGCGTGATTGATGGTTGCGGAGCGGGTCAGCGTGAATTGGCCGTAGTGATGGGAGAGGACGGCGGTCCATGGGCTGATGGTCAGGCTTAACCCCACAAGAAACGCTCCCAATACTGCCCATTTCTTTTTGGAAGGTTCGTCGCTTGTCGAGGGGCGGAACAGCAGCCAACAGGAAGCCGTTAAACAGGCAACGGGCAGAGCGACGGCTTTGGCCAACGTGGCCAGACCGGCCAGGGCCCCTGCTGCAAATCCGTGACTTGGGGAAAGGGACGTGCCTGCGCGAAAAAGCGAGGCCCACACAAAGGCCAAGAGGCCGGCCAGCAGCAAATCCGGTGTGACATTGGCCACCGACCACGGGATGGACACAACGGCTGCAACCCAAATGGCAGCTTTTTTCCATGTGTCCTGCCACGGCAAGATGAGAAAAAAACGGGTGCAGCCCGCGAGAAAGAACGTGGCAGAGAGCCCCATGACCAGGCGCGCCGCCACCCAAGGGGGACACTCCAAGGCAAGCAGAGGGGCCAGCAGCCAGCTTAGCAGGGGCCCCCAATAACCGGAGACCGCCAAAGAAAAATCCCCGTTGGCGTAGTACTCCGCGAGCTGCAGGTAGGCCACGGCGTCATTGTTCAAGGCATGCCGAAACCACCAGCCGACCACCATACATCCTGCGATTTGGGCAATGGCCGCCGTGGCAATAGTGGTACGCAGGTTCATGCGCCGGTGGAGCCTGCACTCCGGCCGAAGGCCGGACCGGCTCAGCGTTGCATCAGGGCTTCGATTTCATCCGCCTCGATGGGGATGTGGGCCATGAGATCGGTGTTTTCCTTTTCACCAACAACAATGGTGTTTTCGAGGCGGACACCAAATCCTTCCTCTTTAAGATAGAGCGCCGGTTCACAAGTGACCACCCAGCCCGGGGTGATTTTCAAATGGTTGTAGGTGACATCGTGCACATCCAGGCCGATGGGATGAGAGACACCGTGCATGAAATATTTGCTCACCGCCGGGGAGTTGGGGTCTTGCTTGCGGACTTGTTGTGGTTTGAGGAGCCCCAAAGACAGGCATTCTTCGGTGAGCAGGGCTTCACATTCACGGCGCAAATCACGGGTTGTTTTACCGGGGCGGATGCGGTGAACCATTTCGCGAAAGACCCGCAGGACGGCATTGTACACCTGTTTTTGTCTGCGGGTGAAGCGCCCGCTGACCGGCACGGTACGGGTGAGATCGGACATGTATTGTCCGAGTCCGGCGGCGACATCGAGCAGCACCAGTTGCCCCGCCTTGCAGGGCTGGTCGTTTTGGACGTAATGAAGGATGCAGTTGTTGGGGCCGGTGGCGATGATGGGCGGGTAGGCAAAGCAGCCCTTGTGGCGGATGAATTCGTGGGCGAATTCGGCTTCGATTTCGGCTTCGTTGACGCCGGGCTCGATGATGCGAAGAGCGCGAAGGAAGCCGCTGCCGGTCAAATCGCAGGCCCTGCGAATCATGCCCACTTCATGGGAAGATTTCACCAATCGCAATTGATGCATGAGCGGGGCCAGTCGGCGGTAAGTGTGCAGGGGGTATTGCTGTTGGACTAGGCGGATGAAACGCAAGTCGCGGCTTTCGACTTCAATAACCGCCCGCTGATGTTCATTGGTGTTAAGAAAGACGGTCTCCATCTCGCACATCAATTGGCGGAAGATATTGGGGAAATCAGAAAGCCAGCGCACTTCACGAATGCCGGAGAGCTGCGTGGCCTGTTCTTTGGTGAGCTTGTGGCCTTCCCAGGTGGCGAGATGCTCGTTGGGCTCCCGCAGGAAAAGGATTTCGCGCTGGCGTTCGTCATAGGCGTTGGGGGCGAGCACGAGGATGGTTTCCTCCTGCAGGATGCCGGTGAGATAAAAGAGGTCTGCATTTTGGTGGTGGCCCATGACGCCGTCGGCGTTGGTGGGCATGATGTCATTCGAGTTGACCACCACCAGGGAGTTGGGGGGCAACAGCTCGCGCAAACGTTGACGGTTGTGGATGAACAACTCGGCGGGAAGAGGAATGGCTTTCATGGGGGTTAGAGCAATTTGCGATATTCAGGTTTTTCGGCGAGTCGGTGTACGAGTTCCTTGACTTTTTGAGCCTGGCTTTTATGGGCCACGAGGGTGGCGTCATCGGTCTGCACGATGATGGCATCCCGCAACCCCACCACAGCGATGGGAGTGCGGTTTTTCTGCCGGGCGTCAAAGATGAGATTGCGGGCCGCATCCACATGCACAAACTCCGCCACGGCGGCATTGCCTGCGGCATCGGCGGGAAGGTGGCGTGCCAACGCAGACCAGGAACCGAGGTCATCCCAGGCAAAGGCGCCATCGGCCACGGCCACATTTTGAGCCTTTTCCATCAAGGCGTAATCAATGGAGATTTTTTTGATGTTGGGATAATCGTTGGCGAGCACGCGGGCGAGTTTCTTTTTCGCAGCAGCTTCAAACCATCGGTGACAGGCCGCTTCCATTTCCGGTTGGTGCTTTTGCAGGCCCTCGGTAATCGTGACAAAACTCCAGATAAACATCCCGGCATTCCAACGATACCGCCCGCTGGCCAGCATTTCCTGCGCTCGTGCGTAATCGGGTTTTTCCACGAATTGTTCGGCGCGGTAGAAGGTGGTTTTGTAGGGCCGCCCATGTTGCGGGGGCGGCAAGGGTTCGCCCACGCGGATGTAGCCGTAGCCGGTGGCAGGCTCGGTGGGCTGGATGCCAATGGTGACAATCACCTGCCCGCGACCCGCCAGATCAAAAGCATCGGCCAGGACCTGTTGAAACTTTTTAGGCTCCGGAATCACATGATCCGCCGGCAGGACGGCCATGATGGCGGTGGTGGAGCGCGCGCCCACGACGGCAGCTCCCAGGGTCACGGCGGCACAGGTGTCGCGGCCCATTGGCTCGACAATCAAGTTTTCGGCAGGCAGTTTGGGCAATTGTTTTTTCACCTCGGGCGCCTGGGCCGCACTGGTGATGATGAGGATATTGGATGTCGGGACCAAGGGGGTCACCCGTTCGATGGCCTGCTGCAGGAGGCTTTGCTTGCCGGTGAGGCGCAACAATTGTTTGGGTGTTTTTTCGCGACTCAACGGCCAGAAGCGTTCGCCCTTGCCGCCGGCCATGATGATGACGTAACGATCGTTTGCCGGAGTTTTGCTTTTTTTGGCAGGCATAGAAGTTTAGGAGTTGCATTTGACGGCGCGTGCAAGCGATTCAACAAAGCCGGCCACCTGGCTGACCAAGGATGGGTCCTGGCCGAGGCGTGCTATTTGATTTACCACGGCGCTTCCCACCACCACGGCATCGGCACAGGCGGCGACTTGCCGGGCTTGGTCGGGGGTGGAAATGCCAAAACCCACCGCGACGGGCAGCGAAGTGTGGGCGCGGATTTTTGCCACCATGGCGGGGATGGTGGCGGAAAGTTGTTGTTGCATGCCGGTGACTCCTTCGCGGGACACATAATAAAGGAAACCCGACGCCCGCCGGCAAATCAGCTCAATGCGGTTTTCCGGCGTGGTTGGGGCCACCAAATAAACCGGGTGAATTCCGGCGGCATGCATCTTGTTCTCGCAGGCATCGGCTTCTTCCGGGGGCAAGTCAAGGATGAGCAAGCCGTCCACACCCGCCCGGGAGGCCTCTTCGATGAACCGCTCGGTTCCCATGCGGTGCATCAAGTTGTAGTAGAGGTAGAGGACGATGGGGATTTGACTCTCACGCCGGATGGCAGCGACGGTTTCCAAAACTTTTGGGGGCGTAGTGCCAGAGGCCAAGCCGCGTTGAGCGGCCAATTGATTTACCAAACCATCGGCCAGTGGGTCGCTGAAGGGGACCCCTAGTTCCAAGACATCCACGCCTGCCTGCTCGAAAGCCAGTGCCAATTGCCGGGTGGCTTCCAAATGAGGATCGCCCGCCCCGATGTACACGATCAACCCTTTTTGGCCGCGTTGTCGCAAATCCGCAAATCGTGCATCAATCCGATTCATGCAGGCCGGAGCATCGCAAAACTTGGGCAAAAAGGGTAGCCCTTTCGACAATGGCAACGCGCCTGCGCACCCCTTAGCAAGCTGTGGTTTGGAAAATAAGCACACCTTGGGCACCCCAGAAACCGGAGGAAAGGCTCATGGTGGCTTGCAGTGTCCGTACGGGGTGGGAATCGCGGACCAATGACAGCGGACAATCCGGGTCAAGTTGTGTGCAGTTGATCGCAGGAGGGAGAAGTTGGCGGCGTTGCGCCTCCAGGCAGACGATGGCCTCCAAGGCCGCCCCGGCCCCCATGCAATGCCCAAAAACCGGCTTGGTGGATGAGGCGGGCGGTTGATGGCTCGGTGGACCAAAAATGCGTTGCACCGCCCGCGCTTCGCTGGCGTCGTTCAGCCGGGTGCCGGTGCCGTGCAAATTGATGTAGCCGATGGCGGAAGTCGGCAATCCGGCCACCGCCAAGGCCTCCTCCATAAGTTGGGACAGGGCAGCGCCTTCAGGGTCCATTCCCGCCCTGTCGTGCGCTTCGGCGCCCAATGCCCATCCTGACAAACGCCCCAATATGGGTGCACGCCGGCGTTGAGCAGATTCCAAAGATTCCAGGACCAAAAAGCCGGCTCCTTCTCCCAAAACCGTGCCGTCACGACTCAGATCAAACGGACGGCAGGCCCGGCCCGGGTCTTCATGATGCCCCAACAAACCTGCGGTTTCAAAACCTTGCAACACTACGGGATGCAATGGTGCTTCAGCGCCTCCAACCAGAATGACATCCGCGGTGCCGGTCAATAACTGTTGGGCGGCCAATGCGATGGCCGCGGCGGAGGAGGCGCAAGTGGCCGAGACGGCCAGCATTGGCCCTTGGATTTTTAGGTGCAAGGACAGTGCCCCGCTGAGGTGGGCGATGGTGGTGGCGGCGATGATGGAGGGTGGCGTGACCCCGCGGTGAAGCCATTCAAAGGCCCTTTCCCAAACTTCCACCGTGCCGCGGGAAGAGGCGGTGATGACGCCGAGGCGTCGTGGGGGCACTGGGACCTCATGCAGGTGCGCCTGCTGCCATGCTTGCAAGGCGGCGGCGAATCCAAGTTTGGTGGAGCGGTCAAGTTTGCGTGCAGCAGCGGGGGCGTGAGGGATGTTGGTCACGCGGCAAACGGCGGAAGGCGGGCCGCCGGGGTGAGCCGGGTTGTGCCATGGTGTTGCAGTGGAGTGACCGGAAATTACCGCGTCCCACAAGGGTTCAACGCCCGTGCCGGCGGAGGTCACCGCGCCATAGCCGGTGATGACCACCGGGTAATCACGCAGTAATTGATGGAGCACAGACAAGCGAAATGCAAAAGTTCAGGGGCGGTGTGCGCGAAAATTACTTGGAAAGTGCCGTGAAGGGGGAAGGCGGTATCTTCGCCACGGCTGCACGAGCTTGTTTGGCGTTGGTCACGGCTTCTTTGAGGGACATCAAACTCCATTTCATCGGGACGGTGACTGTTTTGCCGGGGGCCAGCGGTTCGTCAGGTGCCAGAACTTCAATTTCTGAAATGATTGAGTTCCACCCCAACTCAATCGTGTGCCCGCCGTGGGGGTATTTGGCGCGGAAGTCATAGGGGAAATAGACGATGAAGAGCCAGCGGTCGAAGACGTAGGCCACCCATCCGGCACTCACATCCATGCCGATGCGGGTTTCAGGGGCCGTGCCGCCGGTTTGTGCGACAAGATAGTTTCCGAGGATTTTCACGCGGTCATTTACGGGATTTATGCCGTCGTGGATGGCCTGGTCCTCGACGATGTGCCGCAATGTCCAACCGAAACGGAACCGGCTGTACTTGTTGACCGGAGCTACAAAGAACCCTCCGGGGCGGCATTGAGTGCGCGAGCGCAGACCGCAGTTAAGTTCGCGGGAACCTTTGTTGGTGAGGCGCTGAATGAAACCCAAGTCGCCGCGCTCGGGGTCCAGGGTCAATTCTTTCTCCAAAATAAGCTCTCGAATCAATTCGGGTTCGCTGGTAAGTTTGACCGTGTAATCGCGGGGGGTGGACACTTGATAGGGTCCATAAACCAGACGCTCCATTTCTCCCAACGGTGCGGTGTCGGATGCCACATAGACTTGATAGCCACCCGGGTGGAGTACTTTCCGGGTTTGTCTGCCGAAGGGATCAAAAGCGGCGGCGTTGTCCCATAAGATATTTTCACCCATCACTTCGTAGCGCATGATGCGCCCCCCAACGCCAGGCACGACAACTACCTGTGCTTCTGCTTCAGGAGATTCCAGCCGCACGGCATCATCCCAAATCAGATAGCGCTCGCGCGCCAAGCCTTTGGGCAGGTCGGCGGCGAAGGTGCCCAGGGCAAAAATGCAAAGGAGCAACCCCACCCAACATTTTGAGGGCATGTGACGCGTCAAATCAAAAAACCTCATAGGGGGCTAGTTCACCACAGGCTGGGCCGTCATACAAGCCTTGAGCCTTTGGGCAGGGGCATCAACTTTTTCACAGTTTGACCTGGCTCCAAGACGGGAGGGCGCTTTGATTTAGTTTCCGGATTGTTGGATAACCGTCTCTAAAAATTGTGAGGCCACGCGAGGCATCGCGTAAAGCGTATGGGCAGCATGATGGGCTGCTTTGGAGCATTGTTCCCAACGTTTGGAATCCAGCAGCAAACTTTCCATGCCCTCCGCGAGGGATTCCGGATCGGGAGCTGTGGCCATGCCGCCGCCGGTGGCCTGTATAATTTCCGGGAACGCTGAAGTGGCCGGTTGCACCACCGGCACGCCTGCGGCCATGGCCTCAAGCAGAAACATGCCGAAGGATTGGTTATATTGAACAGGCACGCTGAAAAGTGTGAGAGAACTGAGGAAAGCGATTTTTTCCTCGCGACTGACGTTGGGATGGAAGGAAACGCGTTCCAATAAACCTGCCTGGGCGAGTTTCTGCTTTTGCTCGGCCACGACCGGCTCATCCGAGGGGCCGCAACCTCCGCCTATTTTCAAACTTGCAGATGAAATTCGTCCACGACGGTGGAGATGCAGAAACGCATCCACCAATACGGGCAATCCTTTTTCACGGCACATGCGGGCAAAGAAACCAATGACCGGCGGGGTAAAGCGGGCTGCTGGTGCTTCAGGGTAGCCGGTGAGGTTTAATCCCAAGGGGACTACTTGAATGCGCTCCGGCGGCATTTGAAGTCGCTCGGCCATAACATTGGCGAACCAGCGCGAAGGAGAAACCAGGACGTCCACCACGCGCGCATGAGCTTGGACCAGGCGCCATGCCTCAGTGCGGTGTGGCTCAGGCAAGCTGTCCAGGAAACCATCCTCGCCGGTCAACTGGCAAACAATGCGTGTTCGCAGATCCCGCTTGAGGCGTGGAGCCAATCCCAATAGCAAGGCATTGGAAAGGCAAACGACATCGGGATGGCCGCGCTCGGAGAGCCAGCCGGCCAGCTCGTCCAGCTCGCATTTTTGGCGGCCCTCCTCGCCGCGGAGCATGGAGACGGTCATATCGCCCACTTCGCTGGCGCGAGTTTTTGCAGCGCGGCCTGCGGCCCAACGCAACAGGGCGGGTGAAGCGAGGGCACGACGAAGCCAACGGGGCATTCTTTGGAGCCACGGAAAATGTTGCTCCAAGTACACGTTGATGCCGCCAAAGAAAACCGGCGTGCCTTCACTTTGGTCTTCCTCGTCGAGTTTCAACGGAAGGTAAAGGGGCACCATGAGGGCCTGATGCCCCTGCCTCCGCCATTCCGCCACGAGGGCGTTGTCTCGGAAGCAGTTACCGCAGTACATACCCCCCGCGCCGGGGGTGATCTGAACGATATGCAAGGGCCTCATTCCCACAGGCAGCCAAATTAGCTCAGCAGGCGCTCTGCGTAAAGGAGGTCGGAGGGATAAGTGATTTTGGGGTTGGGAGATGGGCTGGGGACCAATATCACCGGTTGGCCGATCAATTCACAGGCCGCAGTATCATCGGTCATCTGCAAACCTTGTTGGCGTGCCGCCTCCATTGCGCGGCGAATGACCGACAGGCGAAATGTCTGCGGGGTTTGCACGGCCCAGAGGCGCGTGCGATCCACGGTGCGGCAAATGAAACCGCTGGCATCGGCCTCTTTGAGGGTGTCCGTAACCTTTTGGGCGGCCACAGCAGCGCCGTGCTTTGCGGCGGCCTCGAAAGTGGCGCTGATGAGTTCCTGTGTGAGGCACGGCCGTGCGCCATCGTGAATGGCCACCAATTCTGTGGCGGGGTCGAGGGCATTCAGCCCATTGAAGACGGAGTCCTGCCGTTCCTTGCCACCGGGGACGATCTTGAAGGGCTTGGCAAGTCTGACGTTTTGGGCGAGGTTTTGAAAGGAATCCTGCTGGCCATCACGGACCACAAGGACAATTTGATGAACCCAGGGCGAGGCATCCAACTGACGCCATGCGTGCAATACAACCGGTTGGCCTGCGAGGTTGAGAAATAATTTGTCCACGCCCGCGCCCATGCGGGTGCCGGAACCGGCGGCCACGATGATTGCGGCATTCATGAGACCGGCCACGGGTAGGAGGGCGTTGCGCCGTCAATCTTTGATCGTCAACTTGTAAGTGGGAGACAGCTTGCTGTCCTGGCGCGGTTCGGGAAAGGCATTGACCCAGTACTCGAATTTAAAGCGGTAATAGACTTCCTTTTGATCAGCCGGCACTGGGATGAGCGTTTCCCAACGGTTCCGCATCAAGCGGGTGCGTTCCATGGGAAACGTCTGGTCATTAATCATAACCAGTGGGCGGATGGAATCCTGGCGCAAGGCTTGTTCACGATGGTCAAACTTGACCTCGACAGGATACAGGCCGCTGGGATTGCGGGGCAAACTGGCCGGCGTGAGGTTGGTGATGGTGTGGCAGCCGGTTGCCCAAAGGAGCACCCCGCACAGAAAAACCAGTCGCACAACGTGCTGCATCATGTGTCGCAGGTTGGCAAAGTCATCCGGCCTTGTAAAGCCGGATTCGCGCTTAAGGAACCACCCAGCGGGCGTCGAAATCCTCGCCGTTCCATGAAAAGGCTGCGCGTTTGTGGGAGTCATCGGGAAACAGCGCCAGCCAGTCGAAGCGTTCCACGGTGGTGATGACCACGGCAAAATTGCGAAAGGCCAGCTCATCCTCCGGCAACACTTCCACCTGCGGCGGCAGATAGGCAGGCAGTCCGGTGCCCGGTGCGAGGGGTGAGAGATAACGCAGGTAGTTTAAATCGGGCCGCGCCCGCCAGATTTCCTCAGCCACAGCGTTTTGATGATGCACCGTCGCCTGGGCGTGGGCGCGTAATTGGATGCGCTCCACGGGGTCGTAAAACAACCACTCAACCTTGGGGTGATTGTGAAGCTGAAGAATCTTGTTGGCGCGGGCATCCGAATAAAACACCAGCGCCCGGCGTTGAGCATCAGCGGCCCGCAAGACCACGGTGCGGACGGCGGGCTGGCCGGCGTCCACGGTGGCAAGGCCGGCCAGGTGCCACGGGTCTTCCCTGTGTGCAGCTCCGGTTTCCAGGCGTTCCCAGATGCAGGCCAACAAGGTGGCCAGACTTGGTGTGGTCCAATCCATGAGCCATTTCCACCTGCATTGGTGTCAGGCAGAACAGATTAAGTATTCCAACCCCAACCCGCTCCTTTCATCAAGCCCAAACATCTTTCCACGACTTCGCCGAGTTGACTCATGGATAAATGTTACCGAAGGCTGGGGACCGTTGGGTCTTGGTTGACTCACGATCCAGGTTACCGAGGAGAGTGAAGAAGTTTTTGAGTTTGCGTTCAATCTCTTTCTTCAAAGTAAAGGGGTCCAAGCGCGCATGTTCGGCCTGCAACCCGGCCTTGGTATCTTCCGGAATGTCCGGGCTGGACAGCAGCCGTTGGTAGGGGGTCAGGGGAGGGTTTTCATAGGTCTTGATGGTCTTGCCACCCTCTTTCCGGCGTTGTGCCAGCTTGAAGGTGGGACAGAAGTGGTTGTGGTATTGGCCCCAGAGGCGATAAAGGTCGTTGAGGGGATCGACCAATTCGGGATGCCCAAAGCGCTCGTAACCCACCAACTGCCGCACGTGTGTCCAGTTCTTCTGCTCGCAGTGGGCGTTGTCGTTCTTGCGAT
>Ga0209381_1000973_pt1 | contig 53834 bp, 49 predicted proteins | sample DewCreD2012metaG_FD_184111 | JGI IMG/M metagenome (GOLD analysis project Ga0209381, IMG submission 184111) | Hot spring sediment bacterial and archeal communities from British Columbia, Canada, to study Microbial Dark Matter (Phase II) - Dewar... ... | reverse complement strand
AGCCGGCCCTGGCGCGGCTGCCGCGTTCCTCCCCCGCCCCCCGCGCGCACTCGCGCACCCCGGGTCGGGGTGAACGGCTGCTCCGGCCGCACTGTGGACGCGTTTCGGGCGCGAGGCAAGGGGAGCGGGCGCGGGCGACCCGTCCCCTTGATCCGGCGCGGAACGGATGGTCCAATCGGCGCGAAGCGAGGAGACCCGCGATCGTGCCGCCGACCGACGCCCTGCCCGAGGAATTCGCGATCGAGACGACCGACTGGGCGGCCTCCGCGACGGAGCTGCACGCCGTTCGGCACGCCGTGTTCGTCGAGGAGCAGCGGGTCCCTCCCGAGCTGGAGATCGACGGGTCGGATCCGGTCGCCCTACACCTGCTGGTGCGGGACGGGGACGGACGGCCGATCGGCACCGGGAGGCTCCTGGCGGACGGACACATCGGCCGGATGGCGGTGCTGCCCGGCTGGCGCGGGCGAGGCGTCGGCGCGGCGATCCTCGAGCGGCTCGTCGCGGTGGCGCGCGAGCGCGGGCTGGCGGAGGTCGTCGTCGCGGCGCAACTGCGGGCGGTCGGCTTCTACGAGCGGCACCGGTTCCGGGCCGAGGGACCCGTTTTCGACGAGGCGGGGATCCCGCACCGCACGATGCGCCGCCGTCTCGAGAGGTGAGCCGCGGAGGCGCGGAGGCGCGGAAACCGGCTCGGAATTCCCGGCCTCGCGGCGGCGGGACCCCTTGCGCCGGTGGTCGCGACCGACGATACTGGCCCGGCAGACGGGGGCTGCGTGGAGGCAGCCGTGAACCGCGCCGAGAAGGAACGGATCTACGACGAGATTCTCGCGGAAGCCCGCTATCACATCGGCAAGAGTTCCGACCCCACCGCGCGGATGGCGACGATCGTCGCCCTGCTGGCCGCGCGGCTCCGGCACTTCTTCTGGACCGGCTTCTACCTGTTGCGGGACGGCGAGCTGACGGTCGGTCCGTATCAGGGACCGCCGGCCTGCATCGTGCTGCCGCCGCACAAGGGGGTGTGCTGGGCCGGGATTGACCGCGGCGAGCCGGTGGTCGTGCCGAACGTGCACGAGTTCCCCGGCCACATCGTCTGCGACGGCCGCGCCAACTCGGAGATCGTCGTGCCGTTCCGTGATCGCCTCGGTCGGATCGTCGGCGTGCTCGACGTCGACAGCGCCGACTTCGAGTCGTTCGACGAAATCGATATCGACCGCTTGCAGCGGATCCTCGCGCTGATTTACGCCGAGATCCGCATCTCGGTCCTGCCGCCGCCGTGAGCTAGCGCCGGCGCAGGATGAAGCGGGTGGCGAGCAGCGCCAGGAACGGCAGGCCGGCGGAGAAGATCCGGTTCGGACGTCTCGGCCGGGCCCGCGGGCCGGCCGCCGAGACCGGCGAGTCGCCCTGGCAGCCGCCTCCCGAGGAGCCGCCGCAGAAGCCCGACCCGCCGCCCCCGGCGTCGCCCTCGCAGCCGCTCCCGCCGCCGGTGTCGCCCGAGGCGTCGCCCTCGCATCCCGAGCCGCCCCCCACGTCGCCCGTCGTGTCGCCCTCGCAGCCGGCGCCGCCGCCGGGGTCCGTGCTCGTGTCGCCTTCGCAGCCGCTCCCCTCGCCGTACCCTTCGGGGGTCGAATCGTCGCAGCCGTCGGCATCGTAGGTCCAGGCGGGATCCAGCTCGATGTCGATCCGCACCTGGACGTCGACGTACACGTCCTCTTCGCGGACCGCGATCGGCCGCGTCGGACGTTCGGGCTCGCGGCCCGAGAGGGTGAACGAGCCGAAGCGCAGCGTGCGAAGCACCTCGTCGCCCGTGTTGCGCAGGCCATCGCGGCCGTCGTCGAGGAACCGGAGGTCGAAGCTGCCGGCGTAGGGACCCCCGTCGCCGGCGAGCGGCACGAGCTGGATCTCGCCGCCGACCGCGTCGGACTGGAAGAGCGGCGCCCCGCCGACATATTCGCGATACGAGGCGGACAGGTCGCGCACCTCGGCCCCCAGGTACGCCGGCACGTCCAGTTCCAGCTCGAAGAACGCCCCGTTGGCGCGGAAACCGCCGGCGTAGAGGTAGAGGCCGGGGTCGTGGCGGGAGGCCCCGGGGGAGGTGACCCCGGCCACGTCGAGACGCTCGCCGGTCGCCGGCAGGCCGGAGGCCTCGACCACGCAGCCGCCGGCGGTTTCGCAGCGCACGTCCTGGTCGTAGACGGTGAAGACGACGCGCGAGGTGGCGTCGCCCGACTCGCACCCGCTGGCGAGCAGGAGGCAGGCCGCCGCCCGGAGGACGACGAGCGAAGCGAAGCCGGGCGGCAACCGCGGCGGTCCGCCGCGCGCCCGCCGTCCCGTCCGCCCCCGCGAACCCCGCGTCTCCGGCGCTGCGTTCGTCGCGCGCGAGGACGCCCGGGGCTCGACGGCCGCGCCCGGCTTCCGGCTCACAGGTGCCACGTCTGGGTCACCATCACGCTGAACCGCACCCCGCCGCCTTCGCCCTCGCCGGCATAGGTGTCGAGCACCTCCGCCTCCTGGCCGCCGAACATCGCTTCGGCACGCAGGCCGGTCGAGGCGTTCTCGTGCCAGCGGTACTGCAGGCCCCAGCCCAGGGTGAACTGCCCGTACCAGTCCTGCTTGGCGATCGACGGACCGTCGCGACGGGCGACGACGCCATCGGTGTAGGAGGCGCCGCCGAGCAGATCGACGTAGGTGCGGATGCGGTCGAAGATCGGCAGCAGGAGCCGCAAGCCGCCGTAGATGTCGACGTACCACCGTTCGGCCGCGAACGCGCACCCGGTCTGCGGATGGACCCCTTCTCCCGAGAAATCGACCGCCTCGGCTCCCGCGACGGCGTAGAAGCGGAGCGGGAATCCCGCGAATTTGCCGCCGATGCCGAGCATCCCGCCCCAGGCGAAGTTCGGGGGCAGGTAGGTCACCGGCGCGATGCCGAGCCCCAGATTGGCTTCGGCCAACAGATGGGTCCCGACCTCGCCGGCCGCCGCGGCGGCCGGGTGCGACAGGGCGAGCGGCGCGGCGGCCAGGGCGAAGAGCCGCAGGACCGCCCCGGCTCGCGCCGCCCGGGGTCCGCCGCCCCGGGTTCGTCCCGCCGCGACTTGGATGTCTTCGAGATTCGTCAGGGTCCGATACTGCATGCACTGTTCTCCCTCTCGGGGCGGAGAGGGGGATGTGCACCTCCCGTGCCAGCAGTTCCCCGACCTTGTGGTGGTTTCCGAACGTTCCGGGAGTGGGTCGTCTGTGCCACACCGTGGTGCCGGCGACACGGCGGACGTGCGGGAGCGAACGTGCGGCGGCCGTTGCCGGGGAGGGCCGAGCTGCTTATACTCGGCCCCGCCATGCAACCCGGCGACGCCAAGGGGCTCGCGCAGGACGGGCCGGAGAAGCTGCCTCCGGGGTCGCTGGTGGCGTTCCGCTATCGACTGGCGGAACGACTGATGCTGCGGGACGCGGCGGAGGTCTACCGGGCGACGGAGGATGCCACGGGGACCGGCCTGGTGGTGAAGCTGGTGCGGCCGGCGGTGTCCGGCGCGGATGGTGCGTTGCGGGCGATGCGGTTGGCGGAGCAGGCGGAGAACCTGCGCAAGCTGCCGCATCCCGGGGTGTGCCGGCTGATTGCCGACGGCTGGGACGAACCGCTCGGTGCGCGGTTCCTGGTGCTCGAGCTGCTGCGCGGCGAGACGCTCGAAGCGTTGTTCGTGCGTCGCCGGCGGCTGGAACTGTCCGAGGCGCTGGGGCTGCTCGATGCGCTGTGCGAGGTCGTGGCGGCCGAGCATGCGGCGGGACTGCTGCAACTCGACCTGTCGCCGGAGACGGTCTTCCTGCCTCCCGACGGACAGCCGTTTCCGCTGCGGCTGGCGGAGGCGGGGCGCCATCGGCGCGACGATCCGCCGTCGCCGCCGCCCAGCGACGGGGCGGTGCCGTACGCGGCGCCGGAACGGCTGCGGGGCGAGGCGTGCGACGAGCGGTCGGACGTGCATCTGCTCGGGGCGCTGGCGTACCGCGCGCTGCGGGGTCACGTGCCGTTTCGTGGGGGGATGCCGGAGGAGGCGCTGGCGGCGCGCGGCCGGGGGCTGGTCCCGCTGTACGCGGCGGGCGCCTCGCCGACCGAAGCGGCGGCCGACCGGCTGGTGCGCCGATGCCTGGCCGACGACCCGGCCGCGCGCTTCTCGAACGTCGCGGAGCTGCGGGCGGCGGTGGTCGATCTGCGCGCGCGCCTGACGAAGTCCTGAGCGGAGGCGGGGCGCGGCCCGTGCCGCCGGTGCGTCCGGCGGCTAGGTCAGGACGGCCTTGAACATCCGCAGGGTGCGGCGCAGCGAATCGAGGACTTCCTTCATCTCGGCGTCGGGGACGCCGGAGCGCATGGCGTTGCGGGCGTGCTCGACGACCTCCTTGGCCTTGGAGATCGCCTCCGGACCGTGCTCGGAGCCGCGCACGATTTCCTCGACCTGCGGCATGTAGCGCTCGATCTCGCCGATCAGCGTCTCGGCCTCCTGGCTCGTCTTCTCGGCCTCCTCGCCGCGCCGCCGCTCGACGAGGTACTCGTGGCTGCTCTGGGCCATTTCCTTGACCTCCTCCTTGGTCAGCCCGGAGGAGGCGGTGACGGTGATCGATTGCTCCTGGCCGGTCTCGAGGTCCCGGGCGGAGACGGCGACGATGCCGTCGGCGTTGATCTCGAAGGTGACATCGATCTCGACCTCGCCCTTCGGCGCGCGTCGGAGACCGGTGAGGACGAACTCGCCGAGCAGCTCGTTCTCCTCGGCCTTCTCGCTCTCGCCCTGCAGGACCAGGATCTTCACGGCGGTCTGGTTGTCGCGAACGGTGGTGAAGGTCTTGGTCTGGGACGTGGGGACGGTGGTGTCCTTCGGGATCAGCGGTTCGAAGAAGCCGCCGACGACCATGATGCCGAGGGTGTGGGGGGTGACGTCGAGCAGCATCACCTCGGACTTCTCGGCCACGAGCATCGAGCCCTGGATCGCGGCGCCGAGCGCCACGACCTCGTCGGGATGGACGCCCTTGCACGGCTCGCGCTTGAACAGTTCGGCGACCCGCTCCTGGACCTTGGGCATGCGGGTCATGCCGCCGACCAGGACGACGTCCTCGATGTCCTCGATGTCCAGACCGGCCTCGTCCAGGGTGTTGGCGCAGATGTCGATCGTCTGCTGGACCAGGTCGGCGGTCAGTTCCTCGAGCTTGTCGCGGGTGAGCTGGCACTGCAGGTGCAGGGCCTCGTTGCGGCCGGTGGAGATGATGAACGGCAGGTTGATCTCGGTCTGCCGCGTCGCCGACAGCTCGCACTTGGCCTTCTCGGCGGCGTCCTTGAGCCGCTGCATGGCCATCCGGTCCTGGCGCAGGTCGACACCGTGCTTGGCCTGGAAGTCGGCGAGCAGCCAGTCCATGATGCGGGCGTCGAAGTCCTCGCCGCCGAGGAAGGTGTCTCCGGCGGTGGACACGACCTTGAACACCCCTTCGGAGCCGATCTCGAGCAGCGAGATGTCGAAGGTGCCGCCGCCGAGGTCGTAGACGGCGACGAGGCGGTCGATCTTCTTGCCGAAGCCGTAGGCCAGGGCGGCGGCGGTCGGCTCGTTGATCACGCGGATCACGTCCAGCCCGGCGATCAGGCCGGCGTCCTTGGTCGCCTGCCGCTGGTTGTCGTTGAAGTACGCCGGGCAGGTGATGACGGCCTTGGTCACCTCCTCGCCCAGGTAGTCCTCGGCGATGATCTTCATCTCCTGCAGGATCATCGCGGAGATCTCCGGCACCGAGTAGATCTTCTCGCGCAGCTGGATCCGCACGTCCGCGTGGGGCCCCTCGACGATCCGGTACTGGTACATCGCGATCGAGGTCGCGACCTGGGGCGAGTTCCACTTCCGGCCGATCAACCGCTTGGCGGCGACCACGGTGTTCTCCGCGTTCGTGATCGCCTGGCGCTTCGCGATGTGGCCGATCAGCCGCTTGCCCGCCTCGGTCACCGCCACGATCGAGGGCGTCGTCTTGTAGCCCCCGCGGTTCGGGATCACCACGGGCACCCCCTCCTCGACCACCGAGACGCACGAGTTCGTCGTTCCCAGGTCGATGCCGATCACGCGTTCCATGGTTTCACTCCCTGCGCGGTCCGCTCATCCGCCGCTCACTCGTGCTGCGCGCGCGCCTCCGCGAGCAGCGCCTTGACCTGCTTGTCGTCGGGCTTGATCGCCAGCGCCGCCTCCGCCTCGCGCCGGGCATTCTTCACCAAGCCGGCCGCAAGATACACCCGGATCAGGGTGATGCGATAGCCGATCGTTTGGGGGGCGAGACGGATCGCCCGGAGCGCCGCATCTCGCGCCTTGTGCAACTCGCGTCCCAGGCGCAACCCGAGCCGCGCCGCCGCGTCCCAGCACTCCGCATTGTCCGTTCCGTACCGGCAGGCACGCTCGACGTGCTGCATCGCCCCTGCCAGATCCCCGGTCGATTCGGAGAACTTGGCTTGGTTGAAACTGATCCGCGCGAGCTCCCGGGCCGACCGTTCGCGCAACTCCGCCAGCCGACCTTGCTCGGCCTCGGACAGTCCCAGTTTCTCCGCCACCTCGATCAGTCCGAACACCCGCCCCCACTCGTCGTCCTTCGCCGCCGCCTCCGCCTCCGCCAGGTAGTCCGAACCCCGCTTCTCGCTCCGCGAAGACTCCGCGCGCGGCCGCCGGAGCACCGCCGCGAGCTGCCGGGCCATCCGCAACCGCCGCCAGTTCTCGGCCGCCGTGGACCGCGCGACCGGCGCGGACGTCCCCGCGGCGGGCGGTGGCGTGTCCGCGGCGGGCGGCGGCTCGACCTCCCAGTTCGGCGCGGGTCCCCCGACCACCGGCGCTTCTGGAGGCGCCGCGCCGGACGGCACCCCGGCGGTCGCCTCCCCGGGCGGCCCGATCGTCGTGGTCGCCTCCGCCGGACTCGCGGCGGCCGGCGCGGTTCCACTCTCCCCCGCTGGGGCCGCCGCCTCGGCCCGCGCCCGCTCCGCGTCCCGAGCCGCGGAGGTGGCCTTGGCCCCGTACGGCGTCTGCCGCCGCTGCTCCTCCTCCTGCCAGGCCTGCTCCTCTTCCTCTTGGCCGTGCAGGACCGCCTGCCCCTTCAGGTACTCGTCGTACTCGCGCCGGCTCTTGGTGCGCGACAGCACCTCGTAGGCGCGCGTGATCTGCCGGAAGATTCGTTCGAGCCGGTGTCGGGCCTCGCCGATCTCGCGGCCGTAGTACGCGTCCGGATGGAACTCCTTCGCCAGGCCGAAGTACGCGCTGCGGATTTCGGCGCGGTCCGCTCGGCGGTTCACCCCGAGCAGCTTGTAGAAGTCGAGCGACTCGGCCCGCACGAGGAAGGTCTCGATCCGCCGGCGCTCCTCCGGCGTCAGCGTGCCCCACTCGCCCGCCGCGGAAGCTGCGCCCGCCGGCGGCGCCTGGTCGTCGGCGGCCGGGGTGGCCGGCGGCGGTTGGCGGCTCGACGGCCGCGCCGGCGAGGCGAGGCTCGGCGGTTTCTGCGGGGCGAGTGGACGCGACGACGGCCGCGGCGGCGGCGGGGCGACCGCGGGACGGACCGCGGGCGGCCGGACGGGGACCGAAGCCGCCGCGTGGCCGCGCACCTCCTCGCCGGGGCGCCGGGGGCCGCGCGGCGCGTCGCCGGGGGCGTCGCGCGAGCCGCCGGGCGGCGGGTTCGTGGAGGACGCGGCGGCCGTCCTGGTCGCCGCCCGCGGTTCCTCGCCTCGCGCACGGCCGGGCGGTCGCTCCGGGGTGGAGGGTTGCGTCGCCCCGAGCTGGATCAGCCCCAGTTCGGCGAGGTGGTCCAGGACCCGGTCGAGTTCCTCGGCCGGCAGGCCGACGACCAATCCGAGGTCGGCGACCGAAGTGCGATCATCGATCTGCGACAGCACGTACCCCTCGGCCGGCGTCAACGGCAAGTCCTGGATTCGCTCCCGGCCGAGGCGGCGCGGAACGTCGTTGCGGTGGACGGCCCTGGACATGCGTTGCGGGCAACCCTAGCACCATCCGGGTTGGGGCCTCAATCCACCGTTCGGAGGAGGCGCTCCATGATCGCCTTCTGGGCGTGCAGCCGGTTCTCCGCCTCGTCCCAGACGCGGGACGCGGGTCCTTCGATCACGGCGTCGGTCACCTCTTCGCCCCGGTGGGCGGGGAGGCAATGCAGGAAGATCGCCCCCGGGTTGGCGCGCGCCATCAGCGCCTCGTCCACGGTGAAGCCGGCGAACGCCTGGCGGCGGCGTTCGGCCTCGGACTCCTGTCCCATGCTGGCCCAGACGTCGGTGTTGACGGCGTCGGCGCCTTCGACCGCCGCTTCCGGTCGCTCGAAGAGTTCGATCCGGCCGCCGCGCCGCCGCGCCTCGGCCAGCACCGCGGCGTCGGGCTGGAATGCCGGCGGGCAGGCGACGCGCAGCCGGAAGCCGAACTGGGCCGCGGCCTCGATCCAGGTGTTGGCCATGTTGTTGCCGTCGCCGACCCAGGCGATCGTGCACTGCTCGAGCCGCGGGCCCTGGTGCTCGACGATCGTCTGCAGGTCGGCCATCACCTGGCACGGATGCAGCTTGTCGGACAGGCCGTTGATCACGGGGACGGTGGCGTAGCGGGCCAGTTCCTCGAGCGTCTCCTGGGCGAAGGTGCGGAGCATGATCAGGTGGACGTAGCGGGAGAAGACGCGGGCGGTGTCGCGGATCGGTTCGCCGCGGCCGAGCTGGGAATCCTTGGCGGAGATGAACATCGGGTGTCCGCCCAGCTCCTGCACGCCGACCTCGAACGAGACGCGCGTGCGGGTCGAGGCTTTCTCGAAGATCAGGGCGACGGTCTTGCCGGCCAGGGGGAGTCGGCCGCGGGTCGGCTTGCCGCGCGCGGCCTTGAGTTTCGCGGCGCGTTCGAGCATCGCGCGCAGCTCTTCGGGGGACCAGTCGAACAGCGACAGGAAATGCCTCGTCATTGCGCTCACCTCCGGGTTGCGGCCGCCGGGCGGCCCGGTGCGCCTGCCTACAGGATGTAGCGGGCGAGATCAACGTCCTGCGCCAGGTGCGCCAGCCGCCGGCGCACCTCGGCCCCGTCGATCGCGACCTCCAGCCCGGGCCGTTCGGGGGCGACGAACGACAGTTCCTCCAGCAGCGCCTCGAGCACGGTGTGCAGGCGGCGGGCGCCGATGTTCTCGGCGCGGCGGTTGACGTCGGCGGCGATCTCCGCGATCGCCTCGACCGCGTCGTCGGTGAAGCGCAGCCGCACGTCCTCGGTCGCCAGCAGCGCGATCTGCTGCTTGAGCAGCGCGTTCTGCGGCTCGCGCAGGATGCGCACGAACTCGTCCTTGCCCAGCGGTTCCAGCTCGACCCGAATTGGGAACCGCCCCTGCAACTCCGGGATCAGGTCCGCGGGTCGCGTGACGTGGAACGCGCCGGAGGCGATGAACAGCACGTGGTCGGTGCGCACCGGGCCGTGCTTGGTGGTCACGGTGGTGCCTTCCACCAGCGGCAGCAGGTCGCGCTGGACCCCCTCGCGCGAGACGTCCGGTCCGCTCCCCCCGCCCGCGCGCTCGCGCACCGCGATCTTGTCGAACTCATCGATGAACACGATCCCCGACTGCTCGGCCCGCTGCTTGGCCTCGGCGACCACCGCCTCCATGTCGATCAGCTTGCCCGCCTCCTCCTCCGCCAGCAGCCGCAGCGCCTCGGGCACCTTGACCTTGCGCGCGCGCGTCTTCTTGCCGCCCAGCCCGGGGAGGTTGGCGAACATGTCCTGGAACTTGAACTCCAGCTCCTCCATTCCGGACGCCGAGATCACCTCGACCGCCGGACGCACCCGCTCCTGCAAATCGATCTCCACCATTTCCCGGTCCAGCTCGCCGGCCCGCAACCGCACCCGCAGCGCGTTCCTCCGCTCGCGGTCCCCCTCGACGTTCCCCTCCTCGTAGGCCGGTCGCTGCTGCCGGAGCAGCAGGCCCAGGACCCGTTCCTCGGCCAGGTCCGCCGCCCGGGTCCGCACCCCGGCCTCGCGCTCCGCCTTCACCTGCCGGATCGCCAGTTCGACGAGGTCGCGGACGATCGAATCGACGTCGCGGCCCACGTAGCCGACCTCGGTGTACTTGGTCGCCTCGACCTTGAGGAACGGCGCCTGCGCGAGCCGGGCGAGGCGGCGGGCGATCTCGGTCTTGCCCACGCCGGTCGGCCCCATCATCAGGATGTTCTTCGGCGCGATCTCGTCGCGCAGCTCGGGCGGCACCCGCCGGCGACGCCAGCGGTTGCGCAGCGCGATCGCGACCGCCCGCTTGGCCTTGTCCTGGCCGATCACGTAGCGGTCGAGCTCCGAGACGATCTCGCGCGGCGTGAACATCGCCCCGGCGGGCTCGACGGACGGCTCCGGTTCCGGCATCGCGGCTTCCTTCCCTGGGCGCGGCGCCGCGACCCCTAGTCGGGCGCCGCCACCGTCTCGAGGACGACGTTCTGGTTCGTGAAGACGCAGATTCCCGCGGCGATCGCCAGCGCCTTGCCGGCGATCTCCGCCGCCGGCAGCGGTGTGTTCTCGAGCAGCGCGCGGGCGGCGGCGAGGGCGAAGGGGCCGCCCGAGCCGATCGCCGCGCAGTCGCCGTCGGGCTCCAGGACGTCGCCCGTCCCCGACAGGACGAAGATCCGGCGCCCGTCGGTCGCCAGCATCATCGCGTCGAGCCGCCGGAGCACCCGGTCGGCCCGCCACTCCTTGGCCAGCTCGACCGCGGCCCGCGTCAGGTTCCCGGCGTGCGACTTGAGCTGGTTCTCCAGCCGTTCGAACAGCGTGATCGCATCGGCGCTCGCCCCGGCGAACCCCGCGGCGATGCGTCCCCCCTCCCCGAGCCGGCGCACCTTGCGCGCCGTCGCCTTGAGGATCGTGTTTCCCGCCGACACCTGCCCGTCCGCCGCCACCACGACCTCGTTCCCCCGGCGGACCGCCAGCACCGTCGTGCTGCGCCAACGCCGCGCCTCGTCCCGCGTACGCACGGCGGCCACCCTAGCCACGGAAGCGCGGGCCGTCAACGGCGTCGCCGCCGCCCGGGGGTGGACGCGCCGGGACAGCGTCCCAGGGTTGAGGAGCTTGGCTGGCAGATCGAGAGGGCTCCGACCCGGGCCGAGGCATGAGCGGCGACCCGGGTCGTGCTCCGGGCGAGCGGGGTCCGGGGACCCCGCGCCCTGCGCGAGCGGTCGCCGGTCGCCCGGCGGCTGTCCTGTCGCCCCAGCCCTGGAGGGCAGGCGCGGCGGGACCGCGGGGCCGAAGCGGAGTAGAGTTCCGCCGCGGCGCGCCGGCGCGGCGCGGCGCGATCGGACGGACGGGGAGATGAAGCGGCGGACGATCGACGAACGGCCCGAGGCGCTGGACGCGCCGGGGTTCACCCCGGCGCTGCGGGACGTCGACGAGCTGGTCGAACGGCTCGCCGTCGCCGATCGCGACCGCGCGGCGACGATCGAACGCGCGCTGCGGCGTGCCGGCCTCCCCGCGGTGTCGCGACTGCGGGCGCGCTTCGCCGGCGCGCCACCGCCGCTGCGGGGCCGACTGTGCCGGCTGCTCGGGCGGCTCGCCCCCGCGGAACCCGCGGTGCGGGCCCTGCTGCTCGCCGCGCTCGAGGACCCGGACGATGCGACGCGCCGCGCCGCCGCCGGGGCACTGGGACGCCTGCGGGAGCCGGACCCCGACGTCGAGGCGGCGCTGCTGCGCGCCTGGCGCGCCGGGGGTTCGGACCAGCTCCGCCGGGTGCTGGCCGAGGCGTTGGGCAAGGTCGGCGCCGCCGCGGCGCTCGAGGCGTTGCGCGCCGCGCAGCCCGCCGATCCGGAAACGGCGCGTCGCGCGGCCCGCGCCGTGCTGATGCTGGAACGGACCGCGGCCCGCGGCGAACCATCCACGATCCGCGCCGACGCCGCGCCCGGGCGGCCGCGGACGATGCGCTTCCACTGCCGCGCCGGCCTCGAGCCGCTGGTCGTCGAAGAGCTCGGCCCCGGCTGGCGGCCGCGCATCGTCGGAGCGGGCCAGGTCGAGGCCGAGCTGCGCGGTCCGCTGGCTTCGGCCTGGGCCTCGCGCGTCGCGACCGAGTTCGGCTTCGCCCTGCCGCCGGCGCCCCGGCGCCCCGCCGAACCGTTGGCCGCGGCCGTCGTGCGGCTGCTGACCGGCGCGCCGGCGCTCGAGGCGCTGCGGCGCTGGACCTCCGGGCCGCTGCGCTACCGGATTTCGTTCGTCGGCGGCGGACACCGGCGGGCCGTGGTGTGGGACATCGCCCGCCGCGCCGCGGCGGAGCGGCCCGAGCTGCGGAACGATCCGACGGCCGCGCCGTGGGAGCTGCGGGTCGCCGAGCGGACGGACCGGGTGTGCGGGACGCTGTACCCGCGCGGGCTGGCCGATCCGCGCTTCGCCTGGCGCGCGGCCGACGTCCCGGCGTCGTCGCATCCGACGATCGCGGCGGCGCTGGCGCGGGTCGGCGGCGCGCGGGACGACGACGTGGTCTGGGACCCGTTCGTCGGCGCGGGCGCGGAGCTGCTGGAACGCGCGCGCCTCGGCCCGTACGCGCGCCTGATCGGCACCGATATCGACGAGCGGGCGCTGGCGGCGGCGCGCCGCAACGCCGCTGCGGCCGGCGTGCCGCTGGAGCTGGCGCGGGCGGAGGCGACCGCGTTCGCGCCGCCGCAACCGCCGACGCTCGTCCTGACCAACCCGCCGATGGGACGCCGCACCGGCGGCCACCGGACCCTCGACGCGCTGCTCGAACGGTTCGTGGAAAGCGCCGCGGACCGGCTGGCGCCGGGCGGCCGGCTGGTCTGGATCGCCCCGCGACCGCAGCGCACCGACGGATCTGCGCGCGGCGCCGGTCTCCGGCTCGAAACGAGCCGCCCGCTGGACATGGGCGGGTTCCGCGCCGTGCTGCAACGCTGGCGCAAGCCGTAGCCGGCCGGAGCCGTCCGTGCCGCCGGCCGTTCCAGCGTGCGCCCGCCGAAGGGTCGCGGTGTCGTCGCGGGCGCCCGCGCCGGCGGCGGCGCCCCGGCCGACATCACCCGGGACGGGCGAGGCGGGAAAGCAAGCGGGCGGCGAGCCGCGCGGTGCGCCCGTCGTCCCGCGCCGGGCACAACTCCACGACGTCGGCGCCGACCAGCGCGCGGCCGTCGAGCAACTCGTCGAGAAGGTCGAGCAGCTCGAGATACGACAGCCCGTCGGGCTCCGGCGTGCCGACACCCGGGCCGCAGCCGGGGTCGAGCGCGTCGAGGTCGATCGTCACGTAGAGCTGACGGCCCAGTCCGGGCAGCACCGGGGCGAGGCCGCGCGACCGCAGGGCGTCGCGGGCCAGCAGCCGGGCGGGGGGAGTCCCCGTCCGCTCCAGGAGGCCGGTCGCGCCGTCGGCGCCGGGGCCGTAGACCTCGCGCAGCTCGTCGTGCAGGCCGGAGCGGATCCCGAGCTGCACCAGCGGGTGACCGCGCTCGAGCGCGCGGCGCATCGCGCAGGCGTGGTTCCACGGCGTCCCCTCGTAGTCCGCCCGCAGGTCGGCGTGCGCGTCGAACTGCACGACGGTCACCGCGGCCGGGTCGTCCCACGCCTCGAGTGCCGCGGGGGTCACGGTGTGTTCGCCGCCGACCACCAGCGGCAGCCGGCCCGCCGTCCGCGCCTCGCGGACGTGCCGCGCCACCTCGCGCCGCATCGCCGCGGGGTCGCACAGCGTCCGCGGATGCGCCTCGACCCACGTCCAGTCCGCGGGCGGCGCGGCGCCGTGGCTCGCGTCGTGCGCGTCGAGCGCGGCGAGGTGTTCGGCGACGGTCTCGGGGCCGAAGGCGCAGCCCGGGACGAACGACGCGGTGGCCTCGTAGGGCGCCGCGACGAACGTCACCGGCCGGCGCGCGGTGGACATCGGCGTCATTCCCCGCAGCTCGCCCGGGGGAACCGCTGGCGATGGGCCAGCGCGAGGACCCGCAGGCCGAGCCGCGCGGCGACGAAGGCCGGCAGGATGTCGCCGGAGCGCGGCAGGAGCCCGGTCAGCTCGGCCCCGATCACGCGCCGCCGCCGGAACAGCTCGTCGAGCAGCCGCGTCAGGTCGGCATAGGCCAGCCCGCCGGGCTCCCGGTTGCCGGGCATCGGCAGCGCGGCGGGGTCGAGGACGCCGACGTCCAGCGAGAGGTAGACGATCTCGGGCAGTCCCCGCACCAGCTCTTCGGCCGGCGCCGGTTCGCACCGCGGCCGCGCGGCCAGCCGGCGGGCCGGCGGGCCGGCGACGTCCCGGAGCGTCGCCCATTCGAGCGCGGCGGCCGAGGCGAGGCGCCAGCCCGACGAGCGGACCGGCACCAGCTCCGCGCAACGGCGCACGGCCGTGCGCGGGGCGGCGCGCAGGCCGCACCAGGCGTCGTCGCCGCCCAGCGCGCCTTCCAGGCGGACGACGCCGGTCTCGCCGAGACGCCGCAGGCCGCGGGCGGTGCCGGCCAGGATCGTCGCTTCGCCGCCGAGCACGAGCGGGAAACGGCCGGCGCGCGCCTGCTCCTCCACCGCCCGCCCGAGCGGTTCGAGCGGCTCGTCGTCGGAGGCGTAGGAGAACTCGAGCGGCGGGAGGGTGGCCAGGCCGCGGTCGGTCGGGTCGCGGCCCAGTTCCAGGTCGTAGGTCTCGACCTGGGCCGAGGCGGCGACGATCTCGGCGGGGGCGACGCGGGCGCCGGGCGCCTCGGCGGCGGACCGGTCGAACGGCGCCGGGATCACGACGGCCCAGGCTTGCTCCGGCTCGACGGACGGCGCAGGATCGAGAAACCGGCCGACGTGCATCGGAACCGCCTCCGGACGGGCCAGCCCTAGAACAGCAGCACCGCGGCGGTCACGACCGTGGTCCACCGTCCGTTCTTGTCGCCCTCCGCGCTCTGCGCGATGCTGCGCGTGCGGACGATCCGGCCGCTCATCCGGTAGATCTCCCGCCGTTCGTCGTAGTCCTTGTCGGGGTCGAACTCGATGCCGAGGGTCGAGGCGAGCATGGTGGCGGCGAGGTCTTCGGCGTAGTCGCCGGCCTTCTTCGCCGTCTGCCCGAACGCGTGATGCTCCGAGAGGTAGCCGAAGGCGGCCGGGTCGGCCGGCGTGGCCAGTCCGACGGCGCAGGTGATCAGGCGGTTCGGCTCGTCCGTCTCGCACTGGCTCATCACCACGAAGGTGATCTCTCCGGGATGAAGGCGCTGCAGGCCGCGCTCGCGGCTGACGACCACCGCGCCCGGCGGGAAGATGCTCGAGACGCGGACGAGGTTGAGCGGCGCGATGCCGGCCCGGCGGAGCGCCAGCTCGAACGACTGCAGCCGCTGGCGGTGCACGCCGCACCCCTTGGTGAAGAACACGGCGCGCGGGACCAGCGGCAGCGGCAAGGCGCGCGGCGCCGGATTCGCGGCCGGTGCGACGATCCGCGGGCTCTCCGGACAGGTCGCGGCGGCTCCGGCTTCCTCCTGCGCCGGGGCCGCTGCCTCGTCTCCCTTCCCCTTCCTTCCGCGTCCCACCATCGCAGCACCTCCCTCGGGGCCCTTCTGCCATCAACCGCCGGTCGGTGCAACAGGAAACCTCTGCCCGCTCCGCCGGCTGGACGGCCCGACCGTCCCCGCGCGCGATCCTCGCGAACGAAGAATGCGATGAACGGGAACCACGCCCCGGTGCGATCCATCCCCACCGCGAGCGGCGCGGCCGGGCTTCCGCGTCAGGGCGCGTCCACGCCGCCGTCGGCGCCGTTCCCGATCCCCGCCTCGTCCGGCGTGAGCAGCGTGATCGTCATGTAGGCCTGCCGGGCCCCGAGGAACCGTTCGAGCCCCTGGATCTGCAGTCCGGTGAACAGGTCGGAGACGCAACGGACCGCGTCGTCGCAGGCGCGCGGCAGGTCCTGCTTGCCGGGCACGATCCGCAGCTCGCGCACCGACCCGTCCTCGGTGATCATCAGCATCGCGTCGAACGCCTTGGGGATCCCGCCCGAACGGCAGCCGCGCTCGCGCACCGGCTGCTCGAAGCACTTGCGCAACTCCGGCTTCTTGAGGTCCACCGCCGCCTTCACCAGCGGTGTCTCCTCCGGCTTGATGTTGTGCACTTCGCCCACGGCCGCCGAGACCCGGGATTCCTTCCACAGCCGCTCGACGGCGGGGTCGATCCCGCCGGCGGAACCGGCAGTGTCGGACGTGCTCTTGCCCGCGGTGGGAGTCGTGCAGCCGGCGGCGGCGGCAACCGCCGCGAGCGCGAGGAGGCCGAGGATGCGCGTCATGGCGTCTTCTCCCGCCCGGCGCGACCGGCGGGACGTCCGCCGCCTGCCGCCGGGTCGGGCGACAGTCTGAACGTGCCGCAGCGGCGAAGTCAACCGCGACGCGGGTCCCAGCGCAGGAGTTCGCACGGCAACGCGCCGTTGCGCAGCGGCAGCCGTGCGTCGGGCCGCCGCCGGAACGCCCGGGCCAGCCCGGGGTTGCCCGACAGGACGATCGTCACCCAGCCCGCCGGGCGCAAGGCGCGGGCCAGCGCCCGGTACAGGGCGTCCAGCGCGCCGCGCCCCGGAGCCAGCCGTTCCCCGTAGGGCGGATTGCAGACCACCATGCCCGACGTCTCCGGCGGCGCGAACCGGCGTGCGTCCGCCGTCGCGACCCGCACCAGTCCGCCGACCCCCGCGGCGGCGGCGTGCAGTTCGGTCGCCGCCGCCGCCTCCGGGTCGCGGTCCGACGCGCGGATCGGCGGGCGCGCGGCGCGCCCGGCCGCCGCCGCCCGCTCGTCCGCCTCCTCCAGCAGCGCCCGCCAGGCGCGCGCCTCCGCCTCCCCGAACGACGGCCAGCGCTGGAAGCCGAACGCGCGGCCGCGGCCGGGCGCCCGCTCCGCCGCCCAGAGCGCCGCCTCGATCGCGATCGTGCCGGAGCCGCACAGCGGGTCGCACAGCGGCCGTCGGCGGTCCCACCCCGACCACAGCACGATCGCCGCGGCCAGCGTTTCCCGGAGCGGCGCCTCGGTCGCGCGCCGGCGCCACCCGCGACGGTGCAACGAGACGCCCGAGCTGTCGAGGAACAACGTGCCCGCGCGCCCGTCGAGCAGCAGCACGATCCGCACGTCGGGGTCGCGCGGGTCGACGTCGGGGCGCGCCCCGCGCCGCTCGCGCATCCGGTCCGCCGCCGCGTCCTTCACCCGCAGCGCCGCGTACCCGCTGTGGCGCACGCCGGGCGCGCGCCCCTGGGCCGCCACCGCGAACGTCGTGCGCGGCGTGAGCAAGTCCTCCCAGCGCACGTCGTACGCCCCCGCGTACAGGTCGTCGGCGGACGCGACCGGGAAGCCGGCGAGCCGCAGCAGCACGTGGTTCGCGCTGCGCAACCACAGGTTGGCGCGCCGGCCCAGCTCGGCGGGTCCGCGGAACGCCACGCCGCCCTCGGTCGGGCGGACGTCGGCCGCGCCCAGCGCGCCCAGTTCGCGGGCCAGCACCGGCTCGGTGCCGCGCGCCGCCGTGGCCAGCCAGCTCGAACCGCCGCTCATCCGTCGCGCGGCCCGGGCGACGTCGGGCCCCCCGCGAAGACCAGGCGGCGCTGCGGCACGAACGTCCCCGTGCCCAGCGCCACCAGCCGGCCGGTCTCGTCGTGGACCCGCATCTCGCACACGTCCAGCGTGCGGCCGGGACGCAGGACGCGCCCGAGACCGAACAACGCGCGCCGCTCGACGTGTTCGAGGGTGTGGACGCGGAACTCCGCCGTCGCCACCCAGCACCCGTCGTGTCGGGCCGCGCTGGCGAACCACCCGGCGATGTCGACCAGCGTGGCGATCACCCCGCCGTGGATGCCGTGCAGGGCGTGGTCGAGCTGCGGGTTGTAGGGCAGGTCGACGCGCGCCACCCCGGGCTCGGGGTACGACAACGTCATGCCGAAGCAGCGCGCGATCGGCGCGGCGTTGAACTCCCGGACCAGCGCGGCCTCGCGCTCCGTCATCCCCGACCTCCCCGCCGCCGCGCCGGCGCGACGGCGCCGGCAGGCTGCCACGGGGACGCGCCGCGAGGCAACCGGCGGGGCGCCGGGGGCCGGCGGTGCGAGGGACGCGCCCCCGGCGCGCGACGCCGGTTGCCTGCGGACGGGGCGGCCGCTATGCTCCGATCCGTGCTCGCGCGCGGTGCCGTCGCTCTCGCCTTCGCCGCCGGGATCGCCCTGGCCCAGGCCGGCTGTCCGCCCGACCTGCCGGTCTGCGACCCGGACCCGGCGGACAACGTCTGCTTCGGCGACGGCGACTGCGTCCTGGCCTACTGCGCCACGGACTGCTGCTACTGCCCGATGGCCTACTCCCGCCGGCAGCTCGACGGCACCTGGTGCCTGACCGAGTACGGGACGACGACGCCGATCGCCGACTGCCTGCGAGGTCGGACGGAGCGGTGCGCCGGTCATGCGCCGTGCGTCTGCGCGTACAACGTCGAGGCCTGGTGCGACGCGGGCCACTGCAACATCCGTGCGCCGCGCCCGTAGGGGCGTTGCGGGACATCCGGGCGGCCGGGCGAAGAGAGGAAGGGAACGTGCTGCGCAGGAGCCTGATGCTGTCGCTGGTGCTGTCGATCGGCTGCAGTTGCTCGCGGCCGCCTCGCGTCGCGGAGCCGCGGCCCGGCGGCGACGCGGGGATCGGCGGACCCGCGGACGCGGCGGAGCCGCCGCCGCGGGATGCGGCGCCGCCGCCCGAGGTCGCCGGGGAGCCGCCGGATTCCGGGGCGCCGCTGCCGCCCGAGGTGGCGGGCGACGACGAACACCCGGTGCGGATCTTCTTCGACGAGGGCAAGGCCGAGGTGCCCGCGATCGCCCACGCCCTGCTCGATGCCGTCGCCGAACGGCTGCGCCTGCGCCCGACCGAGGTGCTGCGGCTCGTGGGGCACTGCGACGCCCGCGAGAAGCCCGGCGGGGCGATGGAACTGTCGCGCCAGCGCGTCAACGCCGTGCGGCGCTACCTGGAGGAGCACGGCGTCGATACCAACCGGTTCTTCGTCGATGCGCGCGGCGATTTCCAGCCCGCCGGGGACAACGAGACTCCGGAGGGGCGGGCGGCGAATCGGCGCGTCGATTTCGTGTTCGAGCAGGGGATGATGTCGGCGCCGTGAGGCGCCGCGGCGCTCAACGGTCGGCCAGGATCGCGCGCAGCACGCCGGTCATCACGGCGTCGTACACCCGGCGGTTGCCGCGGTGGAGCAGGTCCAACGCCGCCGCCTCCGGCCCGACCGGCACCACGCCGGCGTCGGTCTCGACGGCGCGCACGATCGCCTCCGCGACCCGCTCGGGACGCGCCCCGAACCGCGTCATCATCCGGCCGATCGCGTCCCGCGTCTCCTCGGCGCTCCGGCCGCGCGCGCCGCTGACCATCCGCAGGGCGCGGCCCATCCCCGTCGCCACCACGCCGGGACAGACGACCGTCACGCCGATGCCGTGGCGCGCCGCCTCCAGTCGCAGCGAGGCGGACAGGCCGAGCACCGCGCTCTTGACCGCGCCGTAGGCCGTCGAGGCGGGCAGGGGGCCGAGCGCGGCCATCGAGGCCACGTTGACGATGTGCCCGCCCCCGCCCTGGCGGATCATCGCCGGGTAGAAGAAGTGGCAGCCGTGGATCACGCCCCAGAGGTCGACGTCCACGATCCGGCGCCAGTCCTCGAGCTGCATGTCCTCGAGCAGGCCGTTGATCGCGATGCCGGCGACGTTGCACAGCACGTCGACGCGACCGAACACTCCGTAGGCCTCGTCGCGGAAGCGCGCGACGTCCTCGGCCCGCGCCACGTCGAGCGGGCGCGCCAGGACCCGGCGGCCCGCCGCGCGCAGTTCGTCCGCCCCGCGGGCCAGCCCCGCCGCATCGATGTCGGCCAGCGCCAGGTGGGCGCCCCGGACGGCGAAGGCGGCGGCCGCGGCGCGGCCGATCCCGCTGGCCGCGCCCGTGATCGCCACCGTCCGTCCCGCGAAGTCGCGCATCGCCGGCCCCTCCGTCGCCGCCGCGACTGTAGCCGCTCGGGGCGCGGAGGTCCATGCCGCCGCGGCGACATCTCGCCCGCCCGGCGCGCGAGGGACACCCGCGCGGGCGCGGCCGATTCCCCGCGACACCCGCACGGCGGGCCGGATCGGCCCGTCGACCCCGACGACGACCGCGACGGCGGCGACGACCCCGGCGACGACCCCGACGGCGATGACGCCTCCGGTCGAGGCCCGCGGCACGGGAGCGGGATCCCGATTCCCGCCGGGATTGCCTCGGGCCCCGAACGCGGCGTACGCTCATCGGCGGCGCGCCCGCGAGGCCGGCGGGGAACGGGCGCGGCCGAAGGTCCGTCCGGTGTCGTCCGCAGAGACCGTTCCACCCGCGAACCTGGCGGCGCTGGTCCACAGCGACGAACTGGCCCGGTTCGACTACGGGGACGACCACCCGTTCAAGCCGCTCCGGGCGCGCACCACGCTCGAACTGTGCGCGCGCTACGGGCTGCTCGACGGCCCCGGCGTCGTGCGGATCACGCCGGAGGCCGCGGATCCCGGCTACCTGGAACGGTTCCACGACCCGGCGTACCTCGCCGTGCTGCGACGGGCCAGCGGCGGCGTGCACGACGTGGCGGCGCTGGCGCGCGGGATCGGCACCGAGGACTGCCCGGTGCTGCGGGGCATCTGGGAGTTCTGCCTGCTCGCCACCGGCGCGACGCGGGCCTGCGTCGAGGCGGTGCTGGACGGTACGGCCCGGCGCGCCTTCAGTCTGGTCGGGGGCTTCCACCACGCCTTCCGCGGTCGCGCCGAGGGGTTCTGCTACGTCAACGACGTCGGCGCGGCGATCGAGGATCTCCTGGCCCGGGGACGGCGGGTGGCGTACGTCGATCTCGACGCCCATCACGGCAACGGCGTGCAGGACGCCTTCTACGCCGAGGACCGCGTGCTCAAGATCTCGCTGCACGAGTCGGGGGCGACGCTCTACCCGTTCGGCGGCGCGGAAACCGAGCTCGGCGCCGGACGCGGTTTCGGCTTCAACGTCAACGTGCCGCTGCTCGAACGGACCGACGACGAGGTGTACCTCGAGGCGTTCGAGGCGCTGGTGCCCCCGCTGCTCGCGGCGTTCCGGCCGGACGTGGTGGTGGCGGAGCTGGGGGTGGACGCACACGTCTCGGACCCGCTGTCGCACCTCCGATTGACCAGCGGGGCCTACTACCGTCTCGTCCAGCGACTCTGCGCCGTCGCCCCCCGCCTGGTCGGGCTGGGCGGCGGCGGCTACGACGTGTTCCGCGCCGCCCGCTGCTGGACGCTGGCCTGGGCGGCGATGGCCGAACGGGAGCCGCAGGACGGATACGCCGGGCTGGTGGGCGGGATGATGTTCGGGTCGGAGAACGACGGCCTGTTCGACCGGCCGGCGCCGACGACCGGGCCGGCGAAGGAGCGGGCGCAGGCCGAGGCGCGCCGGGTGATCGAGTTCCACCGGCGGAGCGTCTTCCCGCGGCTCGGGGCGACGCCGCCCTGAAGCGGCGCCGCGCGTTGCCTTCCGACCGCGGACCCGCTACAACCGCCGCGCGGCGGAGGCCCGATGGAGCCCGGGCGGAAATACGGCAGCTACGTCCTGGTCGACCGGCTCGGCCAGGGCGGTATGGGTCAGGTCTGGCGCGCCCGCCACGAGATGCTGGGTCGCGTCGCGGCCGTCAAGCTGATCCGTTGGGAGATGCTGGGCGCCGACGAGGAGCGGGCGCGGCAGTTCCTGCGGCGCTTCGAGCGCGAGGCGCGGGCCACCTCCCGGCTGCGCTCGCCCCACACCGTCGCCGTCTACGACTACGGCGTCGCCGCCGACGGCACGTTCTACTACGCGATGGAACTGCTCGAGGGGCGGAACCTCGAGGAGCTGGTGCGCCGGCACGGCCCCGTGCCGCCCGAGCGGGCCGTCCATTTCCTGGCGCAGGCCTGCGACTCGCTGGCCGAGGCGCACGCGCAGGGGTTGATCCACCGCGACGTCAAGCCCGCCAACCTCTACGCCTGTCGCCTCGGCCTCCAGCACGACTTCGTCAAGGTGCTCGATTTCGGCCTGGTCAAGCCGATCCCCGGCTCGGGTCTGCTCGACACCTCCCTCACGATCGACGGCACCGCCCTCGGCTCGCCCGCCTTCATGCCTCCCGAGGTGGCGGAAGGCAAGCGGACGATCGACGCGCGCGCCGACCTCTACGCCCTGGGCTGCGTCGCGTACTGGCTGCTGACGGGGCAGTACGTGTTCGACGGCGACTCGCCGCTGCAGGTCATCGCCCGGCATCTCACCGCGGCCCCTCCGCCGCCTTCGTCGCGCACGAAGGCGCCGATCCCGCCGGCCCTGGAGACGCTGGTGCTCGAGTGCCTCGACAAGGACCCGGGCGGCCGGCCGGCCGGCGCCCGCGAGCTGCTCCAGCGGTTGCGGAGCCTGGACCTCGACGCGGCGTGGACGCCGGAGCGGGCCGAGGCGTGGTGGGCGGAGCACGAGCCGGAAGCGGTGCGGCCCTTGCCGCCGGCCGACGAGAGCGATGCCGCGCTGCCGAAAGCCGCGCCGCCCGCCGGCCGGGCGGGCGTGCCGATCGATGTCGAATCCTCGCCCGCCGCGCCGGCCGCCGAATCCGCGCCGGACCCCGCGCCGCGCCCCGGCGAGCGCCGGGTGTCGGAAGCGCAGCGCGAGCGGGCGATCGAGGCGCTGCAGGAGCAGTACGTGCAGAGCCGCATCGGTGCCACGGAGTTGGGGCGGCGGGTGCGCCTGGCGGAGAGCGCCGTCGACTCTTCGGACCTCGACCGTTTGCTGGCCGACCTCCCCGAACTGCCGGGGGCGCTGGCCCGCGCGGAGCCGGCGGCTCCGGCGGCCGCTCCGTCGCCGTCCCCCGCCGCGGCCCCGGCGGGAGCCGGCCATCCGATGCTCGCGCCGGTCGAGGTGCCGGTGGACGAGTCGGGCTGGTACGTCGCGGTGTTCGGTGGGAAGGAACGCAAGGGCGAGTGGTACGCGCCGCGGAGGATCCGCATGGCCGGCGTGTTCGGCGGCGTGGTGCTCGACTTCCGCGAGGCGAAACTGCAGCCCGGCATGACGACGGTGCAGGCGCTGGCGACCTTCGGCGGCTGCGAGATCGTGGTTCCCCCGGGGCTCCACGTGGACATCAACGGCGTGGCGATCTTCGGCGGGTTCGACGAGACGGCCGGTTCGAGCGGTCCGCCGCCGTCGGGGGCCACGCCGTGGCTCCGCATCCGGGGGCTGGCGATGTTCGGGGGAGTCGAAGTGCGGGTCGCGGAACCCGGCGCGGCGCTCGGGCGGGGCCACGCGCTGCATCGCCTGCCGCCCCGCCGGCGACGGCGGCTCGACGGGCGGGACGGCGAATGAGGCGGGAGGGACGACGATGAGGAACGCGACGCTGCGGGAGAGGTTGCGCTACGCCTTCGACAACAGCATGGCCCGGGGCCCGGTCGCCCTGATCGGGTGGCTGGCGCTGATCTCGCTGGCGCTGATCCTGGTCGTCGCCGGCCTCGTCGCGCTGCTCGGCGTCGCCCCGGAAGGGATCTCGCCCACCGGCGAGTCGGCCGGTCGCCCCGGGTTCCTGGACCTGGCCTGGTTCTCGTTGATGCGCACGCTCGACGCCGGCACGATGGGCGGCGATACCGGAAGCTGGGTCTTCCTGCTGTCGATGTTCGCCGTGACACTCGGCGGCGTGTTCATCGTCAGCACGCTGATCGGCGTGCTCACCAGCGGGATCGAGAACAAACTCGACGAGCTGCGCAAGGGCCGCTCGAAGGTGGTCGAACAGGACCACACGCTGATCCTCGGCTGGTCGCCCAAGATCTTCTCGATCGTCAGCGAACTGGTGATCGCCAACCAGAACCGTCGGCGCCCGCGGATCGTGGTCCTCGCCGACAAGGACAAGATCGAGATGGAGGACGAGATCCGGGCCAAGGTCGGCGACACCAGGAACACCCGGGTGATCTGCCGCACCGGCCACCCGATCGATCTCGGCGACCTGGAGATCGTCAACCCGCACGGCGCGCGGTCGATCATCGTACTGGCGCCGGAGGAGGGCGACCCGGACTCCCACGTGATCAAGGTGATCCTGGCGATCACCAACCATCCCAACCGGCGGCGCGAGCCGTACCACATCGTGGCCGAGATCCAGGACGAACGGAACCTGGAGGTGGCGCGGATGGTGGGGCGGGACGAGGCGCAGCTGGTGGTGACGGGCGACCTGATCGCGCGGATCATCGTGCAGACCTGCCGCCAGTCCGGCCTGTCGGTCGTGCACACCGAGCTGCTCGACTTCGGCGGCGACGAGATCTACTTCCAGGAGGAGCCGAGCCTGGTCGGCCGGAGCTTCGGCGAGGCGCTGTTCGCCTACGAGGATTCCTCGGTCATCGGGCTGCGCACCGCCGGCGGCCGGATCCTCCTCAACCCGCCGATGGACACGCCGATCGGCCCGGGAGACAAGGTGATCGCCGTCTCCGAGGACGACGACAGCGTCGTCCCGTCGCACCGGATCACCGACTGGAACCGCTACGCGGAACAGCTCGGCATCGACACCGCCGCGATCCGCCAGCCGCCGAAGCCGTCGCCGCATCCCGAGCGCACGCTGATCCTCGGGTGGAACCGCCGCGGACCGACGATCGTCAACGAGCTGGACCGCTACGTGGCGCCCGGCTCGGCCGTGACGATCGTCGCCGGGCGCGACGGCGTGCCGGACGAAATCACCGCGCGCTGCGCCGCGCTGCAACAACAGCAGGTTTCGGTGGTCCGGGCCGACAGCACCGATCGCAAGGTGCTCGACGGCCTGCGCGTCGAGAGTTACGACCAGGTCGTGCTGCTGTGCGACGAGGGGATCGACGCGCAGGAGGCCGACGCGAAGACGCTGGTCACGCTGCTGCACCTGCGCGACATGGCCGACAAGCAGGGGCGACACTTCCGCATCGTCAGCGAGATGCTCGACGTACGCAACCGCGAGCTGGCCGCCGTGACCAAGGCCGACGATTTCATCGTCAGCAACCGGCTGGTCAGCCTGATGCTGTCCCAGATCTCGGAGAACAGGGAACTGACCGCCGTGTTCCAGGACCTGTTCGACCCCGAGGGCTCCGAGGTCTACCTCAAGCCCGCCGAGAACTACGTGGAGCTCGGGCGCCCGGTGAACTTCTACACGATCGTGGAGTCGGCCCGCCGCCGCAACGAAGTGGCGCTCGGGTACCGCATCCTCGCCCGGGCCGGCGACGCCGCGCGGAGCTATGGCGTGGTGACCAACCCGGACAAGTCCGAGGTTGTCACCTTCGCCCCGGGGGACCGGGTGATCGTCCTGGCGGAGGATTGAGGGGATGCCGGGCCGAGGGGAACCGCGACGCGCCAACCTGGTGATCGGCATCGCCGGCGGCTCCGGCTCGGGCAAGACCACCGTCGCCCAGCTCATCGCCCGCGAACTGGGCCAGCGCCGCGTCGCCATGCTGGTCCAGGACAACTACTACCGCGACCTGGCAAGCCTGCCGCCCGCCCAGCGCCGCTCGAGGAACTTCGACCACCCCGACTCGATCGATGTCGAGCTGATGGCGGCGCACGTCCGCGCCCTCAAGCACGGCGAGCCGATCCGCACCCCGATCTACGACTTCACCACCCACACCCGGACCCGCCGGACCGTCCCCGTCCGTCCCCGACCGGCCGTGCTCGTCGAGGGCATCCTCGTGCTCGCCTGCGCCGAACTGCGCGAGCTGATGGACGTCAAGCTGTACATCGACACCGACGACGACGTCCGCTTCATCCGCCGGCTCAAGCGCGACACGCTGGAACGCGGCCGCACCGTCGAGTCGGTGATCGATCAGTACCTGGAGACGGTGCGACCGATGCACCACGAGTTCGTGGAGAAGAGCAAGCGCTGGGCCGACCTCGTCCTGCCGTGGCGCGACTTCAACCCGGCCGCTGCCCGGATGATGGTCCAGATGGTCCGCGGCTACCTGCGGCGCATCGGCCGGCCCGCCCCGGAACGCCGCCCCCCGCGCTAGGGCACCAGCTCGTCGATCACCGCCAGGATCACCGACACGTCGACCGTCGCCGCGTCGATCGGGATCTCGAACCACGCCGGCGCGCCGCCGAACATCGCGCCGGTGTCCGCGGCCAGGGTGCGAAGCTGCGTCGAGATCGTCCCGGGGCCGATCGGAGAGCCGTCGATCGTGATCACGCGGATCCCGGCCTCGGCCAGCGCCGCCACCGCCGCCGGATAGGTGGGCACCGCCCCGACGATCCCCGGGTCGTACGGGCTCGCCGAACCGTCCGGCGGACCGTTGTGCAGGCTCGAGTCGCCGAACAACGCGACGAAACGGTGCGCGCCCGGCCGGAAGCAGACCGGCAGCTCGCCCCGCGGGCACGGCGCAGGGCTGTAGTAGTACGGCGGCAACGGGTTGCCGGTCGCCAGCAGCCACAACGCCGGCACCGCGCCGTCCGGCTCGTCCTGGCCGTTCAGACCCGGAATCGCCGCCACCGCCGGCACCACCGCCGTCAGGTCGCTCCGCACCGACTGCGTCACGCCGAACACCACGTCGGTCCCGGGACTCCCGTAGGGCGTCGCCGGCAGATCCCCGAAGTGCGCCACCGCGATCCCGAGTTCCCAGCCGTAGGACCCCGCGGCGTAGGCGTCGAGCAACCGCTCGATCACCGCGGGCAGGTAGCTGCGCTCCGTCATGTACGAGCCGGTGTTCTCGGCCAACAGGACCAGGTCGACGAGCGGTGGTCCGGCGTCGACGTCCGGCTCGGCGTCGGCGTCGGCATCGGCGTCGGCGTCGGCGTCGGCATCGGCGTCGGCATCGGCGTCGGCATCGGCGTCGGCATCGGCGTCGGCATCGGCGTCGGCGTCGGCGTCGGCGTCGGCCGCGCCGGGCTCGCAGGTTCGCGTCTCGACGTTGCAGGTCTCGCCGGCGGCGCACGGCGGGTTGCAGGCGGAGACGCAGGTTCCGTCGAGGCAGATCTCACCGGCGGGACATTCCGCCGGGCAGTCGCCGCCGCCGCAGCCGGCCGCGACCAGGGAAGCCAGAGCGGCGACGAGGGTCGCGAGCCGCGCGTGAACCTGGTGTGCCATGTGCGATGCTCCTTCGGGACGCGCCCGATCCGTCTTCGTCATGATGCGGCATCGGCTGCCGTTTGCCAAGCCGCGGACCGGTTCCGGCGGCGCGCCGGGGGCGTCGGAGCGACGGCGGACGGGACGCGCGGAGCCGTCAGATGGCGGTGCGCAGGGCGGTTTCGAGGGCGTCGGCGACGGCGGTCAGGTCTCCGGCCAGGTCGCCGGCGCGCGGGTCCTCGGCCAGCCGGACGAGCCGCTCGCGGATCGTCTCGGCCGTGCCGCGCAGCACGTCGAGGCGGGCGGCGAGCGCTTCGGCGGCGCCGCCGGGGCTGTCCTGGGCCTCGCGCAGGCGGGACAGCTCCGCCTCGCGCGCGCGAAGCAGCGCGGACAGCTCGGCGGCCTGGCGCTGCAACTCGCCGACCAGCCGGGCCACGTCGCCGGCCTGGGCCGAGAGCGGCCGCAGGCGCTCGACCTCGCCCTGCAGGGCGCGGAGTTCCCCGGACCGCTCGGCGAGTTCGCGGGTGGCCTCCTCGGCGGCGACCTGGGCGATCTCCAGGGCGCCGCGCAGCCGCTCGGCCTCGCCCTCGGCATCCTGGGTTTCCTCGAGGAGTTCGGCCACCGCGGTCTGCAGCTCGGCGTTGCGCCACCGGGCGCCGGTCAGCTCGCCTTCGAGCTGGGCGACGGCGGAACGCAGGGCATCGACCTCGCCGACCGCCGTGGCCCACGCCTCGGCGATCGAGTCGTCCTCGGGCGAGGGGGCTTCGGGCGGCGGCACGGGGTCGGGGACGCACGGCGCGGCCGGCTCGCCCGTCTGGTGCCGCAGCTCGCGCAGCAGGTCTTCGACGAGCCGCCGGCGCTCCTCGGCCAGCCGCTCCAGTTCGGCGACGCGCCCGCCCAGCTCCCGCCAGCGGTGTTCGGCGGCATCGACCGCCTTCCGGGCCTCGCCCTCGGCGGCCTCGCGGGCCGCGACGGCCATCGCGCATTCGCGCTCGGCGGCCTCGCGGGCCGCGACGGCGGCGTCGGCCTCGGCCGCGCGGCGCTCGGCATCCTCCAGCCTGGCGCGCGTTTCGTCGAGCTGGCGGCGGAGCGGTTCGGCCTCGGCCGCGCGGCGCTCGGCATCCTCCAGCCTGGCGCGCGTCTCGTCGAGCTGGCGGCGGAGCGGTTCGGCCTCGGCCGCGCGGCGCTCGGCATCCTCCAGCCTGGCGCGCGTCTCGTCGAGCTGGCGGCGGAGCGGTTCGGCCTCGGCCGCGCGGCGCTCGGCATCCGCCAGCTTCCGCCGGGCCTCGTCGGCTGCGCGGCGGAGCTGTTCGGCCTCGCGCCGCCTGTCCTCCAGCTCGTCGCGCAGCCGGCGCACCACCAGATCGTCTTCCTCGGCGACCGGGCCGGCGGGCCGGGGGGGCGGGGGCGGCGCGATGTCGACGAGTTGGGCGGCGCGGGCGAAGGTGGCCTCGAAGGCCTTGCGCTGCTCCTGGCGCCGCTCGTCCTCGGCGGCCTTCGCCATTCGGGCGGCCTTCTCGCGTGCCTCCGCCGCCTCGGCCTCCGCCCGCCGGACCTCCTGTTCGAGCCGGGCGATGGCGATGTTGCGGTCGGCCAGCTCGGTGCGGAGCCGTTCGCCTTCGCGGCGCGCCTCGGCCAGCGCCTCCTCGACCGCCAGCGCCTGGAGGGCCGCCGTTTCGGCGGGCGCCTCCGCGGTCTCGTCGGCGGGCGCTTCGGCCACGGTGAACTCCTGGAGCGGGACCTGGAACAGGGCGGGCAGCGGCAGCGTCGCGTCGCGGGTGCGGGCGCCGACGGCGAGGAAGAACTCGGGGTCCTCGCCGCGCCCTTCGAGCAGCGTGGTGTCGAGCCGCACGTCGGGGGTCGCGCGGGGGTCGTACTCGACGAAGGTGTACCCGAGGAACGGGCTCTGGCCGACCATGCGGACCGTGGGGAAGTAGGTGGCGAGCAGGGCGCGCAGGCGGGAGTACGTCCAGACCTCGGTGCGACCGCCGGCGGGCGGGACCGCGATCGGCGAGAGGCAGGAGGCGTTGCGGGTGGCGGCGAGCACCAGGCCGGCGGGCTGGAGCACGCGGTTCAGCTCCTGGAACAGCAGTCCCGGGTCGGGCAGGTCGGCCACCTCGACGACGAAGGCCACGTCGAAGGCGCCGTCGCGGAACGGCAGTCCGCGAGGCTCGCCGGGCCGGGCGTCGGCGCGCCCGCGGAGGGCGGTCATGTCGGCCGGCAGCGGCGTCCGCTCGGGCGGCACGGCCTGCTCGGCCGAACGCACGCCGAGGCGTGCGAGGAAGGCGCGGGTGTCGGCGTCGTCGCCGGCGGCGACGACCAGCACGTCCTTGCCGGGCAGGAGCGGCTCGAGATACAGGCAGCGGACGATCGCTTCCAGCCCGCGACGCACGGAGAAGATGGGTGTCTGGCTCATCACGGGAGCGGGTGTACGCGAGGCGAACCCTTCGGGTCAAGCTTCGGCACGGCCGCGCGACTTGACTCGCCCGGCCTGCGGATGCTACCCGTGCGACTGCCTTGGAGCGGGACCGGCGAGAAGGTCCCGCACGCGAGGTCGCCGCGAGGATGGCGGAATTGGCAGACGCGCTAGGTTGAGGGCCTAGTGGGGGAAACCCCATGGGGGTTCAAGTCCCCCTCCTCGCACCCGGTTGCGGCGACGGGCGCCGTTTCGTTCCTCCCGCGGAGGGCGGCGAGCGGTTCGGGCGGAACGGCTGCGTGGACGGATGAGCAGGGCGCCACGGTTCAAGATCATCCGGAAGCTCGACGCGGGCGGGATGGCGGAGGTCTATCACGCCGAGCAGGAGTCGCTGGAGGGGTTCCGCAAGACGGTCGCGGTCAAGAAGGTCCTGCCGCACCTGGTCCAGAACGAGAAGTTCCTGCGGATGTTCCTCGACGAGGCGCGGCTGTCGCTGCGGATGAGCCACGCCAACGTGGTGCAGGTGTTCGACGTCGGCCAGGCCGGCGGATCGTACTACGTCATCATGGAGTTCGTGGACGGCGTGAACCTCAAGCAGGTGAACGAGTTCATGCGCGCCCGCGGCACGACCCTTCCGATCGAGCAGGCCGTTTTCGTGATGGTCGAGACCTGCAAGGGACTCCAGTACGCCCACACGATCACCGACTCGAACGGCAAGCCGCTGGGGATCGTGCACCGCGACGTGTCGCCGCCGAACATCCTGATCTCGAAGCAGGGCGAGGTGAAACTGGTGGACTTCGGGCTGGCCAAGGCCGCCGACCAGCTCGAACACACCGATCCCGGCGTGGTGAAGGGCAAGTTCAGCTACCTCTCGCCGGAGGCGGTCGAGGGGCAGGAGGTCGACCGGCGGGCGGACATCTTCGCCGCGGGGATCCTGCTGTGGGAGATCCTGACCGGCCGGCGCCTGTTCCAGGGGAAGAACGACTACGAGACGGTGCAGCAGGTGAAGGCGGCGGAGATTCCCTCGCCGTCGCGGATCAACCCCGCCGTGCCGCGGGACCTCGAACGGATCGTGCTGCGGGCGCTGGCGCGGGACCTCCGGCAGCGCTACCAGACCGCGCAGGACTTCGGCGACGACCTGTACCAGTTCCTCTTCTCCCACGGGCTGAAGGTCACCAGCTTCGACATCGCGGCGCTGGTCAAGACGGTGCTGCGCGAGGCGGCGGCGCCGACGCCCAAGGGGGCGGGGACGATCATCGATCAGCTGATCGAGACCGAGTTGGCGAAGCTGACGTCGATCGACGACACGGAGAACATCTTCAGCGGCGGCGAGAAGCCGCTGTCCGTCGAGGAGATTTCCGGGGCGTTCCAGGGCGCGATGTCGTTCGAGGACCCGCGGACCTGGGCGGGCGACATGGACGACGGCGTGGCCTTCCGGCTGCCCGACCCGAACAAGCCCGCGATCTGGCGCGAGGCGATGCCGACGCCGCTGCCGTTCCCGGCGGTCAAGGGAAACCGTCCCGGCGCCGGCCCGGCCCAAGCCCAGCCGCGCGCTCCCCAACCCGCCGCGCCGCCGCCCGCCGCGCTGCCCGAGCCCGAACCGCCGAAACGCAAGAGCCACACCGGCCTGCTGGTCTCGATCCTGCTGCTCCTGGCCGCCGTGTGCGGGGTGCTTGTCTACCTCACGTTCTTCCGCTAGGACGGAAGCATGGCACCAGATCGCATCCGCCAGCGTTTCGGCACCGCGCCGCGCATCCTGGTGATGGTCCTGGCCGGCGGCGAAGGCCGGCGCCTGGCCCCGCTGACCGAGGATCGCGCCAAGCCCGCCGTCCCCTTCGGCGGCCGCTACCGGATCATCGATATCGTCCTCTCCAACTTCGTCAACTCCGGCATGCACCGGATCAACGTCATCACCCAGTACAAGTCGCACTCGCTGGAAGTCCACATCTCCCGCGCCTGGCGCATGTCGTCGATCCTCGACCACTTCGTCGAGACCATCCCGGCCCAGCAGCGCGTCGGCAAGGACTGGTTCAAGGGGTCCGCCGACGCCGTCTACCAGTGCCTCAACGTCGTCGAGGACGAGACGCCCGACTTCGTCTGCGTCTTCGGCGGCGACCACGTGTACCAGATGGACGTCCGCCAGATGCTCGACTTCCACTTCGACGTCAACGCCGAGATCACGATCTCGCTCATCCCCGTGCCGATCGCCCAGGCCACGGCCTTCGGCGTCGTCGAGGTCGACGAGGACTGGCGGATCGTCGGCTTCGAGGAGAAGCCCAAGGACCCCAAGCCGATGCCCGGCCGCCCCGACCTCGCGCTGGTCTCGATGGGCAACTACATCTTCAACACCGACTGCCTGGTCCAGGAGGTCACCGCGGACGCCGCCCGCGAGGACTCCGCCCACGACTTCGGCCGCAACGTCCTGCCGTTGTGCGTCGGCCGCCGCCGGATGTTCGGCTACGACTTCTCCACCAACGTCGTCCCGGGCTCGACCGAGCACGACCGCGGCTACTGGCGCGACATCGGAACCCTCGACGCCTACTGGGAAGCCCACATGGACCTGGTCAGCGCCCAGCCGATGTTCAACTTCTACAACAACCGCTGGCCGATCCGCACCGGCCGCCGCCACCTTCCGCCCGCCAAATTCGTCCACAGCGACGAGGGGGGCGAGCGGGTCGGCACCGCGATCGATTCGCTCGTCTCCGAAGGTTGCATCGTCTCCGGCGGCCGGATCTACCGCTCGGTGCTCGCCCCCCGCGTCCGGGTCCACTCCTGGGCCCGCGTCGATGAGTCGATCCTCCTCGACGGGGTCGATGTCGGTCGCGGCGCACAGCTCCGGCGGGTGATCGTCGACAAGAACGTCCGCATCCCGCCCGGCCTCCGCGTCGGCTTCGACCTCGAGGCGGACCGGCAGCGCTTCATCGTCAGCGAAGGCGGGGTCGTCGCCGTTCCGCGCGACGCGAAGATCTGAAGCCGCGAGCGCCCGCCGGGCCGCGGAAGCCGGGATGCCGGCCGGCGGTCACTCCTCCCACGCCGACTCGCCGCGCGCCAACTCCGCCTCCACCGCCTCCACCAGCCGCGAGAGGTCGCCCGGATCGTCCCGCGACGCCACCAGCCGGCCGTTGACGAACGCCGAGGGGACCTTCTTCCGCTTGCCCGCCGCCTGGTAGCCCGCGGTGGGTGTGGCATCGGGCGCGCAGCCGGCCTCGTACACGTCGAGCCGCACGCGGTCCGGGTAGCGGGCCACCAGCTCGGTCATCCGCCCGAGCAGCTCCCGGCAGCGCGCCGTCGGCGGCCCGGCGATCAGCAGCTCCAGGCGCAGGCGCCTCCCGGCCGCGCGGGCCTCAGGCTCGGCCATCGCTCCCCTCCAACTCCCGCAGCAGGCGCACCAGGGCCTCCCGCAGGTCGGCCGGCAGCCGCCCCGTTCCGACCCGCGTCGCGGCCTCCTGCGGCGTCCGTCCCCGCGCCTCCCACGTCCAGCGCTCCAGCGCCGCCGCGTCCGGCAGCAGGAAATCCCCCGTCACCGTGACCTCGCCCAGCACGCCGCCCTCCAGCGACGCGCGCAGCGTCACCACCCCGCTGCGCGCCTTGGTCGCCACCGCCGTCCGGCGGTCCCCCCGCGTCCCGAACGTCCACTCCCGCCGGCCGTACTTCCGCCGCCACAATTCGTCGGCCAGGACCGCCTCGTGCGGCCGCACCGGTTCCGGCTCCAGCGCCGCGTCGAACGCGCGGGCGACGTGCCGCGCCACCACCTCCGCCGCCTCCGCCACGGAGACCGGCCGGCCGAGCAGCGCGCGGAGCGTGACGACGCGGCCGCGCACGTCGCGAACGCCCTTGTCGGCGAACTTGAGCGCGGAAGGACGGAGCGTCCGCGCCATCGCCTCCACGTCCGTGTCGACCAGGAACGAGCCGCTGTGCGCGAACGCCCCGTACCACTCGACCTGCGCCGAGCCGTAGATCTTCCGCCCGCCGACCGTGACGTCGTTGACCGGCGACACCTCGGCCGCCACCCCGAACTCGGCGCAGGCGGCGACGATCGCCGCCCCCACCCGCGCGTACAGCTCGTCCGGCTCGCCGATGCCCAGCCGCCGGAACGTCGCCTCCCGCCGGAACACCGCCGAGAAGCAGAAGCTCCCCTCGTCCTGGTACACGGCGCCGCCCGGGTTGTGCCGCCGGACGACCGGGATGCCGCGCGCGGCGCACTCGGCCAGATCCACGTCCTCCTCCGGCCGCTGATGGACGCCGATCCAGACCGATCGGTCGGCGCGCCGCAAGCGCAGCGTGTCGGGGCTCGACCCCTCGTCCACGCACCGCAGCAGCGCCTCCTCCAGGGCGAAGTGCCGGAACGGATCGCGGATGCCGTCCTCCAGGCGCCGCCAGCGGGACCGTGCGTCAGCCATGGTACGGACACTCGGCGCCCTGGCACTCCGGGTTGCGCGGCGCGAACGGGCAGCGGGTCGGCGCGGCGGTCAGCGTCCAACCGCGCGCCTCGGCGAGCGTCGCGGTCGCAGCCTCGAGGGCGGCATAGACCGCCTGCTTGCAGCACCGGACGCCGCCCAGCTCGGCCAGGCGGGCCAGGGCGCGCGCGGCGGCGCGGAGCACCAGGGCGCGTTCCGGCGCGGCCCGGTGGTCGGCGCGCAGCGCGATGGCAACCGCGACGCCGGCGCCGACGCAGGCCCCGCAATCCCCGCGTGAGCCGCACGCGCCGAGCGGCACGTCGCTCGTCCGGCGCACCGCCTCGGCGAGGTCCGCGGGCGTCGCCGCCCACCGTCCCGCGTTGCGCAGCGCCGCGAGCACCGCCGCGGCGGGCACCGCATGGTGCTCCGGCCCGCTCGCCCCGAACGCGGGATGCGCCAGGATCCGCTCGGCGATCGCGACCGGATCGGTCCCGCCCGCCGCCGCGGCGACCCGCACGACCAGTTCCTCCGCCGTCGCCGTGCGGCACGCCTCGCAGGCGTGGTGCCCGGCCGGGCAGGCCCAGTCCGTCGGCTCCGGGCACCCGCAGAACGAGCAGGTCGCCCGCCCCGGCCGCTCGACCAGCTCCGCCCGACAGACCGCGCAACGGTACGCCATCGCCGCCGCTCCCGACCGTCCCCGTCCCCGGCCGGCGAGTCTATGCCGGCGCGCCCCCGCCGGCAAGCGAATGTGCTTGCATTCAACCGCATAGACGGGTACATACCGGACGCGGAGGACGGGGGAGGAGGGACCGATGCGACGACTGGCCGCCGCGTTCAAGGCGTTCGGCGACCCGACCCGGCTCGAGATGCTGGGCCTGCTGCTCGTCCACGACGAGATCTGCGTCTGCGACTTCGTCGAGGTGCTCGGGATCACGCAGTCCAAGGCGTCGCGGCACCTGCGCTACCTGGTCCACGCCGGGGTGCTCGAGGACCGCCGCGCCGGGCTGTGGGTCTACTACCGGGTGGCCGACGGGCTGGCGCCGGACCTGCGGGCCGCTTTGCGCGGCGTGCAAGCGGCCCTCGGTCCCGTGCAACTCGCCGCGTTGCGGCGGCGGCTGGCCCGCGCCCGGCGGCGGAAGCAGGCCGCCGGAAACGCGTGCCCGACGACCCGACCCCGCGGCCGCCGGAAGGGAGTCGAAGCATGAGCGATGCGAACGAAACCGTGGCCCGCAAGCTGTCGTTCCTCGACCGCTGGCTCACCGTCTGGATCTTCCTCGCCATGGCGATCGGGGTCCTCGGCGGCTGGGCCTGGCCGGCAATCGTCCCGTTCATCAACCGCTTCAGCTCCGGGACGACGAACATCCCGATCGCGATCGGCCTGATCCTGATGATGTATCCGCCGCTGGCCAAGGTGCGCTACGAGGAGATGGGGCCGGTCTTCCGCAACGGGAGGGTGCTGGGCCTCTCGCTGGTGCAGAACTGGGTCGTCGGCCCGATCCTGATGTTCGTCCTGGCGGTCGTGTTCCTCCACGACCTGCCGCAGTACATGGTCGGCCTGATCCTGATCGGCCTGGCGCGCTGCATCGCGATGGTCATCGTCTGGAACGAGCTCGCCAAAGGTGACACCGAATACTGCGCCGGCCTCGTCGCCTTCAACTCGATCTTCCAGGTCCTCCTCTACTCGATCTACGCCTACGTCTTCGTCACCGTCCTGCCCGGCTGGCTCGGCCTCGAAGGGGTGGAAGTCCACGTCACGATCGGCCAGATCGCCGAGAGCGTCTTCCTCTACCTCGGCGTCCCGTTCCTGGCCGGGATCATCACGCGCTTCTCGCTCATCAAGCTCAAGGGCAAGGAGTGGTACCATGCACGGTTCATCCCGCGGATCAGCCCGCTCACGCTGATCGCCCTCCTGTTCACGATCCTCGTGATGTTCTCGCTCAAGGGCGAGAAGATCGTCGAGCTGCCGCTGGACGTCGTGCGGATCGCGATTCCGCTGCTGATCTACTTCGTCGTGATGTTCTTCCTCTCGTTCTTCATGAGCCGCAAGTTCGGAGCGAACTACCCGCAGTCCGCGACGCTGTCGTTCACCGCGGCGTCGAACAACTTCGAGCTGGCGATCGCGGTCGCGGTGGCCACCTTCGGGATCGACCACGGCGGCGCGCTGGCCGCGGTGATCGGGCCGCTGGTCGAGGTGCCGGTGCTGATCGGCCTGGTCCACGTCGCCCTGCGGCTACGGCGCAAGTACTTCCCGAACGAGTCCGTCGAGTCGGCGGTGGCGCCGGTCCCCGCCGGGGAGGTACGACCATGAGCCGCCCGGACGACGTCCGCAAGTCGGTAACCGAGACCTACGCGCGCGCGGTGGAACGACCCGCGGCTGCGGGCGGCTGCTGTTGCGGCGGCGGGCCTTCGCCGCAGGGCGTCGCCGCGGCGCTCGCCGGCTATACCCGCGAGGATCTCGCCGCGTTGCCGCCGGACGCCGTGCGCAACTCCTTCGGCTGCGGCGACCCGGTGGCCCTGGCCGAGGTCCGCGAGGGCGAAACCGTGCTCGACCTCGGCTCGGGTGCCGGCCTCGATCTCCTCCTCGCCGCCCGGCTCGTCGGCCCGCGGGGCCGCGTGATCGGCGTCGACATGACGCCGGCCATGCTCGAGCGCGCCCGGGCGAACGCCGCGGCCGCGGGCCTCGACAACGTCGAGCTGCGTCCCGGGCTGATCGAGGACCTGCCGGTCGAGACCGCTTCGATCGATCGGGTGATCTCGAACTGCGTGATCAATCTTTCGCCGGAGAAGCCGCGGGTGTTCGCCGAGATCCATCGGGTGCTCAAGCCGGGCGGGCGGTTCTCGATCTCGGACATCGTCGCCGAGCCGCTGCCCGGGTGGATCGTCGAGCTGGCGGACCTCTACTCCGCCTGCATCGCGGGGGCGATTCCCGAGGCCGACTACGTGGCCGGGTTGCGCGACGCGGGCCTCGCCGACGTCGAGGTGCGCGACCGGCTGGTCTACGACCGCGCCCAGCTGCGGGCGCTGCTGGACTCCGAGCTGGCCGGCTCGTGCTGTTGCGGCCCACCGGCGCTCTCGGCGGACGAGCTCGAGCGCGCGGCGGACGAGCTGGCGGGCAAGGTGGCCAGCATCCGCGTCGTCGGCCGCAAGCCGGAGGCGAAAACCGCATGAAGGGGATCCTCTTCCTCTGCGTGGCCAACTCGGCCCGCAGCCAGATCGCCGAAGGCCTCGCGCGGACGATGGCCCCGGCCGGCACACGGGTCTGGTCCGCCGGGTCGCGGCCGACCGCCGTGCGTCCCGAGGCGGTCGCCGTGCTGCGGGAGATCGGCATCGATATCTCCCACCACCGATCGAAGGCGGTCGCCGAAATCCCGGCCGCCGAGGTCGATACGGTGATCACCCTGTGCGGCGAGGAGGAATGTCCGCTGTTCCTCGGACAGGCGACGCGCCTGCACTGGGGCCTGCCGGACCCCGCGGCGGTCGAGGGGTCCGTCGAGGAGCGTCTCGCGGCGTTCCGGCGGACGCGGGACGAGCTGCGGCGGCGCCTGGAGGCGCTGTTCGCCGCCGGCGGACCGGCCGGAACCCCGCCGGACCGGACGCGTTTGTCCGGGTGAGGGCAGGGAGCGCAGTTGCGCGAAGCCCACGGGGGCGCTATATGGGCCTGCCGCCGGAAGGCGGCGAGGGCGCCCGGCCGCGGGGGTCGGGCTCCGCCGGCGTGCTTCCGGCCGTGGAATGGGAGTACGAGCATGAAGCGAGTCCCGTGGTGGTTGCTGGTTCTCGGAACGATCTGGACGCTGGCCGCGGGGTGCCGGCGCGAGGAACGGACCCCGACGCCGAAGAAGACCCCGGCGGCGGATGTGACGACGGCCGACGGTGCGACCGGCGGGACCGCGGGGGCCTCGCTGGAAGGCGAGGGTGCCGGCGGCGCGGCCGTGCCGGGCGCCGGTCCCGTCGTGCCGCCCGAGCAGAAGGCCAAGCTCCAGTTCTACATCATGTCGCAGTGCCCCTTCGGCGTGCAGGTGCTGGACGGCGTGATCCCGGCGCTGCGCAAGATCGGCCCGTGGGTCGATTTCCAGGTCGACTACATCGGCAAGATCGAAGGGGACAGGTTGACCTCGATGCACGGCGACAACGAGGTCCAGGGCGACATCGTCGAGCTGTGCACGATGCGGCATGCACCAGGGCAGTGGATGGACCTGTTCGCCTGCTGGAACAAGGAATACCGCGCGCTGCCCGGCAACTGGCGGAGCTGCGCCACGCAGAACCGGCTCGACGCCGCGACGATCGACCGGATCGCCGCCTGCGTCGACGGGCCGGACGGCAAGGCGCTGCTCCGGGCGTCCTTCGAGAAGGCGCAGCAGGCGGGAGCGACCGGCAGCCCGACGATCCAGATCAACGGCAACCCGTGGCGCGGCGGGCGCGACGAGCGGGCCTTCCTGGTCGGCATCTGCGACGTGCTGTCCGAACCGAAGCCCGAACCGTGCCTCAACATCCCGCCGCCCCCGACCGTCAACCTGATCGTGCTCGGCGACCGGCGCTGCACCGATCCGGACTGCCAGACGGCCGGACTGCTCGGCCAGCTCAAGAGCCTGTTCGCCGGCCTCGTCGTGACCGAGCTGGACTGGTCGACGCCGGAGGGCAAGGCGGCCTTCGCCGAGCACGGGATCCAGCGGCTGCCGGCCTACATCTTCGACCAGACCGTCCAGGCCGACGCCTCCGGGTTCCAGCGCGTCCGCCGCTCGCTGCGGCCGACGACCAAGCCGGGCTTCCAGATGCTGAGCATCGGCGCCCGCCACGACCCGAACGCCGAGATCTGCAACAACGGCGTCGATGACACCGGCGACGGCAAGGTCGACTGCGACGACGAGACCTGCCGCAACGTCCTGGTGTGCCGTCCGGAGATCAAGGGCAACGTCCAGCTCTTCGTGATGTCCCAGTGCCCCTACGGCGTCCAGGCGCTCGATGCGATGCGCGAGGTGCTCGACGCCTTCCGCGGCGAGATCACCTTCGACGTGCACTACATCGCCGAGGCGAACGGCGACGCGCTCAGTTCGATGCACGGGCAGCCCGAGGTCGACGAAGACATCCGCCAGTTGTGCGCGAAGAAGCTGGCCGCGCGCGACCACAAGTACATGAACTACGTCTGGTGCCGGAACAAGGACATCCACGGCACCGGCTGGCAGGCCTGCGCGACGGAGGCGGGGCTGAACCTCGCGGCGTTCGAGGCCTGCGCGACGGGGGAGGAAGGCCGGCGGCTGCTCCGCGAGGACCTGGCGATCGCCCAGACCCTCGGCTTCTCCTCCAGCCCGACCCTGCTGATCGACAACAAGCAGGAGGCCCACGGCGCCGATCCGCGCACGATCCAGAGCGTGATCTGCCGATACAACCCGGGCTTCCGCGGCTGCTCCGCGACGCTGTCCGGACCGCCGCCGCGGCCGCAGGGCGGCGGCGGCTGCGGCGGCCGCTGAGTCCCTCCCCGGCGCGTGCGGGCGTCCGCCCGTCCACCCGCCCGACCCCGCCCCGTTCCCGCCTTTCGACGACCCGCCGCGACCCCGGTGGCAGGGAGCGAAGCGGGTCGGCGCGTCCGAGGGGGGGGAATTGGTTTGACAATATGGCCAGTTTGCCATAGAAAGCAGGCTCGGCGGCCGGAGCGGAGCGGCCGGCCGCCGGGAGGAGGCGGCGGATGGCGCGCCGGGACTTCCGCGCGCAGGCCCGGGTGATGAAGGCGCTGGCCAACGAGGCGCGGCTGATGGTCGTCGACCGCCTCCGGCGCGGCGAGTGCAGCGCGGGCGAGCTGACCCGCCTCGTCGGCCTCGACCAGTCGACCGTCTCCAAGCACCTCGCCGTCCTGCGGGCCCACGGCATCGTCGAGGACCGTCGGGCGGGGAGCGTCGTCTACTACCGCCTGGCGATGCCGTGCGTCACCGCGTTCTTCTCTTGCGCCGCGCGGGTCGTCCGCCGGAGAGGTTGAGCGGATGTCGCCCCGGCGCGGCGGCTCGGCGGTCGGCGGGTCGGGCGGGTGCGCCGTGCGGAGCCGGGTCGGGAAGCGGGGCGCGCGATGAAGGAATCGACCAAGCTGGCCTGGATGCTCGCCGCGGTCGCGGCGGCCTGGGCGATGCCGATCGGCGAGCCGCGGATGCAGGGCGCGCTGCTCGAGTCGTTCGCGATGCTGCACGAGTACGCCCGCGACCACATCCTGCTCTGCCTGGTGCCCGCCTTCTTCATCGCCGGCGCGATCGGCGTGTTCGTCCGGCAGGCCGCGGTGATGAAGTACCTCGGCGCCGGCGCCTCGAAGTGGGTCTCCTATCCGGTCGCCGCGGTCTCCGGGACGATCCTCGCCGTCTGCTCGTGCACGGTGCTGCCGCTGTTCGCCGGGATCCACAAGCGCGGCGCCGGTCTCGGGCCCGCCACCGCCTTTCTCTACTCCGGCCCCGCGATCAACGCCCTGGCGATCATCCTCACCGCCCGCGTCCTGGGCCTCGAACTCGGCGTGGCCCGCGCCGTCGGCGCCGTGGCGTTCTCGATCGTGATCGGCCTGCTGATGCACCTGCTGTTCCGTCGCGAGGAGGAGGATCGGGCCAAGGCCGCGGCGGTGATGCCCGAAACGGTCGAGCCGACCCGGCGCCTGTGGCAGGACGGGCTGTACTTCGGCGCGATGGTCGGTTTCCTGGTCTTCGCCAACTGGGGCCGTCCGGCGGGCGACAGTTCCGGCTTCTGGTTCGCCGTCTGGAGCGTCCGGTGGTTCGTCACCGGCTTCTTCTCGCTCGCCCTGGCGCTGATGTTGTGGCGGTGGTTCCGGAAGGACGAGCTCGGCGATTGGGTCGTTTCCACCTGGACCTTCGCCAAGCAGATCCTGCCCCTGCTCCTCGGCGGCGTGCTCGTCGCCGGCCTGCTGCTCGGCCGCCCGGGGCACGAGGGGCTGATCCCCTCGCGCTGGGTCGAGGCGGCCGTCGGCGGCAACTCGATTCAGGCCAACCTGTTCGCCTCGGTCGCCGGGGCGCTGATGTACTTCGCGACGCTGACCGAGGTGCCGATCCTCCAGGGGCTGATCGGCGCCGGGATGGGCAAGGGCCCCGCGCTGGCGCTGCTGCTCGCCGGTCCCGCCCTGTCCCTTCCCTCGATGATCGTGATCCGCAGCGTCCTCGGCACGAAGAAGACGCTGACCTACGTTTTCCTCGTGGTGGTGATGTCCACCCTGGTCGGTGTCGGGTTCGGCGCGGTGTTCTAGAAAGGAGCGGCGCGATGGAGATCAAGGTGCTCGGAACGGGCTGCATGAAGTGCCAGAAGCTGTACGCCGAGGCGGAGCAGGCGATCGCCCACGCCGGCGTGCCCGCCACCCTCACCAAGGTCGAGAAGCTCGACGAGATCATGAGCTACGGCGTGATGATGACGCCGGCGCTGGTGGTCGCCGGCGAGGTCAAGTGCTCGGGGCGGATCCCCAAGGCGGCGGAGATCGTCTCCTGGATCATGACCGCCGCGGCGAAGGAATAGCCGATGACCGGCGTGGTCCCGTTCGGCGGGGGGGCGGGCGGCGTCCGACCGGCCGCGTACGCCTGCCGGACGGACGTCGGCCTCGAAACGTCCCGCGACGTCCCCGTCCCCGGGGCCGATGCGGGACACGTCGTCCGGTCGGTCGCCGGCCGGATCGCGAGCCGCTGATGCTGGAGCAGTTCGCCAACCGGGCCGGGGAGTACATCCAGACCAACCCGTGGTTGGCGATCGTCGCGGTGTTCCTCGGCGGGATGATCACCGCCAGCAACCCGTGCGTGCTGGCCATGGTCCCGCTGATGATGAGCTTCGTCGCCGGACGGAAGGAGGAGTCGGTCGGGACGCTGCGGGCCCTCGGGTATTCCCTGGCCTTCGTTCTCGGCCTCAGCATCACCTTCACCGTGCTCGGCGTGACGGCGGCGCTGACCGGGTCGCTCTACGGCGAGGTTTCCGGCGCCTGGAACTGGGTCGTCGCCGCCGTCTGCCTCGTCATGGGACTGCACCTGCTCGGCGCGTTTCCGTTCGCGATCCCCGTTCCGTCCGGCATCCGGCCGCGGACCCGCGGAATGCTGGGCGCGTTCGTCCTCGGCCTGCTGTTCGGCGTCGTCTCGGCCCCGTGCGCCGCGCCGATCCTGATCGTGCTGCTGACCTACCTCGCGTCCTCCGGCTCCTCGACCGCGTACGGCGCCGTGCTGCTGCTGGTCTACGGCCTCGGCCACAGCGTGCTGATCCTCGTCGCCGGCACCTCGATGGGTGCTGCGCGCAAGTTGATCGAGTCGAAACGGATCACCCGTGCGACCGAAATCCTGCGACGCGTCGCCGGTGCTCTGGTCGTTGCCGTCGGGGGGTACTTCGCGTACCTTGCCTTGCGCTAGAAGGGGTGAAGCGATGAGCTTCCAGCATCGAGCGACGGTTCTGCTGCTGTTCGTGCCGCTCCTGGCGGGCTGCGACCGCCGGGCGGAGGCGAGCGCCGGCGGCGCGACGACGGCCGCTCCGGGGGCGACCCCGGCGGCCGCGGCGACCTCGACCGCCGCGCCGAACGCGGCCGCGGCCCCGGGCGGGCCGGCCGCTCCGGGCGGGCCGGGCGCCGTCGATCCCGCCGGCGCCGGCGTCTCGACGCCGGCCTCGCCCGTGTCGCGGATCGTGTTCATCGGCAAGGAGAACGCCTGCGCCTGCACGCGCCGCGCGATCGATGCCTCGTGGAGCGCGCTCCAGGCGGCGCTCGGCGGAGCGCCGATTCCCGTCGAGCGGCTCACGGTCGATGGGACGTCGTCCCAGGTCGCGCCGTATCGCGAGATGCGCGCCTTCTTCGCCCTCCCGGCGCTGTACTTCCTCGACGCCGCCGGCGGCCTGGTCGGCCAGCTCCAGGGCGAGGTGACGGCCGAGCAGATCCGCGCGGTCCTCTTCCCGTAGCCGCCGCCCCGTCCGGCCTCCGCGAACCGCTCGACGCTCTCGACTTCGCCCGCCGATCCGCGTACAACCGGCGGTCGCGAGAGGAGAGGACCGTGAGCGAGCGCACCCGGCTGCTGTTCGTGATCCACAACCACCAGCCGACCGGCAACTTCGAGAAGGTGTTCGTGCAGGCGACCGACGGCTGCTACGAACCGTTCGTCGCAGCCCTGGAGGCGAATCCGCACGTGCGCGCCGCGCTGCACTACACCGGCCCGCTGCTCGAGTGGCTCGAGCGGCGCCGGCCGGAGCTGATCGCGCGCATCCGGTCGCTCGTCGAGCGCCGGCAGGTGGAGATCGTCGGCGGCGGGTGGTCCGAGCCGATGCTCTCGGTGCTGCCCGACCGCGACGCCCTGGGGCAGCTCCGGACGATGCGTCACGAGTGCGCCCGGCTGTTCGGGCGCGTCCCGCGCGGGATGTGGCTCGCCGAGCGGGTGTGGGACCCCGACCTGCCCCGCATCCTGGCGGCGGCCGACGTCGAATACGTGCTGCTGGACGACACGCACTTCCGCTACGCCGGCGTGCAGGACGAGTGGATCACCGGCTACTACCGCACCGAGAAGGCCGGCGCTCCGGTCGTGGTGTTCCCGATCGCCAAGCAGCTCCGCTACGCGATCCCGTTCAAGCCGGCGCACGAGGCGGTCGAACTGCTGGTTTCCCGCCGCGGGGCGCTGCTGTGCTACGGCGACGACGGCGAGAAGTTCGGACTGTGGCCCGAAACCGACGTCTGGGTCTGGAAGAAGGGCTGGCTGCGCGAGTTCTTCCGCCGGCTCGGCGAGCGGGCCGATGCGGTCGAGTTGGTCCACCCGTCCGAGGCGCTGGCCGACCCGGGCGCGTGCCAGGGGCGGGTCTATCTGCCGACGGCGAGCTACTACGAGATGGGCGAGTGGTCGTTGCCGGTGGCGGCGGGACGCCGGCTGATGCGGCTCAAGCAGCGGTTCGAAGGCGAGGGGACGTGGGAGGAGATCGGTCCGTTCCTCCGCGGCGGCATTTGGCAGAACTTCCTGGCCAAGTACCCGGAGGCCAACCGGCTGCACAAGCGGATGCTGCGCGTCTCGCGCAAGGTCGAGGAGGCCGTGCGGCGCGACCCGCTCTATCCGCGGGCCGTCGGCCAGGAGACCCAGCAGGCGCGGCTCGAACTGTACCGCGGGCAGTGCAACTGTCCCTACTGGCACGGGCTGTTCGGCGGCCTGTACCTGCCGCACCTGCGCGGCGCCGTGCACACCCATCTCATCCGGGCGGAGAAGATGGCCGATCCCTGTCCCGTGCCCCGGCTTTCGGTCTTCGACTGGGATCTGGACGGCTCTCCCGAGGTGATCCTCGAATCGTCGTCGCTCACGGCGATCGTCAAGCCGCACCTTTCCGGCGCGCTGGAGATGCTCGACCTGCGCGAGAAGGGGGTCGATCTGATCGACACCCTCGCGCGCCGGCCCGAGATCTACCACGACGAGGTGCCCGCCGCGGTCGAAGCCGCCAAGCACGCGCCGACGCTGGGCGGCGGGGAGCACGGGATCGCCTCGATCCACGACCGCGTGCGCAAGGCCGACCCCCGGCTGCTCGACCTGTTGCGCTACGACCGGCTCCCCCGCTTCGCCCTGCTCGACTGGCTCCTCCCGCCGGACGCCTCGTTCGACGCGTGGCGGGAGGAGCGCTGCGACGGCTGGCTCCCGCCGGACGCCTTCCGCCTCGGCGTGCTCCAGGCCGACCCGCAGCGCCCGACGGAGGTGCGGCTGCGCGGCGAACCGGTCGCGGCGTGGGGGCCCGTGCGGGTCGACAAGGCGATCGTCCTCGACCCCGGCGGCCGGACGGTCGAGGCGCGCTGGACGCTGGGGCGACCGCCCGGCGCGCCCCCCGTCGCCGCGCGGTTCGCCACCGAACTGACGCTGACGCTGCCCGAGGAACCGGGGGCGCCGCGGGGCTTCGCCTTCGACGACCCGCCGGCCGGCCCGGACGTCCCGACGGCGCTGGAGTCGAGCGGCGCGCTGGGGGACGTGCGCCGCCTGCGCCTGCTGGCCGACCATGCGGGCTTCGAGATCGTGCTGGCGCCGTCGCCCGCCACGGACCTGTGGCGGCGGCCGGTCGAGACGGTCAGCCAGTCCGAGGAGGGCTTCGAGTCGGTGTTCCAGGGTTCGAACCTGTTCTTCGCCTGGCCCGCGGCGATGCTGTCTCCCGAGGCTCCGGTCGTCTTCTCGCTGCGGCTCTCGGCCGTCTTCCGATGACCGTGCCCGACCCCGCCGCCGGACCGCCGCCCGAGGCCTGCCTCGGCCCGACGTCGTATCTGGAGACCCAGGCGCCCGAGATCGTCGCCCTGGCGGCGGAACTGCGTCGGGAAACGCCGTCGGCGACGGCGGTGGCGCTGTTCGACCGGGTGCGCGACGGCGTGCGCTACGACCCGACCGCAGCCCTCGACGGCCGCGACGCGTACCGTGCGACGCAGGTCCTGGCCCGCGGCCGCGGCTACTGCGTGCAGAAGGCGGTGCTGCTCGCCGCGCTCGCCCGCGCCGCCGGCATCCCCGCCCGGCTCGGCTTCGCCGACGTGCGCAATCACCAGAGCCCGGCCTGGCTGCGCGAGGCGATGGGCACCGACGTGTTCCTGTTCCACGGCTACGTCGAGTTCTTCCTCGACGGGCGCTGGGTCAAGGCCACCCCCGCCTTCGACGCCGCCTCGGCCCGCAAGGCTGGCGTCCTCCCCGTGTCCCTCGACGGGACCCGCGACGCGATGCTCCAGCCGGTCGACCCGCGCGGCCAGCCGTCCATCGAGTACCTGCGCGACCGCGGGACGTACGCCGACCTGCCGATCGAGGAGCTCGAACGCTCGTTCCGCGAGTTCTACCGGCTGCCGGCCGGGGGCGCCGCGACCCGCGCGCCGCGCCGCTAGACGACCCGCGCGGGTTCCCGCCCGTCTCCGGAGCGGACCGGAACGCGCCGGGATCACGTCGTTCGCGGCGACTCGAGCGACGCGACGCCGGGCCGTTCGGGAGCGAATCGGTTGAATGGCGCGGACCGGCGGCCCGTCCGAAGCCCCGGATCGACGCCGCCGGGGGGGAGGCCCGGGGACTTCCCGGGGTTGGACCGGGCGGCGGTCGACGGTAGATTGGCCGGGCAGGGAGGTCGTCATGGCGCATCAGCGATGGATCCTGGGAGCGGTGCTCGGAGTGGTGCTGGCCGCGGCACCGGCGCGGGCCCAGAAGGTGTACGTCAACGGGGTCGATTGCACGGGGTTGGTCGGCGCCCGGTTCGAAGGGGCGACGGTGACCTTCGACGAGCAGGGGAACATCCGGATCGATGCCCCCGGCTACCGGGTCCAGGTGATTCAGCCGGCCGGTGCGGGCGGTGCGGCCGCGACGCCCGGCACGACGACGACGACCACCACCACCACCACCAGCGGCGGCAGCACCACCCGCACCACGGCGGGCGGCGGCCAGACGGTGGTCTACAGCGACTCCGGGCGCGCGATGACGACCGGTACGGCGAGCTACAATCCGCCGATCGTCGAGCAGACGACGACCACGGTCGTGACCACGACGACCGGGGGTGGCGCCGCGACCTCGCGAACGACGGGGACGGGCGGCGCGGCGGCCGCGACCGGGACCGCCGGCGGGACGCCGGCGACGACCGCGCCGACGACGACCGCGCCCGCGACGCCCCCGGCGCGGGCGGCCGGCTCGTCCGCACCGACCAAACAGTACTTCCTGATCACTCAGGGCACCGGCGGCGCGGCGGTGGGTGAGACGGTGCAGGTCAATATCAACGGCCGCACCGTCCGCACCCTCGATTCGGCCGCCGCGCAGGTGATCGTGAACGTCACCGACTGGCTCAACGTGGGGGGCAACTCGGTGACGATGCTGTCGACCAAGAAGCAGAACTACGTCGCCGGCTCGTCGAGCAGCACGTTCCAGGTGATCGTGGGGGAGGGACACGTCGAGGCCGGCGGGCAGGTGGTGATCGACATCCCGCTGGTGACCTACACCCGCACCGCCGCCGACGCCACGGCGAACTCCCGGACGTTCAACCTCACCGCGCGGTAGCTCGGCCGCCGCTCCGCCCCTCACCGCCGGCGTCGCGCCCCCGGCATCCGGCGGCCGGATGGCGGCGTGTGTGCGGCTTCGGCGGCACGTTCGACGGGTGGGCCGCCGGGCGCGGGGCCATCCCATCGATCGCCGGTGGCGCGGCCCGGTACCGGACGCGTCGGACGGGATCGCCCACGCCCACGACGGGAAACGAGGATCTGCACCCAAGCCAAACCGGCGTCGGGTTCCCACGCTCCTCGCCTTGTGGTGTGGTGGAAAATGGGCTACGTCGGCTGTGGAGAGGATCGGCATGGTCACCGCGGGGGACATCGATGCGGCCGTGAGCGGAGGACGATTCGAGCCAGATCGCCGTGGCGGGCTTCCCGGCCTCGATCGGCGCTCCCAACGGGGGCCGCGATGGAGACCATCGCGCGGCTCGGTGCGCTCGTCGCATTCGTCGCCGGCCGTCGGGCCGGCCCGGGCGCGGAAGGCGCCGTCCGGCCGGCCCCCGCGGCGGACGCACCCGTGCGGGAAGGCAGCTTCCGCCGCGTCGACCGCCGGATCTGGTGCATCGGCACCGCGTCGACCGTCGACGACTTCGAACAACCCGACGGCGACCGCCGGCTCGTCGTCCACGACCACCAGCGCCCGGCCTCGGCGGGCGAGGTCGCCGTCCTCCGCGACCGCGACGTCGAACCATGCGTCGAGCACCTCCATGTCATCACGTGTGACGCCAATGTCGGGGTCGACCCGACCGTCAACGCCGCCGCCGAATCGGTCACCTGCAGCGACGCGGCCCCGGGCCCGGCACCGGCGGCGGCCCGGTCGCCTCGGGGATCGAGCGCACGGGCCAGCCCGACCGGCGCGAGATCTTCGCCGTGCCGGCCCGGGCGTCGGGAATCCCGCTCGCCGGCATCCCCTCGTGCGCCGACTTGCGTTCCGCAAGTCGGCGATCCCGTGCTGGCCGACTGCATGGGCTACGACCTGTCGCTGCTCGAGGACAACGAGGTGCGGATCGATGCGGAATGCGTTCCCGCCGAGACCGCCAAGGCGGCGACCCGGACGAACCGCTCGTGGAAAGGAGGTCCTTCCCGATGGGACGTGGACGCGACCGCTGCATGTGGCTGGCAGCAACCCTCCTCGCGCTCGCGGGCGCGTGCGGCGGCGGAGACGACTCGTCGACCGACGCCGACGTACCGGACGAGGCCGAGTCCGGCTTCCCGGACGTCCCGCCGGAGACCGACGCCGACGCCGACGCCGGCGCCGACGCCGACGCCGACGCCGAGACTCCGGACGAAACCGTCGAAGCGGCCGATGCCGACGCGCCCGACGAAGGGCCGACGGACGTCCCGCCGGACGGCGACGCCGACGAGTTCGCCCCGGACGTCCCGGACGAGACGAGCGATGGCGAGGACGACGGGGTCGACGCGGACGTCGTGTGCAGCGACATCGTGCCCGCCTCGGACGAGCGGCCCCCGATCTGCACGGTGACGGACTCGACCGTGGTCATCGGCTTCGAGGGGAGCGCTTTGCCGCCGTACGCGAGCTGGGGTCGCGTGGACGGCATCCACCAGGTGACCGACGCGCCCGGGGTCACGGAGGGGCACCACGCGCTCCAGGCCGACTTCGAGGTCGGGACGTTGTGGCCGACGATCCAGTTCGAGGCCTCCGCGTTCGTCCCCGGGCCGGCTGGAAGCGCGTGGGACTGGTCCGCCTACGACGCGCTCGGCGTCGACGTGACCAACCTCTCGTCCCGCGACGTGAGGTTCAGCATCCGGCTGGACTACGGCGGGCTCTACGATCCCCCCCGCTGGGACGACCGTTCCGCGATGGTCCCCGCAGGCGCGACGCGGACTTTGTGGTTCCCGCTGGTCCCGATCGGCGAGAATCCCTGCTGGATGCGCCGGCTGCTGTACGCGCCGTTCAGCGAGGCTCAGGCGCTCGTCGTCGTGCTCGGCGATCCCCCGTACTACCTCGACAAGTCGCACATCGAGCACATCGTGCTGTACGCGCTCGACGCCACCGGACCGTTCTTCCACGAATTCAGCCCGCGAACCCTGGTGATCGACAATCTCCGGGTAGCCCGCGGGGATTTCTTCCCGCCGACCGACCGGCTCGTGGATCGCTACGGGCAGAACGGCCGGTTCAACTGGCCGGCGCGCGTGGCGTGCGACGACGAGTTGGCGGAGGATGGACGGGTCGAGCTGGCGGCGGCGAGGACGGCGCCGCCGAGCGACGGGGTGCCGCACGGCTGGACGACGGGCCCGCGGCTGCCGCCGTCGACCGATGGAACGTGGCGCGTGGAACGCAACGCGGGGCGCTGGTGGTTCGTCACGCCCGCGGGCGAACTGTTCTGGTCCCTCGGCGTCGACGGCCTGTGGTTCGATCGGCCGACCGTGGTCGGCACGACCGCCGCCGGCGATGTCGGGTGGCCCGGGCTGCGTCGCGATCTGTTCGAATGGGTCGCGGACGGACCGGAAGATGCCTGGCTCGCACCCTTCCGCGACAGCGTCCAGCCACGCTGCTACGGCACCGTCGATTGCAAGATCCTCAACTTCTACGGGGTCAACTTGGCGCGCAAGTACCGGCCGTTCGACCCCGACCTGTGCCCGGGAACGTCGACCCGCCCCAGGGACTGCCCGTTCCTGCGCGACTGGGTCGAAGTGACGATGCATCGTCTCGGCGAATGGGGCTTCAACACCGCCGGGGCGTGGCACGTGCCCGAGTTCGCGGACGCGACCTGGCTGACCGCCGAGGGGATTCGCGGGCGGACGGTCGTCTTCCCCATCCTGGAAGGGCTGTGGCACCTCGAGAACGAGGCGCACGTCGGTCCCACCCCCGGGACGGCGCTGTGGCGGATGTACGACGTGTTCGATCCGCGCTTCGACGCGCTGTTCGCCGCAACCTCCGCCGGGGGCGACTCGCCGCTGGTCGCCGACCTTGCGGGACTGCACTGCGACCATGCGTTCTGTCCGGGGCTGTTCGTCGACAACGAGTTGTACTGGGGCGAATGGTACCCGGAGGGCGTGCCCAACCGGTTGGAGCGCCTGTACGACCTCGTGCTCGCCGTACTGGCCCATTCCGGCTCCGCAGGCAGGCCGAACGCGGCGAAGCTGGAATTCCGGACGATCCTGCAGGCCCGCTACGATTCCATCACCGACCTGGCAACCGCCTGGGGAGTGACCCTCGGCGGCACCGCCCCCACGTGGGACGACTTCCTCTCCACGGACCTGGCCGGCCTGCTGCCGGTCATCGCGGAGGGCAGCGCCCTCCAACGGGACCTGTCGGACCTCCTGTCGGCCTTTGCCCGGAAGTACTTCGGCACGGTGCGCAGGTTCCTCGCCGCTCGCGCCCCGGGACGGCTCTACCTGTGCCCACGGTTCGCCATGCGGGCGCCGCCCGAGGTGCTGGCACAGGCGGCGGACCACTGCGACGTGATCAGCATGAATATCTACGCGCGGAGCGTCGACCGACTCGACTGGTCGTACGCCGACGTCGTGGCGAACGTCCTCACGGGCGCGCGCGACCGCCCGCTGCTCGTCGGGGAATTCCACTTCGGCGCCACCGACCGCGGCAACTTCACGACCGCCGTCGCCCCGGAGTTGGGCACGCTCGACCAGGCCGCGCGTGCCGCGGCCTTCCGACACTACGCCACCTCGGCGCTCCTGGACCCGCGGTTCGTCGGCGTCCACTGGTTCGAGTGGGTCGACCAGCCGATCTCGGGGCGGCTCGACAACTTCGAGAACTTCAACTGCGGCATCGTCCGCGTGACCGACCGGCCGCACACGGAGTTCGTCGACGCGGTGCAGACCTTCGCCAGCGGCATGTACGGCCGCCGCTGGTCCGCCCCCGTGCCGTAGGAACACAGGCCGCGGCATCCGGAGACGCGCGCACGGGACCGGTCTGCGGTGCGCGCCGGGGGCATCGACGCGCTGGGCTGCCGGTACGGTCACGGTCCGGCACGCCCTGCGCGACTTCCTCGCCCGGCCCGACGAACCCCGTCGCCGATGACCCCGCCCCCGCGGCGCAGGCCGCGCTCCGCCCTCGTCGGTAGCGCTACCATCCCGCGGACCGCGCCGCGCCGCGGCGGCGCCGGCCCCCGCGCCGCGAGAGGCCGATGACGACGAGCGCGAGCCAGCCGGTCCACCCGGGTCCGGTCCCGGCAGCCGCGCAACCGCAGCCCGCCGACGAGGCCGGACCCGGCGGCGCGGCGCCGTCGCCGAGCGCATCGGTCTGGCCTCCGCTCTCTTCGACGGCGTCCGTCCCGGTCCCGTCGTCACCGTCCGCGTCCGCCGCATCGGCGCCGCCATCCGCGTCGCCGTCGCCGTCGGCGTCCGCCGCTCCGGCCCCGAACTCGAAGGCGCCGCGGTCGTAGGCCGCGCCGGCGGGGCGCGGACGGCCGTCGAAGTCGTCGGCGGGCGCGTCGTCGGCGGTGGCGGTGTCGATCGCCGGCGAGCCGGCTTGCAGGTGGAAGTCGCGGCCGTCGCGGTCGACGAACCGCGGGTCGTCCTCCACGACGCCGTCGCCGCGCACCTCGTCGTCGTCGCCGCGGAAGCCGTCGATCAGGTTGTGGTCGACGACCAGGCCCGGCGGCGCGCCGGCCACCGCCACCTGGAACGAGCGGTTCTGCGAGAAGACGTTGTTGCGGATCACAACGTTCTCGGCGGCCGCGTTCTCCACGATCACGCCGCCGCCCCAGGTCTCGCCGTTGTGCGCGAAGGTGTTGTGAACGATCCAGACGTCGCGGATCGGGTGGGCCGGCACCGGCTCGCCCCACTCGGCGACGGTCAGCCCGACGTTCCGGTTGTCGTAGGCCACGTTGTTGACCACCCGGACGCGCTCGAGCAGCCCGCCGGCCTCGGCCGCGATCGCGAACCCGTTGGCCCGGCAGTCGTGGACGACGTTGCCGACGACTTCGATGTCGTGGGTCGGCTTGTCCCACGCGTCGACGTAGATCCCGAGGCGGTGGATGTGGTGCACGTGGTTGCCGACGATGCGACCGTTCGTCGCGCCGTCCTTGGCATCGATCCCCTCGCCCCCGTTCGAGCCGGGACCGCTGTCATGCACGTGGTTGCCGCGGACGAGGAACCCGTCGGTCTGCGCGATCGTGATGCACTCCTGCGAGCCGTCGTTGCAGGCCAACACCACCTCGTTGCCCTCGACGACGACGTCCGTCGACTGCCACACGCCGATGCCCGAGGACTCCGTGTCCTCCGTCCGGTTGCCGCGGACCACGACCCGGGCCGCACGGTGGACGAAGATCCCGGCGGTGGTGTCGGTCGAGTGCGCGTGCTCCACGCGCAACCCCTGAATCACGAGATCGGTGCGGTCGACCACCGCCACCAGGCCGGTGAACTCCCCGAGGTCCAGGCCGGTGCCGTCGAGCACGACGGTCTCGCCGGGAGCGGCGGCGTAGGTGATCGGCGCCGCAGCCGTCCCCGAGGTCTGCGGTCGGAGCGGCTCGGCGTAGGTCCCCGCGTGGATCCAGACCGTGTCGCCGGGGGCCGGGCGCGTCGCGGCGTGGGCCAGCGTGCGCCACGGCGCGCCGACGGTCCCCGGCCCGGCATCGTCGCCGTCCGGAGCCACATGGTACTCGGTGCCCGCCGCCCGGCCGGCCAGGGCCGTGGCGAGCAGCAGGCCGATCGGCATCGCTGTCCGTCGCACGTCGTCCTCCATGCCCGGCGGCGCGGCTCGACCTGTCGGTCAGGTCCTCTGGGGGTCGGCTCGAGCCCGGGCGCATGAACGGCCGACCCTGTCGCTGGGGCGGAAGGCTATCACCCGCAACCGGCGGGATCCACCGCACGAGTCGTCTCCCCGTCCGGACCGACGGCCGTGCACGGCCGCCGGTCGAGGTTCCCAGACACGGGGACCTGCACGACGGTGGTGTGCTCTCGCTCGATCCCGGCCGTGACCCCTGGGCCCCGACCGGCCGCACCGCGGGATGACGGCGGTGGAGCCGCGCGCCAGGTTGGCGGCCCTCGTCCCCCCGCCCCGGCCTCCGTCCCGCGGGCGCTCTCCGCCGAACCCTGGCGCCGCCTGGACGACGGCCGACGGCTCGCCCGCAAGTTCGGCCGCCGGCACGACCCAACGCCAGCCGCCGCGGAAGCGGGGTGAGGTCGGCCGGGCAACCGGCGCCGGGAGACGGCACAGGACTCGCGCAGAACCTCGTTCTCCCGGCATTCGACCTCGGTGAGGCTTCGAACGCGTTCGGCCAAAGGCGTCACCCCCAGGGAGATATTGCCGAGGGGCTCGAAGTCGGCGGCCTTGCGGCGCAGGACGATGCCGTCGTTGCGGCAGGCGAAGGCGTAGTGGAAACGGACCGGAGGGTCCCACAGGTCCAGGACACCCTCCGGCTTCGAGGGCCTGCGGGCCTTGGACGACCACCCGACGATCTCGCCGTCTTCGTCCCACCGGACGAACGCACCCAGGCCGGACAGCTCCGGGCCGACGAGGCCGTCGAGAATCCGCGGTCCTGCGGGCGGCGGGACCAGGAAGCGGTAGACGATGTCGAGCCACCCGATGCTGCCCGCCCACAAGGCGCCGGTTTCGAGGATGTAGTCCACCCACGAATCGACCCCGCGAATCGACCCCGGCGTGGTCCCCGCGCCGGTTCCGTTCCGAAAGACACGGCGGCACGTTCGACGTTCACGGCAGGACCACGGCGGCAGCGCGGACTCGTCGCCGTCCGCGGCGGCATCCGGTCCCCCCGCCGCCTGGAGCGGCTGCGGACACCCCAACGGCATTCAACGGAAAGCCCCCGCGTCCGGCCGCGCGCGAAAGCCCGGACAGCCCGGTGCGCGGCCGATTGCCACCGGGTCGTCCGTCGAAACGGCCTTCACGGTGAAGACGGTCGCATCCGGGTCGACCGGTTGCAACGCCGCAACCGCGGGGCCGCGGGGGTGTCAAGACCCGCATCCGAGGCCGCTGACGAACCGCGCCTGGCGCTCTTGGTTCTACCGGTCGTGACGATGAGATCCTCGCCGGCGCGCGCCTCGGCCGGAGCGCTCCGTCCGGCCGGGGGCCGTGGCGGGCTTCGATTCCGCCCTCCGCCCCGGCCCCGGGGAGCGGAAGGCGCAGCCCTACCGGGTCATCGGGCCACCTCCATCGCCTGTAGCGCCACCGGGCGGTGCCCCG
>Ga0209381_1000971_pt1 | contig 53995 bp, 54 predicted proteins | sample DewCreD2012metaG_FD_184111 | JGI IMG/M metagenome (GOLD analysis project Ga0209381, IMG submission 184111) | Hot spring sediment bacterial and archeal communities from British Columbia, Canada, to study Microbial Dark Matter (Phase II) - Dewar... ... | reverse complement strand
GGAAGCTGTCCTTGTGCCATAATCCCCTCACCTCGTTGGTGATAGAATCATCTTGCCGCAGGTATTCTATCATCCTGTAACCACAGGACCAACGAGGTCCTCTACTTTTTTTGACGGTGAATCAGGGTCAAGCAAAAAATCTCAAGGTGGGAATTTTCTTTATGCAGATCCCCAAGCCCTCCTGTTCCGGGGGGTGAATGGGAACCCTAAGCCTGGGCTGTTTCTTCTTGCATGCAAGCCTATTGGGCAGAGTGAGGCTCCGCGCTTTCCAAGGCTCTCAGAATGGTCTTTTTCAATTGAGTCAGGTCCGAGGATTTCACCACGTAGAAATCCGCAGCAATAGACTTTATGTCCCTCTTGAAAGAATCATAGGCCGAGCAGAGTATCACCGGCAGGTTGTAAAAACGGTTTCTTATCTCCTGGAGAAGGTCCAGGCCGTTGTAGCCCGCCATTTTTATATCCAGGACCACCAGATTGGGCTGCTCCCGCTGTATCAAGCCCAGTAGATCCCGGCCGTCTGCAGCCGTTATCACCTCATAGCCCTCGTCCTCCAGCTCCACCTGGTAGAGCATCCGGATATGCTCTTCGTCATCCACGATTAGAATCTTGGCCATGGTCCTGCTCCCTCCCAGCCCGTCAGAGGGGCCACCGCTCGTCCAAAAAGGGCCTGGCTTCCTCGAAGAGCATGCACTGCTCCTCGATGTAATCCTCGGCCTGCTGCATTGACATCTCCTGCGTCCTGAGGACGTAGGAGTACACTCTTGCGTAATACAAGGGTATAAGGCAATCCAAAATCCTCTCCCCGGCCCCTGAGTCCTTGGCAAAGGCTACAGCCGCGCTGAAGAGAATCTTGGCCCAGAGATCCGAGGGAAAATCCAACCTGGAGGGATCCATCTCAGTTACCTCAGTCAGCTTGGAGAAAACCTCGGTTGGGAAAATCTCTTTCCAAAGTTCCAGATTTCCTGCGATCCCTTGCTGAAACCTCTGGTACAGGGCCTGGGGGTTTACATTTACAGGAGGTGGCAATTCCACCTCCCCCAAACCAAATCCGAATATGGCGGTAGGCCTGCTCCACCTGACTTTCTTCCAGTAATCCCCGAAGTGAATCATGGCTCCGAAAATTGTGCCCACGATCTGCCTGAAAGCCGTGCCCACATCCGAGGCCGGGTCCCTGGTCTTGTGAATCTTGGGTCTTCCCAGGAAGGACTGGCACATGGGCACGCCTTGGCAAATGGCCACGGTCGTCATCCAAATGTCTACCCCAAAGCTGGCAACCATGGAGTTCCAGTAGGGATGTTGCAAAAAAACCTTGGCCATCTCTCCCGAAAACCCCACATCTCCCCCTATGGGCTGCCTGACCCTTCTTCCGAAAACACAGCGTGTGAGCGGGTATCCAATGCTGTTGGTTATGGTCCCGTCGTATTTGTGCCGCACATAAAGGGGTGAGACAAAACCAAAATCCTGAAACACAGGCTCAACCAGATTCTTGATCCAGCGTGGCGTGATGCTTCTCAAATCCGCGTCCACCACCACACAAGCCCTGGCTCCCAGCTCACAGGCCTTTCGGAAGAAATTCCTAAGATTCAAACCCTTTCCTACCACCCCTTCGGGGGTGGAAATGTAAATCTTTGGGACCTGGGTTTCGGTCCCGAAAAAGGCTTCCTTGGTGCCGTCAGTGGAGTGGTTGTCCACATTGATGATGGCCGAGCTGTAATCCGAAAAGAATTGGGTCAAACCCAGGCTGGCCTGCTGAGTGGGGTAAGGGATAAGTCGAGCTTCGTTATAGGAAGGAATGCCAACTACTATGTCGGCCTGTTTCACCTGATCTGGATTCTCTTCATAAAAATCCATCCCCATGCCTCTGCAACTGCTCTAAATCCCCGGGGCTGTTTTGCCCCGGCAACTCACTGGCTGCACTATAATGAAAAAGACCAAGCCATGTCAATAGGTTGTCCCGGCTTGCCTGGAGATCCATAATAAGTGACGCGGCCCTTGTAAGACCAGATGCCGAGATATCTTGCTTTTTTGTTGGCAGGAGACTCAACTTGCCCAGAGCTCTTCTCATACAGCCATGGATTCACGATTTTGCGGCTTACGACCTGTGGGTGCGCCCGGTGGGGCTTCTCAGAATAGGGGGCTATTTGCGCTCCCTTGGGGTGGAGGTGGCCCTGTTGGACTGCCTGAACCCGCACCATCCAGGTCTTCAAACGGAAAAACTGAAACGTTTCCCAGGAGACCATGGAGCCTTTTACCGGGAAGAGATCCCAAAGCCCGAGATACTCCAATGGTTTCCGCGCCGTTACAAAAGATACGGAATACCACCCGCCTCTCTGGAGTCCTCTCTTAGAAGACAACCCAGACCCGACTTCATCCTGGTCAGCTCCACAATGACCTACTGGTATTCGGGAGTGCAGGAGACCATTTCCTATTGTCACAGGATTTTTCCTGATGTACCTGTGGTGCTGGGAGGCATCTATGCCACCCTTCTTCCAGAACATGCCAGGCAGTTCAGCGGAGCTGACCTGGTGATTCCAGGCAGTGACTGGACAGAAATCAAAAAAACTTTGGCCGGACTCTTTTGTGCGGATGATCCAGAGGATTCCTTGTCTGATCTGCCTGCCTGGGACCTGGCAGCCGGAGCCCGTTCCATATGTGTAAGAAGCTCAGAGGGGTGTCCTTTCAGATGCGCCTATTGCGCTTCTCATCTTCTTTCCTCCTCAGAAGGCCCAAGGCCGCCCCAGAGGGTGGCTCAAGAAATCATTACCGGTGTACGCGCCTTGGGGATTGAGGATGTTGCCTTTTCCGACGACGCCCTCTTGTGGAGAGCTGACTCATGTCTGCTCCCGGCCCTTGAAAGCGTGCAAAGGGAACTGAATCAAAAGCTCAGGTTCCATTGCCCCAACGGGCTTCATGCCAGGTATCTGGATTTGGACCTAGCCCTAGCATTCAAAGAACACGGATTTACAACCCTGCGCTTGGGCTTGGAAAGCATCAAGGATTCCTTTCACCAGTGCACAGGAGGTAAGCTGAGCATGGAGGATTTTGAGGCCGCGGTGAGTTTTCTTGTCCGGGCAGGCTATGCTCCCCGGGAGATAGGCGTTTATGTGCTGGCCGGGCTTCCAGGCCAGAGCCTGCAAGAAGTTGAACAAAGCCTAAGTTATTTGCTCGAGCGGGGATTGCGGCCTCACCTTGCCGAATACTCCCCTATTCCAGGCACTCAACTTTGGGAAGAGGCAGTCACAAAAAGCCCCTTCCCCATCTCTCAAGAACCCCTCTTTCATAACAACACTTTGCTTCCCTGCAGGTGGGAAGGTTTTTCTTACGATGGGTTCCTGCGCCTCAAGGCAAAGCTGAACCGAGAGCTTCAAAAGAAACCTTCCTAGCCCTTGACCCATCACCCTCGTGACCGACTACCTTAGCCCGGATTCTTCTCCAAAGCCCTTAACTTTGGAAGTTAGGCCCCAAAGCCCCCCGGAAGACCTGCAAATATTCCTACTAAAAGCAGCATCAAATCTGAAACCCAAAACCAGGCTGCTTTTGATTCGGGACCGGTTTGCCCAAACATTTTATTAAGATAGCCCGCATTATCCACTGAGCGTGAAAAATGCGGGCTAATCATGAGTGACTGGATCTCCTTGCCCCCCCTGGGAGATTCTTGTTTCAAATTCTGACCGGGACTCCCCTCGAGTCCAGGTATGCTTTCACTTCCTTTATGCTCAACTCTCCGTAATGAAAAAGGCTGGCAGCCAAGGCCGCGTCTGCACCCCCCTGGGTCAGCACTTCCAGGAAATGCTCGGGCCTGCCTGCCCCGCTGGAGGCAATCACCGGGATGGAGACGGCTTGGGCCACCGCGCGCACAAGCTCTATGTCAAAACCGCAGCGCGTCCCATCCCGATCTATGGAGTTCAGAAGGATCTCCCCGGCCCCCATCTGCTCAACCAGGCGAGCCAGGCTCACCGCGTCCACATCTAGAAATTCCCTGCCCCCTTTCACGGAACATTGAAACCAGCAATACCCCTCTCCATTGGGCCCTGGCAGGGTTGTGGCCACTGTAGGATGGGGGGTTTCCTGGGGAGAATTTACGTACCTTCGCACTGGGTCAATGGATATTACGCAGGCCTGAGAGCCGTAAAGCCTGGCTATTTCCTCTATGGGGTTGGGACCCAAGGCAGCCTCTGCCCCGTGAGCCCTCAGGACTATCTCCACCGCCATGCTTCCAAGGGAGACCTTGTCCGCCCCGGCATCAAAATACCTGCGTGCATCATCCAGATTTCTTATGCCTCCTCCTATGGTTAATGGCATGAAAACTTGATCAGATGCCTTTTCTATGATGGAGATAAGAGGGCTTCTGCCGTGGGCTGTTCTGGTGATGTCCAAAAAAACCAGCTCATCCGCCCCTTCCTGGTCATAAAGTTTTGCCATGGCCACCGGGTCACCCAGGTTGCGGATCCTTCCATCTAGGCCCCTGACGTCGTATTGGTGGCCTTTTGTGACCACAGGGCGGCCCTCCTCATCCAGCCGCACATCCAAGCATGGTATTATCCTTTTGGTCAGCATTTGGGTTAGACTCTCCTTCAGGGTCTGGATGTGGATTAAAGAGGCCCTCATTGGGTTGCGGCCCATTTCATGCTACGATGGCCGAACTAGCCGGTCAACGCAAGAGGTGGCCTTGGCCCTTCACTTGATCATAGACGGTTATAATCTCATGGGGGCGGCCCGAGGGGGGGGCTTGAACCCGGGGGTGGACCTGGAGTTTTCCAGAGAAACTCTCCTGAAACGTCTCCATACTTTTCGGATCCGAAAACTTTTGAGGATCACGGTGGTCTTTGACGGCAAGGAAGCAAAGACAACCTGGGAGTCTCGGGCTGGCATAAGGGTGGCCTTTGCCGGAGGCAGGGGAAGGGCGGATGAGGCTATAGCAGGCATGGTCCGGGGGAATCCCCAAGGGGCAGTGGTGGCCACTTCGGATCGGGCCCTGGCAGAAAACTGCCGCAGGATGGGAGCTGCTGTGATAAGCTCCCAGGAGCTTTGGGGTCGCCTGGAAAGAGCTTTGGGATACAAGGAGGCTGGTCCTGAGCTGCCGAAAGAAGATTCCTGGGACGAGGAATCCTTGGGTGGATGGGGTTCCAAGAAAAAGGGCCCAGCCCGTAGGCTTTCCCGAAAAGAGCGCAGGCAAGCCAGAAGACTCCGTAAACTCTAGCCCCCATACCTCAAAAACACCCAGATTTTCCCTTACCCACCCCAGCCAATGTCTGGGTCTAAATATGTCTGACCCGGATTATTCTCCAAAGCCCGTGACTTTGGGGGCTACGCCCCCAAACCCCCGGTACACTTCGAGATGTTCTGACTCAAAGCACGACCAAAGCTGAAACCGAAAGGCAGGGTGCTTTTGAATATAGACCAGTTTGCCCAAATATATCATAAAGATAGCCCACATTATCCACTGATCGTGAATAATGCGGGCTAACCCGGATTATTCTCCAAAGCCCGTGACTTTGGGGGCTACGCCCCCAAACCCCCGGTACACTTCCAGATGTTCTGACTCAAAGCACGACCAAAGCTGAAACCGAAAGGCAGGGTGCTTTTGAGTATTGATTTTTAACAACAGTCCGGGTGGGTTTATTGATTTTTATTGCCCTTTAGGGCCAAGCGCTTTTCTTGGCCCTTGAGAAGCCTCCTTATGTTCTCCTTGTGACGCCACAAGATGCCCGAGGCCAGAGCCAGGCTCAAAAAAAGCAAAGGGCCATGGCTTCCCAGAAGAGCCGCCCCTAGAGGGGCCCCCATGGCCGCCAGCATTGAACCTACGGAAACAAACCTGCTCAGGACAAGCCCCACAAGGAACAACCCTAGGCAACCCGCAAGGAGCAAAGGAGCCCACGCAGCCATGATGCCGGCCGCTGTGGCCACACCCTTTCCCCCCCTGAATCCCAGATAAAGAGGGAACAAATGCCCCGTAAAAACTGCCAGGCTGACCCAGAAGCACTCCCAAGGCCCTAGTCCGAGGGCTCTTGCACCCCAAGCTGAAATATATCCTTTTAGTGCATCCCCCAAAAGGGTGAGAACAGCAGCTCCCGCCCCTGAGGCTCGAAGCACGTTGGTGGCCCCTATGTTCCTGCTGCCCACGAACCTTGGATCCTGGCCCCCCAGGGCCTTGGAAAACAAAAGCCCAAAAGGCACAGAACCCATTAGATAGGCTCCCAGAATCAATAATGCTGTAAGGAACAAGAGCTTTCCGTCCCTAAGGGTTTGATTGACGCTTCTGCGAGCCCTATGATACATTTTTTCTTGAGTTGGAGAAAATCCGGGAGCCGGTTCGAATCGGGGGAAAGGAAGAAGGCTTCTTGAGTGCGGAGAGCAAAGGGGGAATGATCCCTGTAATAGTGGATAGCGTCTCCTATGAGGCTCAAGGTTCCATGTACAGGGTGAACCTCAAGGAGGAGTCCACAGGAAAGGTGCTTCCCATTTTTGTGGGGGCTTTCGAGGGAAACGCGATAGCCATGGTCCTTCGAGGAATCCCTGCGGCCAGGCCTCTTACCCACGATCTCATGGCCAGTCTGATTAAAGGACTGGATGGAGAGGTCTTGAGGATAGTGGTCACAGACCTCAAGGAGAACATATTCTACGCCTTTATTTACATAAAACAGGACGGGAAGGAGCTGGCTGTGGACAGTCGGCCCAGCGATGCGATAGCCTTGGCAATGCGGCTGGGAGTGCCCATATTCGTGGTCAACAAGCTGGCCGATAAGTTCGTAGACGAGCTGGAAGAGATCCTTACCAAGACCGAGCCCGGAGAGACCGTGCATTAGCTTTTTCTCGGGGGTTGTGGGAATAGCCCCCAGTGCCACATATATTGGCGCCTAGCCCAGATCAGAAGTCTTCAAGCAGAGTTTTCGGGGAGTAGCTCAGACTGGTCAGAGCGCTTGCTTCGGGAGCAAGAGGTCGGGCGTTCAAATCGCCTCTCCCCGATTAGCCCGCAATATTCAGATTCAGTTGATCATGCGGCTTAGGAGGCTCTAAGGGAGCGTTTCACCAGGGCCATACGTTCCTTTTCCAGCTCTTCCTTCTTTTTTTGAATCTGCGTGTCGCCTTTGTTCAAGGCCAGAGCGGCTTTGTACTCTTTTAGCGCCTCGTCATAACGGGATATGCGGCCTTTGACGTTTTTTTCCTGATCTCCCAAGGCCCTGTACAGGTCCCCCAACATACCGTGGATCTCGGCCCTTGCCTTGGGTGGGTGCGAACTCATAAGCTGCGGCACCTCTTTGAGCACTTCCAGGGCCTTGGCCAAATCCTTCTGATTCCAGTAGGCTGCCGCTAGCATCTTGGCCGCTTCCGGATCTTTTGGAAACCTGGCGTGCAGTTCCTTGAGTTTGGCTATGGCTCCCTGAAGATCCTTTTTCTGGGTGAGTAGTTCGGCCCAAAGAAGAAGGAGATTCTTGACCACCTCTTGCTCCTTGGGTTTCATGCCCCAGGCCTTCTCCAAGCTCTTGAGGGCGTTGTCCATCTGTTTGGTCTTGGCGTAGGCATCAGCCAAGTTCAAGTGTGTGACTGCGCTTTCTTCCAGCTTCAGGGATGCCTCATAGTGAGGTATGGCCTCCTTGTACTTGCCCTGCTTGGCCAAGGAGTATGCCAGGTTGTTGTGAAGAGTAGCCAGATAGGCCTTCCCTTCCTTGCTGGGATGAAGCTCCAAAGCCTGCTTCATCTGCTGGATGGCCTGGGAGAGTTCCCCCTTTTTTTCGGCCTGCTGGGCCCTCTCCACCTGCTTTGCATAAAGCGTGTCAAGGCCCCTTTGGGCGTCCGGATCGTTTTTCTTGAGGGACAGGATCTTCCTGTAGGTCTCAACCGGGGAGATCCCCAGACGCTCTTGGAGTTGGGCCATCTGCTTGAGATGCTCAAGTGTATTATCCGGGTCTATCTCGCTAAGCAGTCTGTACATCTCCAGGGCCCTCTTGGGCTTAGATTTCTGGTAGATGGAGGCAAGGGCTGCTGCTGCTTCTTTGTGCTTGGGGGAGCGCTTGAGCAGCTCCTCGAACCTCTCGGCTGCCGCCAAGGTCTCGTTTTGTTCCCAAAGCAGATTCCCCAAAGCCAAAAGCACATCCACGTTGCCCGGCTCCGCCTTCAGGGCCTGCTCCAGACATGCCCTCTGGGCCTGGGGCTCCTTGAGCTGCTTTGCCCTGGCGGTCCAGGTCTCAGCGCTCATCTCCAGCTCCAGGAAGAATCGGGCAAGGGGGGCCGCCCCGGGCTGGCTCTTCAATGAAAACTCATAAGTGAGGCTCCTCTCTGGAGCCGTAGCAACCATGAGGTCCTGGCCTGGCTCCACAACACTGCCCTCAAAATACAATCTAGGCGGGCTCAAGAACACCGTCAGCATGCGGGCCCAAATGGAAGGGTCTCGCTCTACGGAGACAAACCTCACGGTTTCCTTCCCATAGCGCACCCGCAGGGTCTGCTCCCTTAGAAGCACTGTGGAGTCTTGGCCTTGCCCGTCCCCTTTGTCCGGTCCTGTTCTCTGAACCCTGATTCCCTGCACGGGATAAGAAAAAAGCGAGCTAGAATGAGTCCCTCTGGAGACGGTTTCGGTTCTGGGGGTGAGCTCCCAGAAAAGAAACCCTGCCACTCCCACCCCGAGCAAGAAACCCACCAGGATCCAGGCACCCTTAGCCCGCCCTTTTTTCCTTTTGCTGGAGGTCTGTCTGGGGGAGAGAGGCCCCAAGTCCTTTCCCCCAAGGACCTCTGCGTCCAGGCCTATGGGCGCATCCAGTATCTTGTCCTCATCCAGCGGAGGAACCTTTGTCCGCCGCATCCAAACCTCCCCCAGCCTTGGCCAGTCTTATCTCCTCCCGCATGCGTCGGATGGTGGCCGCGTAGTCCTCTGTACCCAGAATGCCTGTGCCGGAGACGAAAACAGTGGCCCCGGCCCTTGCCACCTCTTTGAGGTTGCCCAAGTGAACCCCCCCGTCCACCTCCAACTCAGCCCGGGAATCCCTATCGTCCATCATCTTGCGCAGAGTCCGGATCTTGGGGATCATGGCCTGAATAAAGTTCTGCCCCCCAAAACCCGGATTCACGGTCATGATCATCACCAGTCCCACTTCCTCCAGCACATATTCCAAGGAACTCAGAGGGGTGGAAGGGTTTAGAACCACCCCCGGGCTGGCCCCAAGTTCCCGGATGCGTTGCAAGGTCCTGTGAAGATGGGTGCATACCTCCACATGCACAGTGACCAGGTCCGCTCCTGCAGAGACAAAGGCCTTGAGATGACGATCCGGGTTTTCCACCATAAGGTGTGCTTCCAAGGGGAGGCTGGTGACACTGCGCACGGCCTCCACGGTGCGGGGTCCGAAGGTGATGTTGGGCACAAAATGCCCGTCCATCACATCCAGATGGATCCAGTCTGCTCCGGCCCGTTCCAAAGCCAGGACTTCCTCTGCCAGGCGGCCGAAGTCGGCGGACAAGAGCGATGGGGCTATTTTGGCGGATCTGGAGATCAAGTTTTCTTTTGTCTGCAAGGCGGATTCCTTGACTTGGTCTGACCGGTTTTCTATAGTAAAGAAAATGGCTTGCACTGACAAGGGGCCTCGCAATGAGCCTGCTGAAGATTCTCACATATCCGGATCCAATTCTTAAGCGACCCAGTCTGCCGGTGAAGGGGAACCCTCAGGATCTGAAACGGCTGGTGGAAGACATGTTCCAAACCATGTACCAGGCTCCTGGAGTAGGGCTTGCCGCACCGCAGGTGGGCCGGAACATACGGCTCTTTGTGGTGGATGTCTCCTCCCACCAGGAGAATGCCGGACCCATGGTCTTTATTAATCCTGAGATTTTAGAAGGGGAGGGCCTGATCATCTGGGAAGAGGGTTGTTTGAGCGTGCCTGACATGCTGGTGGAAGTCTCCCGCATGGAAAAGGTGCTCATGGCAGGCCAGGATCTCTCGGGGAAGAGATTCCAGATAAAGGCCGAGGGACTTCTGGCAATAGCCCTACAACACGAACTGGATCATCTGGACGGCAGGTTGATCATTGACAAAGTAAGTTCCCTCAAAAGAGAGCTTTACCGGCGCAGGCGGCTCAAAGAGGCCGCAAGGGCTTCGGCATGAGCCTTCGGGTCCTCTTCGTGGGGACACCAGCTTTTGCGGTTCCAACCCTGCAGGCCATCTTGGAATCTTCGCACAAAGTGTTGAGTGTGATCACCCAGCCGGACAGGCCGGCGGGCAGAGGCCGCATTCTGAAACCTTCCCCGGTTAAGATCACTGCCTTGAAGGCAGGCCTCAAGGTCATGGAACCACAGCGGGCCGGAGATCCTGAGTCTTTGCGTGAGATCCGGCTTCTAAAGCCCGATGTTGCTGTGGTGGTGGCCTATGGACAGATTCTTCCCCCCGCTTTCTTGGAGATACCGCCTCTGGGTTGCGTGAACCTTCACGCCTCCCTTCTGCCTCGTCACAGAGGGGCCGCTCCCATCGCCTGGGCCATCCTGATGGGGGATGAGGTGACGGGCTTGAGCGTGATTCAGATGGACGAGGGTTTAGACACAGGGCCTGTGCTGTCTTTTGTAAAAACCCCCATCGGAGTGGAGGAGGATGCCCAAGAGCTCTCAGAGAGACTCTCTTTGCTGGGGGCAGGGCTCATGGTGGAGAGCTTGGATAAGCTGGAGAAGGGGGAGCTGGTTTGCTCCCCCCAAAGAGATGAAGAAGCCACATACGCCCCCAGGCTTCGCAAGCAAGACGGGCGGATAACTTGGGAGGAAACAGCACAGAGAATATGTAGAAAGGTAAGAGCCATGCTCCCATGGCCTGCTGCCCACACCTCCTGGAGGGGCAAGCAGCTCAAGATCCTGAAGGCTAGAGCCCTGGCTCTGGAATCAGCCCAAAGGCCGGGCACGGTCCTAAAGGCCAGAGGGGAAAGCCTCTGGATAGCCACGGGAAAAGGTATTTTGGAGGTCCTGAAACTTCAACCTGAAGCCAGACCGACCATGACGGCCCAGGCCTTCATATCCGGAAGGGGCATATCCGAGGGGGAAATCCTGGGATCCGATTAGGCCAGTCCTGAAAGCCCTTTAATGGGTCACAAACTCCCGGCAGGCCTGGTCCCTTTGCCAGCCACAAACCCCGCACGGATCTTCCCAAAGGCTGGTTGGGCTTTGGATTTGAGGCTCAGTAATTCAGAAGAAGATCTTGTGGGCCTAAAGGCTATCGAAGCCCATGGATGAAAGCAGGAAAAAATATGGCGGAGCCAGGCGCCTGGCCTGGGAAGTGCTCTGGCGCACCCAACGCCAGGAGGCTTACCCTGACCTGCTCCTTTCTGCCAGACTCGAGAGGGATCCCACACTTGCACGCCAAGACAAAGCCCTTGCCCAAGAATTGGTAATGGGCACCCTCAGGTGGCAGGCAAGTCTGGACATGGCTTTAAGCCGGGTGAGTTCCCGCCCCTTGTCCAGGATCCCCGGCAAACTTCTCTCAGCCCTTCGCATGGGTGCATATCAAATCCTCTTCTTGGAACGGATCCCGGTTCCCGCAGCAGTCAACGAAACCGTGGAGCTGGTGAGGGGGTTGGGTTTGGGCTATGCCGCAGGGTTCGTCAATGGGGTGCTTCGAGCCCTGGCCGAAAAGGGCCGCTCTCTGCTTCAGGTGGATTCCAATTTGCCTGATTCAGAGCGTATAGCCACGGAAACATCACACCCCCTTTGGATGGTTGAGAAATGGATGCGGCAATGGGGCTCAAGCGAAGCAAGGGCGCTTTGTCTTGCCAACAATCAGGTGCCGCCCCTTACCCTGAGGACCAACACCCTTAAGATCAGCCGTGATGGATTGATGAAAGCTCTTGAGCAAGAAGGTTTGGAGGTTTTCCCCACCAGGTTCAGCCCCGAGGGTGTACAGGTTGGAAAAATGGAAACACCTTTGAGCAGTCTAGGGCCTTTTCGACGCGGCTGGTTCCAAGTACAGGATGAGGCCTCTCAGCTCATCTCCCACTGGCTGGAGCTCCGGGAAGAGCAGACTGTGCTGGATGCATGTGCGGCCCCGGGCGGCAAAACCGCTCACATGGCTCAACTCCTGGGAAACAAAGGAAGGATCCTGGCTCTGGATATCCACCAGGCCAGGCTCCATCTTTTGTCTCAGGAGTGCAGGCGGCTGGGCATCACCTGTGTAACCATCCAGAAAACCGATCTCTTGGATCCCTCCAGTCTCCCCAGGGGTCCTTTTCAGCGTATTCTTCTGGACGCCCCGTGCTCAGGCCTGGGTGTTTTGAGAAGGAATCCTGATGCCAAATGGAGGAGAACTCCCCAAGATATCTCCCGTATGGCCAAAATCCAGATCCGGATGTTGGAAAATATGGCCCTTCTTTTGGCCCCCGGCGGGATATTGCTCTACAGCGTCTGCACCCACACCCAGGAGGAGACAGAAGCAGTAAGGGAAGCTATTCTGGGAAAAGGCTTGGGCTTGGAACTGCTGGTCTCCGCTCAAGGGCTGCCTTTGGAGGCCGCAGCTTTGGTGGGCCCGGATGGATTCCTGCGCACCTTTCCCCATAAGCACGGAATGGATGGATTTTCGGCCTTCAAACTCAGGCGCGCTTCTTGACACGAGGGCTCTAGGAAATGTAGCATACAAAATCCTGTGATTGTCTCCAAAGAAATTCGAGACTTCCAAAAACCAAAGATCAGGAGGGGACCATGAGGCGAAAGCTGGGAATATGGCTTTTGGCGGCGGCCATGTGCGCGCTGGTGCTTCCCGCAAGTGCACCGGCGGCGGAGAAGATCTTAATAGGCATGTCCAATTGGATAGGCTACGCTCCCCTTTATTTGGCTCAGGAAAAGGGCTTTTTCAAAGCCAGGGGGCTGGATGTGGAAGTGAAGATAATCGAGAAAGTGGCCGACAGAAGGGCGGCTTTGGCTGCCGGGCACATCCAGGGCATGTGCACCACTGCAGACGCCCATGTCATAACTGCGGCCAATGACATCCCTGTAAAAATGGTCCTGGCTCTGGATGATTCCTATGGCGGGGACGGAATAGTGGCTGTTCAATCCATAAAAAAAGTGGAGGACCTAAAGGGCAAGAACGTGGCCGGGCACAAGGGAGGGGCCACGCTTTTTTGGACCAACTATGTACTTACCCAGCACAACATGAAACTCTCGGATATCAACATGATAGACATGACAGCCGGGGATGCGGCCTCTGCTTTTGTGGCCGGCAAAGTGGACGCAGCCATAACCTGGGAGCCTCATCTCTCCAGGGCAGCGGGGGAGGGCAAAGGGCATGTGCTCCTGGACAGCCGTAAGACACCCGGTGTCATAGTGGACGCCCTGGCTTTCAGGCCGGACTTCATAGAAAAGAACAAGGATGCTGTCAGCAAGATCGTGGCAGCATGGTTCGATGCCCTGGAATACCACAAGAAAAACCCGGATGACGCCAACGCCATAATGGCCAAGTTCACAAAGGACACCCCAGAGCTTTACAAGAAGCACATAGAGGGGGTGCGCTTCTACGGCATGGCTGAGAACAAGGCCTATTTCGGAACAGGGGACAAGCCCGGAGAGTTGTACAAAGTCGTGGAAAGGGCCCTGGATCTCTGGATGGAAACCAAGCAGATCCCCAAGCGGGTGGATCCCAAAAGCGTGATAGACGGTTCCTTCATCAAGTAAAGCCTGCAAGGGGGCCTGGTAAGACCTGGCCCCCTGTCTGTTTTTCTGGAGATCGCGCAGGAAACCGAACGAGAGCTGGTTTGCAAACTCGAGTATCATGGACTGGAGATCAATCCTCACCCCCAGGGCACCTATTCCCAGGAGTTTCCAGATCTGTCTGGGTCTTGGGGGGTTCGCCGCGGTTCTTTTTCTCTGGTGGGTAGTAACCTCCCTGGGCCTTATTCAACCCTTTTTCCTTCCCAGGCCTGACCAAGTCCTGCGTGCAGGGTACGAACTGTTTGCGGAACTGGACTTTCTGGCCGACATCTGGGCCAGTACTTACAGAATACTTTTGGGCTTTCTGGTGGCATCCCTCCTAGGGGTTCCTTTGGGTCTGCTAATGGGCACTTTCAGGGCGGCTGAGGCCTTTTTCGAACCCCTGGTGGGCTTTGTGCGTTACATGCCTGCATCGGCTTTCATCCCGCTTTTCATCCTTTGGTTGGGCATTGGGGATCTGGAAAAGGTGGCCATCATCTTTGTGGGGAGCTTCTTTCAACTGGCCCTTATGGTTACGGTGGTGGCCAGGGCGGTCCCTATGGAGATATTGGAGACAGCCTATACACTGGGGGCAAGCAGATTTCAGGTCATACTAAAGGTGTTGCTTCCCGCCAGCATGCCCGGCATGCTGGATACCTTAAGAATAATAATGGGATGGGCCTGGACTTACATCATAGTGGCGGAGCTGGTGGCCTCCGAGGCAGGTCTGGGTTACAGGATACTGAATTCCCAGAGGTTGCTTCAGACAGGCAACATAATCTTTTCCATCATCACCATCGGGGTGCTGGGTCTGCTCACTGACCTGGGCTTCAAATGGTTGCAAAGGAAACTCTTCCCTTGGACAGAATGAATTCGGTGAGATTGAGGGTGGAGGGGCTCTCCAAGAGCTTCCGCTCCCACGGGGCAGAGGTCACGGCTCTAGAGGGGATCCAGATGGAGATCCGGGACCAGGAGTTTGCCACCATTTTGGGACCTTCGGGATGCGGCAAGTCCACTCTGCTTAGGATCCTGGCCGGTCTCTCAAGACCCAGTGCAGGGAGTGCCACCCTGGACGGCCGGATCATAGAGGGCCCAGGAAAAGACCGCGGCATGGTCTTCCAGAATTACACTCTTTTCCCCTGGCTTACGGTGATGGAGAACATCCAGTTTGGGCTTCGACTCTCGGGCCGCGAAAAGAGCGAGTGCGAGGCTGTGGCTCGAGGATTCGTCCAGAAAATAGGACTTTCAGGATTCGAGCGTGCTTATCCTAGAAGCCTCTCTGGGGGAATGAAACAGAGGGTGGCCATTGCCAGGGCCCTGGCCAATGATCCCAACATCTTGCTCTTGGATGAACCCTTCGGGGCTTTGGACACCCAGACTCGTTCCCTCATGCAGGAGCTTCTCCTGCAGATTTGGGAAGAACTTCACAAGACCATCCTTTTTGTGACCCACGACGTGGAAGAAGCTGTCTTCCTTTCGGACCGGATCTTTGTCATGACAGCGCGCCCCGGAAGGATAAAGGCAGTGCTGGAGGTTCCCCTGTCCCGTCCCAGGGATTACCAGGTCAAGGGATCCCCGGAGTTCTTGAGAATAAAGACTGAGGTCTCCCGCCTCATCCGGGAGGAATCCATAAGGGCCCTGAGCTCTTCCATGATGGAGCCTCGAACCCAGGAGGGCTGAGCTTGTTCTACGGAGCCATGAACTTCCCCTTAAGAAATCTGGAGGAGGAGATCCAGGCCGTTAGCTCCTTGGGATTTGATTTCTTGGAGTTGGCCATGGATGCTCCCAAGGGGCTGCCTGCCCTTATTTGGGAGCACAGGGAACGAATACTGGGGCTTCTGAAGGAGTGCTCCCTGGGATTGGTGGCCCACCTCCCCACCTTTGTGTGGCCGGCTGATTTGACCCCGCGCATAAGAAAAGCCTCCCTGGAGGAGTGCTTGGAAGGGCTCAGACTGGCCTCTTATCTGGAGGCTCATTGTGTGGTGCTGCACCCGGGAAGCTTCTCGGGGTTGGGTAACTTGGCTAATGATTTGAGCGCTCAAGCGGCCCTCGAGAGCCTCGATACATTGCTGAAGGAGGCCGCAAGCCTGGGGCTTCCGGTGGGCCTGGAGAACATGTTCCCCAGAGGCGGCTGGCTTGTAACACCTAAGGACTTCGCCCCCGTCCTGGAGAGATTCCCGAGCCTGGGAATCACACTGGATGTGGCACATGCCTTTATAGGCGGGGGCCTTCAGAGGGTGCAGGAATTTCTAAACAGTTATCCTGAACGCATCCTGCATCTTCATTTAAGCGACAACTGGGGGGAAAGGGACGAGCACCTGCCTATTGGAGCAGGCAGGATTCCTTACGCCAAGGTCGTGGAGGCCCTCAAGGCATGTGATTACCAAGGCTGGGGCACCTTCGAGGTCTTCTCCCCTGACAGGGACTATTTGAGAATAAGCCGCCAGAAGTTCCAACAGATGTGGTGCGGCTCTGCTCAGAGCCCTGGCTGAGCCATTCAGTGTCAAGGAGTTGCCGCCCAGTTTGACATGACCCAGACGGGGAGTTAGAAATGTCTTATTCTGGAACCGATTCCATGCCTTGGAGAGTGGGTCTATGAGACTAGAACACCTGTTCTCCCCCTTTGAGCTCAGGGGCCTGAGCCTCAAGAACCGCATAGTCATGCCCCCCATGGGGGTTTTCCTTGTGGAGGCAGACGGCTCTGTAACAGAGAGGACCAGGGAATATTACCGCCAACGGGCCAGGGGAGGGGCCGGGATGGTCATGGTGGAGGCCTCGGCAATAGCCCCTGAGGGAATAGTCTCTTCTCATCAGATGCGCATCTTCGACGATGCCTTTGTACCGGGGTTGGCGAGTCTGGCAAAGGTGATAAAGCAGGAGGGAGCCAGGGCTGGGATTCAAATCCACCATGCAGGCAGGCAGACCTCCTCCAAGGTCATAGGCCGGCCTCCCCTTGCCCCATCGCCCTTGCCTTGTTCTTCCATCCGCGGTGATGTGGAGGTCCTGGACCAGGAAGGAATCCAACGCATCGTGAGGCTCTTCGGAGATGCAGCCCAGAGGGCCATGGAGGCTGGCTTCGAACTTGTGGAAATTCACGGGGCCCACGGTTACCTGATAAACCAGTTTCTCTCGGGTTTCTCCAACATAAGGGAAGATGATTACGGCGGAGACACCTTGCGCCGCGCCCGCTTTGCAGTGGAAGTTGTGCAAGAGGTGAGAAGAAGGGTGGGGCCTGATTTACCCATATCCTTCAAGATCAGCGCCCAGGAGTTCGTGCCCGGGGGACTTAATGTACAAGAGAGCATAGAGATAGTAAGACTTCTCAGGCAGGCAGGAATAGACGTGGTGCAGGTCTCGGCCGGAAACGACGCCACCCCTGAATGGATTTCCCAGCCCATGCTGATGTCCAGGGGTTGCCTGGTGGATTCGGCACACAGGATCAAGGAAGCGGTGGACATCCCCGTGATCTGCGTAGGTCGCATCAACGGGCCCGTTTTGGCCGAGGAAATTCTGCGGGAAGGGAAGGCCGATTTGGTATGCATGGGAAGAGCACTCCTTGCGGACCCGGAGCTGCCCAGGAAAGCCAGGGAGGGAAGGCTGGAGGAGATCCGCAGGTGCGTTGGTTGCAACACCTGCATCAATTCCATATTCAAGAAGGGCAGGGTGGAGTGCCTTGTGAATCCAGAGCTGAGCCGGGAGCAGGAGATGGCCATCAGGCCAGCCTCCAGGAGGCGTAGGGTGTTGGTGGTGGGGGCAGGGCCTGCCGGGTGCGAAGCAGCATGGGTTGCTGCCAGCAGGGGCCACCGGGTGGAGTTACTGGAGGCCTCAGATCAGATAGGGGGTCAGATCCTGCTGGGGGCTACCCCTTCACACAAAAAGGATCTTCTTAACATCGTGAGGTTCCACAAGCGCCAGCTGGCTCTCCACAAAGTTGACTGTTGCATGGGCCGTGTTGTGGGGCCAGAGGAGATCCTGGAGATGCGGCCGGAGGTGGTGGTTCTGGCCACCGGGGCCAAGCCCGTCCGTCTTCCCTTCCTCCAAGAGGGGGCCAATGGGGTGTGCACTTACAGGGAGGCCCTGGAGCGCCCGGAGAGCCTTCCCGAGAAGGTGGTTGTGGCTGGAGGAGGTGCCATAGGCTGTGAGGTGGCGCTTCATCTTGCCGAGTGGGGTCACAAGGTGCGCATCGTGGAGATGACCGATCGAGTGGGGAGCCATTACGAGGCCATGACCCGGAAGCTCATCCTGGAGCGACTGAGGAGCCACGGGGTTGAGGTGCTCACCAACCACCGCATCATTGGTTACAGGGAGGGACGTCTGAGCTGTGTGTCGGGGGTGGAGCAGGAGCCCTTGAGCCTGGAGGCGCCGGCCGTGGTCCTGGCACTGGGCACATGTCCAGAAGACAGGCTCTTTGCGCCTCTTTGTTCGGCAGGCCTGGAGGTGTATCGCATAGGGGATTGTCTGGAGCCCAGAAGCATCAAGGAGGCTATCCTGGACGGAGCCCGCATAGGCAGAGCAGTTTGAGTTTTCGGCCTTCTCAGGGCTGGAGCCGGGGAAGACTTTGGGCCACACGGGCCCTGCCCGGAAGAAAGGCCTTGAGACGAAACAGTGCCAACAACAGGACCAGAAGCCCCAGCAGCTCGGGAAGAACCAGCTCGGGCTCACTCACCACCCTGTGGATACTGGAGGCGAGGAACTCCCAAAAGGAGATTCTGGGATCAGAGCCTGGATCCATCTCCCATCCCAGAAGGGGAAAAAACAGGGTGTGAGGAGATCTCCACATCCCGTCGAGGAGAAGATGACCCGGACAAGCCCAGACCCATTTTTTCAGGGAAGGGATAAAGAAGTACACGGCCGCACAAACCATCAAAGAGAAAGCCATGGTGTGGCCCACCCAGCGAGTGGAGGCGGCCTCCTGGAAAAACCAGAGGGTCAGGGGCTTGTCCAAGAGGTCAGGCAAGAGGCTGAAAAAGAGTATGGCTGTAAGCTGAGGCACGCCTATGGGAGGCGAGCCTGCCTTTTTTCTCCAAAGAATTTGGTATCCCATGAGGGTGAGGCCTGCATGACCAAAGACAAACATGAGGGGCTTTCTCCAGCAAAACAGATTCAGGGAAATCCATGGTTCATAGGCCATAGGCTAACTGATTTCGGCTCAATGTCAACCGCATCAAGGCAAAAAAAGGAGTTAGCCCGCATTATTCAGAATCAGTGGATAATGGGGGCTCTCTTAATGACATGTTTGGACAAACCGGTCCATGCTCAAAAGCACCCTGATTTTCGTTTTCAGATTTGGTCCTGCTTTGAGTCGGAATATGTCCAAGTGTGCCGGTGGTTTTGGGGCCTAGAACCCAAGGTTACGGGCTTTGTAGAACAATCCGGGTTGGGGGGATGATGGGGGTTCATCGTCGGGCTTTTATGGGAACTATTTTGAAGATCTTGGGGGCCGGTGGGACCCTCAAGAGCCTTTGGCCCTCCGTGGCTGAGACAGCCCAAGCAAGCGTAGCGCCCCCAGATCTGGGAACCTGGCTGGGCCGGGCCATGGAATACAAGGCGAGTTGCCCCCTTGTGGAGGACTTTGCCGAAGGCCAGATATGGATCCAGAAGGTAAGCTCCTCCAGGAAGTATTTTGTTGGTATGAAGACCAGGCTTAAGGGTATAGTGGGGGTTCTGTCCTTGCAGCGCACCGACCTTCTGGCCTCTGTTGTGCAATGGGAGCCTAAGAAAGGCAGATTCGTGCCCCTGTGGCATGCAGACCAGGTAGCCCGCCAGGGATCTTGGCGAAGGAAGGTGTTGGTGTTCCAGGAGGAGGGAGAAGCTTTTACAGAATACAAACTCAGCCCTGAAGGCTCCAAAAGAAAACATGTTCCGCCCCAAGGCAGGCCCTTGGACGATCCGCTATCCTCTTTTCTCAACTGGAGAGCAGGGGTTTACGGCCCCTTGAGACCCGGGCAGGTTTTTCTCATAGACAACCTTGCCCGCAGGGAACCCTTGACCCTCAGACTGACTATAGCCTCTGAAGAAGAGGCCCGAAGCAAGAGACCCACTTCCCAGGCGGAAAACTGGAGTTTTCTGCTCAGGGCGGATCTGGAAAAGGAGGTGGCCGAAAGCCTTCGGGGCTCCTTGGAAGGTTGGCTGGACGAGCAGTGGGTGGTGCTTTTTGCAAAGGCCAACAACGTTCGGCTCTTGGGAGAGGTCTGGGCCCGCCTAAGCGGTAAATGGATGCTGTTGGAGCCTGAGCTCAGAAGTTCCCCTGAGCCCCCCTTGGAGAAGCTTAAGTGGGAGATTTGATGTACACGGGAGGATGAAGCTTCTTAAAGACTTGTCTCTGAGACCCTTGGGGCCCCAGAGTCCCAAAAGCAGGGCTGCAGCATTCAGCTGACGGAACAGCTCAAGTCTGATTTGTAGTTGATCGCAGGGGTGATGGCTTGCTCTGATTTTTTTGAAGCCGGTTAGTTTTGGGCTCCAAGCCTCCAATCCCAGGGGAAATTCGGTTCTTTTGGGGTTTAAAACTCACAGGGCCCCCAAAGAAAAACCAGGACTAGTTTGAGGGGAGGGCTTGACATGACGGATCAAAAAAAAGCCAGTGGGGGTGGTAGCCCACTTGATTTGCTTCCCCAGGAGCGCTGGGCCGAGCTTTTGAGGGAACTTTCCGAGGAGCTGGGTATGGTGGCCACCCTTGTGGACTACCAGGGAAAGATCCTGGTGCACGTGGGGGATTACACCGACGTGTGCATCCGAGTGCGGAATCGTCCAGAGAGCCTTACCTTTGTTTGCGGTCAGACAAGCCAGGCCCTCATGAAGCAGGCGGAGAAGACAGGCCAGCCGGTAGTGGATCTTTGCCAGGTAGGGCTTTGCAAGATGATCATTCCTCTTTTTAGGGAAAAAGTTCTCTTGGGAGCTGTGGCAGCTTGCTCCAGGGCCTTGGCCGGGGAAGATCTGGACCCCTTCATGGTGGCCCAAGAGCTGGGCATATCCGAGAAGGAGGCCGAGGAGCTCTTGGGCTCTGCTCCCCAGATACATGAAGAAAAGCTTTGGGAGGCCGCCGGTAGATGGATTGACAGGATAAGGAACTTGGCAGCCCGGCCATCATCTTTCACCAGCACGGGATGATGAGGTGCAAATTCAAAATGTCCCGGAAAAATCCCTTGAGGGTCAAAAAAGGCCTGATTCTCTTAACCAGGACTTGCCTTAGTTCAAACCCGAGCATGCTGACATAGATTAGCCCGCATTATTCACGATCAGTGCATAATGCGGGCTATCTCAATGACATGCTTGGTTAAACTAGTATGCACTCAACATTACTATTGTTTTCCTCTTCAGAGCTGGTCCTGGTTTGAGTCGGAATATGTCGAAGTGTATCGGGGGCTTGAGCCCCCAAAGTCGCGGGCTTTGGAGAATAATCCGGGTTAGGCCTGGAGGGCCGCCAAGCTCACCCAGAGGCCTTCTTCAGGAGGATTTCTATTAACCTTTCCAAGGCTTGGGGAAGTCTTTCTTTGTATGGGCCCCCTCCTTGAGCGAAATGGGCTCTTCCCCCTCCTTTTCCGCCCAGAAGTTCTGCCACCTCTCTCATGAGTTCCCCTGCAGGGAAGCGTTCTTGCAAGTCCTTGGAGACCGATATGGTGAGGCTCGCCTTGGGTCCGTTTCTTGAGCCCAAAAGCACTATGCCGGAGCCCAGTCTGTCCCTTAGTTGATCCCCCATCTGGCCCATGGCCTTGGGGTCATTCAAATCCACCTCTGCGCACAAAACCCTTATTCCAGCCACCTCCCTGGCCTGGGATAGCAGATCCCCGGAGCCTCCTGCAGCGGCACGAGCCTTGAGGGCCCTCACCTCTTTTTCCAGTTCCTTCTGGCGATCCACAAGTCTGCGGGCCTTATCTCTGAGCTCTTCCGGGGTGGTTTTTAGCAGTTCCGCTAGCTCCTGAAGAGTGGTTTCGGTTTTCTGGACCAGCTCAACTGCGGCCCTTCCAGTGACAGCCTCTATCCTGCGGGTGTCGGCTGAGATGCTCCTGTCGCTGAGGATCTTGAAAAAACCCACATCCCCCGTACGATGCACGTGGGTGCCTCCGCAAAGCTCTCTTGAGAAATCCCCCATCTCCACCAATCTCACGGTCTCTCCGTACTTTTCATCGAATAGAGCCATGGCCCCTGTCTTTAGGGCCTCCTGGTAAGGCATTAGAATGACCCTCACCTGGGCGTTCTGCCTGATCCTCTGGTTTACCAGCCGCTCCACCTCTCTCAATTCCTCCCAACTCACCCCCGAGGAATATGTATAATCAAAACGGAAACCCTCCGGAGTAACCCTGGAGCCAGACTGATGCACCACCTCTCCAAGTATCTCCCTCAAAGCAGCCTGCAGGACATGGGTGGCGCTGTGGTTCCTTGCGGTATCCCACCTGAGCTCCTCGTCCACCCTCAGCTCCACCTCCTGGCCCACGCCCAGGGCTCCCTCCAGGACGGTTCCCACATGCACCGTGAGCTCAGGCAGCGGTCTGATAGTCTCCTGCACCTGAAGTTTCAATCCAGGCCCCGAAATGAGCCCCTTGTCTCCCACCTGCCCGCCTGACTCCCCGTAAAAAGGAGTCTCCTCTGTGATCACCTCCACCCTTTCCCCCTGCCGGGCAAGCTCCACCTCCTGGCCCTCCCTCAGCAAAGCCCTAACCCGGCTTTTTACCACAAGGGAATCGTAACCCACGAAACTGCTGGTTATCCCCCTGGAAACCAGCTTTCTGTAGGACTCGGGGATCTCCTCCTCCCCGGATCCGACCCAGGCCGCCCTGGCCCGCCTGCGCTGCTCAGCCATGGCCTTTTCAAACCCTTGGGAATCAATTTCCAGGCCCTCTTCCTTGACCACGTCCGCTGTCAGATCCACAGGGAATCCATACGTGTCGTAAAGTCTGAAGACCAAATCCCCTGGCAACACACCTATACCCCGAGCCTTAAGACGGGCAGTCTCCTCTTCCAGGAGCCTGAGCCCCTTGTCCAGGGTCTCTGCAAAACGCTCCTCCTCTTTGAGAATTATCTGCTCAATGGCCGCTTTTCTTTGTGCCAGCTCTGGAAAGGCCTCCCACATCTCCTCCACCACCAGTTGGGAGGCCTTGTACAGAAAAGGCTCCTGGAGCCCCAAAAGCCTTCCGTGGCGAGCAGCCCTTCTGATGATCCGGCGCAGCACGTAACCACGCCCCTCATTGGAGGGGATTACCCCGTCCCCGATGAGAAAAGTCACCCCCCTGGCATGGTCAGCCGCCACTCTCATGGACACGTCCGCCCTAGGCTCCTTGCCGTAACTCCTTCCCGAGAGCTCCTCCATGAATCGAATCAGGGGCTGGAAGAGATCTGTATCATAATTGCTGAGTTTTCCCTGCAACACGGCCGTTATTCTCTCCAGGCCCATGCCTGTGTCTATGCTGGGGCGTGGAAGAGGGGTAAGAACGCCTTTTTCGTCCCTGCTGTACTGCATGAAGACCAGATTCCATAGTTCCAAAAAGCGGTCGCAGTCGCATCCCACCCGGCACTCGGGCTTTCCACAGCCCACTTGCGGCCCTTGGTCTATCACGATCTCGGAGCAGGGCCCGCAAGGCCCAGTGTCCCCCATCTGCCAGAAATTGTCCTTGGTGGGGCAGGCCACTATTCTTTGGGCAGGCAAATATCTGAGCCAGATCTGCCTGGCCTCCTCGTCCGGCCCAAGTCCCATTCCCCCATCCCCTTCGTGGATGGTTGCAAAAAGTTTCTCAGGATCAAGCCCCAGCTCCCCCACCAGAAGCTCCCAGGCCATCTGGATAGCCCCTTCTTTGAAATAATCCCCGAAGGAGAAATTCCCCAGCATCTCGAAGAAGGTGTGATGACGGGCGGTCCAACCCACGTTTTCTAGGTCATTGTGTTTCCCCCCTGCCCGAACACACTTCTGGGAACTGGCTGCCCTTGAGTAATCACGTTTCTCCTCCCCCAGGAAAACCTTTTTGAATTGCACCATCCCTGCATTGGTGAAAAGCAAAGAGGGGTCCTCCTTGGGTACCAGGGGGGAACTGGGCACCACCGTGTGGCCCCGAGTCCTGAAGAACTCAAGGAAAAAAAGTCGAATATCGCGTCCTTTCATCTCAGCATGAGTCCCCTTGCGGTTTTTTGCGGGAGAGACCTTCCCTGTCCAAACCCTCTCCCCCCAAATCAGGCCCAAGCTCCTCCACGAGAAGCCGCCTGATGGTCTCAGGGGCAAAACCTCTTCTGGACAGATAAGCGGCGAGGCGGCGGCTCAGGGCCGATCCGGCCCTTGGATGGGTCCGAATGTACTTCTTGGCCGCCCTCAGGGCCAAATCCTGATCAGAGAGCTCTTGCTCCAGGAGGTGGAAGAGCTCCGCAATGGTCTGCCTTTCCACACCCCTTCTCTCAAGCCCGGCTGTCACTCTGGCGCGCCCCCAGAGGGCCACCTGCATTTTTGTTCTGGCCCAATTGAGAGCCACCCTTTGGTCGTCCAGGTAGCCCCACCCCCCAAGCCTCTCTATGGCCTCCAGGGCCGCCTGATCCGAGAACCCCCTTTTCCTTAGGTAACATCTCACCTCGTGCCTGGTGCGGTCCCTTGCGGCCAGGTACCTGAGGGCAGCTCCAATGGCTTGTCTGGCTTCCTTTGGAAAAGATGGGTTCACTCGAACTTGAGCTTCACCTCCTGCGCTTCTTCCTCTGTCTGCCACCTTGCCTCACTAGTGCCCGAAATGCCGCTCACCTTGAGGGCGAAGTCGTCCGGATTTGTGGCGTTTCTGAGGGCCTCCTCGTAGGTGATCAAACCCCTTCTAAACAAGTCCATGAGAGACTGGTCGAATGTCTGCATTCCATAGGTGGAGTAGCCCTGGGAAATGGCGTCGTGAAGCTCCCTGGTTTTCACCTCTTCGGAGATGCATTCCCTCACGCGGGCCGTTGAGACCATCACTTCCACAGCCGGAAGCCTTCCTTGACCATCTGCCCTGGAGACCAACCTTTGGGATATCACCCCTTTTAGGATAGTGGCAAGCTGGAGCCTTATCTGCTTCTGCTGCTGGAAAGGGAACACGGCCACAATGCGGTTTACTGTTTCCTGGGCGTCCAGGGTGTGCAAGGTGCTTAGCACCAAGTGTCCTGTCTCTGCAGCCAGTATAGCGGTCTCGATGGTCTCAAAATCCCTCATTTCCCCCACCAGTATCACGTCGGGGTCCTGCCTGAGGGCCACTCTGAGGGCCGTGGCAAAGGTCTGGGTGTCTTGCCCCACCTCCCTTTGGTTGATTATGGCCTTCTTGTCCCTGTGCAGGAACTCTATGGGGTCCTCTATGGTGATGATGTGGCAGTTGCGGTTGCTGTTTATGTGGTTCACCATGGCTGCCAGGGTGGTGGATTTGCCGCTTCCAGTGGTGCCTGTCACCAGGACCAGCCCTCTGGGCTCCATGGCTATCTTCTCTATCACCTCAGGCAGGTTCAGCTCGGCAACCGTGGGGGGGTTCACGGATATGGTCCGAAGCACCATGCCGATGGAGTCCCTCTGGGAGAAGATGTTTACCCTGAATCTTCCAAGCCCTGAAATCCCATAGGCCAGATCCACCTCGTTGCTGACCCGGAACTTTTCCTTCTGCCTTTCCCCCATAATGGAAAAGGCTATGTCCCGGGTGTCTTCTGGCATGAGCCGTTTTTCCCCTGTTACCGGGACCAATTTGCCGTGGATTCTAAGCACGGGAGGAAGCCCCACCTTCATGTGCACGTCGGAGGCGCCTCTTTGGACGGCAAGGGTGAGTATTCGCTTGAGGTCTACCATGGAATCAGCCCTCCTTTTCGGCGCGGCCAGCCTGGAGCCCCGCGCTGGCAATGAGCTCGGCCTCCATCTTCTTGAGCGTCTCAGGGTGTTCCCTAAGGAAAGCTTTGGCGTTTTCCCTTCCCTGGCCCAAGCGCTCTCCCTTATATGAGTACCAAGTGCCGGTGCGCTCCACTATGCCTCGCTCAGCGGCCAAATCCAAGACATCCCCCTCCCTTGAGATCCCCTGGCCGTAAAGGATATCGAATTCCACCTCCTTGAAAGGAGGTGCAATCTTGTTTTTCACCACCTTTACCCGCGTCCTGCTGCCCACCACCTCCTGGCCCTCTTTTATGGCCCCGACCCTGCGGATGTCCAGACGCACCGATGCGTAAAACTTCAGTGCTGTGCCTCCGGTGGTGGTCTCAGGATTCCCGAACATCACCCCGATCTTCATGCGTATCTGATTTATGAACACAACTGCTGTTTGGGACTTGCTTATGGCGGCGGTAAGTTTCCTGAGAGCCTGGGACATGAGCCTGGCCTGAAGCCCCACATGGGCATCACCCATTTCCCCCTCTATCTCGGCTCTGGGGGCCAGGGCAGCCACAGAATCCACCACAAGCACATCCACTGCACCACTTCTGACCAGTATCTCGGCAATTTCAAGGGCTTGTTCCCCTGTGTCGGGCTGGCTGATGAGCAGCTCGTCGGTATTCACCCCGAGCTTTCTGGCATAGTGGACGTCCAAAGCGTGCTCGGCGTCTATAAAAGAGGCCACACCCCCTGCCTTCTGGGCTTCAGCCACCAGATGCAAAGCCAAGGTGGTCTTTCCAGAGGCCTCCGGCCCGTAGATCTCGGTAACCCTCCCCCTTGGGATGCCTCCCACTCCCAGAGCCAAATCCAAGCTCAGGGAGCCGGTGGGAATGACCCGTACGTCTTGGAGAGGGCCTCCAGCCCCAAGGCGCATTATGGATCCCTTCCCGAACTGCTTCTCGATCTGGGCCACGGCCAAATCCAGTGCCCTCTCCTTTTGTTTCTCCAGGTCCATGACAGACCTCCTTTGCTCTATGTTAACCTTTGCGCCTCTCAAACGGAACCTGGCCCTTAGAGGGTGTTTTGCGTGCCTGGAAGGGAAAGTCTCTCCTCCCAAAGCTTTGTATAACGTGCTCCAGAGGGCAGAAGCTCGCTCTTGAAAAGCACTACCGAGCCCACCACCAGCTCACCGCCCTGGATCCCCTCCAGATTCTTTATCTTCTGGACCAAGGCCAGGCGTGCTTTGGGCGACCTTACACGCCCCAAGGTAAGGTGAGGTCTGAAAGGCCTCTCCTCCTTTGGGAACCCTAGCTGCATGAGGGCCGTCTCCACCTCCCTCTGAAGGGCCTCCAATTTCCACTTTTCTCCCTCAAGGCCGAGCCACACCACCCTAGGTTGCTCCAGCCTGGGAAAGCACCCAAGCCCCCTGGCCTCCATCTTGAAAGGTCCGTGGCGGCCGGCCACTTCTTGAACTGCCAGACGGATCTCCTCCACCTGCTCCGGCTGTATCTCACCCAGGAACTTGAGGGTAAGGTGCACTGCCTCAGGTCTCACCCATTTTACATCCGCGCCGCATGGGCGAAGCTCATCCAAAATCCTGCTCAGGGAACCTCTGAGCTCATCTGGGAGTTCCACTGCAACAAAAGAGCGCACCTTACCGATTCACCTCCAAGGCACTGTATAGCGAGCCGGGTCTTCTCCCAAAAGGAACCTCCTGAGCCAGTCCAGGGCCACGGCCGAGGCCAGAGTCTTTACGTTCCCTCTGCCCCCTCGAAAGCGGAACCTCTGGCTCCAGGTTTTCCCGCCTGCTGCCAATCCCATGAAAACAGTACCCACAGGATGCTCCTCTGTGCCCCCTGTGGGACCTGCCACCCCTGTTGTAGAGACTCCTATATCCGCCCTTGAGCTTGAAGCCGCTGCCACGGCCATGGCCTCGGCCACCTGGGCTGAAACCGCCCCACGTTCCCTCAAAAGGTCCCCTGGGACTCCCATTTCCTCTTTGGCCTCCAGGCTGTAAGGGACATAAGCCCTGCTCAAAACCAGGGAGGCTCCCGCCACGTTTGTGAGCCTGTGGGCTATGAGCCCCCCGGTGCAAGATTCCGCCAGGGCCAGAACAAACCCCTTTTCCCCCAGAAGGCGCACCACAACGTTTTCCATCTCCTCCTCATCCACCCCGTACACCCAGGGCCCAACCTTTTCCCTGAGATAGGTCTCGGCCCTCTCCAGGGTGACTGACACATCTGCGGGGTCTTTCCCCCTGACAGTGATTCTGAGTCTGTTTTCAGGATAATGGGGCAGGGATGCAAGACTAACCCCTTCCAAACCCTCCAGGGCCCCCTTGACCATCTGATCGATCTTGGCCTCTGAGAGGCCGAAGATCCTGAGAGTGCGCGAACTGACCTGCAATCCTGAGCCGCAGTGCTCTAGAACCATGGCCGTCACGCTCTCCTCCAGCATCCTTTCCAGTTCCCTGGGGACCCCAGGCAAGAAGATGAGAAGGCACCCCTCATGTCTCAAGGCAAAGCCCGGAGCCGTACCCATGGGGTTTGGAACTACCTTAGAACCCTGTGGCATCCAGGCCTGGCGTTCGTTGTTCCGAGTCATCTCTAGACCCAGGTTGGCGAAGAAATTCTTCAGCTTCTCTAGGGTTTCCTCATGGAGGACCAAATCCACTCCAAAGGCCTGGGCGGCCGCAAGGGCGGTACGGTCATCCTGGGTGGGACCCAGACCTCCTGTTACGATCACCGCTCGAGCTCTTGCAGCCGCCTCCCGAAGCTCTCTGATTATCTCCTGAGGATCGTCTCCCACAGAGCTCATGTGTCGAAGCTCCAAACCCACGGAACCCAGTTTCCGGGCTATCATGGCCGAGTTGGTATCCACTATGCTCCCGGAGAGGATCTCGTCCCCTATAGTTATTACCTCTATGGGAGGACAGAGACTCTGCCCTGTGACACCGGCTGCTTTGCCTTGTGCAATTCCGTCGGTCATGAAGACCCCCGTTTTCTGTAATCAGTGAACAAGCAGGGGCCAGAAGGCCCCCAAAACGCGCACGAGCAGCTGCACCCCCACGGCCGCTGCCAGGTCGTCCCCTACCACTGCCCAGCCGCCCGGAAGAATGTTTTCCACCTCTCTTATGGGAGGGGGTTTAAGCACATCCAGTATTCTGAAAAGCACAAATGCAGCCCCCAGTGTAAGAAGACCAGTGCCCAGTCCGGCCAAGGCCGCCGTCATGCCCAGAACCTCGTCTATCACAACTTGTGGGGGATCTTTCCTATCTAAAACTCTCTCTGCGCATCCCGCGGACCAGATGCCGATTACCCCCAAGAACCCCAGGATCCCCCATTTCCAAGGCCCTGGCAGCCCCTGGAGAAATAGGTGAATTAGAAGCCCCAAGCAGCTGGCCACTGTGCCCGGGGCAAGGGGAACCTTGCCCAAGGCTCCCAAAGTGGCCACCTTTAGCCCCAGGTTCTCCCATTTCGGTCCCCTGGAGCGGACTTTCCTGCTTATATTCGAACCCAGCCTCAAGCTCAAGATTCAGCCCCAGCCTTGCCATAATAGGCTGCAAGGGCGCGGAAGTAGACTTCCTTGAGAGGCACTTTGCTCTTGAGGGCGATATCCCGGCAATCTTGGTACTCTGGAAGAGCATTCAGAACCCTTTCCCCCCAAGAGCAAACCTTCACCCTGGCTTTCCCCCAAGGGGTCTCAACCTCCTCGAAATGTCTTTCCAGACATTCACGCTCCACTTGATACGCCCTAAGCCCAATGGAGGTGGACTCCCGCAAAATAACCTCAGACACAAACTCCCTGTTTCCACTTTCAACCAAGACCTTCAAAAGCCCTCCAGGCCTGCCTCTCTTCATCACCATGGGACACCAACCCACATCCAGGGCCCCGGCCTCGAGAAGTCTGTCCATGAGGTGCTCTACAAACTCAGGGTTCATGTCATCTATGTTGGCCTCCAAGACCCAGTCCTCCCTCAGGCCCGAAACCCCTGACTCGCCCATGATCATGCGCAGCAAATTGGGCCTTCGGGGCAGGTCCCTGGAGCCCACCCCGTAGCCCACCTTCTGTGGTTTCATGTAGGGCATGACTCCGAACTCCTGTGCCACCTCTTTGAGTATGGCCGCCCCTGTGGGAGTGACCAGTTCGGCTTCCTCATCCCCTTGGTACACGGGCACCCCCCTTAGGAGCTCAAGAGTTGCCGGGGCCGGCACGGGCAATGTGCCATGATGAGCCTGCACAAAGCCTTTCCCCAATGGAAGGGCCGAGACCGACACCTTCTGCGGGTTTAGCCACTCAAAGCCCAGCACGGCGCCCACTATGTCCACGATGGAGTCAACTGCTCCCACCTCGTGAAAGGTGATCTGCTCTGGAGCTTTGTCATGGATACGCGCTTCAGCCTCGGCCAACTCATGGAAGATCCTTAAGCTTCTCTGCTTGACCCCCTGGGGAAGGCCCGACTCCAGCAACATCTCCCTGATTTGAGCATAGCTCCTGTGCTCATGAGCCTGGGGATACACCTCCACATGCACTCTGGTGCCATGTATGTGATGACGGGACTCCCTTGCCACCCTAAATCCCCACTGACCCATAGGAAGTTTTTTAAGGGGCTCTTCTATTGCCTCCAGGGGGACTCCCAAATCCAAAAGGGCACCCAGGATCATGTCCCCGCTGGCTCCACTGAAGGCGTCTACATAGATGACTCGCAACACACTCATCCTTTTAACTTTCTATGAGGCAGGCCTAATCTAGCCCGGGCGGGAAAGGGTGTCAAGAAACAGAGGGGCTCTGCTGAAAGGTTTCAAGAGGGTAAGGCTATTTGCCTGGGAGAAAACTTGACGATTGACGATCCAAGCGCAGCTGGTCTATATTTTTCTTTTTTGTGAGGGATCATACATGGAACGCAAGAGCCCGATTCAGGCCGTGCGGGGCTTCAGGGACGTGCTGGGCCCAGAGGTTGAACTTTGGCAGCGGGTGGAGCAGACCGCCCGCAGCGTGCTGGAGCTATACGGGTTTCGGGAGATTCGGATTCCCATACTGGAGCGCACAGAGCTCTTTGCCAGGAGCATCGGGGAGACCACCGATATAGTGGAAAAGGAGATGTACAGCTTTGCGGATCGCAGCGGGATCTCCCTTACCCTCAGACCCGAGGCCACCGCAGGGATACTCAGGGCGTACATAGAGCATGGCTTGCACCAAAGTGAGCCTGTTCAGAAGCTCTACTTCATAGGCCCCATGTTTCGTTACGAGAGGCCCCAAAAGGGAAGATACCGACAGTTCCACCAGATTGACGCAGAGGTGCTGGGCTCTCCAGATCCCAGAACCGACGCAGAGCTGCTGGCTGCCCTGAGGGCTTTTTTCCAGGAGCTGGGCCTGAAGGAGCTGGAGTTCCAAGTAAACTCCCTGGGCTGCCCTGAGTGCAGGCCGGGCTTTCGATCCAGCGTGGTGGCCTACCTGGAAGGCCGCAAATCCTCCTTGTGCGCGGATTGCACCAGGCGGCTTTCCGTGAACCCTTTGAGGATATACGACTGCAAGGTGGAAGGATGCAGGAAAGCCCTGGAGGGGGCCCCAAGCATCCTGGAAGGGCTCTGCAAAGCCTGTGCTGAACACCTTGAAAGGGTTAAGGAGCACTTGAGCCTCTTGGAGGTTCCTTTCTCCTTGAACCCGTTCATAGTGCGCGGATTGGACTATTATCGAAGGACCACCTTCGAGGTTTTGAGCAAGACCTTGGGAGCTCAAAACGCAGTTTGCGGCGGGGGGCGTTACGACGGGCTTATAAGTGAGCTGGGCGGGCCCGACTTGCCAGGCATAGGCTTTGCGGTGGGAGAGGAAAGGCTGGTTTCGGTGCTTGAAAAAAAAGGGGTCCTGCAGGGGCGAGCCTTGGAGCTCTTTGTGGCGGCTTTGGGGGAGCAGGCCTCTAGGGAGGCATTCTTGTGGGTTGAGAGGGCCAGAAGGGCCGGGATAAAGGCCGAGATGGACTTCAGAGGAGGCAGCCTGAAAGCGCAGCTTCGGCGGGCTGACAAGCTGGGAGCCAGGAGGGTGCTTATTCTTGGAGAACAGGAACTGGCCTCGGGAAAAGCTCCTTTGAGGGACATGGTGCAAGCTGCTCAAGTGGAGGTGGAATTGGCTCAAATGGAGCGGGTTATGGCAGGATGGAGAGAAAGGCCGGATTCCCGGGAGAAAAGGGGGTGAGGGGTGGCCAAGTTTTTCTCCAGGACCCACGGTTGCGGGGAAATAAGAGAAGAGCACATCGGCACGCAAGTCCAATTGGCTGGTTGGGTCCAGACCGTAAGGGATCTGGGAGGGGTTATATTCATAGACCTTAGGGACCGAACCGGTATAGTTCAGGTGGTGATAAATGCCGAGACTTCCCCCGAGGCCCACCGGGAAGCACAGGGGGTCAGAAGCGAGTTCGTATTGGAATTGGAGGGGGAGGTGCGCAAGAGGCCCCCTGAGACGGAAAACCCCAAAATACTTACCGGAAAAGTGGAGGTGGCGGTGGGAAGGCTCTCGGTGCTGAACGAGTCGCTTCCCCCTCCTTTTCCCATAGAGGACGAGGCCGAGGTGGCCGAAAACGTTAGGCTGCGTTACAGGTATCTGGATTTGAGAAGGCCTAGGATGCTCTCCAATTTCCTCCTTAGGCACAGGGCCATGCAGGCGGTGAGGGGTTTCTTGGATGAAAAGGGTTTCTTGGAGGTGGAAACCCCGTTTCTAACCCGAAGCACTCCAGAAGGCGCAAGGGATTTCCTGGTGCCCAGCCGTCTGCAACCAGGGCGTTTCTACGCCCTTCCCCAGTCTCCCCAGTTGTTCAAACAGCTCTTGATGGTGGCTGGCTTTGACCGTTATTTCCAAATAGTGAAGTGCTTCAGGGACGAGGATCTCAGAAAGGACAGGCAACCGGAGTTCACCCAGATAGACCTGGAGATGTCCTTTGTGGAGGAGCTGGCAGTGCAGGAGCTGGCCGAAGGGATGGTGGCTGCCCTTTTCCGGCAGACCTTAGGCATTGAGCTTCCCAGACCTTTTCCCAGGTTGACCTACCAGGAAGCCATGGCTCGCTTCGGCACGGACAAGCCTGACATCCGCTACGGCTTGGAGTTGGTGGACTTGAGCCAGGTCTTCCGAAAAAGCGGCTTCAAGCTCTTCGCCCAGGCCGTTGAAAAAGGAGGGGTGGTAAAGGCTCTTCCCTTGAAGGGTATGGCTGGTTTGTCCAGGGCCGAGCTGGACAGAATGCAGGGGGAGGAAAATCTAAAGCTGCACTACCAGGTGCAAACAGGAGCCAAGGGAGTGGCCTGGGTGAAGCTGCTCCCTGAGGGGTGGCAGGGCCCGGTGGCCAAGGCCTTGAGCCATGCCGAGCAGCAAGAGGTGGCGCATCTGGCGCACCTGCAACCAGGTGATCTGATCCTGTTTGTGGCAGGGGATCCCCCGGTGGTGAACCCCACCTTGGATATTCTCAGAAGCCACTTCGGGAGAAAGATGGGTCTGATTCAGGAGGAGGAGTTTAAGTTCCTCTGGGTGACCGAGTTCCCCCTCCTGGAATATGACAGTGCCGAGGGAAGGTTTGCCGCAGTTCATCACCCCTTCACCGCCCCCCACCCGGAGGATCTTCACCTCTTGGAGGGGGATCCGGCCCAGGTGAGGGCCAGAGCCTATGATTTGGTTTTGAACGGAAACGAGATAGGCGGTGGGAGCATCCGTAACCACAGACTGGATCTTCAAATGGCCCTTTTCAGGGCTTTGGGTATCTCGGAGCAGGAAGCCCAGGAGAAGTTCAGGTTCCTCTTGGAGGCTCTGGCCTACGGTGCCCCGCCTCACGGGGGCATAGCCTTCGGCTTTGACCGGCTTATCATGCTGATGGCAAAAGCGGCCACCATCAGGGATGTGATCGCTTTTCCCAAGACTCAAAGGGGAGCCTGTCTTCTCACAGAGGCCCCTGCCCAAGTGGAGCCCAAGCAACTGGAAGAGCTCTGGATACAGGTTAGGCACAGGTAGGGGCGGGTCTATCCCCGCCCGGGGAGCAAGGTCCAAATAAGCAGTGAGATCAAGGTTGGGGGCAGGGCGCACCCTGCCCGACTTCCCAAATGTTAGGTTTTACGGTCCAACTCATTGGACCTTGTTGACCATCCGAGGGAGGTGATGGGATGGCCAAGTGGGACAGGGAAAAAAGGATTCTGTATCACGAACTTTCCAAGTTTGAGGAACCTGATTTAAGGGATGTTGGGGAGCCCAACTTGCTGAGAGGGGTCTTCCCTGTGGATGAGATCCCCAGGATAGATTTCGATCAGAAGATCATCCCCATCAACCCTCCCCCTGCCATGTACATAACGGACACCACCTTCAGGGACGGGCAGCAGGCTCGCCCTCCCTTCACCCCTAAGCAGATAGAAGACCTGTATGTGATGCTCCATAGGCTGGGAGGTCGAGACGGGGTGATACGGCAGTGCGAGTTTTTCCTTTACAGCCCCAGAGACAGGGAGGCGGTGGAAAGATGTCTGGCCAGGGATTTCAGATTCCCCCAGGTTACGGCCTGGATAAGGGCCAACAGGGATGACCTTCGACTGGTAAAGGACATGGGGCTCAAGGAAACCGGGATGCTCATGTCCATTTCCGATTACCACATTTTCCTGAAACTGGGCTGGACTCGAAGAAAGGCCTTTGAGGAGTATCTCTCTTTGGCAAAGGCCGCCCTAAACCACGGTATAATCCCCAGATGCCACTTCGAGGATATGACCAGAGCGGACATTTACGGTTTTTGCGTTCCCCTGGCAAAAGAGCTGATGAAGCTCAGGGAGGAAACCGGCATAGATGTAAAGATACGGCTTTGCGACACCTTGGGCCTTGGGGTGACCTACCCAGGTGCGGCTCTTCCCAGGGCCGTGGACAAGCTGGTCAGGGCCATGATTGACGATGCCGGGGTGCCGGGCCGGCTCCTGGAATGGCATGGCCACAATGATTTCCACAAGGCCCTCATAAACGCCACCACAGCTTGGCTTTACGGGTGCAGTGCCGCCAACGGAGCCCTCTTGGGCCTGGGGGAGAGAACAGGCAACACCCCTGTGGAGGCCCTGGTCATAGAGTATATCTCTCTTCGCGGCCAGCACGACGGCATGGACACCACGGTGATCACCGAGATAGCCGAGTACATGGAGAGGGAGATAGGCCTTAGGCTTCCTCCCAATTACCCGTTTGCAGGCTCGGAGTTCAACGCCACCTCGGCCGGGGTGCATGTGGACGGTATTCTCAAGAATCCGGAGATCTACTCAATCTTCAACACCGAAAAGTTTCTTCACAGGCCCTTGAGCGTAATCATGACGGACAAATCGGGGATGGCCGGTGTGGTGCACTGGGTGAACACCCACCTTAAGCTCACGGGCCCCCGCATGGTGGACAAGAGACACCCCGGGGTGACCAAGATGTACAAGGCCATCATGCGCCAGTACGAGGAAGGCCGCACCACCGCCATAGGCTCGGAGGAGATGAGAAGGCTTGCCAAGAAATACCTGCCCGAGTACTTCGTGAGCGATCTTCAGTTGCTCAAGCAGAAGGCCGCAGATGTTGCAGTGCATCTCATAGAGGAAATGGCCGAAAAGCCCCAGATGCGTTCCATGGATCCGGCCCAGCAGGAACCCCTTATGGAGGCCCTGGCAGAAGAGAATCCTTTTATTCAGTGGGTGTATGTAACCAACATGGAGGGCAGAATAACCACCAAGCTCATCACCCAAATAGTGGACAGGTCCAAGTACCCCCCTGTGGTCATAGAAGAGGATTACTCGGACAGGCCCTGGTTCATAGGGCCCTTGAGGGACGGCAAGAGCCATGTGACGGATTTTTATGTCTCCCGTTTCACCCACCAGTTGGCGGTTACGGTCTCGGCCCCCATCCGCAATGATCAGGACGAGATCGTGGGCATTCTGGCGGCTGACATGAAGTTCGACGAGCTGGCCAAGATGGTTGAGGCGGACGGCAAAAATGGGGGCTGAGACAAACAAGACCTAAAGAAGCTTTGGAGACCTAAGAGGAAATCTGGAAAAACGAGCTGGAGGAAGAGATGCTGGAGCGGACACTTTCCATAGTGAAGCCGGATGGGGTGGCAAAGAATCTCATAGGGGAGGTCATAGGAAGGTTTGAAAAAGAGGGGCTCAGGGTCGTGGGCCTCAAGATGGTTCGAATGACAAAGGCCCAGGCCCAGGGTTTTTATGCGGTTCACAGAGAGAAGCCTTTTTTTGATAGCCTTACCGATTTCATGAGCTCAGGCCCTGCAGTGGTCATGGTTTTGGAAGGAGAGGAGGCCATATCCAGGACCAGAAGGGTAATGGGGGCCACCAATCCCAAGGATGCAGAGCCCGGCACCATCAGAAGGCAGTTTGCAGACAACGTGGAGCAAAACATAGTGCACGGTTCCGACTCCCCCGAAAACGCCCGGGTGGAGATTGCCTACTTCTTCAACGCCCTGGAGCTTCAAGGAAGCTGAGGGGGCTGGCGCGACTGACTTGACACGGCCCTGGAATTTTGATAAAAGAGCAAAGCTCGCGAGGCGGCCGTGTAAGTTCTGAATTTCCTGTTCCTTTTGGAAGAGGCGCAGGATCAGAGGCCTGATTCCCTGGTCCTGCATCAAATATCCAGGCTGATGCGGAGGTGGCCGTGATCCAGCTCGATTACACGCTCCTCATCCAAATGGGCAATTTTCTGGTCCTTCTTTGGCTCCTCAACAAGTTCCTCTACAAGCCTATCCTAGGAGTTCTGGATGAGCGCAGGCGCCGCATGGAGGCCTCCGAGCGCTCGGTCCGGGAGCTCCAGGAGCGCACCTCCATTCAGTGGGAGCAATACCAGGCTGAGCTCCAGAAGGCCAAGAGTGCAGCCGCGGCCGAGAAGGAAAAACTAAAGGCAGAGGGGACCGAGGCGGAGCGAAAGCTTTTGGAGCAGGCCCGTCTGGAGGCGAGCCGCTCGGTGGAGGAGTCCAGAAAGACCCTGGAAGAGCAACTCCAGCAGGCCAGGCAGGCCCTCAGGGCCCAGGCGGACAGCCTAGGCCTGGAAATGGCCGAGAAAATCCTGGGGAGGGGCCTCAGATGATGGGCAGGAGTTCTTGGAAAAGATGTCTCGTGATCCTGGCCTGGATGCTTCCGGCTTGGGCCCTTGCATCCGGCGGAGGCCATGAGGTGGAGCTGGAAAGCGGTTTCACCTTGGCCATGCGGGTCGTGAACTTCATTTTACTGGCCGGGCTTCTTTATTATTTCCTCAGAAAGCCCGTACGCAATTTCTTGAACCAAAGACAGCAGGGTGTAAAAGAAGCCTTGGAGGAAGCTGAGCGAGCCAAGCTTGAAGCCGAGGTCCGTTTCAAGGAGATGGAGAAGAAACTGGCCCAGGCCCAGAAGGAGATGCAAGAGCTCAAGAACATGCTTCTGGAGCAGGGCCGCTTGGAGAAAGAACGTATTTTGGCCAATGCCCAAAAAGAAGCGGAAAAGATCCGCAAACAGGCCCAGATCACGGCCGAGCAGGAACTGAAGAAAGCCCAGTCCATACTGCGCAAAGAAGCGGTGGAGCTGGCCACGCGCATTGCCGAGGCGCTCCTTAAAGAGCGCATCGATCCCAAGGACCATGAAAGGTTGATCCGACAGTACGTGGAGAGCGTGGGGAAGACGGCCTGATGAACGAGATCATAGCAAAACGCTACGCCAGGGCGCTCATTCAGATAGGACAGGAAGACGGGCAATACGAGCAGTACGGCCGGGAGCTCAAGGCCTTTCAGGAAGTGCTGGAGGCCAGCCCTGAACTTAGGGCCGTGATGGTGAATCCCATTTATGAAAGGGAGGACAAGAAAGGGTTGCTCGGCGCCATACACCAGAGGCTGAATCTCTCCCAGGTGGTGAGGAATTTTCTTCTCCTTCTGGTAGACAAACGCAGAATAGGTTCCTTCAAGGACATAGTTCGCTGCTACGAGGCCCTGGCAGATGAGCTGGCAGGCAGGGTGACTGCCAAGGTGGCCTCGGCGGTTCCCCTGGATGAAGCAATCCTCCAGGAGCTCAAGAAGCGTTTGGAAGCCATGACCGGCAAACAGGTATTCCTTCAGGTGCAGCAGGAGCCGGAGCTTATCGGCGGGGTGGTCACACAGATAGGGGATACTGTTTTTGACGGCAGTGTCCGCACGCAGCTTGCGGGCATTAAAGAAACTCTTTTGAAGGGGTGATCCATGGCCATGCAGATCAAGGCGGAGGAGATCAGCGAAATAATCCGGGCGCAGATACGGGATTATGACAAGAAGATAGAGATGAGCGAAACCGGTGTGGTGCTGTCCGTTGGGGATGGTATCGCCAGGGTTTACGGCGTGGAAAACGTCATGTCCATGGAGCTGCTGGAGTTCCCCAACGGGGTTCTTGGTATGGCCCTCAACCTGGAAGAGGACAATGTGGGTGTGGCCATCCTAGGAGACGACAAAGAGATCAAGGAAGGGGACCTGGTGAAGCGCACCGGTCGTATCGCCCAGGTGCCTGTGGGTGACGCTGTCATAGGCCGAGTGGTGGATCCTGTGGGGAACCCCCTTGACGGGAAAGGCCCTGTGGACGCCAAGGAGTTCAGGCGTATAGAGATGATAGCCCCGGGGGTGGTGGCCCGACAGCCCGTGAAAGAGCCTATGTACACGGGTTACAAGGCTGTGGACGCCATGACTCCCATAGGGCGCGGACAAAGGGAGCTGATCATTGGAGACAGGCAGATAGGCAAGACGGCCATGGCCGTGGATGCCATCATCAACCAGAAAGATTCCGGAGTGCTATGCATTTACGTGGCAGTGGGCCAGAAGAAGTCCACGGTGGCCCAGGTGGTGGAAGCTCTAAGGCGTTACGGGGCCATGGACTACACGGTGGTGGTGGCCGCCTGCGCCAGCGACCCGGCAACACTTCAGTTCATAGCCCCTTATGCGGGTTGTGCCATGGGAGAATACTACAGGGACTCGGGGCGTCACGCCTTGATAATCTACGACGACCTCTCCAAGCAGGCTCAGGCATACAGACAGGTTTCCTTGTTGCTCAGAAGGCCCCCTGGAAGGGAGGCTTACCCCGGGGACATTTTCTACAACCACTCCAGGCTTCTGGAGCGGGCCGCAAAGCTCAACGACGAGTTGGGAGGAGGCAGCCTCACGGCCCTTCCCATCATCGAGACCCAGCAGGGAGACGTCTCCGCCTATATCCCCACCAACGTGATCTCCATCACCGACGGGCAGATCTATTTGGAGCCGGGTTTGTTCTTCTCAGGGGTGCGACCTGCCGTAAACGTGGGCCTCTCGGTCTCGCGGGTGGGTGGAAGCGCACAGGTCAAGGCCATGAGGCAGGTGGCGGGCAGCCTGAGGTTGGATCTGGCCCAGTACAGGGAATTGGAGGCGTTCGCCCAGTTCGGAAGCGAGCTGGACAAGGCCACCCAGGCCCAGCTCAACAGGGGCATGAGGCTGGTGGAGGTGCTCAAACAACCTCAGTATCAACCCATGCCTGCTGAAAAACAGATTTTGATCATTTACGCGGGCACCAGGGGCTTTTTGGACAAGTACCCAGTGGAGGCTGTGCAGCGTTACGAGAAGGAGCTCTTTGAGTTCCTGGAGACCAAGTACAAGGACATCTTCTCGGGCCTCAAGGCCAAGTGGGTTATAGATGAAGAACTGGATAAAAAGATTGAGAACGCCCTGAAAGAGTTCGACACCGTGTTCCAGGCCCAGGCGTAAAGGCCCGGGTGCTGGAGATCCCGAGGCGAGAGAGACCCAGATGGCGACGCTGAGAGACATCCGACGCAAGATCGCTGCGGTAAAAAAGACGCAGCAGATCACCAGGGCCATGAACATGGTGGCCTCGGCCAAATTGAGAGGCGCCCAGGAGAGGGTGCAGGCTTTCCGGCCCTATGCGGAAAAGTACGGTGAGGTAGGCCGCTCAGTGGCCCAAAGGGTGGAGCCGGACGCTCACCCCCTTCTGCTCAGAAGGCAGGTCCGCAAAGTAGGGATCCTTCTGATCACGGCGGATCGCGGGCTTTGCGGCAGCTTCAACACCAATCTCATAGTAAAGGCAGAGAAGGAGGCCAAGGCCAGGGCCTCGCAGGGACAAGAGGTTTGTTTTTTCCTGGTGGGGCGCAAGGGAAGGGATTTTTTCCGGCGCCAGAAAAGGGACATCCGTCAGACATATGTGGACAACCGCAGGATCACTTACGATCTGGCCGCCCATGTGGCAGAGGACCTTATCACCGCCTATGTGCAGGAGCAGGTTGACGAGGTGCTGCTCATTTACAGTCGTTTTGTGAACGTGGCTGTGCAAAGACCGCAGGTAGTGAGCCTGCTGCCTTTTGCTCTTCCCCAGGAACAAGGACCTGGAGGTGTTGACTATTTGTATGAGCCAGCCCCCAACATACTGCTGGAGGCAATCCTTCCCGAGCAGGTAAGGGTGCAGGTCTTTGCGGCTCTCCTGGAGAACAACACCAGCGAGCAGGCCGCCCGCATGACAGCCATGGACAATGCCACCCGCAACTGCAAGGACATGATCGAGCGGCTGACTCTGGTGTACAACAAGGCTCGACAGGCGGCCATCACCAAAGAGCTCATGGACATTGTGGGAGGGGCCGAAGCCTTGAAAAAGGCATGAGGCAGAGTCTTTCCGTGACAAAGATAAGTCAGGGCACTTCTAGGCGAGGAGGTCTAGCGGACCATGAACGTGGGTAAAATCGTGCAGGTCATCGGGAACGTGGTGGACGTGGCGTTCGAGAAGGGAAAACTTCCCCCCCTGCTCAATGCCCTCACCGTCACCAATCCCACCATCGATGACACCGAGGAGAATTTGGTTATCGAGGTGGCCCAGCATCTGGGGGACAACGTGGTGCGATGCATAGCCATGGACACCACGGACGGGCTTCGCCGTGGAATGCCCGTCAAAGACACCGGGGCGCCCATTGTTATGCCCGTGGGTCACGAGACCTTGGGCAGGGTGCTCAATGTGGTGGGTCGTCCGGTGGACGGCTTGGGGCCGGTGACGGCCAAGAAATACTATCCCATTCATCGTCCGGCCCCTGCCTTCGTGGAGCAGGACACCAGCGTCACGGTTTTGGAGACAGGGGTCAAAGTCATAGACCTTCTTGTTCCCTTCCCAAGAGGCGGCAAGATGGGGATGTTCGGTGGCGCCGGGGTGGGGAAAACCGTGGTAATGATGGAGATGATTCACAATATCGCCATGCAGCACGGAGGAATTTCGGTCTTTGCAGGAGTGGGGGAGCGAACCAGGGAAGGTAATGATCTTTACCTGGAAATGAAACACTCCGGGGTCATAAACAAGGCTGCTCTCATCTACGGGCAGATGACCGAGCCTCCAGGGGCCAGAGCCAGGGTGGCCCTCTCGGCCTTGACTGCTGCGGAGTATTTTAGGGACGAAGAAGGCCAGGACGTGCTGCTGTTCATAGACAACATCTTTAGATTCACCCAGGCCGGTTCCGAGGTTTCGGCGCTTCTGGGCCGCATGCCCAGCGCAGTGGGTTACCAGCCCACCCTGGGCACTGACCTGGGAGCCTTGCAGGAGCGCATCACCTCCACCACCAAGGGTTCCATCACATCTGTGCAATGCGTGTATGTGCCTGCTGATGACCTGACCGACCCGGCTCCGGCCACCACCTTCGCCCACCTGGACGGAACCGTGGTGCTTTCCCGCCAGATAGTGGAGCTGGGTATTTACCCTGCTGTGGACCCCTTGGATTCCACAAGCCGCATCCTGGATCCCAACTACCTGGGCGAAGAGCACTATCAGGTGGCCCGCGCGGTGCAGAAAACCCTCCAGAAATACAAAGACCTCCAAGACATAATAGCCATCTTGGGCATAGACGAGCTCTCGGAGGAAGACAAGCTCACAGTGGCCAGGGCAAGAAAAATCCAGAGGTTTTTGTCCCAGCCTTTCCATGTGGCCGAGGAGTTTACCGGCAGACCCGGGGCATATGTGCCTTTGGCCGAGACCATCCGGGGCTTCAAGGAGATAGTGGAGGGCAAGCATGATGAGCTTCCCGAGCAGGCCTTTTACATGGTGGGGACAATAGAGGAGGCCTTGGAGAAGGCACGCAAGATGGCCGAGGCTTAAATCAGCGAACCGACCCCGGCCGAATCTTGATGGTCGGTGAAGAGGAAGGCTCATGGCGGAATCTCGCATTCAACTGGACATTGTTACACCTGAGAAACTGGCTTTCAGCGGTCAGGTGGAAGAGGTCAACCTGCCGGGCGTGCTGGGGGAGTTCGGGGTTCTTCCTGGTCACACACCCTTTCTGAGTGAGCTTCGGATAGGCCCCATGCATTTCAGGTCTGAGGGGAAGCTGGAGTGGTTCGCCATTAACAGAGGCATAGCCGAGGTGACCCCCACCAAGGTTACGGTGCTGGTGCGCACTGCTGAATCCAGCCGGGACATAGATGTAGCCAGAGCTGAGGCCTCCAAAGCCAGAGCCGAGCAAAGGCTCAAGGATAGGCAGGAGGGGGTGGATGTGGCCAGAGCCGAGGCCTCGCTCCAGAGAGCCCTGGCCCGGCTCAAAGTGGCCAGGGTATAAAATAGAATCTTTCTATGAGTAGTGAACCGGGCGCCCTCAGGAGTTGACATCCAGGGCGCTTTGCGTTTCCAATGAGATTGACAACCGCTTGACCCGCATTATTCACGCTCACTGGATAATGCGAGCTATCTTGATCACATGTTTGGACAAACCTGTCCATACTCAAAAGCACCATGATTTTTGGTTTCAGACTTGGTTTTGTTTTGGGTCGGAATATGTCGAAGTGTACCGGGGGGTTTGGGGGCTTGAGCCCCCAAAGTCAGAGGCTTTGGAGAATACTCCGGGTCAATGGCCTCACCATCCTTAAAAAGCGTTGCAGGGCGCGGCTCACTGAGCTGATGGGGCTGAATTTTTTGACAAAACGCTGGCCTTATGGGCTAGATTCCCAAACACCGGCACATTGGGCGCTTTGAGGTTAAAAAATCGGCCGGGCCCGAAGCCCAGGGTTCAGCTGAGTTTCATGAGGAATGAGTTTATCTCTTCAGGATTCTAAGCTAGCTCGTATCATCCTGTGATGGTTGTGCATGTGCGGGTTGGGCAGGGGAGGGGAAAAAGTGGATCCAGCCGCCAGAGTTCTGCTGATAGACGATGAAGGCACGCTTTTGGAGTATCTCTCCAAAAGACTTGCGCGCGAGGGTTTCTCGGTATTTACGGCGGAGTCCGGGGAAAAGGCTCTGGAGATAGCACGCACGCAGGCATTTGACGTGGCGGTGGTGGATCTCAAAATGCCGGGCATGGACGGTGTTGAGACCCAAAGGAAGCTAAAGCAGCTCCAGCCATTCATACAATGCATCGTGCTCACAGGCCACGGCTCCATTCAGACCGCCTTGGAAAGCGGCAAGCAGGACGCCTTCCAGTACCTTCTCAAGCCGGCTGATTACGGGGTGCTTCTTGATGCGGTCAAGGGGGCCTTTGTTCGGGCCATGGAAGCCCGCCGAAGGGAATTCGACCGTAGACTGGAGGAGCTGACCAAAGCGGGTCTAGGGGCAAAGGCTTTGAGAAGCGCGGTGGTGGAGTTGAAAAAAAGCCTTGGTTTGCCGGAGGAATAGGAATCTTCTTTGCAAGCCCAACAAAAGCGGCTCAGCCGGTTCTGTTCGGAGGCAGTTGCTGAGGCGGGGCAATCCGCCCCAAGCCCGAGAGGTCCATGGATCTGCAGGAAACAGGCGCATCCCTCCCCAAAGAAAATCCAAAGCTCTTAAGGCTTTCCAGGGAACTGAACATCTGCAGGGCCGAGTTGGAACAGGCTCGCGCCTACTTGCAAGGCATATTGCGGAACACCACTGACATGATCTTCGCCACCGACGTGGAAGGCATCCTCTTCTCGTTCAGTTTGGGGGGCGAGAGAATCCTGGGATTTTCCGCAGCTGAGCTTCTGGGTAGAAAGGTAAGCGAGCTAGCGGTCAATCAGGAGAGGCTTCGAGAGGCCTTAAGGGAGGCTGGAGAAAAGGGCAGTCTCAGTTTGCTGGATGTGCCCTTCAAGACAAAAGGCGGCCAAGAAGCCTTCTGCAATGTCTCCTTGGTGGCCCTTCGAAACCGCCGGGGCGAGCAGGTGGGCACCATAGGCATCTGCCAGGACATAACCCGTTGGAAAAGCATCCAGGAGAGCCTGAGGTCCATAGAAAGGTTCGCCGAGATGGGAAGGCTGGCAGCCGGCATAGCCCACGAAATAAATAACCCTTTGGCCGTAATTCAGGAGATAGCGGGCTGGGGAATAACCCTTCTTTCGGACCAGAAAGAAAAAAACGAAATCACAGCCGAGCTGCAAAAGGCCCTGGAAGACATTTTGGAACAGACCAAGCGCGGCAGCAGCATCACCCACCAGCTTTTGGGTTTTGTGAGGGAAGCACCCCCCACCATTCAGCCCCTGGACTTGGCCCAAGTGGTGGCCCGGGCCGTGGGGTTCCTGCGCCACGAGCTGAGCAAAGCCCTGGTGCAAGTGGAGATAATCAAGCCTGAGGGGGAACTGTGGATCAACTCGGACCCCAGGATGCTGGAGCAACTCTTGGTGAACCTGCTCAGCAACGGGCTGGATGCAATAAAGGAGAAAGCCCAGGCTGGAGGACTCATCCGGGTTGTTATCCAACCCTCGGAGGGGGCCTGGGATATCCAGGTAATAGACAACGGCACAGGGATAGCTCCAGAGCATGTGGAGCGCGTCTTCGAGCTGCTTTTCACAACCAAGGGTCCTGGGAAAGGAACCGGGCTGGGCCTGCCCATCTGCAGGAGAATAGCCACCCAGTTGGGAGGAGATATCCAGTTTTGGACCCGCCCGGGAGAAGGAACCTGCTTCTTGGTTCGGCTCCCTGGGGATCCCCGGCCAAAGGGGGGGGATTGACGGTTAGGCCGTGCGTGTGGTAAAGCACATGGAACGCCAGGGGTGGAAGTGGGATGAAAAAGAAAAGGGATTTTGTAATAACCTTTTTGGTGATGTTGCCTTTTTGGTTGGTGCTCTCTGGACGTTTCGATCCTTTTCACCTGGCACTGGGGGTTATCTCCTGCGCAATCGTGGCAAGCTTTTCCGGGGATCTTCTTCTTTCTTCCATGGGGGATAGGAACTGGCTGAAGCTCAGCAAGGGGTTCCTCAGGTACATCCCTTGGCTCTTCCTCCAGATTTTTCTCTCCAGCCTGAACATGCTCAGGTTGTCTTTGCATCCACGCATGAAGCAGCTCATAGACCCTCGCGTGGTGAGATTTAAGAGTCTTTTGAAGGATGAGCTGGCCCTGGTCACCTTTGCCAACTCCATCACCCTGACTCCTGGGACAATTACAGTTTTCGTGGACTTGGATGGGGAGTTTAGGGTTCATGCCATAGACAGGACATGTGCAGAGGCCCTTCCCGGGGAAATGGAACGCAGGGTAGGGGCCATATTCGGAGAGAAATGATGCAGGATTTTTTTCTGGGGGCCGCTCTGGTACTGGGTGGGCTCATGCTGCTTTCCCTGTACAGAGGGGTCTTCGGGCCCACAGTGCTGGACAGGCTGGTGGGAGTGAACGCCATAGGCAGCAAGACCGCGGTGCTTTTGGTCATAATCGGTATTCTCTACAAAAGAGTGGATATGTTCGTGGACATAGCCCTTGCCTATGCACTTCTTAACTTCATAGCGGTCTTGGCGGCCTCCCGCTATTTCCAAAAACGAAAAGGACTTGGGAGGGAAATCCAGCACAAAGCAGCTCTTAGGTCCGGAGAGAAGCAATGATTGATTTTTTCGTGGTGGTCTTGGTGGCCGGAGGCCTCGTCTTTTTCTTGGGAGGCAGTATCGGGATTTTGCGCTTCCCGGATTTTTACTCCCGTTTGCATCCTGCCGGAAAGCTTGACACCTCGGGATCGGCTTTGGCCATGGCAGGGCTGGCCCTTTTTGTGCTTTTTCCAGTTTCTCTGGAGTCGGTTCTCACCAGTCTCAAGATTTTGCTCATAGTGGCCATAGTCTTCCTTACAAGTCCCACCGCCACCCACGCCATAGTCGATGCGGGGGTAAGAGCGGGACTCGAGCCCTGGAAAAAATCGGGAGAGAAAACCGGGCCATGATATGGCAACTGGACCTGCTTGTGCTTTCCCTGGTAGTGATATGCGGGGTGGGAGCCCTGATGATAAAGGATCTACTGGGTTCGGCCATACTTTTCGGGGCTTACAGCTTCATGATGTGTGTTCTTTGGGCTGTTATGGGGGCCGTGGATGTGGCTTTCACAGAGGCCGCAGTGGGAGCCGGGGTCAGCACTGTTTTCTTTGTGGCCGCGGTTTTCCGCACAACCCGGAGGACTAAAGATTGAAACTACTGGGACTGGCAATAGTGGCCGTCACAGGGGCTTTCCTGATTTGGGCCACAGGGGAGTTTCCTGACTGGGGGGATCCCCATTCCCCGGCCAGCCTACATGTCTCACCCAGGTACATAGAGAAAACCCTGGAGGAAACCTCGGTGCCCAACGCAGTCACCTCGGTGCTGGCGGATTACAGGGGCTACGACACCATGTTCGAGACCACCGTGATCTTCGCAGCCGGGGTGAGTTGTTTCATACTTCTTAGACTTTTCGGAAAAGAAGAGCCTGACACCGTGCATTACAGACACCTCCTGACCGGGCTTACCATAAGGGTCCGAAGGAAGAGGGAGGGGCTGGAGCAACTGGGTGAGTTCGAGCGAATGGACTCTGTTTGGACCCCCCACGATCTCATTTTGCGCACTCTAAGTAGGTTCCTGATCCCTTTTATTCAGCTTTTCGCCCTGTACGTTATAGCCCACGGTCATCACAGCCCAGGAGGCGGCTTCCAGGGGGGGGTCATACTCGGGGCAAGTCTGATCCTGATGGCCATTTCCCAGGACATGAAAAGCGCTTTGGACAGGCTTGGGGAACGCACCCTGGCAATGCTGAGCGCCATAGGGGTGAGTGTTTATGCGGGAACCGGAGCCCTTTGCCTTGTTTTGGGCTCCAACTTTTTGGACTATGCGGCTTTGGCCGAGATCTTCCGGGTGGACCCTGTGGAAGCGCGCTCCCTTGGGATTTTTCTGGTAGAGGTGGGGGTCGGAATCGCGGTTATGGCCACAATGATCCTGATTTACCACAACCTGGCCTCACAAGGCAGGCTGGACGAGGGGCTCTAAAGCCATGGAAGACGCTCTGCAGTTGATCATCTCCAAGTATAACTACTGGATCTACATCACCCTGATGATGATCGGGCTTTGGGGGGTTATAGCAAAGAACAACCTGGTCAAGAAGATAGTGGGAATGAGCATATTTCAAACGGCCATCATCCTTTTTTTCGTCTCCATGGGCATGAAAAAGGGAGCCACCATCCCCATCCTGCTCCATGGACATGCTGCTCACAGCTCGCCTCATGCTGCTGAGTACATAAATCCGCTGCCCCATGTGCTCATGCTCACCGCCATAGTGGTGGCGGTCTCCACCTTGGGGGTGGCCTTGGCCCTGGCCGTGAAGGTGTACAGGAGATACGGCACCTTGGAAGAAGACGAGATCCTGGAACAGATCCGAAAGTCATGACCGAGCACCTGCCCGCCCTCATCGTGGTCGTGCCCCTTCTTACCTCCTTCCTGATCTTCGCATTGGGTTGGCTCAAAAAGGATCTGTGCTTCCCAGTGGGGCTCTTTGGGCTGGCAGTGGCGGCCTCAAGCTGCATGGGCCTGCTTTTGAGGGTCATGAGATGGGGCCCCGTGACTTACAAACTGGGCGGGTGGGAAGCCCCATGGGGAATAGTTTACGTGGTGGACACTCTAAACGGCATGGTCCTGGCGGCGGTTGCCTTCTCCGCCTTAATCCAGTGGATCTGGTCCGGCCCCAGTGTGAAACGCCACTTCCAGGACAGGCTGGGGGCCTTGTACGGATTGCAGATGCTTTTTGTGACAGGCCTTCTCGGCATGACCGTCACAGGAGACGCCTTCAATCTCTATGTGCTTCTGGAGATAGCCTCCATAACCGCTTATGCTCTCATAGCCATGGGCCCTGAGAGGGCCTCCCTCTCGAGCCTGAATTACGTTTTTATGGGGACCTTGGGAGCCTGCTTCTATCTTTTGGGGGTGGGCTATCTTTACATCATGACCGGGACCTTGAACATGGCGGACCTGGCCCGCCTGATCACAGGACTTCATGGCTCCAGGGCCATTCAGGTGGCCTTCATAATTACAATGGTGGGACTGTGGCTGAAGATGGCCTTTTTCCCCCTTCACGGCTGGCTTCCCAATGCTTACACCCACGCCCCTTACCCCATCAGCGGTTTGATCGCTCCCCTTATGACCAAAGTAATGGTCTATGTGATGATCAGGATCGACCTGAATGTGTTCGGCCCGGTCTACTCCTTTGAGAAAATGGGTCTTGAAAAGGCGGTGATGTGGCTTGCGGTGTTGGCGGTCATAATGGGCTCCATCATGGCCTTAGCCCAAAAGGATCTAAAAAGAATGCTCACCTACGTGATACTCATAGAGGTGGGGTACATGGTGGGGGGATTCTGGCTGGGCAACAAAAGCGGCATGACCGGGGCCCTCCTGCATTTGCTAAACGACGTTTTCATGACCCTTTGCGCTTTCTTGGCTGTAGGGAATCTTCTTTATAGGCTTCCTGGCTGCTCGTTTCCAGAGTTGAAGGGAGCCTTCTCCAAGATGCCCTTTACCATGGGAGCCCTTGTGGCAACGGCCCTTTCCATAGTGGGGGTGCCGCCTACCTGCGGCTTTTTCAGCAAGTGGTACCTCCTTCTGGGCGCACTGGAGGCAGAGCATTACGGTTTTTTGGCAGCTCTCATCTTTAGCAGTCTGGTGGGCGTGGTGCTTTTCTTCCGGGTGTTTGAATGGGCCTTTTTCAGCACTCAGGAGCATGAAGAAGGAGAGCACCATCTCTCTCACACCTTTCAGGAGGCCCCGGTGCAGATGGTGGTGCCAGTTTTGCTTGTAGCGGGGGGGCTGGTGGTTCTGGGTGTTTTCAGCGGGGAGATCGTCTCGGGCATTGTGGAGCCTGTGATCCCTCTTACTTTTTCTTGAAGGTAAGGCTGAACCATGGCCGACGTGAACTCCACACTTCCCCTCTTGGCTGTGGGGGCATCCCTCGGTGTTGTTCCCTTGCTGCTTTCAGCCCGTTCCCCTGACGTGAGGGAAGGCTGGACCCTGGCGGCGGGACTGGCAAAGCTGGCCTTGGTGCTAAGCATGCTGCCAAGCGTTCTAGGGGGAGAGAATCTCTTCTTCCAGGTGGCGGAAGTTTTCCCGGGAGTCCCCATTGCTTTTAGAGTAGATGCGATGGGGATTCTCTTCGCCTTGGTCTCATCCAGCCTGTGGATCGTGACTTCCCTTTACTCCATAGGATACATGAGGGGCCTCAAGGAGCACGGCCAAACCCGTTATTACTGCTATTTCGCCTTGGCCCTTTGCTCCACACTAGGGGTTGCCTTCTCGGCGAATCTTCTGACTCTCTACCTCTTCTATGAACTTCTATCTTTTGCCACCTATCCCCTAGTGACTCACCACCAGGATGCGGAGGCCAGGGGTGCGGGGCGCAGGTATCTTCTCTACATAGTTGGGGGATCAATTGGGCTTGTGCTGCCGGCCATGCTGGTGTGTTACGGGGCAGCAAACACCTTGGACTTTGCCCCGGATGGCATATTGAAACAGGCGGGGTTCTCGGGCCCAGAGCTGGCAACGTTGCTCCTGATGTTTCTCTTCGGTTTCGCAAAGGCTGCAATAATGCCCTTGCATGGTTGGCTTCCTGCAGCCATGGTGGCCCCCACGCCTGTAAGCGCGCTTCTGCATGCGGTGGCAGTGGTAAAAGTGGGGGTGTTCAGCATTCTTAGGGTTCTGACTGGGATTTTCGGACTGGAACTGCTTGGCTCCAGCGGTTTGGATTCCCTGGTTCTGGCTCTTGCAGCTGCAACCATGGTGGCGGCATCCTTGGCAGCCCTTTGCCAAGACGGGCTCAAGAGGATGCTGGCCTATTCCACGGTGGGCCAGCTTTCTTACATAATCCTGGGGGGCGCTTTGCTCAGCCCAGAGGGCCTTCAGGGAGCAATGGCCCATCTGGCCACCCATGCTCTTGGGAAAATAAGCCTCTTTTTTTGCGCCGGGGCCCTGTACGTGGCAACGGGAAAGCAGCGCATAAGCCAAATGCACGGTATCGGAAGACGTATGCCCCTGACCATGGGAGCCTTTTTGGCCGCCTCCCTCAGCATTATGGGGGTACCTCCCCTGGCCGGGTTCCTGAGCAAGTGGTACCTGGCCCTAGGCTGCGTGGCAACCGAGCAGACAGTGCCCCTCATGGTCCTTTTGCTGAGTTCCCTTCTAAACGCGGCTTATTTGATGCCTGTGGTTTATAAGGCCTTTTTTCTGCCCATCCCGGAGGGGGAACCCACTGAAAGGCTGCCGGAGCTTTCTTCCCTTTGCACCTGGGCTCCCCTTGTCACAGCATTGGGCTGCGTGCTGCTTTTCTTTTTCCCTGGTGTGCTTTTGGACCTTACGGCTTTGGCCGCAAGAGAAGTGTGGAGAGTGTGAAGAGCATGGGGCCTGAGCAGGAGCATCGCATGGTGCTGGCCCATGAGCCGGTGCCGGGGTACAAGGGATTCTTCTTGGGAGCCTTGGCCCTGGGGGTCCTGTACCTGGGCTTGATTTTCTGGAAGACTCTTTGAGAAAGGTGTAGTCATGGGAGATAGGGCACAAGAGGAGCGCCAATATCTTTTCGACAAACCGCGAAATGTCAAGAGACTCTTCGGACTCTACTATCCCTGGCTGGGAGCTCTCCTGCTGGCAGAGTTGGTGGTGCACCGCCATAGTCTGTTCCCTTGGGAGGAGTGGCCCGGGTTTTACGCGGCTTTCGGTTTTGTGGCCTGCGTGGCCCTGGTTCTGGCGGCAAAGTATATTCTAAGACCCCTGGTCATGCGCAAAGAGGACTACTATGAGTGAGCCTGTGGCCCCTTTTCTTGTCTTTTTTCTTGGGGCTGCCCTGGTTCCTCTTCTCAAAGGAAAGGGCCGCAAGGGGCTCCTTTTGCTGGTGCCGGTCCTGGGCTTCTTGAACCTGGTTCATTTGGGAGAGGGCCTTCATTGGAGCCTGGATTATTTTGGATACACCTTGGTACTGGTCAGGGTGGATAGATTGAGCCTCATTTTCGGCTATATCTTCCATCTCATCGCCTTCTTGGGATTTCTTTACTCTCTTCATGTTGATGACCTGCTGGAGCTGGGGGCGGCCATGGCTTATGCCGGTTGCGCCCTTGGAGTGGTCTTTGCAGGGGATCTTCTGAGCCTTTTTGTGTTTTGGGAGTTGCTGAGCGTTGCCTCGGCTTTCATTATTTGGGCCAGACGGACAAGAGCCTCCCTGGCCGCAGGATTTCGCTACCTGCTCGTGCACGTGGCAGGCGGGCTCATGCTCATGGCCGGCATAGTTCTCCAGGTCTCTGAGACAGGCTCTGGTGAATTCGGCTTTATTGGCCTGCAGGGACCGGCCTCACTTCTCATATTTCTGGGCATGGGCGTCAACTGTGCATGGCCTGGGATTCACGCATGGCTCACCGACGCATATCCCGAGGCCTCGGTTACAGGAACTGTTTTCCTGAGTGCCTTTACCACCAAAGCGGCTGTTTACGCCCTGGCCAGGGGTTTCCCGGGCACCCCGGCCCTGATTTGGATAGGGGCGGCCATGACGGCATTCCCCATATTCTACGCGGTGATAGAAAACGATCTGAGAAGGGTATTGTCTTATAGCCTCATAAACCAGGTGGGATTCATGGTCTGCGGTATCGGAATCGGGACCCCTCTGGCCTTGAACGGGGCCGTAAGCCACGCCTTCAACGACATCCTTTTCAAGGCTCTGCTTTTCATGTCCATGGGGGCAGTTCTTCACAGAACCGGCCGGATCAATGCCACTGATCTGGGCGGGCTTTATCGCACCATGCCTCTTACCTGTATCTTTTGCATGGTGGGGGCGGCCTCCATCTCAGCTTTTCCCTTTTTCAGCGGTTTTGTGAGCAAGTCCATGGTCATGGAGGCGGCGGCCCTGGGGGACATGCGTGTGATTTGGTTCATCTTGCTTTTCGCCTCAGCGGGCGTTTTCCATCATGCAGGCATCAAGATACCTTACTTTGCCTTTTTCTCCCATGACAGTGGACTTAGACCCAAGGAGGCTCCTCTCCATATGCTCCTGGCCATGGGAGTCACGGCTGGTCTTTGCGTATTCATAGGATCGGCCCCAGGCTTTCTGTACAGCCTGTTGCCCTACCCGGTGGACTATGTGCCTTACACTCAGGGGCATGTGCTGAGCCAAAGCCAATTGCTTTTTTACTCCTCTTTGGCCTTCACCCTTCTTATTCTGTCGGGCATATACCCCGCAGAGATAAGGGCCGCCAATCTGGACGCGGATTGGTTCTACCGCAAAGGGGCAAAGGCCCTTTACAGGGGGCTGGGAAGACTGCTCCCAAGGCTGGAAGCCCTTGAGCTGAAACTGATGGTAAACGGAGCGGCGGCAGGGCTCAGCCGCCTTTCGCAAGACGGGCCTGCTCGCTTGGCTCTGTTATTTCTCTTTCCGCTTTGGAAACTAAAGGGGGTGAAAAGGGAAGACCTGGCCCATGCGGCGGCAGAAGTCCGAAGGGCAATGGCTACAGGGGCTCTTCCTGTGGGATTGGGGGCCGCCATGGCAATCCTTTTTCTTTACCTGCTTTTTCTCTTTGGCTGAGAAGGTCTCAAGAGGCTGGGTCTTAGGGAGGGAACCTATGGTTTCTGCATCCGATTTGCAAGATATTCTTCTCCTTCAGGGACTTCCGGAATCCATCCTCACAGAGATGGCGCCGCAGGCCCGCTTCATTGAATATAGCTCGGGGGCCGTAATATTTGAGGAAGGAACCATGGCGCAGGATTTCTACATGCTCAAAGAAGGAAAAATCCTCTTAGAGGTGGAGATCGCCCAGGATATCATCATCTCCTTGGGCTCAATAAAAAGGGGTTACTCCTTTGGGTGGTCTTCCCTGGTGCCCGACGGGCGCCACACCACCTATGCCGTGGCTGTGGAGCCCTCCCAGGTGCTGGCCATACCCGGGGAGGTTTTCCTGGAGATCTTGGAGAGAGAACCCCGTTGGGCATACCTGGTCATGAAGCGGGTGTTCCAAGTCTTCAAAAGACGTCTTGAGAGAAGGACCAACCAGTTCATAAAAGTGATGCGCAAGCACCCGGACATCCAAAAACTCTTGGAGATCTGATCTGCCCCACAACAGGACGGTGTGCGAAGCCCAAGCGCACCTCCTGGCCCGTATTATTCAGGGTCAGCGCACAATGCGGGCCGTCTTGATGGCATGTTTGGGCAAACCGCTCCATACTCAAAAGCACCCTGACTTTCGGTTTCAGATTTGGTCCTGCTCTAAGTCGGGATAAATGGAAGTTTGCTGAGGGCTTGGGTGCAAAGCCCCCAAACTCACAGGCTTTGGAGAATAATCCGGGCTAAGAGTTCTGGCAGAAAAGATTTTTTCTCAACCACTGTTTCAAGGCCTCGCTTGGGGGGAAAAGCCCCTGGCGGCCGCCGTATTGCAAGACGCACTCCTGAAGGAGTTCTTTTGGGGCGCAGATCTCAGCTATTACCCTGGATTCCTTTATGGAACGCTCCTTGAGAACCAAGCGGGGCTCTTCCTGCCAATTGTCTACACAAAAAAAGTAATGTTTCTCTTTCTGACTTCTCACCTGCAGCCTTGATTTCAAACCCCCTGCCCTGTGATCGAACATCTCCACTGCCTCAAGGGGGGTGAGCTCCCAGTTGATCTGAACCAGTATCTCCTTTCTCTGCCTCAATTCCTCAAGCCCCATCATGTTGCACCTCCATTCTTTGAATTTACTCCCCTTGGGCTCCAAGGCAATCCCTGCCGGCAGAAATCTGAATAAGTTTTTTGGAGTTCCAGCTCGTTAGTCCCTTCGGGCAGACTGGCACAGGTAGCTTAGCCAGGATTATTTTCCAAAGCCCGTGGGTACGGCGGCCACGCCCCCAAGCCCCGTGTGCGCTTTGGCAGGCTCCAGCTGAAATTAGGGACAAATCTGAAACTAAGAAATTGGCTTTTTTCGGGGGGCGTTCCAAAACCTGATTCCAATGGCTCCTTTTCAAGGCCTTAGCCTGCCCCCTCATCGTAAAAAACCCTTGCTTGGTCACGGGGGGTGATCCCTTGAAGAAAGTGGACAGGTGACTTGCAAGGCCCACCTGGCATTTCACATGTCAGAACAGAAAGAAGTGCCGGGCTTTACAAGCGAGGTGCCCTCTGGTATAAAATTTTGACTAGGATTGCTGCTTTAGGAACTGCTCAGATCCCCGATAGCTCAATCGGCAGAGCGGGTGGCTGTTAACCACTAGGTTGTAGGTTCGAGTCCTACTCGGGGAGCCAAAATTCAATCCGCTGATTTCAGCGGTTCTTTTTTAACGCAAGACCCCGTGGGGTGATCCCCTCGGGGTTTTGTCCGGAGATTATCAGTTTTGGGCAAAATTTGGGGTTGCGGTTTCGTGTTTTCAAATAGTTAGCCTGCCGAAATCCGAAGCTTGGTAGTGTCGCCGATATATTGTAAAAAAGTGGGTTACTATGCATAT
>Ga0209381_1000969_pt1 | contig 54024 bp, 43 predicted proteins | sample DewCreD2012metaG_FD_184111 | JGI IMG/M metagenome (GOLD analysis project Ga0209381, IMG submission 184111) | Hot spring sediment bacterial and archeal communities from British Columbia, Canada, to study Microbial Dark Matter (Phase II) - Dewar... ... | reverse complement strand
ATCCGCGATACCGGGCGCGGGGCTGGCCAATCGGTTCGGGGGTGGTGGAGTCGGGGGTGAAACTGTTCAACAAACGAGTGAAGGGAACCGAGCAGTTCTGGAACGAGGACGGAGCGGAATCGATCCTGGCGTTACGGGCGCTGAACCTGAGTCAGGATGGACGATGGGACCACTACTGGTTGTGTGGCCAGCTTCTGCGGGGAGCCGCATAACATGCCACGCACCCGTGGGCGCTGCCATGCCCTTGGGTTGCTGGAATGCTGCTGGCCAGGGTTGAAGGTTCGCAGGGCGTGATCCCAACCCGTTGTGTGCCGTCGCCATGTGCCCTCGAACCCTCGGCCCGAGAGTGCCTCGGTTGCTCACAAACTTCGCTCGCGCGCGCAGTCGCTCGAGCGCGCGCACGAGCGAACCGCCCCCGTCGTGCGTCGCTCGCGCACGCACACGGGGGGTATGGGGGGTGCGCGCGAGCGACGGCGCTGTGAACGTGAAGATGGGTTGGTTGTAGGGGTTCATTCTTCGGCCTCCCCGCGCGGCAGCGACGCGAAGTGAGCAGCGTGACTGCGGCCCACCGACCAGCGGTGGGCCAGACCCAGCGCCTCGGCCTGACGGAGGAGTTTGGCGGCGTGCCGTGCCGACAATCCCGATTCCTCGGCGGTGAGCAGGATCAGGTCGCGGGCCTGGGGCGTCTCTTTGATGAAGGTGCCGGCAAAGCGCCGGGCATCCCACCCGGCATCGGGGTCGGCTTCTTCCTCCTGCTTCCTGCGCGGCTTGTCACCCCGCAGTTGGCTGGGGTCCAGATCATCGGCAGGCGACCAGACCGGAAACGACCAGCGCAGGCATCGCGCCGAGCAAGGCGGCCACGAGCGCACCGCCGCGTCCAGGACGACCGCCTCGTCCTGCTCGTGCGGCCGCAGGATCATGTGCGTGTCGGTGGCGCGGCTCTGGCTGCCGGCGCCTGCGCCCACATCGGTGATGCTCTTGTTCGATTGGTTGCCCTTGCTGGAGTGGTGGATCAGCACGAACGAGCAGCGGAGCAGGTCGGCGTAGCGGTCGATGTGGTTGTAGAGCGAGGCCATCGTGCCGTTGTCGTTCTCATCCATGTCGCGCGGCATGAAGCGGTAGAAGGCGTCGAGGATGATGACCTTGAAGCGGCCCGGGGCCAGGGACTGGAAGTAGGCGCCCAGCGTGAACACATCCTGCAGGCAGCCGCGCAGGTTCTGCACCCACACATGGTCGGCGTAGGCGTCCACCGGAATGCCCCGGGCATTGGCGACCTTCGGGATGCGGTTGGCGCTGGTCTCGCCGTGAAGCTCGTTGTCGAGGATCAGCACATCCCCACGTTCACAGCGGAACTGCCCCAGCCAATCCCGGCCCGTCGCGATGGACAGTGCCAGGTCGGTGACCAGCCAGGAGTTGTGCGTTACGACGAAGTCATGCCCGGCCAGGAATAGGCCGCTGGGGTGCGCAACCTGGATGCACTTGACCGGGACGGAAGGCACGGGGACGACCGATTCAACAGCGTCGCGTCGCGAGCGCTGGCTGATTGGACGCTGCGGAAGAGCCGCCGTGCGCCGCGAGAATCGGAATGGTGAGCTGCCACGGCTGGCCGCGAACGTGATACGCAGTTTGTGCCCGCAGTCCTCGCCGTTGAGCCGCGCCCGTCCGACGCTGGTGGAGGCCTTGTGCCCCAGGGAGCGGACCAGCATCAGCACTTGAAAGAACAGATCCGGGTCGGTGGTGGTGAATTCCACCGCACCGGAACCATTGGCGTGTGTGTCGGCGTGGCTGTCGGAATCGAGCAATCCCGCCAGCAGCGCAGCCCGCTGTGTGACAGAAGCCAGCAGATAGGCATTCGGAATGCGCTTGCATTTCAGCAAACCCATGTGGCGCAAGATGACTCGCAGCCCCAGCACGGTGAATGAAGTGCAGCCGCTTTTGACTGCGGACTTGCCAACGTCCAATCCCGCGCGGCGTACCTGGGCGACCGCTTCGTCCACATCCTGCTGGTTGATGGCGATTGCTCCCTCGCGGGCCGAGCCGTTGCCCAGCCAATAGCCCAGGAGCCAAGGGTCCAGAGGCAGATCGACATCGTCTCGCTGGATGGCGCCCGCGATCGGCAGCAGCCACCGTCGATTGTGGCGTCCGGCGGCCAGTTGCTCAGTGGTGACAACGGCCCTGTGATTTCGTTGGACCACGCTCCACAGGTGTTTTGTATCGGCGACCACCGTCGCGCCGCTCTTGGTCGTGACGCGATAGCACGGTCGGCCGTGCATGATCTCTGAGACGGCAACAATGTCCGTCAGCGATCCGTCGGCGGTGTGGACGCGCATGCCTGGCTGAAGATCACCCATCATCAGCCAGCCGGCTTCCGTGAGGATGGGCGTGTCAATGGCCAGCGCCTTGCCCATCTTCGGCGCCGAGATCAGGTTCATGGTCTCGCCCTCGCGCAGCAGGCCGTGGAGGATCGGCGGGCGAAGGTTGGGGTACTTGCCGATCAGGGCGCGGACGCTCAGCGGCTCAAGCGCCAGCGGCGGCGCTGTGCCGACCACCGGCACCATCGGCGGCGCCGGCAGGGGCGAAGGTGACGATCCGTACCCCTGGCCGCGAAGCGCTGAGGCAGCGCGGGTGTAATCGCCGCCGTGCTCGAGAATCGTGTAGACGGCGAACGGGCCATAGGCCTTGTGGCCGTCGAAGGGCGCGGCGTTGGAGGAGAAGACGTAGAAGACGCGATCCTTGAGGGTCGCGCTCCAGCCGGAGGTCTTGCCTGGCCGCCGCCAGTACTGGTTTTCGCCGTCGCGGACCAGCGTCCACCCATGCTGGACGAGCAAAGCGGCAACATCGCCGCGAGCATTGAAGGCATCGCCCGGGCGCTGGGCCGAAGGGTTCGAGGGCAACGAGTGACCTTCGGGCGGCACCGCCACGGGCGGAGGGATCAGCTCGTTGAGGGACCAGGCCGCCTCGAGCAAGACATCCCGCTGCTCGGCAGTCACCGAGGGCAGATTCTCGATCTGGCCTTGGACCATCTGGTAACCGGGCGTGGGATGGCAGAGGAATAAGCCACCCTCGCCACGAGTCTCGATGAGGGTGAGGGTGATCTCCCAGGCCCCGGCCGCATTGCGGCGTGGTTTGTAGGTCTTGCCGGCGATGGTGACGGGTTTGTCATCGGGTGTGGGCACCGCGCGCTGGGCCAGGTGGATGTTGCCGCAGACGGCCGCGGCGCTGCGGTAGATGACATGCCAGCCGCCGGACTGGGATTGCTCGATCACCAGGCGGCCCATCAGCCCGGGCGCTTCGGCCCCTACCAGTTTGGCCCACCGGTCGAACAGTTCCCCGCCATTGTCGAAGTCGATCAACTCGAGGTTGCCGGAGACGCTGCCCGTCACGATGCACAGCGCCTCGTGCGGGTTGGCAAACCACGCCGACACCTCCGCCTCGGTGGGCAGGCGCTTCTGGTAGTCCTTCCACCCGGCCAGCGCAGGCCGCTTCTCGGCCAGCCGTGCGGGGAGCACGGCCAGGCCGGCCCGGGCGTAGGAGATGGCGGCGTCGCGCAGGTTCATGGTGGCGCGGTTCGCTCCTTCAGAACGGGACGTCGTCGTCGGCCGCCACGTACTGGGGCGGGTCGGCTGATTCAGGTGGTTCGGGAAGGCCGAGGTCTGCCGGGTCGGGCTTGGCCCCCAGCTCGTAGTCCACGATGCGGTCGTACTTCTCCCCGGCCACGGATCGCACCTTGATCGACAGCGCCGGGGCCAGCGCTCCGGCGCTGGCCAGGGCCACGGCGTCTTCGATGGTGTCGGGCACGGGCAGACGCGAGCGCATGCGCCACCACGCCTGTGCCTTCTGGCGGGCGTAGCCGCTGTGCTCCAGGCACACCCACTCGGACTTGTGCTGGTACTAGCCGATCTCGTAATCGACCCGCAGGGAGCGTGGTGCGTCCGGCGGTGCATCCCGTTTCACATGCACGCTGTAGCTGACGCTGCGGACGGGATACTCGGTGATCGTCACCTCGCCGGAGAGCACACCCGCCGAGTCGGCCGTGCCTTCGTGCTTCCGCCGCTCCGGGCGAGGGAACTCAATACCGCACTCTGGGCAGGTCGCATAACCCGTGGCAATCAGGGCCTGGCATTGGGGACATTCCTTCGCCGGCGCCTCACCCGGTCGCTTGGCCGCCGGGTCGGCGATGCGGATCTGGTCCACCGGGCCGTGCCGCAGGACGTTGCCGCCAAAGTCCAGGACCAGGCAATCGGCTTTGCCCTCGCACAATCGGAACCCCCGCCCGACCATTTGGTAGTAGAGCCCCGGCGACATGGTCGGCCGCAGCAGCGCCACGCAGTCCACGTTGGGCGCATCGAATCCCGTGGTCAGCACGTTGACGTTGACCAGGTACTTCAACTCGCCGTCACGGAAGCGGCGGATCAGTTGGTCGCGGTAGAGCGTGGGCGTCTGGCCATCGACAAACCCGCACTCGCCGCCGCCACCAGAGATCTGCTCGATCATCCGCGCCACGTGCTGGCCGTGTTTGACGCCGGAGGCGAACACCAGGCACGCCTTGCGATCCCGCGTGTACTCGACGATCTCCCGGCAGGCCGAGTGAACCAGCATGTCCTGCTCCATCAGCGTCTCGACCTCGTCGGCCACGAACTCGCCCGCTCGCACGTGCAGCGACTGGAACTCGGGCTTGTACCGGCCAGCCTTAGATTTGAGCGGGGAGAGATAGCCGTCGCGGATCAGCTCCCGCACCCCGATCTCGTAGCAGATGCTGTTGAGAATCCCATCCGGCGGCGGCGCGCAGATCGGACCCGACGACATGCGGAACGGCGTGGCGGTCAGGCCGATCACCCTCAGGTTGGGGTTGAGGGTGCGAGCATCCTCGAGGAAGCGGCGGTACATGCTGTCGCCGTCGGGCGGGATGAGATGCGATTCGTCGATAAGGGCGATATCAAAGGCCCCCAGTTCCCTGGCCTTCTGATGGACCGACTGGATGCCGGCCACGATGATCGGGTGCGCGGTGTCGCGGCTGGCCAGGCCCGCCGAATAGACGCCAATCTGCATCCACAGGTCCGGCGCCATCGCGTGCAGCTTGTCCACCGCCTGGGCCAGCAGTTCCTTCACGTGCGCCAGCACGATCACCCGCCCGCCCCACAGACTCACCGCGTCGCGGCAGATCGTGGCGATCACCGGGGTCTTGCCGCCCCCGGTCGGGATGACCACGCAGGGGTTGTCATCCCGCTGGCGCAGATGCCGCCAGACCGCCTCGACGGCCTCTCGTTGGTAGGCGCGCAGTTCCATCCGCTGGTCTCTCCCTGGCGTTACTTCTCGTCCGGCAGTGGGAACAGTTCTTCGGGCGTGGCAAACAGGCGATGCAGCCGTTCGCCCTTGAGAAAGGCGGCCAGGGCGCGCTCGGTCTTGGCGTAGCGCTCTCGGAGCTCGGGCCGCGCCACCTTCCCCCCGGAGGAGGAGCCGATCAGGAACTGGAAGAGCAGCACCACCGGCTGGTCGTTCTCGCCGACCGGAGCGCCGCGCTGGAGCACGTCGGCGAAGTGCCGCAGCATCGCGCGGTCGCACGAGTACCAGGCGCGAGCCAGAACCGCCTTGGTGATGCACGTGGCGATGCCCCGGAACTGCCGCTTGCCGGAGAGCAGTTCGCCGGCGAACGTGATGGCCTCCCGGTGCTGGAGCAGCCAGGTGAGTTCATCGCCGGCGGAACGCCGACGGGCGGTTCCCAGACCCGCGATCATCGCCCGCAACGTCGCCAGTTCATCGCGCCCGACGTGGCCGATGTTCGCCGACAGGGAGAGGATCTGGTCGTTGGAGCGGGTCTTGCCGGTGTCGATGACCGCCATTGCCTCCGGCGGCTCGTTGACGAAGATGCGCATCGGCACCGTGACACCTGACATGACCACGGCCCAGAGCCGGTGCTGGCCGTCGAGGAGCACGCGGTTGGGGCTGAAGGCGATCCCCTGGTGCGTGAGTTGCCAGCGCCCGGCCCGCATCTCGTTGGCCAGCGTCTCGACGTGGGCGTCCATCAACGCGCGGTTGTGGGTGTTGCAGTGGGTGAGCAGGTCCTCGGCCAGCGCCGGGGTCAACTCCAGCACATGGCTGTGGCGATCCGTGCGAGAGAACAGGTCTTCGGTTTTCATTGGGCGACTCCTTTCAGGTGCTCGGAGAGATGGGCAACTAGAGCCCGCAGGTAGTCGGGCTTGAACAACTCGATGAGGGTGCGAGCGCCCATGACCGGGTCATGGGGCATCGACAAGGCCGTCATGGGGGCGGGCTTGGTGGATTGACGGATGGGTGTGAAAGCCTTCAAGGCTCCGCGTCTGGCGGCGGGGTTGTATTTTTTCCCATCCTTGCCAGTGCGCGCGGGCAGTTCAAAACCGTTTTGAACTGACGAATGCGATGGCGAACTCTTTTGCTCCCGCAGCTTGCGCGCGTCTTCGATAGATCTGCGGTACTTCGATACCATCGCCTGGGAGACGCCGACGTGTTCCGCGATGGCACCGTCAGTGTCGCCCGGCTTCATCTTCAGCGCCTTGATGACCGCCTTGGCCTTGTCGTTGTTGGTCCGCCGCAGGCCGTGCGTTTTGTTCGCACCGAGGCTTTGCCACTGGGCTTCCTCCTGAAGCCCGGTGGTCACCTCGGCCTTGATTTGCTTTCGCCCCAGCTTCCGATAGGCGAAGTAGCGGTGGAAGCCATCCACCAGCCAGTGGACAGCGCCGTCGGACACCACCTGCACCGGCGGAAACTCCGTGCCGGATTCCAGCAGGTCCGCGTACTCGGCCACAACGCCCTGGTCGATGGCCATGCGGGGCTGGGTGTCGCCGTCGATCCTGATCTTCGCAATGTCGAGCATCTGCTCGCTCATGTTCGTGCTCCTTGTGTGGGGGGTGCCGCTCACCGCGCATCCGCGGGCACACCGGCGCCTTGCAGCACCAGGTCGCGGTGCCCGTGCTGGCGGAGGGCCTTGGACCCGGCGGCTCGGAGTTCGGCCTCCACCTCGTTGAAGACCTCCATCGCCTCATCCACCGACATCCGCTTGTGCCATCTGCAGGGATGGCCCTCGAACCAGTCGGCCACGGCGCAATAGCGGAGGGCCGCGCCAAGCAATTGACTGTGATCGACCTTGTGCGGGGTGCTGCTCATCGCCGCTCCGTGATGCGAACCATGACCTTGCCGTTGGGGACGACTTGGGCCTTCTCGATGAGCAGCCATACGATCTGGCTGTCATCCGGGAAGGCGCCGCCGTGCTGGAGGGAATCGCCGACGGCCTTGAGAAGGTTGTCCAGGTCGCGACGCCTCTGATCGGGCGGGAACACCTCGATGGCGACCGCCAGCCTGCCGGTCATGGGCCGCACGCCCTTGGCCCGCAGCAGCGTGGCGACCGTCTTCTGGTAGGCCCGGCCCTCTTCGCTGATGACCATGCGTCCGCGCCACATGCGCCAGTAGTGGTTCACCGACGGCGGGAATGGCAGCTCGACTTCCAGCATGAAACGACCTCCGACAAAACCTCCCGCCGGCCAACAAGCGCCGGCGGGAGGCGCGCATGAGAGAGAGCGTGGGGATCAGCGACGCCAGGGGGGCGTCGGGTTCGCGGCCTGGGCGGGAGTGGCGCTGGCCGGCGCCGCTTCGCGCCTGGCGTAGCCCTTGACCTCGTTGGCCGGTTCGCCGGTGTCGTCGCGTTTCTTCAGCTTGACCGTAATGACCAGCGGGATGTTGTGCAGCTCGACGCTGTCGCCCGGGGTCATCACGCCCACCGCCCGGCAGATGGCCGAGAGTTCCTGCCGCGCGATCTGCACGGTGGTCGGGTTGGAGTTGTTCAGGTTCAGCCGCGCCCACACGAAGCGGCCCTTGAAGGGGCCGTCGAGGATCTGGAACGAAAGCTGCAGATACTGCCCCGACCCGTTCTTGGTCGGCTTCATCTCGCTTTCGGTGATGACGGCCAGGTACTTGCCCGCGGGGATGGGCTCAAAGTCCTGGGACGGTTCGACCTGGTTGGCGTTGAAACCATTCAGATTTGCCATGTGCGTATCTCCTTGTACCTGGGTTTTGCGTCCTTGATCCGATCAATCACGCCGACACGGGGGCCGGCGAGGGGGTTGTGGGAGGGGTTGAGGGAACCGGGGAGTGGGCCTGCCGGGCGAAGTATTCGTAAGCCGCCCACTCCAGCGGCAGCTCGAAGGGCATCTTGAGGCGGTTTTTGGCCACGTGGGTCGGGCCTTCGGCGGTGCGCATGACGCGCTCGGCCTGGACGTTCTTGACCTTCCTGGGGTCGGTGGTGGTCGAGTACGTGGCGAAGAACACCTCGTCGCACCACTCCATCACCACCGCCGCCGCCAGCTTGTGAAGGCGCGGACTGAAGCGGTCGAAGGCCGAGTCCTCGGGGGTCTGGAACTTCTCGATCTTCGTGTGCGCGATCAGGATGATGGCCATGCCCCGGTCGCGGCGCAGGGCGTCGAGGGCATCGATGACCATGCGCCACTCATCGAGGGCAAAGACGTAGCCTTTCTGGAAGCCGATGTTCTCGATGTTCTTGACGTTCTTGCGGATGCAGACTTCCTGCCAGATCGGCCGCTCGAGCCAGTCCAGCGAATCGACGACCACGGTGCGGAAGTCATGGGGCTGGCCCCGCAGCTCCGTCAGCGCTGCCATCACGTCGGCGAAGCTGCGGGCGACGGGGAACTTGGCGCAATCGATCTCGCCCAGGCCGTCTTCGGTCTGGATGAAGACCGGGTGGTCGCTGGTCGCGGCCCAGGTGCTCTTGCCCACCCCCTGGACGCCGTGGATCATGCAGCGGCGCGGGGCCGGGCGTTTTCCGTGATGGACTTGGGACAACAGGCTCATGTGCGTGGCTCCTCAATGGGTTTGGTTCACATGGGGCCGGGGGCGGCATCGACCGAGCCGCACCGGGAGGCGGGTCATGCGCGCTGCGGGCGCTGAACCCCAGCCCCGTATCGCGCGTCACATCCAGTCGAATGTTCGGGCGTCCTCGTAGCCGGTAGGCCAGAACGCCAACTCCCGGCACTGCCGCAGTCGCTTGACGGCCTCTTCGTTCTCCTTCTGGGCGACGGCCAGCACGTTCTGGCCCATGCGCCACACCCCGGCCCGGAACGGTTCTTCCTTCTCCACCGCGATCAGGTGGACAGGGAGCTCGCGCGGATCGACCTGGGCGGCGGCCGCCAGGACGGAGCGGTAGAAGGCCAGTTGATGGGGATAGCCGTAGCGGCGGGCATCCGCCTCGAACCAGGTCAGGTCGTCGGCGGTCTTCAGGTCGACGATGGCCGCGCCGGGAAACTGGCTGAAGAAGTCCAGACGGATCTGGCACGGCACCCCATGCCACGGGGTGCGGACGACGCCTTCGGCGATGCCCTTGGACAGAAGCTGCCGGGCCAGGTCGTGTGAGAGCACGCCGGCGGCCATCTGCTCGCAGAGCGTGGCCTGATCGTTGGTGAGCACCGGCTTGCCCTGCGCCGCGGCCCATTCGGCAAACGCCTTGGTGGTCGTGCCGAACGGCTGGCCGGTCTTCTCGTTGATCGGGCCGCCGATCGCGTACTCGGCCAGGAACTTCTGTCGGCCCTCGAGGATCAGGGTGTGGGCGGCTCGACCGATCAGGTACGCCGGCCGGTCTTCATCCTTCGCCAGGCCAGTCTGCTTCCAGTGGTACAGCAGCGGGCAGCGGCGGAAGTCGGCCAGGCGATGGCTGCTGAGGAACTCCGCCGCCTTCGCGTGGTAGGTCTCCGCGGGTTCCTGAGTAAAGCAGCTGAGGAGTTGTGTGCTGGTCATGGTCGGCTCGTCCTTCACAGGCTCGGCGGCACCACGCCGCGTCGCCCGTGAAGAGATTCGCCGCCCGACCCCACCGCGCGCGGGGACATGCCAAAGTCATGTGTCCAGACACATGTCCGACGTGTGACCCCGTATGTCCCCGCGACGCCTCGGATGTGTCGGACATGTGATCGGCGCCAGCCACATCCAAAGCCACAGACTTGTCCCCGGCCTGGCCGCGAGCATCGCGCCCGTTCGGTCGAGAACGTCTCGACTGCGTCGCAACCGAATCACGCGAAAGGAACACGCGATGCAGAACCAGTCAGTGAACCGCTATGAGGGGTACGTCGAACAGTGGAAGGTCAATCTCGCGCTGGGGCGGATCAAGGCGTTCCGCTTCCCGGCCGACCAGTGGCCCGACCTGCTGCAGAACCTGATGCCGGCGATGGCCGGCTTTCACTTCCAGGCCGACCGCGCCGGCGGCCGTAACGAGGCCCAGATCCTCCACGGCCTGGTCTCCAACCGTCTTCGCTCCGTGCTCCGCGCCCAGCAGCGTGAGCAGCGCCGCGTGTTGCGGCACCGCGATCTCCTGGGCGTGAGCCCGGAGAACGCCGAGTCCCATCCCGCCTTCGCAACCTGCGACCGCGCCGACATGCAGTTGGACATCGACATGACGCTGGCCCAGTTGCCCGAGCGCGAGCGCAGCATCTGCCAGCGACTCATGGCCGGCGACTCAATGGCGCAGATCGCCCGCGACCTGGGCCTGGGCTGGCACAGGGTTCAGGCCAGCATCGTGCGGATTCGCGAGCAATTCACCAAGCTGGAGTTGGACGCATGGCTGCAGAACTGACCAGGGCATCGCTACGGATGGGCCGGTCGGATTCTGCGGCAGGTGCAGCGAATCAGACTGGACTTTCCGGCCAGATCATGGCACTGACTCAAGCCGCGAAACGCGAGCGGCGGCCGCTCTCCACGCGATGGATGACTGACGAGCTGATCGCGTACACGCAGCGGGTGTGGTCCGCGTACCTGGGCCATCCCGTAACCGAAGCCGAGGCGGTCGAGATGCTCACCAATGTCCGGAACGTGGCATTGGCGCTGGCCGCCGCAGAAGACGGAGAACCAAGGCCATGAAGATTGTGATCTGGGCGCGCGTGTCCTCCCGCGAACAGCGCGAAGGCTACTCCATCGACGCGCAGCTTCGATTCTGCCGGGCCAAGGCCCAGCGGGAAGGATGGACGGTGGTCAAGGAGTTCGCCGTGGCCGAGTCGGCCAAGCGCGGGGCCGAGCGGGTGGTGTTCAACGAGATGTACGACTGGGTACGCCGCAACGCCCGTAGGGAACGGATCGGCGGCATCCTCAGCCACAAGCTCGACCGCGTCTGCCGCAACATCCGTGACGCGGTGCGGATGCAGGAACTCGAGGACACCTGCGGCGTGAAGCTCGCCTTCGTCGACAACGAGTTCGGCCCGGGCGCCGCCGGCGCCCTGTCGTTCAACGTCATGGCCGCCGTCGCCCAGTACTACTCCGACAACCTGCGGACGGAGGTGCTGAAGGGGCGCAACGAGAAGGCCGAGCAGGGCTGGTTGCCCGCGGGTGCGCCCTACGGCTACATGAATGTGAAGGATCGGGACAAGCCGATCCAACCGCACCCGAGCGAATCGAAGACCGTCATCCGCATGTTCGAGCTCTATTCGCGGGGCGACACGACCTTCAAGCTTCTGGCCGACCGGCTCCTCCGCGAGGGCCACGTCTACCGTCCGGCCTATCCCCGCTTCACGCCCACCGCTGTCTCGTACATCCTCAACAACCGGTTCTACATCGGGCAGTTCCGCTGGCACAAGAAGGAGTGGCGACCCGGCCGCCACGAGCCGCTGATCGACGTGGCGACCTTCCAGCGCTGCCAGGCGCTACTGAGCGGGAAGACCCGCCGTCTGGCCAAGCCCGACCTGCCCTTGGCCTACCGGCTGTTCCGCTGCGAGCACTGCGGGAGCTTGATCACCGGGGAGCGAGTACGGCGACGACTCAAAGGGGGCGGCGTGCGCGAGCACCTCTACTACCGCTGTGCCAACAACAACCCCGGGCCGGACCACCCGGTGGTGCGCTGGCGGGCGGAGGAACTGGACGAGGCCATCGCAGAGGACTTGGGCACGATGCGCATGCCCACCCCGGAGATCGCGGCGTGGTTCAGTCATTCGTTGCAGCAGGTCTTTACCCTCGAGGCCCAGCAACGGAACCGCCAGCAGACGATCCTGGCGCGGCGGCGGGCGGAGCTCATTGGGCAGAAGGACCGGCTGGTGCGGGCATTTGTCTCCGGGGCCATCGACGAAGCGACGCTCAAAGCACAGAACGTCGACCTTGACGCCCAACTGCGCGAGTTGGATCGGCAGATCGATGGGACCGGTGACATGGAAACTGGATGCGGGGACATCGCGGTCAAGTTGTTCGACTGGACGCAGAATGCGGCCGAAGACTGGCGCGGTTCAAAGATCGCGAGGAGGCGGCTGGTTTTGGAGGCAATATCTTTGAACCGGCGGCTGAGTGCCACAAGTCTTTGCTTGGAAAAGAGAAGGCCGTTCCAAGAGCTATCAGAACGGCCTTCAATCCAGCTAAATCGGGGCGACAGGATTTGAACCTGCGACCTCCTGGACCCAAACCAGGCGCTCTAATCCAAGCTGAGCTACGCCCCGTCACACTCACACTCTCTTACCATCGTTGCGGAGACTGTGCAAATTCCTCGTCAACCGATGGTGGAAGACCGTCCCTGCAATCATCCCGCAAGTTGAGGGAGCCTGCTGCGACTGCGTCCGACGGCCGGACCGCGCGGGCGTCGCCTGAGGGCTTTCAATCCTCATCCTGTGGCCGGTAGATCACGTGGTCGGTCCGCAGTTCCAGGGTTCTCCCGTCGAAATCGTCGATGAATCCCCTCACGTCGTCCAGTGCCTCGGGCCTGCGCCCAAACAGCAGGATGCTCGCCTTGGTCTGCTCATCACTCATCCCCATCACCGCCTCCTGGTAGGCCGCCACCATCATCGCCGTCCGCCGTACCCCCTGCGCACAATGCACGAGCACCGGCTGCTTCGCCGAGTCCGCGGCAATCTCCAGGAACCGCTTGACCTGCTCGGCGCTGGGTCGCTGGCCGACCACCACCGGTATGTGAACCAGTTCGATTCCTTCTCGCCGGCAATGCTCAATTTCCGCCCTGACCTGTGGCTTGTCCAGTTCCTTGCCTTCCAGCAGCATCACCACCGTCCGTGTTCCTGTCCGCCGCAGCGCATTGGTGAATTCGCGAATCGAACGATTCCCGTCCCGGTAGAGGGCGCCCGCCTTCACTTCGGCCAGGTGATAGGTCCGAAACCGCAAGTGCCACAGGGCCAGCGCTGCCGCAGCGGCAATTGCCAGCACAAGCAGCCCGCCCGCCATTGGCCAGTGGGCGGCGCCGGCAGCGCCCGTGGTGCCGTCGATTTGTCCCGTCGCCGCGATTGCCATGCGCGGCAATTGTAGGTCGCCCCCGCCCGATTCCAAGCCGCGCCGCCGCTGGAAATCGCAGGGCGATTCGGCCATGATACCCGTCGGCCTGAAACACTAATCCCGGAGGATCGACATGGGCAGGATCGCAATCGGCGTCAACATGGAGTTCGTCCGCCACGACGACAAGAATTTCGAGTGGGGCGTGAAGAAGGCCGCCGACATCGGCTACGAATACGTCGAACCGATGCTCCACTGGGGCCGCGAGTTGCTCAGCGAGGCCGGGTACTTCCACAGCGTTTCCATGCTCGACGATCCGCTGCGCGTCCGCCGCGCCTGCGAGAAAGCGGGCGTGAAACTCTCGGGGTTTTCCGTGCACACGCCCCTCTGCAAGCCGGAAATCAGCGTCGAGTACCTCAAGCAGGGTGTGCGCTGGGCGGCCGAGTGCGGTGCCCCGGTCCTCAACACCGACGAGGGCCCCAAGCCCGCGTGGACCACTGTCGAGGAAGACCACGTGCTGATGCGCTACACGCTGATGGAGGCGGCGAAACTGGCCGAGGCCCGCGGCATCCTCATCGGCTTGGAGCCGCACCAGCAGTACAGCAAGACTCCGGAAGGCCTGGATCGCATCCACAAGCTCGTCAAGAGCGCGAGCATCGGCATCAACTTCGACACCGGCAACAGCTACCTGGCCGGCGCCGACCCCTACAAGTGGCTGGCGAAGGTTGCCAAACGCCTGGTCCACCTGCATGCCAAGGACATTTCCATCGAGCACTCGGCCAAGGAGCGAGGCAAGGTAACCGGCACGCCGGTCGGCTGTGCCTGCGGCGACGGCGTGATCGACTGGAAACGCGTCATCGACATCGTGAAGAAGAACTGTCCCCGCGACATCGTCTTCAGCGTCGAGTGCGGGACGATCGAACAGGCAGAACGAAGCCTCAAGCACCTCAAGGCGCTGCTGTAGGGCCAGGCCGGCCGCATCCTACCGCGACATTTCGATGGCCATCGCCATGGCATTCTCGCGCGTGGTCACGCGGCCTTCCAGTTGCGCATCGTAGACTGCCTCCAGGACTCGCTTGAAGAGCGGGCCGGGGGTCAGGCCCGCGGCCGTCAGGTCATCTCCCGTGATCAGAGGCGGGGGGGCGATGGGAAGTCTTTCCAACTGGGAAAGCCGGGCCCGGAGCCAGTTGGCTCGGTCGCGGTGCAGGTTGACACTGGCCAGCGCTTCGAGAAGTTGCCTTGACAGCGGCGCGGTGGGGCGGGCCAGGAAACGACGCAGGGTGGCCACGCGAGGCTCGGCGTCGGTCAGCAGCGGGCCAAGGCCCTCGAGGGTTTCCTTGAGTTCATCCGACTCCTCGTTGCTGATCTTGAGCGATTGGCGCAGGGCACGGACGGCCTGCTGGACTGATTTGCGATCGAGCAGGGGGCGGATATCGGGGTGGGAAGCCGCGGGGAGGGAGAGCGTGCTGCCGCGACGCACATCCAGCACCCCGGCGGCCAGTGCCAACCCGAACGGGATCGATTCGCCCGGGGCCGTGGCCGCGAAGATGGATTGGCCCTCGACCAGGCTGGCGGGCGAGTATCCGGCGAGAAACCGCATGATCACGTCGATCAGTCGGAACTGCCAGAGCATGCGCCAGGCGGCGACGCGCGTGGGAGGCCTGAGCATCTGGCGCAATTCCTCGCCGATGCGCTCGGGGCTGATGCGCTTCAGCAGCGGGGCGTCCCTGGCGATGGCGGCGGTCGTGGCCGGCTCGATCTCGAAGCCCAGCCGCGCGGCGAAGCGCACGGCCCGCAGCAGGCGCAGGTGGTCCTCGGCGAATCGCTGCTCGGGCTGACCGATGGCGCGGAGGATGCGGTTGCGCAGATCGTCAACCCCCCCGACAAAATCAATCACGCGGTCGTTGTCGAGGGGATCGAGGAACAGGCCGTTGATCGTGAAATCTCGCCGCCTGGCGTCCTCCTGTGCGGTGGCGAACTGGACATGTGAAGGGCGGCGGCCGTCCTCGTAGCCGCTCTCGGTGCGGAAGGTGGCGACCTCGACGACGCTTTGCCCCTGGCGCACCAGTATCACGCCGAACAATGCGCCCACGGCCTGGGTCCTGGCAAAGAGCTGGCGCACGCGTTTCGGCGGCGCGTCGGTGGCCACATCCCAGTCCTTGGGTTGCTGGCCCAGCACCAGGTCGCGCACGCAGCCGCCGGCGAAGTAGGCCACATGACCGGCCTGGCGAAGCGTGCGCACCACCGCCTCCGCATCAACTCGGGAGCAGGGGGGCTTGCTGCCGGATTGAATCTCAGCATCGTGCATCGCGCGTGGAAGATAGCCCGATGCAATAAGGAGGGCAACGCGGCAGCAACTCGAAACCCGAATCCGATTTGAATGACGGGTTCAGAATGGCGCAAGCGTCTCAAGGTGTGTTGCTTGCGCCAACCCATTCTTGATCCGCACCCCAAGGTCGTCAGACTGTCGCCATGCAGAACCATTCACCCCCGCGCGGGCAAGATTGGCAAGGGCACGCAGTTCCGGCGCATCGTTCCACAACTGTTTACAGAGAGCCGAATCGCTTCGCCTTCGCTGCCACTCTCAGCACCGCATTGATCAGCCCAAGGTGCGAATACGCCTGCGGAAAATTGCCCAGCGCCTCCCCGGCAACGGGATCGAATTCCTCGGCCATGAGTCCAGTCGGGCCGGCCAGGGCGACATAGCTTGCCAGCAGATCCTCGGCCTCTTGCCATCGTCCCAGCAGCGCGTACGACTCGATCAGCCACGAGGTGCAGATGTTGAACCCGCCCTCTATTCCCGGAAGGCTGTCATCGAACCTGTAGCGGTAGACGGTGGGTCCCTCTCGCAGCTCGCGCTCCACGGCCGCTGCCGTCGCCGCAAACCGAGGATCATCCGGTGTCAATAGCCCGCTGAGGCCCACCCACAGCGTCGCCGCGTCGATGTCGTCCGTCTCATAGCTGGAGCTGAACGACTTGCGGTGTTCCTTCCATCCGCGCGACAGCACGTCGGCCGCGATCGCGTCTTTCAGCCTCGCCCACTCGGGCCGGCGGTGGCCCATGTACTCGGCCACCTTCAACGCGCAACTGGCCGTCTGCCAGCACATCACTTTCGAGTGGACGTGATGCCGGCGCGGGCCGCGGATTTCCCAGATGCCGTGGTCGGCCTCGGTCCAGCGTGTGTCAACGGCCTGCACCATCGACTCCAGCAGCCGCCAGTGTTCCGGCGTGAGCGACGCTCCGCGCTCGGCCATCAGCGCAAGCAGTTCCGCGATCGGTCCCAGCACGTCAAGCTGCACCTGGTGGGCCGCGTCGTTGCCCACGCGCACGGGTCGGCTTCCGCGATACCCGGACAGTTCGGCGATCACCCCCTCGGTTCCCAGGTGTCCGCCCGTCACCGTGTAGAGCGGCCGCATCAGCGAGCCCGGCTCGGCGTCCTCGAGGATTCCCAGCACCCAGTCCAGGAGTTTCATGGCCGGACCGGTCGCGCCCAGTCGCACCAGGGATGATGCCGCCATCGCCGCATCCCGGGGCCAGCAGAAGCGGTAATCCCAGTTGCGAACGCCCCCGGCGTGCTCGGGCAGACTGGTTGTGGCCGCCGCCGCGATCGCGCCGGTCGGACCATAGCAAAGCGCGCGGAGCACCAGGGCGCTGCGCAGGACCTGCTGGCGGTAGAGTTCGGGCAGGTCTAACGTGGCCGCCCAAACGCTCCAGAATCGCTGCGTTTGCTGTCGTCGCTGGGATTCGGGAATGCGGGATGGCGCGAGACTGGCGGTGCCGTAGCGCAGCTCCAGCACCACCGGATCGCCGTTCAGCTCGATTAGGGCGGTGGCGGTGTCGTGGCGGCCCTCGTGTCGGATCGTCCACCGAATTCCCGGTGCGAACAGCCCGCACGGATCGACTGCCCCCTGGACCACGATGCCGCTGTCCGAGGCGACCAGCCGCGTCTCCAGCGCGCTGAAATTCAGCCGCGGGGCGAAGGTGATCCGCACGGGCCCCCGGCCTTCGATCACGCGAAGCAGGTCGGTGCGCCCGGCTCGCTGGAATGGCCGGCCGCCGGAGCAGTCCATGTAGTCGATCACCCGCACCGGTCCCCAGTCGGTGCACAACACGAATGACGAATCCAGGTAATGCTGCCGGGAGGGCAAGTTGTCGTCGGCGGGGCGAATCTCGAAGAAACCCGCGGCGGGGCCGCCGAGCAGTTCGGAGAACAGCCCGGCCGAGTCCAGCCGCGGTGCGCAGAGCCAGCACACGCGGCATTCGGGAGTGACCAGCGCGCAGGTCCGCTGGTCCGACAGCAGCGAGTGGCGCTCGATGGGCACCGCTTCCGAGCCGGCCAGCCAGGCCGCCCGCCGCTCGGTAATACGGGCCAGGAGGCGCACCACCTCCAGCGTGTCGCCGACCCGAAACCGCGCCACGGTCGGGCCATCGCCGACTTTCACTCCCAGGTCGGGGCCCACGAGCGTCGCCAGGGCATCCTCGTCGGTCACGTCATCCCCCAGGAAGACCACGGCCGTCGCCCCCAGCCGCTGGCGGAGTGACTGGATGGCATGTCCCTTGTCAGTCTTGACGACGCTTAGCTCGACCACTTTCTTGCCGTGCCGCACGTGCAGTCCCGGCCAGCCGTCCACGGCCCTGATCAGGTCGCGCGCAGCCTCCTGACCTGCCGGCTCGGCGACGTTGCGGTAGTGGAAGGCGACGCTGGCCGGCTTGCATTCAACCTTCGCCCCGGGTGTGCGCGACGCGATCAGCCGCGCCTGGGCCTCGACCTTCGCAAGCAGCTCCATGCTCTCGCGGGGCAGGGGCACGGCAAGACCCGCCTCGAACTCGCTGCCGTGGCTGCCGACCAGATGCGCCCCCTCGGCATCGCCGATGCGCCTGGCCAAATCCGACAAGGCGCGCCCGGAAACAACGGCCACGTGTGTCTGCGGCATGGCGGCCAGCGCCTTGAGGGCGACCATCGCTTCGCGATGGGCCTCGGCCAGGTCCGGCTCACTCACGATCGGTGCCAGCGTGCCGTCAAAGTCGGTCGCCACCAGCAGCACCGGCGTGCGGGCGATCTCGTCCACTCGGTTCTGGAGTTCTTCAACCATCAGGCCAGTAATACCTGATTTGATGGTAGTCGCACAGAGAACATCGCGAATGCAAAAAAATGGGCCGCCGGAATCTGCGGTCAGCATCCGCAGGCCAGGCTGGCGATGGGGAGGGTATCACTTGAGTGGTGGTGACTCCATGACAGGCGGTTGTCAGTGCCCATCCGTATACTAACCCTGGCTTTCAACAGGGAGGTTACGGGTATGCCAGAACTCACCGCACCATTGGTGCAGGTCATCGAACGGCTGGTGACGCTCGCCCATGACGACGGCGACTTGAGGTTGCGACTCCGGGTGTTGGCGCAGGCAATTCTGCGGTGGACAGATGGGCCGGTGCTTCAGGAAGCCATGCCCGCCGCACCGGAGGCACCGCCGGCGGAATTGCCAACCGCGGCCGCAGCTGCCGTTGAGGCGCCAGTTCCTGAGCAGCCGCCCGCGAAGCCCCCGGTTGCTCTTCCTCCCCTCACTTTCCGCCAAGGGTCTGTGACTGAGCAAACCGTCTCCATTCCCGAGGGGGCAGATGTCAGCGACGCCGACCTTCCGCGCATCGAAGCCAGATGTCGAATGAAAGCCGAGGGAGCGCGTTGGGCGGCCAAGAGGCGGCAACGCATGGCTGAAGGTGCGGACTTCCGGCTTGAGATTGAACCGCTGGACCGGGAGATCATTGAGCGAGCCAAGGGACTGCCCGATTGTTTCCTGTGGACCAACCATCCCAGCGGCCCGTCCCCCTCTGACCTCGGCTTGTTCAACCAACTCGCCGGCTGTTTTGAGACTCTTGCCGACGCAATTGAACTCGTGCGGGGCCTGCTGAACGACCCCTCGTCGCTGGATGAGTACCTGGATGAATCGCTGCTTCTGCTTTCCGAGGCGCAGTCAGCGCTAAGGGAGGCGGTTCAGGCGGTCGGCTATAACCACGACCGTGACCAGCTGAGGGCCTACCACTGGCTCCGTGGGGCGACCTGGCAGCGAAGGATCTATATCTCCCGCTTCATGAAGATCGATGACCCCGCCGATCCCGCTGGCTGGCCGGATCTGAGCAACCGGATCAGCAATCTCCAGAACAAGCTGGACGAAGCAAGGCAGCAAGCCAAGCGTAAACAGTCGGCGATCAATCGGATCCGTTACCACCTGAATCTCGTTCAGAACGATCCCGGCCGGGATCACACCCACGATTGGGATGTGGTGATCAAGACCATCGAGGAATTGGTGCAGGGCGGGATGCCGGCCAGCAATGTCGAAATCAGGGAGATGCTGCTGCCGGTGATTGATCGACTGCCGGAAATGGATTTGCCGCCGGGGGTGTCCCTGGTCATTCGGGAACTCGATCGATTCCTTTCAACTCGCCCGACAACGGATTTGGGCACGACGCTGACGCCGCCAATCGCCGAGGTCAGGCAGGCGGCGGGGCTGTTGCGAGGCAGGACGCTGGTTCTGATCGGTGGCTTGCGACGGCCGCAGGCTGAGCAGGCGTTGATTGAAGCGTTCGGGCTTGCGGCGCTGCGCTGGATTGAAACCAGGGAGCACGAGTCGCTTGATGCATTCGAACCCCAGATCGCCCGCCCCGAAGTTGCCGCGGTCTTGCTGGCAATTCGCTGGTCGAGCCATTCCTTCGGGAAAGTCAAGCCGATCTGTGACCGCTACGGCAAGCCCCTGGTGCGACTGCCCGCAGGCTACAGCCCGAACCAGGTGGCGGTCCAGATTGTTCAGCAGGTCAGTGGCAAGCTGGGGCAGAACGGTCAGCGGTGAGTCCTCACGGTGCGCCCCCCGAACGCGGCCGCCTCACAAGAGATTCCGCGGGGGGCGAAGGATCGGCCTGAGGGTGGTACACTATCGTCCCGCGTAAGGAGACTTCATGAGGACGAGCCTGGTGGTTGTGTGTCTGGTCGCGCTGGCCTTCAGCGGCGCTTCCTGCGGCAAGAAGATGAAGATGCCCGAAGTCCGCATGCCGAAGATCAAGCTGCCTGAAGGCCCCACGGCCGAGGAACGCATTGACAGGCAACTGGGGGTTGTGATTCGAGCCGCCGATGAAGAGGGTTTCTATCGGGAGATCGGCGAACTGGTGGGGCTGGCGCAGAAGGTGGGCTGGGACCGCCGCCAGCTCATGATGCGGATGATCGCCTACGCCCAGTCCGTCCCGGAAGCCGACCAGGGTCGCTACCTGCAACTGCTGGATACGGTGCGGATACCCAAGCCGATGCTGGTGGACGCGGCGGCGGTCCAACTGGAGCAGACGGGCGCGGACGAGGCGGTGTGCCGGATGCTGCTGCGCACGGCCGCATACCCGGGGCCGACGGGACCGGCCGACTACAGCCACTTTTTGCAGTACCTGACGACACACCGCAACCAGCCGCCGGCGAAGCTGATCCGGTGGATGTACGAGCGGGACCCCGCGGCCGCGATGGAGGCCCTGGCGGCGGTGAACCAGGGTGAGATGAGCGAGCAGGAATTGCGCGACGCCCGCATCGGCGCCCGCGTGCTGGATCAACTCGCCTGGAAACAGTCGCACGGACTGGCGCAGGTCGGTGAAGTCGATGCGCTGGCGGCCGAGCAGCTGGAGAAGTTGTCGCGTTTCAAGCAGTGGTATGTGAGGCTCTACGCCGCGGAAATGGCGGTGCGGCATCCGCAACTGCGAACCGCAGCCCTGGAGGAGCGACTGGGGAAGGACGAGAACGCGCTTGTGGCCGGAAGGATGGCGGGCAGGTGACCGCGGGACCACTCGCTTGTCGCGCCGCGCTCCGTCGTCGCCGGGCCGGGTCTTGTCGCCTGGCGCTGGGGACTTTCCGGTTGGGAATGGCCGCGATCGTCTCCTACAATCGCCAGCGATGTCCTTGAAGAGCAACCCAGTCCGGCTCAACCTCAAGAAGGACGACAAGCTGGAGATCGAGTGGCAAGACGGCCTGACCTCGACCTACTCCATTTCGCTGCTGCGTTCGATGTGCCCCTGCGCGATGTGCAAGCAGGTGCGCGAGCAAAAGGACGCCGGCGGAAAAAAGCCCCTGCTCCAGGTGTTGCCGGGGAACTACTCCAAGCCGCTGGCCGTGATTGACGCCGAACTGGTCGGCGGCTACGCCCTGCGGCTGGAATGGTCCGACGGCCACGGTTCGGGCATCTATTCCTTTTCCTATCTCCGCGAGATTTCCCCCCAGCACCGGGAATAGCGTGCTACTTGCCCTTGCGGATCAAGCAGTCGATCGACAGCCGCCCCGCGCCGGCCAGCGTGAATGCCAGCGCGATCACTCCGTACAGAAACGCCATTTCCTTCTTCAGGTACGGATCGGCCGCGTGAACCTTGAGCGCCGCCACTCCCATGGTGAAGAGCACGAAGAAAGCGGCCGGGCGGGTAAACAACCCGATGGCCAGCAGGATGCCCCCAAGGAATTCCGACAATGCCGCCGCCCAGGCGAAGAGCGTGGGCGCCGGGAAGCCCAGCTTGCCGACAAAACCGACGAACTGCTCTCCCGGCGGCAGCTTGCCCAGGCCGTGCGCCAGCGACATCGACAGTCCCGCAAACACGCGCAACGCCGTGAACGCGGCCTCTGCCGCAAGGGAAGACAGGGGCGTCCCGCCGAAAACCAGGGCTCGAAGCGTCTTGTTCATGTGAATCTCCTTCGGGCCATAGTGTAGGCGCGCTAAATGTCCGCCAGGGCCTGCGACAGGCTTCGCACCTCGTGGACGGCCAGGCCGCCCAGCCTGGGGATGGCGCCGCCCAGTCGCGGCACGATCGCCTGCGAGCAGCCCAGCCGGGCGGCCTCACGCAGGCGGTTGTCGAGCTGCGGCACCGACCGGATTTCTCCGCCCAGGCCCAGTTCGCCCACCGCCAGCGTGCCCGCCGCCAGCGGGCGGTTCAGGTGCGCCGAGGTGATCGCCATCGCGATGGCCAGGTCAATCGCCGGCTCGGCCACCTTCACGCCCCCGGCGATGTTCACGAACACGTCATCCGCCGCCAGGCGCAGCTCCGCGCGCTTTTCCAGCACGGCGATGATCATGGCCACGCGATCGGAACTGGCGCCGCTCACCTTCCGCTTGGCCGCGCCGATCACGGAGGATGCCGTCAGCGCCTGCACCTCCACCAGCAGCACCCGGCTGCCCTGCATGGCCGCGGTGATGACCGACCCCGACGGGGGCCGGCCGTTCTCGTATTGCTCCACGAACAGCCTGCCCGGATCGCTCACTTCCACCAGTCCGCCGCCGGTCATCTCGAAGAGTCCCACCTCGTGCGTCGAACCGAATCGGTTCTTGACGCATCGCACAATGCGATGGGTGTGATAACGATCTCCCTCGAAATAGACCACCGTATCGACGATGTGCTCGATGATCTTCGGGCCGGCCAGCGTGCCGGCCTTGGTCACGTGGCCGACAAAAAACACCGCGATGCCGGCCGACTTGGCCAGGTAGACCAGGTCCATGCAACAGTCGCGCAGCTGCGTCACCGATCCCGGCGCGGCCGGCAGCCCGGGCTTGTAGATCATCTGGATCGAGTCGATCATCACGACCGAAGGCTGGTGCTTCTGGATCTGGTTGATGATCCGCTCGACGTTGGTCTCGGCCAGAACGTGGAGGTTGGGCGATCTGGCTCCCAGTCGCGTTGCGCGAAGGGCCGTCTGCCGGGCGGATTCCTCGCTGGTGACATAGAGAACGGTGGGCGGTGTGCAGTCGGCAGCCGGCGGCGTGGGAGAGGCAAGAGCGTTGGCCGCCTGAAGCAGCAGCGTCGATTTGCCGATTCCCGGTTCGCCGCCGATGAGAATGGCCGAGCCGGCAACCACGCCGCCGCCGAGGATTCGATCGAATTCGGCAATACCCGAGCGCACCCGCGGGGCGTCGGCTTGGTCAATCTGGCTTATCGCGACCGGCTCGGCGCCGTGGGTCAAGTCGGCAGTCTGTCTGCCGAAGCCCGCTTTTCCCGCCCGTGCGGCGGCCCGCTCGTCAAAGGTCGGCGCCTTGTATTCCTCCAGGCTGTCCCACGTGCCGCAGTCGGGGCACTTGCCCATCCACTTGGGGTGCACCGAACCGCAGTGATTGCAGAGGAACTGGGTTTTTGCCTTGGCCATGTGTCCGCACAGGTGTAAAGGAACAGTTAGGTATTGTAGGGCTCAGTCTGGATGGAGCAAGCGCCCGGGCGTCGATAAGCTCAGCGGGCAAGACGGCACTTGCGCCGGCGGGTCCTTTGGGCCCCGCCGTTTTTCTCTCTCCGCGACGGGGGAGAATCATTGCACGATTCCCTTGGTCAGTCGCAGAAAGACATCCTCCAGCTTGAGCTGGTGGGGCGCGACGCTGTGCACCTGGAGACCGGCCGACACGAGCCGCTCGATCAGGAAGTGGTGGTGAAGCTCGGGGTCGTGGAGCGTGACCATCAGCGAGCCGTTGTGCAACTCGACCTCGGCGATGCGCGGGTCGGTCTTGAGAACCTCGATGGCCTTTTCGATTTCGCCGACCACCTGCACGGAGATGACCGGGTGGGCGCGGGTCATGGCCTTGAGTTCGTCGATGGTGCCGGTCACGACGAGCCTGCCGCGCTCGATGATGCCCAGCCTGTTGCAGAATTCCTCCATCTCCGAAAGGATGTGGCTGGAAACCAGGATGGTCTTGCCCAGGCGCTGAAGTTCCCGCAGCAGCTCGCGGATCTCGATGCGGGCGCGGGGGTCCAGGCCCGAGGCCGGTTCGTCCAGCAGCAGCACCGGCGGATCGTGAACCAGCACGCGCGCCAGCCCCAGTCGCTGCTGCATGCCGCGCGAAAGGGAATCGACGAAGGCATCCTGCTTGTAGCTCAGGTCCGTCAGTTCAAGGACATCGCCGACGATCTTCCTCCGCTGTCGGCGGGGCAGGCCATAGGCGCTGGCGAAGAACTCCAGGTACTCGGTGACCGTCAGGTCCTCGTAGACGCCGAATGAGTCGGGCATGTAGCCGACGTTGCGGCGGACGAAGTCGCCGTTGAGAACCACGTTCCTGCCCAGGACCCGCGCCTCGCCCCCGGTGGGATGCAGGAGCCCGGCCAGGATCTTCATGGTCGTGGACTTGCCTGCGCCGTTGGGGCCGATGAAGCCGAAGACATCCCCGCTTTCCAGTTCCAGGTTCAGGTTATCCAGCGCCGTCAGCGAGCCGTACCGCTTGCCGAGTAATCGCGTCTGGATGGCCGGAGTCTTTGTCGTCGCGGCGATCGGCGTCGGGGGCGGGGCCGCGGACGCCTGCGCCGAAATGTCCTGATCGCTCATGGGGTACCCGCTCTCTTCAATGTCGTCACCGCCCGCACCACGATCCAGTGTTTCTCCACGGCCGGCAGCGGCTGATGGGCCAGCTTCACGGCCGGCGTCGCTTCCTCGACCAGGGCGTAAACGCACGCCAGGTCATCCCGTTCCTCCAGCAGTTGCTCGACGGCGATGGTGCGAAACGAGGCGATGTCGCAGGCCGCCTTGATCAGGCCGGCCGGGTGCAAACGCCTGTCACGGCGGTAGGGGTGGCTGCTCTCATCGTAATACCCATAGGTGTAATTCACGCTTTCCGGTGGCTTGACCTCGGGTGTGCTGTTGACCATCGGCAGGTCGATGACGCGCGTTTCACCCGGGGGTATCTCGTCCAAGAGTTGCACCCATCCGCTCCTGGACCGAATGTGAAGCTGCCTGATCGTTCCGCCGCTTTGATTGGTGACCGCGCCGACGATGTTCCTGTCCTTTTTCGCCACTTCCACCGTCAGCGGCGCCGGCACGGAGTCCGGATCGCCGGACTGGGCGCGGAGGAGGGCCAGGCTCCAGACACGCACGATGAAACGGTCCGGCAGATTCCCCAGCGCATCCTGGACCACGGGCAGTTCGACGGTCGTCCGCGATCGCTGCCACGGGTAATACGGGGCCGTGTTGACCGGCTCCCACCAGGTGTCCCGCGGGGCCTCCAGTTCGTATCCCTGCGTCCGAGGCGAGTAGATGCACGCCAGGTGCAGGGCGGCCACGGGACGACCGTCGGCCTGGTCGATCACGCGGAGCGTTCGGAAGTGGAGTTCGCCGCTGCGAAATACGTGGCCGATGTAAAGCGCGCCTCCGGTGATCAGCACGATCCAGCCGCTGGTGGTTGCCCAGGTCCAGTGCTGGCGGCCGAGTTTCCGCAGAACAAACCAGTCCACCGGACCGACGACGACCATCATCGCCAGCATGACCAGGGCGATATAGGTGAAGTCAAACCTGCCGACGCCGGGCACATCCCCCAACAGGTCGGCGATGGTATCCGTGGCGACCTTCCGGCGCGCCTCGTCGCCACGCAGCCAGGCCTGCTGTCTGAGGAACCGGCCCGGCTGGACCAGTTCCCTGAGCACGGGACGAAACGCCCGGATGGCCGCCGGGCGGCCATCGAACACCAGTTGGTCGGCATCGACGGAGAGCACGACGACGCGGCCCAGGCCGGCGCGGCCGATGCATGCGGCGGCCTTGCCGTTGAGCCAATCCAGCGTGCGGGCCGACGGCCGTGGCTGGAGCGATCGCACGGCCAGCGACTCGATCCGCGATACGATGCCCAGGACTTTGCAGTCCGCCAGGCTCAGGCTGACCGACGCGAATGACCCGATCTGGCAGGGAAGGATGGCGCCCAGCGGGCTGTCGGGAGGCAGGGGCATGTCGCCCGGCCACATCAGCAGGTGTCCCCCGGCGCGAACCCAGTCGGCGATGGCCTGCTGCTGTTCAAGCCGAAGTGTTGCAAGGTCGGGGGCGTTGAGGGTCAACACGTCCAGCCCGTCGTATCCCTGGAGCGTGTCTGGCAGCAATCGCTGGGGAACAAAGCCGACCTTGAGCAGGGCCGCGTCGCCGTCGGGGTTGGGGGGCGGTATATCGGGCACGTCGCCGTTCCAGGGAATGTGTCCCTGGAGCGACAGCAGCGTGCTGCGCCGCCCGCTGACGCCGACGAACAGGACCTGCCCACGGTCCGCGTTGTAAACGGCGTTGATGTTGCCCGTGTTGCCCGGTTGCTGGAACGGGACTTCGGCCAGCTTGCGCAGCGAGCCGGCATCGCGAAGAATGGCGATGGTCTCGTCAAGCCGGTGGCTCAGGGGAAGGTAGAGGACAAAGCTCTTCTCCTGCGATTCCAGCGTCAGCGACTGGCGCAGGCGAAGACCCATGCTCATGCCCTGGGGGGCGATCACCTCAAGTATGACGTTCCGGACGGGCTTGGCCGCATCGTCCACCGCCGTGAGGTAGATGGGGGTCCAGTGGCCGACGCGATAAACGCCATCCCACCCGACGCGGATCTGCACGGAGACCTTTGCCCGGGTTGCCGCGCAGGAAAGCAGCAGTATTCCCAGGGCCGATAGCCAGAGGCGTGCGGATGGTCTCATCAGGCGGTTCTCCGGGGGCCGGGGAATCGTAACATTCGTGCTGTGCGACGCATAGCCGCAATTCGCGGGGGCGGTCCACGCAGCACGGGCATCCTCGCCCATGCCCAAGCTCCGCGAGGGCACCGACGTTCAGAAAACCCTCAACATGGTCGTGCGGTCCTCCACTCGACGCCGAAACTGTCGCGGCCCCAAGGCTCCGAGATGGCAGTCGTCGGCCGGGTTCGGTCTATTTCACGGCCCGGGAACTTGCCGATGATGGGTGCGTATACTTGTTGGTGACCTTGACGGCCCTGTCCGTTGAGCCATACTGATTGATCTTCATGCGACCCACGCGACGGGTATTGATGGTGGCTTTTGTGGCGACGGCCCTGGCGGCCGGCCGCATGGCCGCCGCTTCGCCCGTGCTTCGGCCGCAGGTGGGGCAGGTCGCCCGTCGCGTTGCCGACCGGCTGGTACTCAGCTTCCGGCGGGTCGTTTGCGCGGTGGAAGTGCAACCGCTGCGCCGCCAGGAGCGGATCGAATCGCAGCGGTCGATTCTGCCGGTGGTTGACCAGATCGTCTACTGGGTCGATTTTTCTCCCTTCCAGAACAGGTTGCCGCCTCCGGCGAAGTAGTTGGCAGTTGGCGGCAGGCAGTTGGCAGCGGTAACCCGTCGGCGGCTGTCTGTTGGCAACCGGCCCATGGCAGTTCCGCCCGGGCGGAATCTGCCTTGTCCACCTCAGGCTTTCCACTGGCGACAGACAACCAACAACCGGCAATTCTCATGGCCATCTCATTCCAAAAGCTCCTGACCAAGGTTTTCGGCAGCCGCAACGACCGTCTTCTGAAGCGTTACCGCGCCATCGTGGCCCAGGTGAACGCGATGGAGCCGCAGATCGCGGCCCAGACCGACGAGCAGCTTCGCGCCCGCACGCAGGAAATCCGCGCCGGCATCCGCGACGGCAGGATCAGTTCCTCCAGCGTGCTGGTCGAGTGCATGGCGATCATGCGCGAATCGATGGACCGCCATATCGGCATCCGCTCGATCTTCAACCCGGACGAGAATTTCAATCCCGACCAGTTCGACGATGAACACCTGGAACTGTACGACTCGGTGCAGCGCCGCATGATCAGCACCGGCGAGAGCTGGCTGCAGGTTCCCATTCCCCACAAGTTGTACGCGGCCGTTCGCGCGCTCTACCCCGAGTCGCGTCCGCCGTTCCGCGCCCGCTGTTTTGACGTGCAGATCATCGGCGGGCTGGTGCTTTACGAGGGCAAGATCGCCGAGATGGCCACCGGCGAGGGCAAGACGTTCGTGGCGCCGCTGGCCTGTTTCATGCGCGCGGTCGAGGGGATGCACTGCCATGTCGTGACGGTGAACGATTACCTGGTCAAGCGCGACGCGACCTGGGTCCGGCCGGCCTTCGAGAACCTGGGTCTGACCGTCGGGTACATCCAGTCCGACATGGAGCCGGGGGGCGAGCTGCGCCGGCGGCAGTACGAGTGCGACATCACCTACGGCACCAACAGCGAGTTCGGATTCGACTACCTGCGCGACAACATGAAGGAGCGCGTGGACCTGCAGGTGCAGGGGCCGCTGGAATACGCCATCGTGGACGAGGTCGACTCAATCCTCATCGACGAGGCCCGCACGCCGCTGATCATCTCCGGCGCCGCCCACGACGACGCCCAGAAATACCGGGATGCCGATCGCGTCGCCCGCAGGATCGTCGAGTTGAATCGGCCCTGGACCATCGTGGAGAAGGAACTGGAGGCCGCCAAGCGCGGCATCAAGGCGGCCGAGGGAGACGAGGAAAAGGCGGCCGGCGATCAGAAGCTGATCGAGGCGGCCCGCAGGCGCGGGCAGGAGGCCCGCAGGGCCTACATCTCCGCACTCGGTCGCATGCTGGTGGGGGCTTCGGGCGACCGTGTCCACGAACTCTGCAAGCACCACTCGGTTCCCGAAGATCTGCGGGAGGAGGCCATCGAGGAGGCCAACCGGCTGGCGGCCGCCGGCGAAAAACCGCTGGTCCAGTATTTCGAGGTGGAGCCGGATCGCAAGAGCGTCCACCCGACGCATGAAGGCATCGCCGCCGCCCAGGAAGAGGCCGGCGTCGGCTCCTTCTACGTCGGCAACAACATGGAATGGCCGCACCTGCTCGAACAGGCCCTGCGCGCCCACGTGGTCTACGAGAAGGACAAGGATTATGTCATCGACCGCGGGCGGACCGGCGAAATGGAGATCGTCATCGTGGACGAGTACACCGGCCGGAAGATGGTCGGCCGGCAGTGGTCCGAGGGCCTTCACCAGGCCATCGAGGCCAAGGAACGGGTCCCCATCAAGCAGGAGACGCAGACCCTTGCCACCATCACCCTCCAGAACTTCTTCAAGCTCTACAGGCAGATCTCCGGGATGACCGGCACGGCGCAGACCGAGGCCGAGGAATTCAGCAAGATCTACCGGCTCGAGGTCGTGACGATCCCGACCAACCGCCCCTGCATCCGCCAGGACAACGACGACCGCGTCTATCGCAAGGCCCGCGAGAAGTGGGAGGCGATCATCGAGGAGATCAAGCTCTACTCCGACGCGGGCCGGCCGGTGCTGGTCGGGACCACCAGCGTCGAGAAAAGCGAGATGCTCTCCACCATGCTCCGCCGAAAGTACGGCATCGAGCACGAGGTGCTCAACGCCAAGCAGCATGAGCGCGAGGCGCTGATCGTCGCCAAGGCCGGCCAGCAGCACAGGAACGCCCACGGCGAAATGGTGGGAAATGTCACGATCGCCACGAACATGGCCGGCCGCGGCACGGACATCAAGCTCGCTCCCGAGACGGTCTTTGACGTGGAAAAGGATCCCTCCGACCCCACCGGCAGGAAGCTGGTGGCGGTGCAGAAGGTCACCGGAAAACGCACCGCCTTCGAGAACACCACCGACTCGGTCTATTACACCCCGCCCGGGGCGACCATGACCGGCGGCCTGCACGTGATCGGCACCGAGCGGCACACCGCGCGGCGAATCGACAACCAGCTCCGCGGCCGTTCCGGACGCCAGGGCGATCCCGGGTCCAGCCGCTTCTACGTCAGCCTCGAGGACGACCTGATGCAGATGTTCGCCGGCGAGTGGACCATCAAGGTGCTTGGCTGGCTCGGCATGGAGGAGGGCCAGCACATCGAGGACAAGCGCATCAGCAAGGGCATCCTCCGCGCCCAGAAGAAGGTCGAGGAACGCAACTTCCTGGCACGCAAGAACCTCCTGGATTACGACGAGGTGATGGACTACCAGCGCACCAACTTCTACGGCATGCGCCAGAAGGTGCTGCAAGGCCGCGAGGTGGACAAGGTCATCTGGGGCATGATCGGCGAGTCGATCGAGGATGCCGTCCGCAAATACATCGAGGAGGACTACGTCTCGGCCTGCATGGCCGAATGGACCCGCCAGAATTTCGACATCACCCTCGAGCCGGAGGAGTTCCGCGGCCTGCGGTCGCTGGGCGACCTGGAGAACTACATCAAGGGCCAGGCCCGCAACGAGGTCGAACACGTGGTCTCCACCACGATCTACGAGTACATGGGCGAGGATCCCGACCAGAAGGAATGGGACACCCGCGGACTGGCCTCCTGGGCGATGAGTCGCTTCCAGGTGAATCTCTCCCAGTCGCAGATGAAGAAGATGTCGGCCGGCGAGGTCGAGGAATTCCTCAAGGCCGCCGCGATCGAACGCATCGACCACCGTGACGTCAGCGGCCTGCAGAAGTACCTGGTCCCCTTCTACGCCGAAAACCAGCTCGCCGAATGGGCCAGGGAGAAGTTCGGCATCAACGTGGACCCGATGTCGTTCGTGGCCGATCCTCTCCGCAAGGTGCGCAAGGCGCCGGAGGAGATCGCGGCCATCATCGAGAAGTCCGCCCGCGAAGCCTACGCCCGGCGCGAGATCGAGTACCCGGTGGACCATGTGCTGGCGATCGTCGGCGGCGAGCAGGCGGCCCTGGAGAATCCCTATTTCGCCGATTACATCCGCGCCTGGACCTTCATGAAGTTCCGCCAGGAACTCTCGCTGGACGAGATTCGCGGCCACAACGTGCGGCGGTTGCGCGACCGGCTCATCGGGTACATGGAGCGGTACATGGAGGATGGCGGGCTCCAGGAGGAGGTTGACGCGCTGATCGCCGCGCACACCGAGCCGGCGGCATTGGCCAAGGCCGTCAACGAGCGGTTCGCATCGGCGCTGACCGCCGACCAGGTCGCCGCGCTGATTCAACCTGCCCCGGGCGGCGCTGACGGGCCGGCCAAGCCCTCGCTGCGGGACGAATTGCTGCGTATCGGGCGGGCCTTCCTGCGCCGCGAACTGACGGACCTTGAGCAGTTCGTGCTGATCCAGATCTTCGATCAGTCCTGGAAGGATCACCTCTACGCGATGGACATGCTGCGCGCGGGCATCGGCCTGCAGGCCTTCGCCGAGCGCGATCCGCGCACGGTCTTCAAGAAGGAAGGCTACCGTTACTTCCAGGAAATGATGGAAGCGATCCGCGACAAGGTGACCGACCTGATCTTCCGCGCCCGCATCGTGGGCGAGGCCGAGCGACGCAGCGCCTACCGCGTTACCGGCGCCCAGCACGCCGACACCGGTGGCTATGGCGTGGGTGAGAACGTCGCCGCCACCAGGGCCATGCTGGGCGAGCAGCAGGCCCAGGCCGGCGAAGCGGCCGAAGGCTCGGCCACGGTGGTCAAGCCGATCGTCAATGAGAAACCCAAGGTCGGCCGCAACGATCCCTGCCCCTGCGGCTCGGGCAAGAAGTACAAGAAGTGCTGCGGCGCCAACGCGTCGTAGAGTGTGTTGTCTGGACAGTCGCCGATCGCGAACCCGGTCGGCTGGCACGCCGCCTGTTTGCGCTTGCCGCGCCAGGCGGAGCGCCGGCGGGTTCTCGCCCGGGGCCGCACTGGCGCGGGTCTGATAACTCCGCGGGCATCGGTGCGCCGGCCCCGGTCCGAACCGGCCTTTGAAGCCCCGCCGATTCCCCTGCCGATAAACCATCAGGAGTACCGTCCCCTTGAGCCAGAATACGCCCCAGACGCCCACCTTCGAGCAGACGCTGTCTGACCAGCTCGGCCAGATGCAGGCACAGCTCGACCAGCTTCGCCAGCAGCTTTACGAAAGCCAGCGCCTGGCGACGATCGGGACCATCTCGGCCGTCATCGCCCACGAGTTCAACAACCTGCTGACCCCCATCGTCTCCTACTGCCAGTATGCCCTGGGCAGCGCCGAGAGCGAGAAGCCCGACATGGAGATGATCCGCAAGGCCCTGTCCAAGAGTTTTCAGAGCGCCGACAAGGCCGGGAAAATCTGCCAGTCGATGCTCGGCCTGGCGCGGGGTCAGTCGGTGTTTGGCGAGGTGCCTGTTCAGAAACTGGTGGATGAGACACTGCTGGTCATGGCCCGCGATCCGCAGAAGGATGGCATCGCGTTGCGGGTGCAGGTGCAGCCGGGCCTGACGGTGTATGGCGATCCGATCCAGCTCGAGCAGGTGCTGCTGAACCTGCTGATCAACGCCCGCCATGCCATGCTGGGCCGGGGCGGCTCGCTGACGATCAAGGCCTCGCGAGCCGACGATGATCAGGTCAGGCTTCAGGTCATCGACACCGGCCCGGGGATCGCCGAGAAGAACCTGGGACGGATCTTCGAGCCTTTCTTCACGACCAAGGGCACCACGCGCAAGGGCGAGGCCAAAGGGACGGGCCTCGGGCTGACCATCTGCAAGGAAATCATTGAGCATCACAAGGGGCGGATCGAGGTATCATCGGAAGTCGGGAAAGGCACGACATTTACCATCATCCTGCCGATCCGCGGATGAAACGTGAGGCCGATGCCTGTCGGCCTGATTCGATTTATCGGACTTTCTCAAGACGGGGCGGTTGGCGAGCCGATACAACAAAGTACGATTCGCGGAAGGAGCATGCCGTGACGGTAATGGTCGATCATGAACCGCTGGCAACCAGGGACCTGGGGCTTCAAACCCTCGGCCACGTTCTGTCCCATCTGCAGAAGGACAATCGCCTGGTGGTGCAGGTGTTGATTGACGGGCAGGCCCCGCCCCCCGGGGAACTCAACGGCCTGCGGCAGACGAATCTGGAGGGGCGGACCATCTTCATCGAAACGGCCGACCCGCGGGAATTGAGCCTCCAGGTGCTCGAGGAGGTGGCCAGCCAGCTTCGGCAGAGCGGCCCGGCGTACGGCGAGGCGGCGGAATTGTTTGCCCGCAATCAGGCCAACCGCGCCCTGGAGAAGCTCTCCGGGTGTCTGCGGGTCTGGCAGGATGCGGAGGAATCGGTCTCGAAGGTGGCACAGCTCCTGCGGCTGGACCTGGAACTGATCGAGGTGGAGGGCCGAAGCCTCCGCGAGGCAATGCAGGAGTTCGCCGAGCAACTGAAACAAATCCGCTCGACCCTGGAGCATCGCGATTATGTCAGCCTCAGCGACATCCTGATTTACGAAACGGGGGACATCACCCGCAGATGGATCGCCGCGGTCGGGGCCGTCGGGGAGTCGGTCAGGCAGCTCCGTTAGAACGCGAACCGGAACATGACCGGGCAGTCGTGTCCGAAGGGCGGCGGGGCGGACCCACGCGGCACGACGTAATCGCCCTCGCTCCAGCTCCCGCGATGCGCCGACGCGGCCTGGATGATTCTTCCTTGCCTCGCCGCATTCTCCCAGGCCATTTCCCGCGAAGAGGAACCTCTCTAAAATCTCCCCTGATGACCACCGACGATCTTCAGGCCCAGTGCGAGGCTGGCCAGCAGGCACTGATGCGCGGAGACTACCTGCGCGCGGAGCGAATGCTGTCGGCCGCCGAGGTTAAGGCCCGGGCGGTGCGGGATTACGACACGCTCCGGCGCCTCTACATGCCGGTGCAGGAGGCGCGGCGGCAGATCCGCCAGCGCTGCGGCGAGGGAATCGTCGCCCTGGACCTGTTCTCCAACGGGCCGCACGATGCGATCGACGCCCGGCACGTGGTTGAGCACTTTCCCTTCGGGCAATTGCTGGTGGCAGGTTGGATGAGCCTGGAGCCGGCCGTGCAGGTTCGGCAGCTGGCTCGCCAGCGAGAGTTGTACCTGGAGACGCTGCTGGGGGCGGTCTACCCGACATGCGAGGGCCGGGCGATCGTGATCGCACCGCTGAAGGACACGCCGCTGCCGCCGTGGGAGAATGGCATGATCGCGCAGCTGCGCCCGCTGTTGCCGCCCGAATGCCTGCTGCTCCGGGAGACGGAACTGCCGAGCGGCGCGGCTAGGGGATCGGCCGAGACCCTCCGCCTGGTCATGAGCCTCTGGGAACGGCTGCACGCGCCGTTCATCGCGGCGGCGGAAGCCGCTGCCGATCCGATCCTGCGGATGGAGGCGTATCGGCGGGCGATCGAGGTCGATTACGCCTGCGAACCGGCCCACCAGCGGCTGGCGGATGTGGCCCGGCAGATCAGGAACCGGCAGGACGAATCAGCGGCCCGCTGAGCCAGACAATCGCGGGACGACAGGCTGAAACCAGGCCTGCTTCCTCTGGTTGACATAGACGGGAACCCGCAGGGCTTGCTGGAGGTCACCACGGCCCGCATGTAGAGTTCGTCGCTGCGGACAACATAGGTCGGTTCGCGGCCGGTCGCTTCGGCCAGGACTACGCCGATTTCGCCGCTTGACTCGGCGCAGTTGCGCGTGCCGATGGAGCGGGTGGTGAACGTTGCATTGCCGTCCCGGCGGATGCGGATGGTCAGGTGGTTGTCGCGGAAGTCCACATCATCAAGAACGACTCCGCTGGAAGCATAGAAATCCCCGGCGAGCATGACCGGCAGCTGTAGAAGGAAGAACAGGCGGGTGTGCTTCGGCATGTCCGGGGCATCATAGGGTCCCGACAGGGCGCGAAAAAGAACCCACCCGGTTTCGGGTGGGTCCTGGTGCATTCCACGAACGCAGCCGGTTCAGGCTTAGAACCCCGAACCCTTCCTCGGAAGGAGGATGGTGTCAAGGTCCAGCTGGGGCTGAATGAGGCTGGGATTCATGCGGGCCGGGTTCATCTGCTGGGCAGTGGAGCCGGAGCCCTGCACGGTGGCGGCGGCAAAGATGCAGTCCTTGTTGGCGCCGACCCATGCGGTGTTGTACCACTCGCAGTGGCCGTCGTTGTACAGGACGTTCTGGCCTTCACCCTCATGGTTGCGGCTGTTGAGCTTCTTCTGCTCGGTGGCCGGGGAATTCTCAGTCACGCTGGCAGCAGCGGTCAGGTCCGCGTCGTTGCGATCGCCGGCGATCGCGAAGTCGGCAACGACCGAGCTGTTCATCTTGTAGCCAAGGCCGACCGCGGTCGCATCCGGGTAGGGCTGGGCATAAGAGTAGCTCAGGTTGTTGCTGCTGGTGAAGTTGGCGCGGCTGGCGGCCGGCAGGCCGTTGAGCGTGTCCTTGTCCTGATTGCTGCTGGGGCAGACGAAGACCTCGGGGTTGAGGTCGGCGTTGCGGATCAGCAGGAACAGGCAGGCGGTGACGTCATTGACCTGCACCTGGGGGCCGAACGGATCGGGAACCGTGAGCGTGCCGCCGCCGGTGAAGGCGTTGGGGGCGGCGCCGATCTGGTACCTCACACGGGGGTACTGGCCCTTGTTGTCGTTGGCATAGAGCAGCAGGCCCTGGCCAATCTGACGGAGGTTGGATGCGCACTTCACGCGGTTGGCACGCTCCTTGGCGGCGTTCAGTGCGGGCAGCAGAATCGAGATCAGAAGGGCGATGATCCCGATGACGACCAGCAGCTCGACAAGGGTGAAGCCTTGGGAGCTGCGACGATTGAGACGCGTCATATGACGCTCCTTTCGCAATGCGTCGAAGGAGCTGCCAAAGCGTGTCGGCGTAGTAAGGACGGATGATTGCCGTTTCACTGAAACAGCCAGTGACCGTCGATCGCGCCCAGACACTCCTTGCGACTTGAATCTGAACACCCGACGACGAACACCGCCGACCGGGCGAACTTCACCAGTATATTAATGACCCGTGAGGCGATCAAATGTCTCACAGGAAATCGACCGGTTTTTATGGGAGGTGACCTCTTCATCCAACCGGCCGTTAATGGAATATACACGGGGTGCGCGAAGGGGGTCAAGGAAAAAAGACGGCAGTCAAGGCTGTCTCGGATGTCACCGTAGCACGGGCATCCTGCCCGTGCCCCAACACCTCAAGCCCCGCTGTCTCGGATGCCGCCGTAGCACGGGCATCTTGCCCGTGCCCCAACACCTCAAGCCCTCGCTGTCTCGGATGTCGCCGTAGCACGGGCATCTTGCCCGTGCCCCAACACCTCAAGCCCTCGCTGTCTCGGATGTCGCAAGGCATCAGGAACGTTAAGTCGCAATCCCTTGCCGTTACAGAAATAAGAAAGGCCCCGCAATCCTGTGCAGGGCCTTGGGACAAGCGAGCGCGACGGGACTCGAACCCGCAACCACCGGATCGACAGTCCGGTACTCTAACCAATTGAGCTACGCGCCCTCAATTCGGTCAACGAGACCTAAATTTACGCACGCCTGCCCCGTTGTCAAGGCGCGCCTTTTGCGCACGCCGGAATGCGATCGGTATAATCCGGCCTCATGATCCTCGCCGGAATTGACGAGGCTGGTTACGGGCCGATTCTGGGCCCGCTGGTGGTCGGGTGTTGTGCCTTTGATGTGAACCACGATGCCCCGGATCTTCCCTGCCTCTGGAGTCGCCTGCGCCGGTCCGTCTCCAAGTCACGTGACAAGAAGGGCCTGCGCATTCACATCAACGACAGCAAACAGGTCTATTGCCCCTCCGCGGGGCTCAAGGAACTCGAACGCTCGGTGCTTGCTCTGGTGGCCGCCACGGGGTCCTGTCCAGCCACGCTGGATGACCTGATTGCCCGGTTGGCCGACCACGCCCGATCCGATCTGGCCACCCACCCCTGGTACGTCGCCACGCCCCATGAGAAGTTCCCGCTGGAGCAGGACGGCACTTCCATCCGGCTGCTGGCCAAGGGCTTGCGCGATGAGATGGAACGCTCAGCCACCCGCTGCGTGCATTTGGCCGCCCGCATCCTGCCCGAACGTCACCTCAACGACCAGTTTAAAAAGACCCGCAACAAGAGCAGCGTCCTGTTCAGTGCTTCGGCAGTGCATCTGGACGGCCTGATTCGCAGTTTCGGTCAAATGGGTTTGACCGTCTTCTGCGACCGCCAGGGGGGGCGGGAGCACTACGGCCATCTGTTACGCCTGATGTTCGATGAATGGTCCCTGGAGGTGGTTCAGGAAGTTGAGGGGCTCAGCGAGTATGCCCTGGTGCAAGGTCGGCATCGCGTGCGCCTGATTTTCCGGGAGAAGGCCGAGAGCCGGTGCATGTCCGTGGCCGTCGCCTCGATGATCGCCAAGTATCTTCGCGAGGCGCTGATGCACCGTTTCAATGCCTGGTGGCAGGGGCTGGTGCCGAACCTGGCGCCGACGGCCGGCTATTACACCGATGGCCTGCGATTTCTGCGCGACATCGACGGCAAGCGCCGGGAACTGGGTCTTCATGACGCGGACCTGGTTCGTTCTCGATAGCCCGCGGCGGCGCTGCGTCCCGTTCAGGTCGATGCGATGCGCTTCGTGGAGAAGACGGCTTTCATTGCCGCCTTGGGTGCGGCGACGGTTCCGGTGACGGCGAAGTTGAACGGGTTCTCATCCAGATCGTTTGTGGAGAAGCTGATCGTCCCGTTGCGTGCGCCCGCGGCGCCGGACAGGAGCCTGACCGTGAAGGTGCCGCTCTTGCCGGGCGCAAGCAGAGTCGGCGGCGGATCGACGACCTGGTATCCCTTGGGCAGGCTGATCTTCCCCAGGCTCAGGGTTGTCCCGCCAGTGTTGTAGACGGTGAAAGTGCGGGTCGGTCCGGCCGAGTTCAACCGGACCGTCCCGAATGAAACGGCCGTCGTCTGTCCATCCCTGATCTCCGTCTTGCCGAGTTTCACCACGATCTCCGGCGGCCTGGGGTCATCGTTGGCGATCGTCACCAAGCCGGTACTGCGGGCCAGGGTCGCGTTCACAGGGCCCCTTAACTTGACGTAGAAGATCTCGTTGGGCTCGTACAGCGTGTCGCCGACGATAGCGCCGCTCAGCAAGATCGTCTGGGTGGTTTCCCCGGGACCGAACAGCAGCGTGCCGCTGGACGAATTGTAGTCGATGTTGGCCAGGGCCGTTTTCGGGGCCGTCGCGTATGAAACGGTGACGGGCCGATTGCTTGCCGCGGAGAGATTCACCGCGAGGCTCACGCCCCGGGTTCCCTTGTTTCCTTCCGTCACGCTCGCGTCCGCGATCGCGAGGGTCGGCGTCGGGTCGTCATCCAGGATCGTCCCGGTCGTCACCGCCGCGGACCAAAAGGCGTTGTCCACGTTCGCAATCGTCAGCGTCAGCGTCTCATCGTCCTCGTCCCGCGCATCCTGCACCAGTTCCACGACCACCGTCTGCTCCAACTCCCCCGGCGCAAACGTGATCGACCCCGACTGCGGCACGTAATCGGCCGCCGCCGTCGCCGTGCCGCCGCCGATCGCGTAATCGAGGGTGACCGACCGGTCAAAGGTCGGCGACACGTTGCTCAGCCGCAGCGTGAATGTCAGTGCTTGACCCTCAATGCCCGAGGGGTTGCCGTCAACGCTCAGCGTCGGCACGGGGATGTCGCCGTCGTCCAGGATCGTTGCCGTCGCAAGGTTCTGCCCGCCGATGACGGCTCCCGTCGGCTGCTGGAGGAAGATCAGGAACGTCTCGTCGTTTTCCACGTCAAAGTCGCCGTGGATCGTGATGTCGATGGTCTTCTGTGTCTGGCCCGGTTGAAAAACCAGCGTTCCCCCGGCCGGCGAAGAATAGTCCCGGCCGTTGGTGGCCGTGCCCCCGCCGACCACGTAGGGAACCGACACGACGTTGCCGCTGGGCGAAGAGAGCGTCACCGGCACCTGAAGCGTGCCGGTGCCCCGGTTGCCCTCCACGATGGATGCGTCCGCGATGCTCACTTCGGGCGTGCCGTCGTCGTCCACGATGGTGATCGTCGCATCGCCTCCAAGCGTCAGCCCCACCGGTGAACTCAGGGCCAGGATGAACGTCTCGTCGTTTTCGTCGGCCAGGTCCGTGACGATCGGTATGACCACCGCAGCCTGCGTCTGGCCGATGTTGAACGTCGCCACGCCCGTGGTGAACGTGTAATCCCCGGGGTGTGACGCCGTCCCGCTGACGGTCGTGTAGACCACGCTGGCGGCCGCGTCTTCCGGGGCGCGGTTCAGTCGCAGCGTCACGGTGACGGTCTTGCTCCCGCCGCTGCCCTCCACCACGCTGGTGCTGTAGGCCGTAACGATCGGCGCCGGGTAGAGCGGGCTGAGCATCGCGTAGAGGTCGCGGTTCGAGTTGTTGTCCTTTGTCGGGTCGATGTTGGTGGCCGAACTGGCAAACAGGATGTACCTGGCGTCGGGTGTCATGCCTGCCCATGTCGAAGCCCCGTTGGCCGCCGCCGTTCCGGAACTGTTGACCGACAGCATTTCGATCGTGCCCCCGGTCATGTCCGCGATATAGACATCCTCCAGGCCGTTGTTCTTGCCGCGCGGCAGGGGCGACAGATCCAGCGCGCCGCTGACGAACGCCACGAACCGCCCATCTGCGCTGATCGACGGCCTGGAACTGCCGAACTGGCTTCCCGTTCCGCTGATTCCCGGCGCCTTGCTCACCAGTTGCAGGCTTGTCCCCACGCTGCCGGCCTGGGCATCGAACCGGTAGATATCCGGGGCGTCATTCCGTTCGGCGTCGCTGGTGAGCGTCGAATAGGTCTCAAACGCCACGTACCGGCCGTTGTCCGAGATCACGGCATTGTACGACGGCAGGGTTCCGGGATTGCCTTGTCCCGGCCCGGGTCGGACGCTGACGCTTGCCAGCTTGGTGGCGCCGGTTTGCAGATCCTTCCAGAACACGTCGTTGACGCCGTTGGTGTCGCCCGAGACGATGTTGGTCGCCAGGCTCTCGAAGGTGATGTAGCGTCCGTCAGGGGTCAGTCGCGGATGATCCGAATGGCCATTGGCGGTGGTGACTCCGGTTGCCTCCAGGGAGACGGCCCGGAGGCTATTGCCGGCCATGTCGAACACGAACACGTCGCGGTTGGCATTCAGGTCGTTGGCCGCCAGGTTCGTCGCCTCGCTGACGAAAACGATGCGCTGGCCGTCGGCGCTGATCGAAGGTTCGCGTGAGTGTGCGTTGCCCCCCAGCGACGCCTGCGTGCGGTCGCGGCTGACCAGCCGCGTTTCGCCCGTCAGCATGTCGCGCCAATAGATGTCGAACGTGTCCGATGTCTTGCTCAGGCCCGGGGCCAGATTGCCCGCTCCGCTGGTGAAGGCCACATACCGCCCGTCGCTGGAGATGACCGGGTCGGCGCTGAGGCCATTGCCGCCGGTCGTGGTCGAGCCGGGGATTGCGCTGACCAGTTCCGTCGTGCCATTGAGCAGGTTTCGGCGGAAGATCTGCCAGGCGGCGTTGCCCACGAATCCGGCGAGAAGGTTTCGAGCGCTGCTGGTGAAATAGACGTAGCGCCCGTCGGAACTGATGACCGGGTCAAAGGAGTCCCAGTCTCCGCCCCCGGTCTTGCTGGAATTCTCCGAAATCAGGATGGTCGTGTTGTTCTGACGATCACGCACGTACACGTTGCTGAAGTCTCCGGTCACCCCCGGAACCAGCGCCGACGTGCTGGCGAACGCGACGTAGCGGCCGTCGGGCGTCATGGTCGGACCGTCCCACCGTTCAAACCCCCGCGGCTCGGAGATTTCCACTCTGCCGCTGCCGGAGAAGCCCAGCGTCGATGCACTAACCAGCGATGCCGCCAGCAGTTGCCGTTGCTCCAGCGGCTCTGCCACTGCGTATCGGCCATTGGCGCGTCTGGATTGATGCCCGCGGCGTGTTTCCCGCATGGTTTGGTTCCCGTTGTCCGGCCCACGACCCTGTCAGCAATCCGGTTATACTAGCAACTCTATGCGATTTCTCGTTACCGCCGGCAATACCCGGGAAAGAATCGACCTGGTCCGCGACTGGGGGAACATCTTTACCGGCAACACCGGCCTGGCCATCGCCATGGCACTGGCTCCCATCGGCCAAGTTGATCTGCTGACAAGCAACCGCGTTCACCTGGCCCAGGTCAAGGAGCATTCGGCCATCAGGGGTCTGGGTTTCACCGAGCATGCGGAGCTGAAAGGGGCCCTTGCCGCTCTCATGTCGGCGCAGGCCTACGATGCGGTGTTCATGACGGCGGCCGTTGCCGATTACAAGCCGGCCGGCGTCTTCCGCGTTGTGGAGCGCCGGGGCACGGAAGGGGGACGCCAGACCTGGGTGGTGGAGAATGTTCAGGCCGGCAAGGTGAAGAGCACCCATCCGGCGATTGCCGTTCTGGGCCAGCCAACCGAGAAACTCGTCGATCTATTCCGCACACAATGGAATCACCGCGGCCTGCTGGTGAAGTTCAAGCTGGAGGTGGGGATCACAAAGGATGCGTTACTGGAGATCGGCCAGGCGAGCCGCATGGCGTCCGGGGCTGATTACCTTGTGGCCAATACCCTGGAGATGGTTACGGGGCCGCAGGCGGGGGCGTATCTGCTCTGGCAGGGGGGGCATGAGTTCGTTTTGCGAGAGGAACTGGCCGGGAGATTGGCCAGACTGGTTCGTTGTTGAAATCGCGGATTGCTGCAACAGGCGGCAGGACTCGGCGGTATCAAGAATTGTCAGGACAGCCTTGCCATGGCAGGTGGTGCGGGGGACCCGTCATGAGTCGTAAGTCACGGCTCCAGCGGTGGATCTGTTTGGTCAGGGTTCAGTAGGATTGTGGGTCGGGAATCGCGGCCGGGCGGGCGGCGACCATGGCCGTGCGCCCACAAGTCAGGCCGGTCTGCCCGGCTAGAACATGGGCGTGGTTTTATAAGTGAACCGCCCCAATCCATTGATGTCCGGCGAGGTCTATGCACTTGAGCAGGTGGATTGAAAAACCGCGGCGGTTCGCAACAATACGGACCCTCAACGCCGTGGAGGCCTGAAGGTAATTGAACATTCGAGGAGTACACCAATGACGAAGTCTTTGAAAGTGACAGTTGCAGCCTGGGCGGCCGCATCGCTGCTGGGAATTGGTCTGGTTCTGCCGGGTGCGGTTCGGGCGGAGGAGGCGCCGATTGATTCAATCGAAGCCCAAAGCCAGAAGGATGTTCCGTCCGACTGGGTTCCCGTCCAGTTCAAGTTGCCCAAGCCTGCGTTCATCGGAACGCCCAAGCAGGCTCCGGCCGGGTTGAAGATTTACAAGGCCGCCGGCAATCGGCAGCGGGACACGGTTTCGCCGTTCAGGGCACCCAAGGGCGTTGAGAACCTGGCTCTGGGCAAGAAGGTGACCAGTTCCGACAAGGACCCGATCATCGGCAAGGTTGACCTGATCACGGATGGGGACAAGGAAGCGCAGGATGGGAGCTGGGTTGAGCTTGCTCCGGGACTGCAGTGGGTCCAGATCGACCTGGGCCAGACGTGCGAGATCTATGGCATTCTCGTGTGGCATCACCACGCCGATCCGCGGGTTTACAAGGACGTGGTGATCCAGGTGGCCGATGACGCCGACTTTATCACCAACGTTCAGACCGTGTTCAACAACGACGACGACAACAGCTCAGGGCTTGGCCTGGGCAAGCACTATGGTTACTTCGAGCAGTTCAACGGCTGGCTGGTGCCGACCAACGCCGTGAAGGGCCGCTATGTTCGCCTTTACAGCAATGGCAGCACCTCCGACGATCAGAACCACTACACCGAGGTCGAGGTGTGGGGCCTGAAGAAGTGAACGCGGGGTTGATCGCTGCAAGACGTTGCCAACCGGCGGCCGCCAGCGCGGTGGCCGGTTGGCAACGCCGTTTTGGGAATAACCGATGATCAAGCCGGAATGATCACCTTGGAATTGGAGCATTGCTCTTTGACGGCTGATTCGGGTTTGGGAATTCATCATTGAACACGGGAACGTGATGGCGAAGCGCTTGGCATTCCCCGTCCTGCTTATACTCGTTGCCCTGGGTGCCTTGCTTTTCCGCATTCCCCGCCTGACCGACCGACCCTTCCACGGGGATGAGGCCATCCACGCCTACAAGTTCAATGATGAGGTCTTCACCCACCACACCTACAAGTATGATCCCCACGAATACCATGGCCCGACGATCTACTACTTTGCGCTGCCGGTTTTCCGGTTGACGGGAACCACCTACGCCACCAGCACCGAGGCCACATTCCGCATGGTCCCGGTCATCTTCGGGGCGGCCACCATTCTCCTGTTGTGGCTCGTGCGCGACGGTCTTGGCACCGTTGCCACGATTTGCGCCGCTGTCCTTTTGGCCGTCTCCTCTCCACTGGTCTTTTACAGCCGCTATTACATCCAGGAAACGCTCATGGCGTTCTTCATCCTGGGCGCGATCGCCGCCGGCTGGCGATGGATCAACAATCCGCGGGTGGGGTGGGTGGTGCTGTTCGGCGTCTGCGCAGGATTGGCGCATGCGACGAAGGAGACGTGGGTTCTTTCCGCGGCCGCGGCGGTGTTTGCCCTGGGGGGGACGTGGCTGTGGCACCGATTAACCACAGAGAGCGCAGAGGATGGAAGGCGGAAGGATGAGGATTGCTCAGGCAGGGCATCGTCATCCTCAAGCCTCCTGACGGTATCCAACTCTGCGAGCATCCGTGCCTCCGCGGCGAAAGCGATCCTTCTCGCCGCGGTCATCGCCCTGGCCGTCGGCCTGACGATCCTCTCCACCTTCTGGACGCACCCCCGGGGCGCGTTGGACTCGTTGCTGACGTTCCTGCATTACGCCAAGCGCACGGGTTCGGGCGTTAGCCTGCACGACCAGCCCTGGTATTACTACATTCAGATTCTCGGCTACCACCGTTATGGCTTTGGCGCACCTCTCTGGACGGAGGCGGCCATATTCGCCCTGGCCGCCGGCGCGGCGATCAACGAAACGGCGAACCGGAGAAATGGCGAGCGCGCGAACAAGCCTGCGGTCGATTCGCCAATTCGTCCTTGCGCCCATTCGTGCCTCTTCATCCGTTATCTGATCCTCTATACGCTTTTCCAGTGGTTGTTCTATTCGCTGATTTCATACAAAACCCCCTGGTGCATCCTCGCCTTCTGGCAGCCCACGATCCTGCTGGCCGGCGTGGGCATGTCCACGATCATCACGCGCGGTTCCCGGATGGTTCTCTGGTCGCTGTTGGTGTTTGGCCTGTTGGCCGCCGCGACGGTTGGGGGGTTGTCCCTGATCGACCATTTCCCCGCCCACAAGGCCAACTGGCCGAGAATCACGTGGCAGGTCTGGACAATCATCGCCGCGGTCGGGGCGCTGAGCGTGGCCGCGGGGTTACTGCCGGCGTTGGCTCTGCGCATACTGCTGGTTCCGGCCCTGGCCTTTGCGCTCTATCACCAGGGGGAGCAATCCTGGCGATCGAATTATTCGATGTCGTCTGACTGGCGCAATCCGTGGGTTCATTCCCATCCCATGCGGAAGATGTTCGACATCACCCGTCGCATCGACCAGGTTGCAGCCGTCGCTCCGGAGAAGAACCGCATTCTCATCAAGGGTTTTACCAAGGACATCTGGCCGCTGCCCTACTATTTGCGCAATTATCCAAACGTCGGCTACTGGGACCACGTTCCGGACGATGTGGATGCGGCCGTCATCCTGTGTGAACCCGAGCAACTCGATCAGGTCAATGAGCGGGCCAAGGCCAGGTATCACCATTCGATCGAGGGGCTTCGGCCCACGGTGACGCGGATGCTGCTGATTCGCGAGGACTTGTGGCAGGCGTTCTTGAAGACGCGCAGCCCCGGTGCAACTTCCACCAGATGAATCGCCGCTGCGGGGAGTTGATGTCGCCGTTGCTTGCCTGCCTCCGCTCCTTTGCGTACCTTCTGCACACACGGAGGTTCGCCTTATGCTCCGAATGAGCGTTGTTTTTCCGCTGGTCCTTGTCCTGGGGATTGCCGCCGGTTGCGCGAGCAAGCGACAGGCCACATCCCTGAAGCCCCAGGAGTTCTACCAGCCTTCCACCCGTCCGGCGGCCATGCCGGCCTACACGATGGCCGGCAATGCTCCGGTCCCCTCCGTTGCCGCGGCGGCCGTGACCACGCAGCCGGCGGCATCGCTTTCGCCGGATGCGCCTCCGGACGATCCGATCATTGCGCCAACGACCCGTCCGGCGCTTCGCCCGGCAACCGTTCCCACGTCCCTTTCGCAGGGCAAGTACCTGACCGTGGGGACAGTCGTAGCCGAGGCCAACGGTCGAGCCATCTTTGCCGACAAGGTGCTGACCAAGCTCGATCCTGCGCTGCGAATCCGGGCCGTGGAACTCGCCGCGAAGAGCAACGACCCGCTGCCCCTTTTCCGCGCCGAGGCCGCCACCCTGATCGAGCGGCAGATCATGGAGGAGATCAACAACGAGCTGGAGTTTGCGGCCGCACAGCGCAACACCGGCGAGGATGAGCAGCGGATCGCGACGGTGGTCACCACGCAGTTCCGCACCAAGGAGATCACCAAGGCCGGCGGCTCGCTGGCGGTTGTCCGCGCCCGCTACGCGGCCGAGGGCATCGACTTTGAAGAACGCCTCAACGAGGAATACCAGAAGAACCTGATCTGGATTTTCTACGCCCGCCAGGTCTGGCCCAAGGTTCAGGTCACCGCGGACGACATGCGGGCCTTCTATGAGCGTTACAAGAACGAGCTGTACACCGATCGCTCCGAGGTCCTGTTCCGCGCTATTACCATCACCGATGAGAGCGCCGGCGGAGAAAAGGACGCCCGCGAACTGATCGAGAGCATCCACGCCAAGGCCAGGCGCGGCGATGACTTTGCCAAACTCGCATCCGACCAGAATCACAACCGCCAGTGGCTCAAGCAGGGCGGCTACCTCAATGCCAGGACCGAAGGCGGGCAGATCGTTGGCTTGCCGATTGCTCGCGGTTCGCTCAAGCTTGAACAACTCGAGGCCCTGGCCTTCAGGACCGAGGTGGGACAGGTCAGTGACATCCTCCGCGTGGACAAGGCTTTTTACGTCGTGAAGGTCGAGCAGAAGACCCTCGGCTCCACTCGCCCCTTCGAGGACGCGGCCGTCCAGAACGACATCCGCGAAAGGCTCACCAGGGCCCAGCGACAGGAATTGCGTGACAAGGAAAAGCGCAAGCTCCGCGATTCGGCCGTGTGGCGCATCGACGACAAGAACCTCCTGGTCTGCCTGGAGATGGCGATGCAGAAGTACGCGATGTACGCACGGGGGGAGTAGGCCTGTCCGGGACACGCCCGTCCGGCGGCCGTGTGTAGGGGAAAAGTTAGGAAATCTGGTCGGCGGGTTGCGGGCGCGGCGCATTCTTGAGGCCATGCGCTTGAACTTCAACTGGCTGTTTGCCAAAATACCGCCCTTGCCCGCCGGTTTGGCGGGTTGGTTGAGAGAGTTGCAGGCCACGATGAAAACGAAGACGTGCTAGCTCGACTGTTCCGCACCTTGAGCGCAGGTGCTGTGCAGTCGAGTCGGCCGCTTCCGGAGTTCATCCGTGGCCGATTCTGTTTTTAGAGAATCCGTTGCTTTTGAGGGAGATCGACCATGTCCGTGAATGTCGCAGTCGTCGGAGTGACCGGGGCCGTCGGGCAGGAGTTTTTGAACGTCCTGGCCGAGCGCAAGTTCCCGTTCAAGAGCCTCAAGCTTCTGGCCTCGGCGCGCAGCGCCGGCAAGAAGATCGACTTCGCGGGCAAGACGTACACCGTGGAGGAGCTGACCAGGGACAGCTTCAAGGGGATTGACATCGCGCTGTTTTCGGCTGGCGGGTCGATCAGCAAGGAATACGGGCCGATTGCGGTGCAGGCCGGCGCCATTGTGGTGGACAACAGTTCGGCGTTCCGAATGAAGGATGGGGTGCCGCTGGTGGTGCCGGAGGTGAATCCTGAGCAGATCAAGAAACACAACGGGTTGATCGCCAACCCCAATTGCTCGACGATCATCATGAACGTGCCGGTCTGGCCCCTTTACAAGGTCAATCGGGTCAGGCGCATCATCGTCAGCACGTATCAGGCGGTCAGCGGCGCCGGCGCCTGGGGAATGTACGAGCTGGAAGAACAGCTCAAGGCATGGGTGGAGAAGCGGCCGATCGTCAAGCAGAAGTTCCCGCACCAGATCGCCAACAACCTCTTTTCGCACAACAGCGCCGTGGCCGAGAACGGCTACAACGAGGAAGAGAACAAGATGGTCAACGAGACGCGCAAGATTTTCGGCGATCCGAAGATCATGGTGACGGCCACGTGCGTGCGCGTCCCGATCATGCGGGCACACAGCGAGTCGATCAACCTGGAGTTCGAGCGGCCGATCACGCCGGCTGAGGTGAAGGAGATCCTGAGCAAGGCGCCCGGGGTGCGGATCGTGGATGAGCCGAAGCAGAACTATTTCCCGATGCCGCTGGAGGCGTCGGGGCAGGATCTGGTGCTGGTGGGCCGCATTCGCCAGGACATCAGCCGTGACGACGGCAAGGGGATCGAGATTTTCGTCAGCGGCGACCAGGTAAGGAAGGGCGCTGCGACCAACGCGGTTCAGATTGCCGAGAAACTGGTGTAGCTGAGCGGACCGACCCGAGTGAAGCCCGCTTGCTGGCAAGGCGAGCGGGCTTTTCTATTGGCGGTGATTGGAGAGGGCGGAGTTGGCTTCGCCGCGATTCCGGGGGCAATGAAGCAGGGTGTGTATCATCTGGATGGCGACCGTCACAGGCCTCAGGGGCTGCAGATTCGGCGGCGGCCCCACGGACTGACCGGTCTGCGCAGTTTGACAGGGGCGGGATGGTATTGGAGATCGTGCGAGGAGTTGCTTGCGCTTGGTGAAGTCAGGCGGGCTGCGGCGACGCTGGAGAGGCCTTATGGTCGGTGAATCAATTGCATTGCATTGTCCGCAGCCGGCGGTTTCAGCGGCCGATGAGACGCCGATGATCGATCCGCCGAGGATCGAACTGGTGAGCGAGACGGCGCCTGCGCCGCCGGCGGCGCGCGGGCGTGTGGCGGTGCTGGCGGCACGCGGTGTCGGCAAGGCCGTCGAGCAGGCGGCCGAGTCGTTTCTGCGATTGCTGGGCATTGAACTGGTGCGTATCGGGGACAAGGAAGCCGGGTCGCCTGCTCGCGTCCTGGATGAGCAGCGGGATCTGGTTGCCGTGATCCTGCTGCGGGGCGAACAGGGGGCGGTTGCACCGGGGGGAATGCCGCAGAGCGATGCGCGGTCGGCATTTGAACTGGGATACTGCGCGGGACGGCTGGGGGCGGGGAGAGTGTGCGTCCTGCACGCATCGGGCGCGGTGTGCTGCTGCGATGAAAACGGGATCCTGCACGTGCCGATCGACGCGGCGGAGGGCTGGCAGCTTGAGATGGCGCAATATTTCAGGCGAGCGGGGCTCGACGTGGACTTGAACCGCCTGTGCTGAACGAGCCGCCCGGGGGAGACGGCCCCACCGGAGAGCAAAAACGGAACACGGCCCCATGACGGGGCCGTGGTCTTGAGGTCGGGGGAGGAGTCCGCGGGGATCAATCACTCATCCTCGTCGTCAAAGTCGTCTTCATCGTCGTCGTAGTCGTCGTCGTAGTCGTCTTCATCATCCTCTTCGTCCTCGTCCTCATCGTCCTCATCGTCGTCGTCGAAATCGTCTTCGTCGTCGAATTCCTCGTCCTCGTCCTCGTCGAACTCTTCATCCTCCTCGTCATCTTCGTCTTCGTCTTCTTCCTCCTCTTCCTCAAACTCCTCTTCCTGCTCCTCGATTTCTTCCTCTTCCTCCTCTTCTTCCTCTTCCTCATCCTCATCGCGGCGGCCGCGGCGCTTGGCTGCCTGCGGGAGCAGTTGGTCATCGAGCAGGTCGCAAGTCGAGCGAAGCGGATCCGCCAGGGGGAGCAGAATTGCACCTTCGCACAAGGTCAGCCCGATGGACGAAGCCAGCAGATCGGTATCCAGCATTCTTGCTTTCATGGGAAAAGCTCCCCAACGCAAAAGGGTGTTATGCGCGACAAAACGACACTTCGGCAGCGCCCCTGCCGAACGGGTGACTCAACTTCACCGTCCCTCCGGGGACGGCTCGCGGATTCAGCAGCGCGGTATAGATAGCGAGTTGCCGCCTGCTGTCAACTCCGCCGCACCGCGTTGGCACGCACAAACGCGCCCGGCGCAGGATGCGGCGGCGAAGATGGGGCATTGAAGCGACCGCACCGCGGGCGGTCAAGTGGGAAAACGGCTCATTTTCAAGCGTGTCGGTTTCAGGGATTCCGTGCGCCGGCGCGGGCGTCGATGTTCGCTCGGCGAAGCAGCAGGGCGTTGCCCAGGACTGTCACATCGGACAGCGCCATGGCGGCGGCCGCGATCAGCGGGTTGAGCAGGCCCAGTGCCGCCAGCGGGATGGCCAGGATGTTGTAGATGAACGCGAAAAAGAGGTTCTGGCGGATCTTTCGCATGGTGGCCTGGGAGAGGCGGATGGAAGTGGCCACGCCGTGCAGGGACCCGGAAACGAGCACGATGTCGCCGGTCTCCTTGGCGATGTCCGAGCCCGATCCGATGGCGATGCCCAGATCGGCGGCAGCCAGCGCCGGCGCATCATTGATGCCGTCGCCCACCATGGCCACCGCGCACTTGCCCCCGGGCCGCCGGCAGTTGACCGACTGGAGATCGCGGATGGCCTGTGCCTTTTGGCCGGGCGTGACCTGGGCGCGGACATCGTCGATGCCGGCCTGGAGCGCGATGGCCTGTGCGGCCCGCGAGTTGTCGCCGGTCAGCAGCACCGTGCGCAGGCCCAGTGCGTGCAACTCGGCGATGGCGGCGGCGGAGTCGGGCTTGATCTGGTCGGCCAGGACGATGACGCCGATATGCCGGGCCGAATCGTCGAGGATGTGGCCCACGTGGACGAGGGTGGCGGGCTGATCGAACGCGGTTTGCGGTGCCGCGCCGTATTTTTCGAGCAGGGCGGCGCTGCCGGCAAGGATCTTTCGGCCGTCCAGGGTTGCCACGACGCCCAAGCCCGCCTCGTTGTGGAAGGTTTCGATGTCCGGGAGGCTCAGGCCGCGCGACCGGGCCTCGGCCACGATCGCGCGGGCCAGGGGGTGTTCGCTGTACTGTTCGGCGGCGGCGGCCAGGGCAAGCACCTGCTGGGCGGTCTGTCCGTCGGCCGGAATGACGGATGCGACGGTCGGCTTTCCCTGCGTGATCGTGCCGGTCTTGTCGAGCACGACGGTGTTGATGCGTTCCGCGGACTGCAGCGCATCGATGTCGCGGATGAGGATGCCGCGGCGGGCGCCTCGCCCGATGCCGACCATGAGCGTCGCGGGAACGGCCAGTCCCAGGGCGCAGGGGCAGGCGATGATCAGGACGGAGCAGACGGCGCGGGCGATCATGCCCCAGGTCTGACCGCTCGACCAGCCGGCGGCCGAGCCGTAGCTGAACCAGCCAAGACCCGTGATCAGCGCGATGACCAGGACGGTGGGAACGAAGATCGCGGCGATGCGGTCGGCCAGATGCTGGACGGGAGGCTTGCTGGACTGGGCCCTTTCGACCAGTTCCACGATCTGAGCCAGCGCGCTTTCGGCGCCGACGCGCGTGGCCCGGATGATGAGCCGGCCATTGTGGTTGGCCGTGCCGCCGATGACCTCGTCGCCGGCTTTCTTGGCCACGGGGAGCGATTCGCCGGTGATCATGGATTCATCGACCTCGGATGCGCCGTCAACCACGATGCCGTCAACCGGGATGCGGTCGCCGGGTCGAACCAGGAGCCGGTCGCCCTTGCGGACATGGGCGACGGGGACCTGGCGCGTGCCTTGATCCTCGACGAGTGTCGCGGTCGCCGGCGCGAGGTTGAGCAGTTCGCGGATGGCCGAACCGGCCTTGTCGCGGGCGCGGGCCTCGAGCCAGTGTCCGAAACTGATCAGCGCCAGCAACCCGGCGGCTTCCATGAAGTAAAGGTCGGGGAGCTTCTGCCACCAGCCCGACAGGTAGCCGACAAACGCCACAAGGGAGTAGACGTACGCGACGGTGGAGCCCATCGCGATGAGGCTGTCCATGTTGCTGGTGCGTTGGCGGAGGGCCTTGAACGCGCCACGGTAGAAGCCGGCGCCGACGTAGATGACGGCGAGCGTTCCGGCGGCCAGCGCCAGCCACTGCATCCACAGCTCGTGTTGGTCGTGCGAGCCGGACAGGTAGAGGATCCAGTGTGTGAGTTCAACGGGCAGCCAGAGGGCGATGCCGACGACGGCGCGTCGGAGCCAGGAGCGGGCGTGAGCCTGCTGATGAGCCAGCCGCTGTTCCTCGGCGCCGGCCGCGGAGATACCCGGGTCTTCGGGATGAGCCTCGTAGCCGGATCTGCTGATGGCCTGGGCGATCTGGTCGGGGCTGGTCATTGCCGCGTCGTATTGGACGACGGCTCGACCGCGCGCGAGGTTGACGGAACAGCCCCGGACGCCGCCGACGCTGGAGGCCGCCCGGCTGACGTGGGCGACGCAGCTGGCGCAATCCATGCCGGTGACGGCGATGGAGGCTTCGCGAAGTTCGCTGGCGGCTTGAGGAGTCATGACACGTCCGGGCAACGGGCGGGACAGGCGCCGCCCAGATCAATACGCCGGTCCGGCGGAAAAAGGTTCAAGCCGGAAACGAAACAAGTCCCGGGGATTATCCGGGACCTGACGGTCGAAGCGAGGGCGGGGTCATTTCTTGTAATAGGCGGCGTTGCGTTCGATGAAGGCGGCCCACTCGGCGGGCAGGTCTTCCTGGGGGAAGATGGCCTTGACCGGACACTCATCCACGCACAGGCCGCAGTCGATGCAGGTATCGGGGTCAATGTAGAGCATTTCTTCCGTGGCAAAATTCGCCTCATCTTTCGTGGGATGAATGCAGTCCACGGGGCACACGGTCACGCAGGCGGTATCCTTGGTGCCGATGCATGGCTGGGCGATGATGTGGGCCATTTGGGGGCTCTCCTTGGTTCGGTCTGTTTTGCGGACGAATTATAGGGGTGTCGGCTGGGCGGGCAAATCAACCGCGCGAAGCACGGACAACCCCTGAAACGCGCATGCCGGATCGACGAGGAATGCCCGGAGGACCGAATGGCCAAGATGGCCCTCGCCTTGCTGGAGCGAGGCATCCGTCTGGCCGCAGGTCATCGGGGTTGCGTCATTCGGCGATGAGGCTCCTGCCGGTCATGTCCTCCGGCTTGTCCAGTCCCATCATGTGCAGCAGGGTTGGGGCGACATCGGCCAGACGGCCGTCGGCGTGGAGTTTTCGCCCCTTGAACCGGTCGTCAACGACGATCAGCGGAACGTCGTAGGTCGTATGCGCGGTGTGCGGTCCGCCGGTTTCTGGGTCGATCTCCTGTTCGCTGTTGCCGTGGTCGGCGGTGACGATGGCCGCCCCGCCGACCTGGTTCATGGCCTGGATGATCCGGCCGACGCAGGTGTCGACCGCCTCGATCGCCTTGATGGCGGCCTGCAGGTTGCCGGTGTGGCCCACCATGTCGCCGTTGGCGAAGTTGACGACGATCAGGTCGTACTGTTTGCCCAGCACGCGCTTGACCACCTCGTCGGCCACCGGGAAGGCGCTCATCTCCGGTTTCTGGTCGTAGGTGTCCACCTTTCGCCCCTGGTCATCGACCTTGGGCGAAGGGACCAGCACGCGATCCTCGCCGGGGAAGGGCTCTTCGCGGTAGTCGTTGAAGAAGAACGTGACGTGGGCGTACTTCTCGGTTTCGGCGCAACGGAGCTGCTTGAGGCCGAGGTTCGACAGGTACTCGCCCAGGATGTTCTTCATCTTGGGCGGCTTGACGTAGGCGACCTTGACGGGCAGGCCCTTCTCGTAAGCCGTCATGGTGACGTAATAGAGGTTGAGCCTGGGTCCGCGGCTGAAGCCATACTTGACGGGCTTGCCTTCCTTGTCGGTGGTGTCGAAGGGGAACGTGTCATAGACGAATGCCTTGGTCAGCTCGCGCGGACGGTCGCCGCGGAAGTTGACGAAGATGACCGAGTCGCCGTCCTTCACGGTGGCCCGGGGGTTGACACCATCGTCGGTGATGATGGAGGGGACGATGAACTCGTCGCCCTGCATGTTGGAGGAGACGGGGTTGTCGTAGTAGTGCTGAATCGCCTGGGCGGCCGAGCGGAACCTGGCCCCTTCGCCGCCGGCGATGGCGCGATAGGCCTTCTCCACGCGATCCCAGCGGTTGTCGCGGTCCATGGCCCAGTAACGGCCGATGACGGTGGCGACACTGCCGGCGCCGATCTGGCCCATCTTCTGCTCCATCTGTTTCATGAACTCGATGCCGCTGGTGGGGGGGGTGTCGCGTCCGTCCATGAAGGCGTGAAGGAAGACGCGCGTCAGTCCCTTGTTCTTCGCGAGCTGGCAGCAGGCGTAGAAATGCTCCATGAGGCTGTGGACGCCGGCGTCGGAGATCAGGCCCATCAGGTGAAGCGCCCCGCCGGTCTTCAGCGCATGGTCCACGGCGGCGTTGAGCTCGGCGTTCTTGAAGAAACCGCCGCCCACGATGTCCTTGGAGATGCGGCCGGAATCCTGATCGACGATGCGGCCCGCGCCGATGTTCTGATGACCGACTTCGGAATTTCCCATCGTGCCCTGCGGAAGGCCGACGTCGAAGCCCGACGTGTGAATCAGGACGTTGGGATAGTCGGCCATGAGGCGATCGGTATGGGGCTTGCGCGCCAGGTGGACGGCGTTGCCGCTGTTCATCTGCGGGTTGGGGTTGTGACCCCAGCCGTCGCGAATGATCAGGATAACCGGGCGTTTTTCGAGCTTTTTCATCTTGTCCTCTTTCGTGTTCCTCAGTTGGGACAGGGTATCTTACGCACGCGCCGACGACTCACAAGCTCGCGCCCGCGGCCGGTGCGCGAGTCGCGAGCGGGCTTCGCCGCGCGCGGTTCGCTTAATGCGCGGCGGTCGATTGGCCGAAAAAAAAGAAGGTGGCGATCAAAAAAGCGTTGACTCTCTTTTTTTAGGCCACTACATTTGACAACGAAAGGAGGTATCAGCGCCATGGCAGCAAAAGCCAAGAAGCCGGCCAAGAAGGCCGCGAAGAAGGCGACGAAGAAGGCCAAGAAGTGAATTCGAGTGGCGCGAGCGTGGCTTCAATCGCGCGACAAGCCTTCGAGTCGGAAGTCGCAAGTCAAACCAAACCGTTTTGGGCCTGGCTCCAAACAAGGCCGCGAAACACAAAGAAAGCTTCCTTGCCACGGCGGAAGCTTTCTTTTTTTCGACTCTATAGCACCGTTACAGAGTAAATTGGCGATTTTGCGATCGTTCAGCCGATAAGGGTCATGGCCAAAGCAGGGAGGCTGCCGCCATGCCAGGACCTGGACTCTATCAACCCGATGCCACGGAA